>WNFV01007726.1_pt1 | contig 24194 bp, 29 predicted proteins | sample 5400101 | NCBI WGS metagenome assembly WNFV01 (sample SAMN13153361, study PRJNA577476) | soil metagenome | isolation source: 115 cm soil or saprolite under grassland replicate 1 | place: USA:California | collected 2016-06-15 | reverse complement strand
GTCGAGTTGGAAGACAACCAGCATCAGGTGCTTGCGCATGTTTCGGGGAAGATGCGCAAACATTTTATTCGGATTCTCCCCGGAGATCGGGTGTTGGTCGAATTGTCGCCCTACGACCTGAATCGCGGACGAATTACCTATCGCTACAAATAGGACCGGTACTGCACTGAGCGGAAAGATTGAGGGTTGGTTCAAAATGAAAGTTCGTGCTTCAGTTAAAAAAATGTGCGACAAGTGCAAAGTCATTCACCGCAAGGGCGTCGTGCGCGTAATTTGCGTCAATCCGAAACATAAGCAGCGACAGGGATAACTATTTTTGCTTCTTGACTTGCGATTGCCAATTGAAAGGCAAGCGCAATCAAAAATATACTGGAGAGTATTCACTAAAAATGGCACGTGTAGCTGGCGTCGATCTTCCACCGAACAAGCGGGCCGAGGTGGGGCTGACATACATCTACGGTATCGGTCGTTCGCGCGCAAGCTCGATACTCACCGAGGCCGCAGTTAATCTTGATACTCGCGTCAGGGATTTGAATGAGGATGAACTGAGCCGGATTAGGGCGATTCTTGAAGCGCAAGGTGAAATCGAAGGTGACCTGCGGAAACGCATCCAGATGGACATTAAGCGGTTAATGGATATCGGTTGCTACCGGGGACTGCGGCATCGCCGATCGCTGCCGGTTCGCGGTCAGCGGACGCATACAAACGCACGCACTCGGAAAGGTCCCAGACGCGCCACTATCGCCAAGAAGAAGGCACCAGGGAAGAAATAAAACCGCATTTTCGATTTTGGATTTGCGATTACCAGCCGGAGTCAGCAAATCTAAAGTCTAAAAATTCGAAATCCAAAATCACACAATGGCAAAAGCTACCGGAAAGAAAAAAGTTTTTCGTAAGAAAGAGAAAAAGAATGTGCCCGTGGGTATCGCGCACGTGGCCGCATCTTTCAATAACACGATGATCTCAATTACCGACCTCGAGGGTAATCTCATCGCTCAATCATCGGCAGGCGCGCGCGGGTTTAGAGGTTCGCGCAAGGGGACTCCTTTTGCTGCGCAGCAGGCCGCTTACGAAGCCGCGAAGAAAGCCCATGAGGCCGGGATGCAGCAGTGTGAGGTTCGCGTTAAGGGACCTGGCGGCGGCCGCGAATCCGCGATCCGGGCGATTGCTAATGCCGGGATTAGAGTGGTGACGATTCGCGATACGACGCCCATTCCACACAATGGTTGTCGCCCACCCAAGCGGCGAAGAGTTTAGTTAGTTTTGAACGTTGGTTTTTGAGTTCTGTGATCTGAAATTTTAGATTGCGGATTTAGAGACATTAAATAACCTAAAGGATGAAGGGCCAGCGTCAGATTCGGAACTTGGATTTCAGATCGAAGAAGTTCAGATTTGAAGTTTGAGATCACGGAATTTGAGATGTGAAATTGCACGGCCTGTAAACTTTTCCGTCGAATTTAGACTGGAGGCAGAAAACAGTTGGCTAGGTATAGAGATTGCACGGCCTGTAAACTTTTCCGTCGAATTTAGACTGGAGGCAGAAAACAGTTGGCTAGGTATAGAGATGCGGTGTGCCGCTTATGCCGCCGCGAGGGCGCAAAGCTTTTTCTAAAAGGTGACAGATGCTACAAGCCTTCTTGTCCGATTGAAAAGCGCGGTACACAACCGCCCGGACAACATGGCAACTCGATGCGTCGCGGCAAGGCGCTGGTCGGCTATGGCCAGCAGTTGCGCGAAAAGCAGAAGGTCAAGCGTATCTACTTCATCCTTGAAGGACAGTTCCGGAACTATTTCGAACGCGCGGCGCGCATGAAGGGAATCACAGGAGAGAATCTGTTATTCCTTCTCGAGCGGCGCCTGGATAACGCAGTCTACCGCGCAGGATTTTCAACCTCTCGCCGACAAGCACGTCAATTGGTTAATCACGGCCACGTGCTGGTCAACGGAAAAAAAGTCGATATTCCGTCATATCAAGTCAGGGCTGGCGAGGCAATCAGTATCAAAGAGGGAAGCCGAAAGAACCCGCACATCGAAGGTGCGTGGCAGACGGCCTCCGGACGCGGGCGGCCGTCCTGGATCTCTCAGGATGGTGGCGAGATGTCCGCTCGTATCAGCGGACTGCCGGCACGCGAAGATATCGACCGCTCAATAAACGAACAGCTTATCGTTGAACTTTATAGTAAGTAATCAGAACCGCGGACTGCCTTTGAATGGCAGTTCACGGGATCACGGCTTTTTCTCGAATCGGGACTTGAAACGTTATGGCTATGGATCAAAATAATCTCTGGACCGGTTTTCAGATGCCCCGTCGTCTGGCGGCGGACGCTGAGACACTCACTGAACGCTACGGCCGTTTTTCCGCGCAACCTTTCGAGCGGGGCTTCGGCACCACGGTTGGCAATTCCCTGCGACGAGCGTTGCTTTCTTCTATCGAGGGCGCCGCGGTTACCGCTGTCAAGATTGAAGGTGTTGAGCACGAGTTCTCTTCAATCAAAGGGGTTGTTGAAGACGCAACAGACGTAATTTTGAATCTCAAGCAAGTGCCGTTCAAATTACACGGCAATGAGTCGAAGACTCTTCGGATTTCAAAAGACTCCGCCGGGGAAGTCACCGCTGCGGATATTGAAGCCGATGCGGATGTGGAAGTGCTGGATCCTTCGGTGCACATTGCAACAGTTAGCGAAGGCGGCTCGTTAAGAGTTGAGATGCGTCTCAAACGTGGGCGCGGTTACGTTTCCGCCGATAGAAATTTCGACGAAGACCTTTCGCTTGGTTACATACCGATTGATTCCGTGCATACTCCCGTCAAGAAGGTCAATTACACGGTTGAAGCGGCGCGTCTCGGCCAGAATACTGAGTTTGATAAGCTCACCATCGAGGTTTGGACCGATGGCTCTGTTAAGCCTGAAGACTCAATCGGTCTGGCGGCAAAATTGATCAAGGATCACATGTCGATCTTCATCAATTTTGAAGAAGACACGGACGATTTCGCTTACTCCAAGATCGAGCGACCGCCACTGCCGCGTAACGATCAACTGGATCGCTCGGTTGACGAGCTGGAGCTCTCCGTTCGCTCTTACAACTGTTTGAAGAATGCCGATATCCGGACAATTCGCGATTTGGTCCAGCGCAGTGAACGCGAAATGCTGGCCACTAAGAATTTCGGCAAAAAGTCGCTCAACGAAATCAAAGAAATCCTGAACGGGATGGGCCTGGATTTTGGAATGGAGTTTGACGAGCAGGGAAATCCGATCCCAGGAACCGGTGGCCGCGACGGGGCCGATCTCAGCGACTTCGCCGACGAAGAATAGGAAGTAACTTTCGGCGCTGCGGCGCTATCACCCGGATGATTACTGACACGACGAGTTTTTAGAGTCATGCGACACCAAAAAGCCCATCGCAAACTTGGTCGAACAAGCGAACATCGCATGTCAATGCTTCGCAATCTGGCGGTCTCGCTGATTAATTCTCGTGAGGAGCGCATTGTCACGACGCTGCCGAAAGCAAAAGAACTAAGGCCTTTTGTCGAGCGCGCGATCACACTTTCTCGCCGCGCAAATGGTCTCGAAGACGATGATACAGGTGCGCGCGCGTTGCACTTGCGTCGCCAGGCAGCAGGATTCTTTCATGCCGGCAACATGCAACAAGCCGCATTGACCGGAAGGCGCGGGCAGTTGCGCCTGCCGCGAACTGCCGGCGTCGCTGCGCTGAGACGTTTATTTGACGAACTTGGAGAGCGCTACAAGGATCGACCCGGCGGCTACACCAGGATTCTCAAACTCGGGCGCCGAGCCGGCGACAACGCCGAACTGGCCATAATTGAGTTGGTCGACAATCAAGCCGAGCGCGAAGCTCTCGAAGCGGCGAAAAAGCGAAAGTCAGCCGGCTCAAAAAAGAAGAAGTCTGAGACGAAGGGCACAAGTGCTGCTGGACGAGATCGCTTGGCACCAAAAGAAGCGGATACAACAACAAAGGCCGCCGGCAAGGCTGAAACGAAAAAGGTGTCAGAAGAAATTTCGAGCCCTGCTTCTGCCGAGACCCTAAGTGAGACTTCGACCCCTGAGCCTGAATCCGACGAAGGCGAAGAGAAATAGGCTTCAAACGTTTCCTCAATGCCGAAATGCTGACTTTAGCACTCGGCTGAAATGCCCCAATTGACGATCGGAAACAGTATCCCGAGTCTTTTGGGGCGCAACACTTTGATAGGGTGAAGGAGTTTAGTGCGATAGCAATGGCGCAAAGAAAATGAACGATCACGCGACTCAAAGGGCAGAGGGCGAACTTCAACTTGAAAGCGAAGGCGAAGTTTCAATTGAACCCATACGCGGTCGGCGCCGGCGTAGATCGATTGCGGCTGAAACGTCTGTCAATATGGATGAGTTGCGTGAGCTGATTCAGTTAATTCGTGAGCACGAATTTACGGAGTTTGAGCTCGAACGCGAGGGCTTTCGCGTGCATTTTCGGCGCGGAGCCGAAATCACTGAGGCCGTCGCTGGTGGTCTTAATTTGACTCCAGGCTCTTCGGAATCGGCGACGAGTAGCGGTGCAGGCGTCGAAACCAAAATCTCACCTTCCTCCGCACCAGTCCATCCCGGCGCGAAAGCCCAGACGGAAGCCTCTGAAGATCAGGATCTTTACATCATTCCCTCGCCAATCGTTGGAACCTTTTATCGCGCGTCTTCGCCTAACGCCGAGCCGTTTGTGAAAATTGGTGGCCGCGTCGAGCCCGAGACCGTGGTTTGCATTATCGAGGCAATGAAGTTGATGAATGAGATTCAGGCCGATACTACTGGCGAAGTCGCAAAGATCTACGTTGAAAATGGACAGCCGGTTGAGTATGGCCAGCCCCTATTCGGAATTAAGAAGTAACTCGAACGTCCAATGTCCAAAGTCCGGCGTCCGATAGGACGAAACGGCGTTGGAAACTGGACGTTGAATTTTTGAGCCAAAGATGACGCCGGAAATCAGAAAGTTTAAGAAAATACTAATCGCTAATCGCGGTGAGATTGCCTGTCGCATTATTTGGACGTGCAAAGAGATGGGCATCCGCACCGTCGCCGTTCACAGCGACGTCGATCGCGATTCTCTTCATGTGCGCTTTGCCGATGAGGCGGCATGCATTGGTCCGGCGCCTTCCGCTCAGAGCTACCTGAACATTCCGGCGATCATTAGCACAGCAGAGATTTTTAACGTCGACGCGATACATCCCGGTTACGGCTTCCTGGCCGAGTCGTCCTACTTTGCTGAGATTTGTGCCGCTTGCAATATCAAGTTCATTGGCCCGCCTGCCGACATAATTCGTTTGATGGGTGACAAGGTCGAAGCCCGTCGCACGATGGCAGAAGCCGGCTTGCCGGTGCTACCCGGTAGTCCGGAGCCTGTAACTTCCGAGATCGAGGGTTTGCACCTGGCGCGCGAGATTGGATTTCCGGTGATCGTCAAAGCGTCCGCCGGAGGCGGTGGACGCGGCATGCGTATTGTTCAGTCCGAAGATGAACTGGGAAAAGCACTCGAGACCGCATCGACTGAGGCAGCCGCGGCATTCAAAGATGGCAGCGTCTACATTGAACGCTATGTTCAGAACCCGCGCCACATCGAGATTCAGGTTTTGGCCGACGAATACGGCGACTGCATTCATCTCGGCGAGCGCGAGTGTTCAATCCAGAGGCGCCACCAGAAGTTGTTAGAAGAGGCACCCTCGCCTGTTCTGTCGCCGGAGTTGCGTAATCAAATGGGGGACGCAGCAGTTGCGGCGTGCAAAAGGCTGGGGTACGCAAGCGCGGGTACAGTGGAGTTTCTGCTCGACAAGGACAACAAGTTTTACTTTATGGAGATGAACACGCGTATCCAAGTCGAGCACGCGGTAACGGAAATGGTGACGCTGGCTGACATTGTGCGGAATCAGATTAGGATTGCCGAGGGCGAACGTCTTGGCTATACGCAAGACGATCTGCTGATCGTGGGCCACGCGATTGAGTGTCGTATTAATGCCGAGAACCCCGAGACTTTTGCGCCGTCACCGGGATTGATTACTGCCTTCAACCTGCCTGGCGGGCCGGGCGTTCGCGTTGACACTTATGTGTACGCGGGCTACAGCGTTCCACCTTTTTACGATTCAATGATCGCGAAAGTAATCACGCATGCGCGCACGCGAGATTTGGCTATCGCGCGCATGAAACGAGCGCTGGAGGCGATGGTTATAGAAGGGATCAAAACGACGATCCCATTGCACCTTAAGATCATGGACGATCCGAAGTTTAAGGCGGGCGACATCTCTACCAGCTTCATGGAGTATTTTTTAACGCAAAACGGGGCGAAAGTGCCGAAAGCACAAAGCGGAGTCGGGGCTCTCGTGAGGTAAGCGTGAGCGGTTGCCGTTTGCGAGTAAGATGCCTATAATAAACGACTTTTCGATAGCCACGTGGCGACTCTGAGAGGGTAAAGAGATGGCATACGCAGTTATTAGGACCGGCGGGAAACAATTTGTGGTGGAAAAGGGCAGCACGATTCGCATCCCTTCAATTGAGGCGGAAGCCGGCAAATCAATTGAGCTTGATGCTCTTTTGTCCGGTGAGGGCCCGGATGCGCCCGTGGGCGGCGCGGCTAAAGTTTCAGCAACCGTGGTTGATCACGGTCGCGGCACCAAGATCGTAGTTTTCAAGAAGAAACGTCGTAAGCACTATAAGCGCAAGCAAGGCCACCGCCAGGGATACACAACGATAACAATTGATTCGATTGGATAACTAGAAACAGTGATGAGTAATGAGTGATGAGTGAAAAGCAGTAATACAAAAACACGTCTTCTCACCCTTCACTTTGCACCTTTCAGTTTGGAGTAGACAATGGCACACAAAAAGGGAGTTGGCTCATCGCGGAACGGCCGCGATTCTAATTCGCAACGACTAGGTCTGAAGAAATTTGGCGGCCAGAGCGTGCTAGGTGGCAACATTCTGGCCCGGCAACGAGGAACGAAATGGAAGCCCGGAAAAAACGTCGGCCGTGGCAAGGACGATACGCTGTTTGCGCTGGTGTCCGGCGTAGTGAAGTTTGAAGACAAAGGTCGCACGGGAAAATTCATTAGCGTTTATCCACAGGAGCAGGCGCCTTCAACATAGGCCGTGCAAACGAAACACCGCTATCACGCGACGCCTGAGCCAAGTCATAGACTTAGCGCTGGGCGTCGCTTTCGATTTAGATGTTTATTGATCGTGTCAAGATTCGGGTGCAGGGGGGCAGGGGCGGCAATGGCGTAACGGCTTTTCGTCGAGAGAAATTTGTGCCTCGCGGTGGTCCTGCGGGCGGCGATGGCGGACGTGGCGGCGATGTCTGGATTGTTGCTGATTCCTCTCTCAACACTTTGCTTCACCTCCGCTATAACCCGGAACACATCGCCGAACGCGGCAGGCACGGAGAAGGATCTAATTGTTCCGGACGAGAAGGAGAAGACCGGATCGTAAGAGTGCCCGTGGGTACGCAGATCTTTGACAGCACATCAGGAGAACTGTTGCAGGACCTGGCCGTAGACGGCGCGCGCTGGCTCGCGGCAAAAGGTGGACGCGGGGGATTCGGCAACTCCCACTTCGCTACCTCAACCAATCGTGCTCCACGCTATCACCAGCTCGGAAGCGAGGGCGAAGAACTGGAGTTGCAGCTTGAACTAAAACTGCTTGCCGACGTCGGACTGGTCGGATTTCCTAACGCCGGCAAGTCGACATTCATTTCGACCATCTCGGCGGCAAAGCCGAAGATTGCCGACTATCCGTTCACTACCCTCGAGCCGCATCTTGGCGTCGTTGATCTCGGCGATTTTCGCACCTTCGTAGTTGCAGACATTCCTGGATTGATTGAGGGAGCGCATGAAGGCGCAGGTCTGGGCGATCGCTTTCTACGACACATCGAACGCACCAAACTGCTGCTCCATCTGGTTGACGTCTCGTCCGCCTCGGGCCGCGATCCCGCTGCTGACTATCTGGCGGTGAATCGGGAGTTGAGAGCGTATAACCCGGAGTTAGCCAACCGGCCCCAAATTGTGGTTGCCACGAAAATTGACGCGCTCGACGAACCGGCACGATTGGAATCGCTAAAGAGCCGCGCGATCGCAGACGGATTACCGTTCTATGAGGTTTCGTCGGTAATGAATAAAGGCACGAAGGAGCTAGTCGCTGCTATTGCCGCGAGGCTCAATCAATTAAGAGCTGCGGACGCGAGCAGGGAGAATGATGTAATTGAATTGGCGTTGTAGGACAGGGTCCCGCCTGTCTCTGCGTTGAATTGCAACAGTCGAAACAGGCAGACAAAAATGTCTGTCTACGAAGATGGAACAGCGGAAGCGTATTGCTATTTACGGTGGCACGTTTGATCCGGTTCATGCGGGGCATCTACAGATAGCGCGAAGAGTCACAGAGTTATTTGTCATTGACGAATTTGTATTCATGCCGGCGCGGGTAGCACCGCATAAGCTGACTCGTGAGGTTTCGTCCGTATTACATCGCTACGCGATGCTGGCGCTGGCGACCAAAGAGGATCCGTGCCTTTGTATTTCGACCTTCGAGCTGGAGGGACCTGCAAGGCAGTATACGGTTGACACGCTTTCTCACTTTCGCGCGTGTTTCGGAGAGTCAGCCGATCTTTTTTTCGTTATGGGCGCTGACTCGTGGGCGGAGATTACTACCTGGCGCGAATGGCGGCGACTGCCGGAGCTGGCCAATCTGATCGTGGTAACGCGGCCAGATTATGAAGTCTCTGCCGAACATATCGATCGTGAGACGGCAGCAAGCGTTGTTGATGTGCGTGGCCTAACTGAAGAGGTCGACTTGCAAATGATTGAACCTGGCGCGCCAAAGATATTCATAAGCGACGCAGTCATGCATGACGTCTCAGCTACGGACGTCAGGCAGGCGGCCCGCGAAAATCGCACTGAGGATTTAGACAAACTCGTACCACTTGATGTGGCGGATTACATAAGAAAATACAAGCTATACAGAAATTCGCATGAAACATAATTCAACTGCCAAGGAACAATCGCTACACCCCACGACAAGCGGAAGTTTGCAACTTAAGGCGACACCGCCCGAGCCGGTAAAGGCTGAGCTCGATGAAAGAATTCTGCTGGCCCTTAGCGCCGCCAGCGACAAGAAAGCGATTAATAGTGTCGTACTCGATTTGCGCGAGATCGCCAGCTTCACTGACTACTTCCTGATAACCAGCGGTGCAAATGAACGACAGGTGCAGGCAATTTCTGACGAGATAGTTGAAAGACTCAAGAAGACTGGGACCGCTGCTGCGCGAGTCGAAGGCTACAAAACTGCTGAATGGATTCTGCTCGACTATGGCGACTTCGTGGTTCACATCTTTGATGAGCAGGCGCGCAAGTTTTATGACCTCGAAAGGCTTTGGCGAGAATCACAGCGTGTTGAACTGCCGCCGGAGCTGGCAAGTGAGGTCAATAGTTCTTTGAGAAGTGAATCGTGATCGAGATCGTTGCGCATTCTGAAGCAATGGGCGAGGCAGTTCGTCTCGCTGACCGGGTTGCTGGGACGGATGCAAACGTTCTGATAACAGGAGAGTCGGGCGTCGGCAAAGACGCGCTTGCTTTCTACGTCCACTCGAAGTCGAGTCGCGCCGCACAGTCGTTCGTGAAGATCGATTGCGCGACCCTGCCGAGCGGTTTGCTGGAAGCCGAGCTTTTCGGTTATGAACGCGGCGCTTTCACGGGCGCTAGCGAGGAAAAACCTGGCCGGCTGGAAGCGTCACATCGCGGCACGCTCGTGCTCGATGAAATCGCATATCTGTCGACTGACTCGCAAGCGAAGCTGTTGCGCGTGATCGAAACGAGAGAGTTCGAACGGCTTGGCGGCCGCAAGACAATTAAAGTGGACGCCCGTTTGATTGCCTTGACCAATGTAGATCTAAGTGACTCGGTCAAACGTCAACAATTCCGCGAAGACCTGTACTACCGGCTGCATGTCTTGCACATTAAGGTGCCGCCGTTGCGCGAGCGTAAAGAGGACCTGGCGCACCTGGCGCGGTTCTTTGTCCGGTCTTACGCGGCGAAGCATGGGCGAGACGTGACCGATGTATCTGGCGAGGCTTTGTCTTTACTCGGCGAGTATGAGTTTCCCGGCAACGTGCGCGAACTGGCCAACATTATCGAGCGAGCGGTGATTGTTTCCAGCAGCAAGCGAATTGAGATTGGGCAACTCCCGGAACCAATTCGGGCCACCGTACAAGGGCAACGGCGACGGCAGCAACCGCAATCGCTCGCTGAAGTTGAAGCTGAATACGTCGCCGAAATCCTCGCTTTGACTAAAGGGAATAAAACCGAAGCGGCGCGAATTTTGGGAATAAGCCGGAAAAACCTTTACGAAAAGCTGGCGCGCCGAAAGAAGGATGAAGGTGGAAGGATGAAGGATGAAACGAAAGGATGAAGGAGGAAGGATGAAGGATGAAAGTGGAAATCACGGCCAGTATGGTGTCTGGTTCAGCCCTCCGCCTTCATCCTTCATCCTTTCCTGAACGATGCGGCTGCGACTGATCTGGACAGGAAAAACAAGAGACGCCCATTTGCGAGCGCTGGTTGATGACTACTTGAGCAGGCTTTCCCATTTCGTGAGATGTGAAGTCTCCGAGTTTCGGGAGAGTCCCGGCGCCGGCAAGAGGTCGGGCATCGATAGGAATTCGAAACGCATCTCAGACGGGCTGCATGAGGGCGCGGTAAAGGTGTTGCTGGACCCGGAAGGAACCGAATGGAGCTCGCAACAGCTAGCCAGAGAGATTCAGCGGTGGCAGGACAGCGGGACAAAGGAAGTAACTTTTATCGTGGGCGGTCCAAATGGAGTATCGGCCGAACTTTCGGCGCGGGTGAGCAAGCGATGGAGTCTTTCGCGTTTGACGCTGACTCACGAAATGGCGCGAGTTGTGGTGCTCGAGCAGTTATATCGCGCTTACACGATCATTCACGGGCTGCCGTATCAAAAGTGACTAAGGTAATGCAGCGAGATAATCAAGTAGGGTGGAGGATCTAACGCATAATGGATAAAAGAAGAGTAAGAGTTTTTCGGGGTAAGCTATTGGATCGACGCGAGAGTTTAGTGGGTCAGGTCCAGCAGGCCGAGCTATACAGTCGCGAGCGCGACGCTGAGGCAACTCAGGACCCGGCAGACATGGCGGCAAATGCTTACACTAAGGAGCTGCTGGTCTCTATGTCAGACAACGACCGGCACTTGCTCAACTTGATCGACGAAGCCCTCGTCCGCATGGATGACAGCGGCTATGGCAAGTGCATTCGCTGCGGCCAAGCATTGTCGGAAAAGCGTTTGGAAGCGGTGCCATGGGCGCGTCACTGCGTGCGTTGCCAGGAACTCCAGGAGCGAGGGTTGCTCAACGAAGAAGAAGAATAGCAGTACGTTATATTTGCTGGCATAATTACGGCCTCCGCGAGCTTCAGTGTTCCGGAGGCCAGTTAGTTTTTAGCCGCTCCTGATTCGAAATTCTATGCTTCTTCGAAGCGCTGCCAATCTCTGTTATGACTCTCTACTTGCGCTGATGTACCCGCAGCCGTGTGCTGTCTGTGCAGGCAGCGTTGAGTCGCGAGCTTTAGGGGTGGCGTGCGCCAGTTGCTGGCAACAAACGCGGCTCTTTTCAGGAGTGGGGGCCCTGTGCTGGAAATGCGGATTGCCTTCCACGGGAACGGCGCCCCCTGAAAACCGCGAACAGGTTCGCTGTCATCGCTGCGATGACGACTCCTTTACCGCCGCGCGTGCCTGCGGAGTCTATGAGGGAGCATTGCGCGCGTCAGTACTATTGCTGAAACATCAACCGGATCTTTGTCGCAAGCTAAGAGAGCAACTGATCCAAACTCAGATGCAGTATCCTTTGAATACGGCCACACGAATTATTCCCGTGCCGTTACATCCTGAGCGCGAGAAGTCGAGAGGCTTTAACCAGGCAACGCTGATTGGCCGCGAGTTGTCACTGGCGGCTTCGCTGCCGCTCGATGAAGTCAGTCTGCTGCGCACTTCCCATACGAATCGCCACCGCGCTGGAATGGACGCTAAAGGACGGCGAGACACTGTGGCAGATGCTTTCCGCGTGACTTATCCGGCTTTGATCGTGGGCGAGCGAGTGTTGTTGGTTGACGATGTTTTCACCACCGGCGCCACCGTATCATCTTGTGCAAAAACTTTGCTGGCGGCAGGAGCGACCGAGGTTTTTGTGCTTACCATTGCGCGACCGCTGCGTCACTGAAAGGCATCCTTCTACAACGCAATCGCCAATTAGCAAAGGGTGGCGAGTCTTCGTATGATGCTCACATGAAAACTTTATATCCTGAGATCGAGCCTTACAACACTGGCCGACTGAAGGTCTCACCAGTTCATGAGCTCTACTACGAGCAGGTTGGTAATCCGGCAGGTAAGCCGGCAGTGTTTCTGCATGGCGGACCGGGAGGCGGTATCGTGCCTGACTATCGCCGCTATTTCAATCCCGAACTCTATCGCGTTGTGCTCTTCGATCAGCGCGGGTCGGGGAAGAGCAGCCCCCATGCGAGCCTCGAAGACAATACGACCTGGCATCTCATTTCCGACATTGAGCAATTGCGCGAACATCTCGGCCTCGATACCTGGCAGGTCTTCGGCGGCTCCTGGGGCAGTACCCTTGCGCTTGCTTACGCCGAGACTCATCCCGAGCGCGCGCGCGAACTGGTGTTGCGGGGAATTTTTCTTTGCCGCCCAAAAGAGATTCAGTGGTTTTATCAGGAAGGTGCAAGGGCGATCTTTCCCGACGTTTGGGAAGAGTATGTGAACGTCATTCCCGAAGCTGAGCGTGGTGATATGGTGAGCGCTTATTACCGGCGGCTGACCAGCGACGATTACTCAGTTCGATTAGAAGCGGCGCGCGCCTGGAGTATCTGGGAGGGTAGCACTTCAAAACTCTTTTTCGATCCCAACTTGATCGAGAAGTTCGCCGATCCTGAGTTCGCACTTGCTTTCGCCCGGATCGAATGTCACTACTTCATGAATAATGCATTTTTCACGTCTGATAATTACCTCATCGAGAATGTTGAAAATATCAGGCATATCCCCGGCGTTGTTGTGCAGGGCCGCTACGATGTAGTGTGTCCTTTGATGAGTGCCTGGCATCTTCACCGAGCCTGGCCGGAAGCCCAATTGCACATCATTCCTGATGCTGGTCACTCAATCAGCGAACCGGGAATCATCGACGCGCTGGTCGAGGCAACCGACCATTTCGCACGGGCTTAACCCCTGGCTTGCACGCCTCAAATTACGGGGCATGCGTCGTTTCCCGCTTCCTACTTGTCACTAGCTTGGCGGCTCGCGTAATATCGGCTCTGTATGACTGGTCGAGTGTTAGTTCTGAATGCATCGTTTGAGCCTATTAATGTGTGCAACGAGAGGCGCGCAGTGGTAATGATCTTCAAAGGCGTCGCCCGCGTGGAAGAGCACAATGGCCATATGCTGCACTCGGCCAAACTGGCAATCCATGCGCCTGCCGTGATCAGGCTGACGGAATACAGGCACATTCCTTTCGAGCGACGTTCGTTGTCGCGGAAGAATATCCTGCTGCGCGAAGAAGTGTAATCATCGGAAGGGAAATCGCACTCCCGAGGAATCCTGCATGCATCTGCTGCGAAGGCCGCGCGGTTTTTCGTTGCACGTGAATCGCCAAATCATGCGCTACCTTGGTCGCGCCGACGAAACGTGGAGGAAATATCTCTTCTACGAATCTAACAATGGCGAGTGATGGCTGAACGTTCGGGTTCGCTATTGTTTGCCCCATCATCAGGAAAGAGGAATTATGAACGAGATCATGCTGGCAATTGGAGGGCTCGGAACTCCCGAGCTGTTGGTAATTGCGGTGGTAATTTTCTTGTTATTCGGAGCCACCCGGTTGCCGCAACTGGCAAAGTCGCTGGGCCAGAGTAAACGCGCTTTCAAAGAGGGACTGGACGAGGGTGAGAAAGAAGCTCAAAAGGAAGCAAAAGAAAAACAGGCGTAGTTAGTTGCTGCTCTTGCGTGAATACTTCTGCATGCAAATACCTCAGTGGCTTAATGCCTTTTTGCCCATCACCAAAGTTGCCTTAACCGTAAGTGCAAATTCGGCTTCGTGCCTCTCCTCATTTATCAGTCGTGCGATCTCTTTAACGACTTGTTCGTAGTGAGCCTGCGGCAATGTTTCAAGCCAGACCTGCATCAGGAAATCCGCTATCAGAGGCGAACCAAGAAACTTCTCAGATGACTCGTAATCAAATTCCTCGATTTGAGTCCAGCTAGCGATATCTTCAAGCCCCTCTGCGGTCATCTCTTCCACTGAAGATACTGACGGCAACGTCGTGATCAAACTTTCTACATCAGCTTCGTGGTCCAACAGTCCGCAATTGTGGAGCGCCTCCCAGTAGATTGAGAAGAACTCGCCGAAGCTCGAACAGGTGGGGAGGGTAAGCGCGACCGTCGCCTCCGGCGCCGCAACTCTCACCATCTCCGTCAGCATCCCCGGGATGCGTTCACTGTGGACGAGCGAGCCATCGCCAACTACGAAATTGAATTGATTATCCTTAACGGGAAGTTGATTAACTTTCCCCTGGCGAAACTCGGTGTTCAGCTTCAAAGCTGCAGCCTTGGCTCGGGCCAGCTCGAGACTTTCGTTATTTTCATCGAGACAGGTGAACTTCAAAGCCTCGCCGGCTCGCTGCTGAAGCGCGATCGCGTGCCCGCCAGTGCCTGACGCGACGTATAGCGCCCCGCCCTTTTTTGGCAACGTGACATGTTCATCAATCAGCTCGGCAAATCTCTCACCCCAATCTGTGGCGACAAACAGCTCGTGTAGAAATGCCAACTCCTTGTTCGTTCTTGACGTGGCCATTCTCGTAGTAACTGCTCAAGAGTTTCCCTATCTAATTTGACATTTTTCATTTTCCATTTCACTCAGACCGACAGGTCGCGAATGGCAAATGAGAACTGATAAATGATAAATGGAAAACCCTACCGACTACTCGTCCTTAAAGTATTTCCGCCCGCGCAGCGACTCGGGCAAACAAGTCATCTCATCCTTTGCTTCCGGATCGTTATGTACGTAACGATAACCTGCGCCATAACCAACCTGCTTCATTAATAGCGTAACGGCGTTGCGCAGATGGAGGGGCACGGGTTCGCGCGCAGTTTCCGCTGCATCAGCGACTGCGGCCTGGTAAGCATTCTTCACAGCATTTGATTTTGGCGCACGCGCCAGGTAAATGGTGGCCTGCGAAAGTGGAAACAATCCTTCGGGCAAACCAATGAGTTGCACAATGTCGGCTGCCGCCGCTGCCTGCACCATTGCCTGCGGATCCGCAAGGCCAATATCTTCCGAAGCAAGAATACAAAGCCGCCGCGCAATGAATATCGGATCTGCACCACCCTCGATCATCCGCGCCAACCAGTAGAGCGAAGCATCGACGTCGGAATTGCGGAGCGACTTGATTAACGCGGAAGCAAGGTTGTAATGGTCCTCGCCGCCTTTATCGTAAGCATAGTGTGCGCGGCCCAACGCCTCGATGATCGTATCGTTGGAAATTTGTCGTGAGCCTTTTTCATCCGGCGCAGTTGATTCAACTGCGGCTTCGAGTGCAGCCAGGGCAACACGCGCATCGCCACCCGAGGAGTTTGCAACTCGCTCCAGCACCTCTTCAGAAATTACGGGCCGCAGTTTTGCTAATCCTTTCCCGGCATCCGCGAGGGCGCGCTGGAGAATAGTCTTAATCTCATCCGCCGTTAGCGGATTCAGCACGAGGACTCGGCAACGTGATAACAACGCGCCGGTCACTTCGAAAGAAGGATTCTCGGTTGTCGCTCCAATTAGGGTTACTGTTCCATTCTCTACTGCCGGCAATAAGGCATCCTGCTGCCCTTTATTGAAGCGGTGAATCTCGTCGATGAATAGAATGGTGCGTGCGCCAAACTGTCGTTCTCGTCGCGCGTCCGCGATGGCAGCGCGGAGATCTTTGACACCGGAAAAAACTGCTGAGAGTGCCACAAAACGCGCCTCAGACTTTTCGGCAAGCAGACGGGCAAGCGTCGTTTTGCCGGTGCCCGGCGCTCCCCAGAGGATCAATGATGGCAGGTTTGCCGATCCTTCAAGCAGTCGTCTCAGGATACGCCCCTCGCCGACAAGGTGGCTCTGGCCCACAAAGTCAGCCAACGAACGCGGTCGCATTCGATCAGCGAGCGGGGCGGACGGCTCCGCGATATCGTCAGGGGGCGATTTGCTGAAAAGACTTCCTGTGGTTGAATACGCCATGGTCTTAAATCGATAGCCGATTATCGCCGAAACCCGTGTTGCACGCGACTTCCGGTCCGCCCTCGACAGTTTCACCCGGGGTTTTCAACCACTAAATATTCGCGAACTTCCAGGGAACGCCACCCGCGTATTCTTCGTATACTCAGCCGAACGCAGATAACCCGCGTGATTCCAAAGCCAGTAAGCGGGAAGAATTGGGGAGAGAGATAATGAAAGAAGCAACAGACATACTGAGAATAGTGGGAATTATCCTTCTGGGAATTTTTGTTTTGGTGGTAGGCATTCCCCTCGTTTTGACTGCGGCCGGCATCACGCTGGGTATCCTCGGCATTCTCTTCGGCATCGCGGTCATGGTCATCAAACTCGCCGTCGTCCTGGCAATTGGCTACCTGATCCTCGTCGGTATTCGGGCCGTGCTTCGCTAGCCATTTAGTTATGCCTCGTCAGAGGGCCTTACCAAAGCTCTGGCATCAGCTTGCCCGCCCAAGCCCCTTTCCTCTCTTGACCAAAGTGCAATATTGTCTTAGAACTTGGCACGCAACTGAATCCGGGTTTCGAGCTTTCATAACTCAGTATCGACTATTCTGATGCGGTTGGTGATCCGGGAAGAATGACTCCTGAAGCCAGACTCGACAGATTAGAGCGAATTGCGAAATTATTTGTCCGCGCAGGATTCCGTGCGCGTCGCGAATTACGTGATCACGATAAGAAGATAAGCCATCTTGTTGATCTTCAGATACGTAACGAGGAGAAGTTCGGCGACCAGTACGCCAGAATAGGTGAACTCATCGGCCTCCAGAGAGAGAACGAAAACAGATTTGCACAGAATGAAAACAGATTTGTTAAGCTTATCAAATCTCAAGCCGACACGGACCGTCGGCTGGAAGCGTTGATTAATATTGTTAGGAGAGACCATAACGGTGAGGAAGACTGAATGATGACACCGGAGCAGAGATATGATCGACTGGAACGAGTAGCACGCTTGATGTGCGAAGCAGCGTTGCGGTCCAGTCGCGAGTGCCGCAAACAAACTGCTCAGCTCGGTTGTTACGTGGAGGCTCGGAAAGAATATGAAGTTGCAAGGTTGGCAGTCGCCGCGAAGCCGGATGATTCGGTCTCGAGCGAGACATTGCACCGAGCCCGAGAAATCTTAAAAGAGGCTCGCGACGCGCTTACACGTTAAAGCGAAAATGAACTACGTCGCCTTCCTGCATGATGTAGTCCTTGCCTTCTAATCTTGTGAGCCCTTGTTCGCGCGCGCCAACGTGCGAACCGGCGCCCATCAGGTCTTCATAGCTGATCACTTCCGCGCGAATAAAACCTCTTTCGATGTCTGAATGAATCGTGCCGGCGGCTTGTTGCGCCCGTGTTCCCTGTGGAATCGTCCAGGCGCGCACCTCTTTTTCTCCCGCAGTCAGAAACGACATTAGGCCCAACAAGTGATAAGCGCTCTTGATCAGACGATCAACGCCACTGCCTGAAACGCCCAAACTCTTCAGATACTCCGCGCGCTCCTCGAGCGGCAGGGCGACCAGTTCGGCTTCAAGATGTGCGCAGATCACCAAACACTCTGCCGCTTCTTCCGTCGCGATGTCCTCAATAGCCTGGACGCCCGCGTTCTGCTCGGGCTTAGCTAGTGTGTTTTCGTTGACGTTGGCGGCGTAAATCGTGGGCTTCATCGTCAGCAGGAAAAAGTCACGAGCGACAGTGCGTTCTTCTTCGGAAAGGGATACTGTTCGCGCCGACTTACCTTGTTCAAGCACCGGCAACAGCTTCTCCAGCACCACCAGCTCTGCTCGCGCAGTCTTGTCTCCGCCCTTCATGTTCTTCTGCGCTTTTTCACGACGCCGTTCTGCGGTCGCCAAATCGGCGAGCGCAAGCTCAATCTGGATCGTTTCGATGTCACGCGCCGGATCCACGGACCCCTCGACGTGAATAACGCTGGGGTCCTCGAAGCAACGAACTACCTGGACCACGGTATCCGTCTCTCGTATATTCGCGAGAAACTGATTGCCGAGTCCTTCACCTTTTGAAGCGCCACGCACCAGGCCGGCGATGTCCAGGAACTCGACCGTGGCCGGAACGACAACATTCGTTTTCACCAGCTTCGCGAGTGGTTCAAGCCGCTCGTCAGGCACGGCAACGACGCCAACATTAGGCTCGATGGTCGCGAACGGATAATTTGCCGCCAGTGCGGCGGTTTGCGCCGTGAGCGCGTTAAAAAGCGTAGACTTGCCAACGTTGGGCAAGCCAACAATACCTGCTCGTAACATTCGTTGATTTCCTCGACCTTGAAACTACTCGATAATAATTCATGGCGCAAACGCGAGCGCCTTGAACGCAGGCAACTGGCTTGCGTCGCAAACTAGCAGTGTGCGTTACGATTTCGCGTATAATCCCGCCGACATAAATCAAGTCTCTTAATAACAAAAGAAAAGGACCAGACGGGAAAAGGCATTGGTCAAGAGATACTTTCCGTCGCCGATTGCGTGATCATCTCGCTTGCGCTAGTGCTGCTCGTTACTGCCTGCGGTACATTGGTCAGCTACTTTTACGACGAAGGCACTGCTTTCGCTGCCCGACTCTGCGCCGGCGCCTGTATCGGGATTACGGCACTCGGCTTAGGCGGTTTTGTTTTCGCCTCTTTCCTTGGATTGACATCCCTGGCAATCCTCCTCGCGCTGCTCTTAATAGTTTCTTTGTCACTTCTTGCGTTGCGGAATCCGAACCGCAGAGCCGCCATTCAACAAGACCTGCGGGCGACCTATCGCGCGTTTCTTCAGGCATACGTGAATCCCAGCCCTTTACCGCTCGGTTACATCACTTTTTACACAGTCGTGGCAGTCGTTCTCTGGCGGGCCTTTCAACGCGCGATGATCGACGTCCCGGAAGGTATCTTCACCGGAGTGCTGAATAACTTCGGCGACCTGCCGTTTCACCTGAGCGTGATTACGGGTTTTGCTTTTGGAAACAACTTTCCCCCGGAGGATCCAACCTATGCGGGCGTGCGGTTCACCTATCCTTTTCTGACGGATTTCGTCTCCGCGATTTTTGTTCGCTGCGGCGCCGATCTGCGCCAATCGATGTTCCTTGAGAACTTTGTCATCGCCATTGCTTTTGTTGGCTTGCTGCACCGTTGGGCCCTTGAGATGCTGCGCGACAAACTTGCGGCTGTCATCACACCCATATTAGTTCTTCTTAGCGGTGGCTTCGGGTGGATCCTTCTGTGGAAGCAAGTAACCCAAAAGAATGTGGATGGCCTGATCGGAGTCGTCCAGAATCTCCCGCCGTCTTTTACAGTTATTCCGGAAACTACCTGGCGCTGGGGAAATGCGATCTCCACCTTGCTGATTCCGCAGCGTGGGTTTCTTCTCGGGTTGCCGCTCGCCATCATAGTGTTTACGCAGTGGTGGCTCTCCGCGGAGAAACCTGGGGAAGAAAGTAAGGGGGAACAGGGGAAAAGGGGAAAGGGGAAAGGGAAGAAGCAGAAGGAACGAAACGTGGCCGACGTAAACCAAGCACAACCAGCACCACACGAACGCGCATCCGTCTCCCCGTCACCCTTTTCCCCTTTTCCTCCGTCCGTTCGGCGAATGATTGCGGCCGCCGTTGTCGCCGGGCTGTTACCGCTGGTGCATGCCCACAGTTTTGTCGTTGTAATGGCGGTAGGAGCCTGCCTCGCCTTATTGCAACAACGTTGGCGCGAGTGGCTGACATTCTTCGTCGTTGCTTCTCTAATCGCGCTGCCGCAGATGTGGTGGTCAACTCACAATAGCGCCGTCGATGCGGGAAAATTCTTTGCCTGGGAGATTGGCTGGGACCATGGCAAGGATAATCCTGTTTGGTTCTGGCTTAAGAACACCGGACTCTTCATTCCCTTGACGGTTGCCGCGATACTTTGGCGGAGCAAAAAGGAAGCTCTTGTTTCTCGCAGGTTACTGATCTTCTTTTTACCATTTACACTTTGCTTCATCATTCCAAACGTTTTAAAGATGGCGCCGTGGATTTGGGATAACATAAAGGTACTGTTCTACTGGTGGCTAGCGTCAGCCCCATTAGTGGCGCTTTTGCTTGCACGGCTCTGGCGGCAAGGTGGGTTGAAGAGAGCGATCGCGCTGTTGCTTTTCGTTTGCGTCACTCTGGCTGGCGCGTTGGATGTCGCTGCCATTGTATTACGTTCAAGCAAGTACGAAGTATTCAATGCCAATGGGATCAAGTTTGCCGAATTGATAAGGCGGGAAACTGCGCCGCGCGCCATGGTGGTCCATGCACCGGTCCATAATCATCCAGTGTTTTTGACGGGCAGAAGATCGCTGATGGGTTATCCCGGGCATGTTTGGACACACGGACTTGAATTTGCTCCGCGTGAATCCGAGATTCTGAGAGTTTATGCGGGCACGCCGGACGCCGCCGCGATCCTCAGAAAGTATGGCGTCGCCTATGTAGTAGTCAGTCCGCTTGAACGCAACATCATGAATGTGGACGAACGGTTTTTTTCAAACTTTGAAATAGTGGGAGAAGTAGGTGGCTACCGCCTCTACAAAATCACGCACCCTTAAGCAGCGGATTGGCCGGGACAAACCGACAGCTTCGAGCGGTGTGCAGCCGATCGAAGCGTCGGCCAGAGTTGCGATATCCGAACAGACCTGGCTAATCGCCGGCACCGCAATAATCCTGCTGGCCGCCTTTCTTCGACTTTACGATCTCGACTTGGTTCCCCTTCATCATGACGAGGGCGTGAATGGAAACTTTCTTGTCCGGCTGGTGAGGGAAGGGACATACCATTACGATCCGGCAAACTACCATGGCCCGACGCTCTACTACTTCACAGCGGTCTTCCCCTGGATTCTAAGAGCACTGTTCGGGCCCAACGCGCAAGATAAACATGGCCTGACGACAGTGGCGATTAGGTGTATCCCGGCCCTGTTCGGCATTGCGAGCATCGGCCTTGTCCTGACTCTGCGGCGACACCTTGGAACTCTCGCTACTCTTAGCGCGGCTTTCCTCTTAGCCATTTCGCCCGGCGCGGTTTATCTCTCTCGCTACTTCATTCATGAGACGCTGTTTGTTTTCTTCACCCTCGGGATCGTTGTTGCCTCGCTTAAGTATTTCGAGGATCCGCATCCTCTCTACTTGATACTGGCAGCAGTGTCGGCAGCACTACTCTTTGCTACAAAAGAGACAGCGATGATTTCCGCCGGGGTGCTGCTGATCGCTCTGGTCGTGACCAAAGTCTATCGTTGGCTCTGGCAGGGTTCATTGGGAGCGGGCCGCAGTCTCAAGAAAAAGAAGAGTCGTCGTAATTCGGGAAGCGAGGGAAACACGGGTGAGCTTTTTGAGCGAGTCGGCGGCACGACCAGGCTAGCAATTTGGCTGGCGATCGCCTTCGTCATATTCATTGCGGTGAACCTTCTTTTCTATTCATCCTTTTTTACAAACTATCCGCAGGGTATTTATGATGCGCTTAAGACGTTTCTTAGGGGCGCTGTTGGTCGTGCTCAAGCCTGCGAAATCGTTCGCTCTCTTCTCGGCGCTGTGGGCCTTTGGACTAATCGCAGCATACTCGTTGATCGCCTATAAGACTCCCTGGCTTGCTCTGAATTTCATTCTCCCGTTGGCACTTACCAGTGGCTTGGCGATCGAATGGTTTTATGAAGAACTTGGCAAATGGGAGATCGGCGCACGTACGCGCTTGTCAATCCTTGTTGGTATCGTGCTCTTAGCAATCGGCCCCCTGCCCGGCGTGGTGAGGGCCTTCGAACAGAAAAAGATTCACTGGAAGACATTCATTCCTGCCTACCAAACAGTCGACCTCAATTTCATCAACTATGACAACGATGATCGCTACTATGTTTACGTTTACGCCCACACGCGCAGGGAAATCTTGAAGCTGGTCGACGAAATAAATACGTTGGCCCAACGCGCGCATCAGGGAGGCGAAACCGGTATCACGATAGTTTCACCCGATTACTGGCCGTTGCCGTGGTATTTGCGCGATTACAAGCGGGTGGGTTACTACGGCCATATGACGCCTTCGACTGAACCCATCATTATTGCCAAACAAAATCAAGCCGCGGAAGTTCAGGCGACTTTCGGTGACGGTTACCAGCAGATCCGCTCGGGTTTTAATGGTGCGGGTAGTTTCCCATTACGACCCGGTGTGGATTTGCTTCTCTATACGCGTCGTGAGCTCGTGCATTAGATTCGTCGGGATCGCAGTCTCAAGTTTTTCTCAACCACGCCTTGATAGTCTTCGAAGTATTCGTCTACCAGTTGGCGCCGGCGCGGGATCGGTATTTCTCTAGCGAAGAAAGGACGAGGAGGTGGAATGTCGTCGGGCGGTGCAGGGCGGACGAAGCGCAAGACAACAACTTCTTAGGGTACGACTTCCAGCGAGACAAACTGACCTTACGAATGCGCCCGGGGCTGTTTTTGGTTCGCTCTGGTCGTCGGGTTAGCACCTCCCCCCGCTGGTTAAGTCCAGCGTCGCTAACTCGAAAGCGGTTGCTGGCGGGAAGTAACGCCCGCCAGCCGCCGCGGTGATGATGACAATATACAATACGCGTGTAGAAGCATTACCCCACGCGGAAGAAAGGCGGTTGGTGAAATCTGAGCGATTGGCTTGTTCCGTCGCCCTGCGCCAGCCGCCTTTGTTTGAGTATTCTCCGATGGCTTTTCTGCAGATATCGCAGCTTGGCCATAGCATTCTGGACATTGGCGCGATGTGCTAGATTACGCCTGGTTCGACCGCAGCTTGGGTGCGCGACCGCCTAATGCGAAAATCTCGTCCCTTCCTAATCATAGCTGTAGCGCTGCTGGCCGCCGTCGTTGGCGGATTTCTTCTCATGCGCTCCGGTGAAAACGAAGACTCTTTCCCCGTCGCACCCATTAGTCCCTCTTCCGCGTCGCCAGCCGCGGAACCGCTGGGCAAACCGTCGGTAGACGCCGTCGTAACACTCGAGGAATTTGGCGACTATCAGTGTCCACCCTGCGGCGCGCTTCATCCCACTGTCAAAAAGCTAAAGCAGGAGTTTGGCCCCAATCTAAATTTCGTCTTCCGAAATCTACCCCTCGCGACAATTCACAAGAACGCCCTGGCCGCCGCCCAGGCTGCGGAGGCAGCTCGGGTACAGAATCGCTTCTGGGAGATGCATGACCTCTTGTATGAGAATCAGAACTTATGGAAAGACGACATCAACCCCAGAACCATCTTCATAAAATTTGCCGGCGACCTCGGCTTGGATAATGGGCGTTTCGTTCGCGATATGGACGACAAACAGGTGAAAATGCGAATTGAAGCCGATCAGTTCGCCGCTGCCGAGCTTGGCATTAATGGCACTCCAACCTTTCTGATCGATGGCCGTCAATTACGGCCCGAGGCGACTAATCCAGAAGGAATTCGAAAGGGAATTGAGTTCGTAATGGGCCGCAAAGCCTCACCGGCACCTTAGCGCATCCACCAGGAAAACGCAGCCCTCCGGAAAAATCAGCCACCTCCCCGTCAATTCATCTTAAGCGCATGAAGTTAACTTTGCTTATTGCTTCATTAAAGTTACGTAACCTCAGGTTTTAGTTGACATTCTAAGCAAACCGCACTTATATTTGCACGCCCCTGCACGGCCTTCCCGAATTCGGTATTCCAGGTTCAGGGCTTAGGCATTAACAGACGATTTTTCGCATGTTCAAACTGAAGCGCCTCGAGATTACCGGATTTAAATCCTTCGCGGACTACACCGAGATTCTCTTCACAGGTGAAGGAATTACTGCCATTGTCGGACCAAATGGCTGTGGCAAAAGCAATGTTGCGGATGCAATAGCCTGGGTTTTAGGCGAGCAACGGGTAAAGCATCTGCGCGGCGGCGCCATGCAGGATGTCATCTTTCAGGGCTCGCGAAACCGAC
>WNFV01002541.1_pt1 | contig 24200 bp, 24 predicted proteins | sample 5400101 | NCBI WGS metagenome assembly WNFV01 (sample SAMN13153361, study PRJNA577476) | soil metagenome | isolation source: 115 cm soil or saprolite under grassland replicate 1 | place: USA:California | collected 2016-06-15 | reverse complement strand
GCGCCCGGGCGATAGGCCCGGCCACAACGGCGAGCGATGACGCGGTCGACCAGGACGCGTCGCAGGAAGGCGATGCCCAAGCCCGTCGCGGGGATGTCTCGGATCGTGAGATCGCGGAACACGACGTCGACCATGTGATCGATGAAGATTTCCTTCCGCGCCGTGTCGTACGGCGCCGCCGGCATGCCGGCGCCGTCGATGCCGAACCGTTCGAAGCGGGCGTGCCGGAACGGATCCCGGGTGGTGTACGCGCGGTCGCTGGTGATCACGCTCCCGGCGACGTCGACGGCTCGGAGCACCGAGGCTGCCGGTCCGGCTCCGACGAGGCTGACCCCGCTCGCCCAGAGCAACGATCGGCTGGTGCGATACACACCGCGGTCCAGCCGGACCACGCCGCCTCCCATCGAGCGCGCCCGGTCATGCGCGGCCTGGATCGCGTCGGTGTCGTCCTGCTCACCGTCGCCACGTGCCCCGAGGTCGCGCACCCGCACCTCGGGTTGGTGCCGTGGTCTCGCTCGCCACGCGATCGTCGCCGCGCCACCAGCGGCGACGAAGAGGAACTCGCGTCGGCTGAGCCCGCGCACCGGCACAACCTAGGCGGAGGCCACCCATATCGGTCAGGACTGCCGACAATGTGAGCGCCCTGTTCTTCAACGCAGTGAAGTCTTCAGCGGATCTGGCTGAGCTGGACCACGTCGAGTTGGACGTGGTCGATGATCCAGTCCTCGAGGCAGCCGCGGAATTGCCGTTGGTTCGTGTCATCCAGTGCGGGAACCAGCACGGCGCGGTAACGACCGTCGCCGATGCGTTCGATCGGCCCCGACAAGTCGGACTCGACCTCGAGGCGACACGTGAGCAGCTGCGCCTCGACCATCTCCGAGAGCGTCTGATTCTCCTCGCCGCCCTTGGTCTTGCCCGACAGGACAAGGCGTGTGGCTCGAGCATCGACCCGCTCGTGAGTGGACAACGTGGCTTCCCGGAGGGCGAGCACCGCGACGATCCCGACCCCGAGGCCGACGACGCCGAGGATGATCCGGCCGGGCCTGAGCTTTCTCAACGACGGCCGCCGCGGCGTAACAACTGGCGAATCTGATCGTCGTTGGCGCCCGGTACCTCTTGGGCGAGAACGGTGACGTCGTCGAGCAGGAGCCCCCCGGATGGGTAGCTGATCCTGCTGAGCTGGTGGCCGAGCTTTTGCTCACCGGCCGGCGACGACGTCTTCGACGCGATGCGATCGACCATCCACGCGCCGGCGGAGAGGATGACGCCACCCCCGACCAGGAACGTGATGAACACGTTGGTCCGCCCGGTCGATTCTCGTAGCCACGCAAATCGGTCTGGCGATGGCGGCCGCGTCTCACGGAGGACATCAGCGACCTCGGGATCGACCCGCATGCGGTACTCGAGACGAGTGAGACGGCGAAGCACCAGTCCGGTCGCGAGCGCGACTTCGGCGATGAGGACAATCAAACCGAAGAACAACGCCCGGTTCCACTCCCACCGGTTGAGCGACACGATCATGTAGAAGCCGCCCGCGACCAGCGTGCCGATACCAGCGAGCCAGGCGATGACCTTCATGACTGGCGCTCCTTCTCCTGGATGGTGACTCGTCCGGCATCGCCGTCGACGAACACAACCGCGCCTTCGGGAAGATCCTCGGTGGCACCGGCGTAGCCGACGACGGTCGCCACACCGGCTTCGCGCGCCAGGATGGCGAGGTGGGACAGGACTGAGCCCGTCTCGGCCACGATGCCTTGGAGCCGCGACAACAAGGGACCGAGCCCGGGCGAGAGCGTCGTGGTGACGAGGACCGAGCCCATCGGCGGATCGTCGGCGTCGTAAGTGACAGCACCGCTGCCCGTACCGCCGCCGGCGCCGGTACCGCCGCCGACCTCGCTCGCGCATTGCGCCCGAATCGGCTTTCCCAGATCGGAGAGCTGGAACCACGCGGGCAACGGCTCGCCGAAGACGTGCTCGTGCGTCGACACCAGCTTCGGCACCAGCACAGCCCGCTTCGTCGCCACCGACTCGACGTGCTCGAGGCTCATGTGACGGATGAGCTCCGGTTCCGTGAGGTCGCCGGCGGCGGCGAGTCGCACGCCCAGCTCCCACGCGGCCCGGCCCGACACTTCTTGCACCCAGCGCACCCGAAGGCGAAGCGCCTCGCGCGCGATGCCCTCGTCGCTGCACGCCTGGCAGGCCGTCGACACGGGCAGAGCGTCCGTCTCGGCGGGCAATTCGGGTTCGGGTGCCACTCGCGGCGCGGTGAGCGCCAACACCGTCGGGCTCCGAGCGAGAATCTCCTGGTCGGACAGACCGTCCTGACGCGCCTCCGCGAGCATTCGCAGCGCGACCGACGCGCCGGTCAGACGATTGCCGCCGGTGTCGGCGAGCGTGCCGATGAGGATCTCATGAGCGTGAAGGGCCCGCAGGATGACCTGGCTGCGGTGCAGCAACGCGATCAGCTGCCGGTTCGTCAGCTCTGTCAAGGCCGGAACGGCTTCGAGATCGGCGTCGGTCCGGTCGAGCAGAGTCTCGGCCAGACGCGGCAGCGCCGCACGGAGACGACCGACGCGCCACGCCCCTCGCAGACGCCGGAACGCGGGAATCGGATTCAGGACGCGCAGGATGCTCCGCTTCGGCTTGATCTCACCCGCCAGGCGCAAGTCGATCGCGACGTGCCCGTCGACGCAGATGACGACGTCGCTGGCGTCGACCTCCGCCGGAGTGGCGGCCCCGGCCAGCAGCACGGCCTCGCACACGGCTTCGCGAAGCGGAGGGACCCAGAGATCGACTTCGAGCTCGGTGAGCGGCGCGGGGAAGGTCTCGGCGACCGGGCCAGGACCGTAGACGGGCCCTCTGGGCACGCCCCTGATCTCCGTCGTGACCGGGCGTGACTGGAGCAACCACAGCTGCTTGTCCGCGGCGATCGCCCACTCGACGTCTTGGGGCCCGCCGAACACCGAGGCGGCCATCTCCGACAACGAGACCAGCTGACGGAGATCGGAGCGATCGAGTGCCGGGCCGTCGTTGGCTGCGAAGTCCAGAACATTGGCCGTGGACGGGTCGAGAACGTAGCGCGAGCCGTTGACCTCGCCGCTCACCAGCTGCTCGGGACCACCTCCCACCGCGGAGACGATCCTGCGGTCGGTCCGGCCCGACACTGGATCGACGCCGAACATCACCCCGCCGAACGCCGGCACGATCAGAGGTTGGACCAGCACGGCGATCGGCTGGTCGGTAGCGCCGGCGCGCTCCCGGGAACTCAGCACCACCGTGACCGCCGCGACGAACTCGTCGAATCCGCTTACGCCGATGATCGAATCGAACTGACCGGCCATCGACGACGCTGCCGTGTCCTCGACCACCGAGGAACTGCGTGCCACGAGCGCCTGGTGGTCACCGCCGGCGCGCGCGAACGCGTCTCGCGCCGCGCCGTGGTGGGCAACGTCCGCGCCACCGTCGATCTCGTCGCAGAACGCCGTCGTGAGGACAACGCCGGGAAGCACGGCCAGGCCCGCACCCGCCGCTCGTGCCAGCGCAGCTGCCTTGCCACCGGTGAGCGCGGGATCACGAGCGGCTTCGTCGCCGAGCTCGACGACGAAGGGGCGGTCGGCGGTGACGTCCCGTGGAGCACTCCCTACCTGTGCGTCCGTCATCCCGAGGCGCTCCTCGATCTCTCACCCGTCGTCGCGGGGTTGTAAGGCTAGGCCTGTTGTATGGGAAGGACGACCTGGAACCGTGTATTCCCCGGCGTCGACTCGAGTCGGATCTCCCCGCCGTGGCGGCCGACGACGATTTGCCAGGCGATGTCGAGGCCGAGGCCGGTTCCCTTCCCGACCTCCTTGGTGGTGAAGAAGGGCTCGAACACACGGGTGCGGACCTCATCGGGAACCCCGGGACCCGTGTCCCCGATCTCGACCATCACGCGATCGTCCCCGAGGGTGGCGGTGCGCACCGTCAGCTTGCCGTGCCCCTCCATCGCGTCAGCCGCGTTGTCGATGAGGTTCGTCCAGACCTGATTCAGCTCCCCGGGAAAGGCGGCGATCTTCGGGAGGCTGCGGTGGTACTCACGCACGATCTCGATGTTCTCGCCGAGCTTGTGCGCGAGCATCGTCAAGGTGGCGTCGAGGCCTTCGTGGATGTCGAACGACTGCAGCGGTGCCCGGTCCATCTGCGTGTACTGCTTGGCCGAAGCGAGCAACCCGGAGATGCGCTCGGCGGCGTCGGTGATCTCGTCGAGCATGCTGTCCGACTCCAGGGCTCGGACGGGATAGGACAGGCCGACCGCCAGGTGCGCTGGCGGTAACACTTCCGCGAACTTCTCGAGCCAATCCAGACCGATCCCCGCGGCGACCATCGTGGGCGCGATGTCCCATGCGCCGGCGACCCCGTGGTCCTCCAGCCAGGCGGCGATCTCGTCCTCGCGATCGGACGCCTCCAGCGGCGACAGGCTCGGGGCCTCCCTGCGATGCTCGAGCGCGCGCCCCGCCAGGTCGGCGATCGCTTCGAGCTGGTCGGCGGGGAGCTGGCTGCGAATCATCTCCCCGACCTTCTCCCGCATCTCGGCCAGCATGTCTCGCAGTCTCGCGGTGGCGCGCACGACCGCCGTGACCGGATTGTTCAGCTCGTGGGTGAGACCGGCCGTCACCGAGCCGAGCGCGACGAGCCGCTCGTGGCGCGCGACGGTGTCTCGAGCGGCGTAGCCCTGGATCTGACTTCCCGCCAACAGATGGGCAGCCATCGGGAACCACTCCTTCACCGCGTGGCCCCAGTCGGCGGCGGGCAGCTCGAACAGCCGGCAGTCGGTGATCGCCCGCGCCGTGCCCGGGTACAGCTGCGGAACACCACGTTCGCCCAGATAGGCGTCGAACGCACCGGTGTAGGAGCCGCGGTAGTCGGAGCGGAACAGCTCGATCTCGCCCCCGTGCACGCGGCTCAGCATGGCGAGCGTCCCCGAGAGCAACACGAAGAAGCACGAGGCGGGCGCCCCTTCCGCGTGGATCGTGCCACCCGCCGAATACTCGACAACGCGACCACGCTCGGCGAGCCACGTGAGCTGGTCGTCGCTCAGATGCTCGAAGAGGAACAGGGTTCGCAGCTCCTCCGGCGTCAGGCGTTCGGGTTCGGTCATCGGTGCTCCAGATAGGTATGAAGGAGCTGGATCGCCATGGCGCCCTCGCCGACCGCCGACGCGACCCGCTTGATCGAGTTGGCCCGGACGTCGCCCGCCGCGAACACGCCGGGCGTGCTGGCCTCCAGGTAGTACGGGTCGCGGTCACGGTCCCAGCCCCGCGGCCGTTCCCCGGCCAGAACCAGGTCCGGGCCGGTGAGCACGAACCCTCTCGGATCACGCTCGACCACTCCGTCGAGCCACTCTGTCCGCGGTTCGGCACCAATGAAGGCGAAGAGATAGCCGGCGCGGACCGTCTCCTGAGTCCCGGCCCGGGTGTTGCACAGCGTGAGCTCCTCGAGGTGATCCTCGCCGCGCATTCCGATCACTTCGGTCGTGAGGCGCACCTCGATGTTGGGGATCTCGTCGATCTGGCGGACGAGATAGTGCGACATCGACCGCTCGACCTGGTCGCCCCGCACCAGCAGGGTGACGCGCCGGGCGTTCCGGGACAGGAACACCGCCGCCTGGCCCGCCGAGTTCGCCGCGCCGACGACGTACACGTCCTCGCCGAAGCAGGCGGGCGCCTCGGTCGCGGCGGAACCGTAGAAGACGCCGCGACCGGTCAGCGCGTCCGCGCCCGGGATCTCGAGCTTGCGGTAGGAGATGCCGGTCGCGAGCAGCACCGCGTGGGCCACCACCTCACCACCGTCGGCGAACCGGACAGCGCGCGACGATGCTCGAACGTCGAGCCCGACCACGTCGCGCGTAGTGAGGATCTCCGCGCCGAACTTGTGCGCCTGTCGGCGCGCGCGGTCGGTGAGCTGTGTGCCGGTCACACCGTCGGGGAAGCCGAGGTAGTTCTCGATGCGCGAGCTCTGTCCCGCTTGCCCACCAGTGGCCTGCCGCTCGACGAGCACGGTGCGCAGACCCTCCGACGCGGCATAGACGGCCGCGCCGAGACCCGCGGGCCCTCCACCGACGATCACGACGTCGTAGAAGTCGGTCGCAGGAACCGTCGACAGCCCTACCTTCTCCGCCAGCTCGCCCATGCTGGGCTCGATCAAAGAATCGCCCTCGGCGGTGACCACCAACGGGATGTTGGTCGCCTCGACGCCCGCGGCGGCGAGCAGGCGTTGGCCCTCGGGCTCGTCGGTCGAGAGCCAGCGATAAGGCACGGAGTTGCGGGCGAGGAAGTCCCGCACCTCGAACGACCGGGCCGACCAGCGGTGGCCGACGACTTGGGTCCGGTTCACGGGCTGCTCGTCGGTGTCGAGCCACATCTCGAGCAGGGCGTCGACGACCGGGTACAACTTCTCCTCGGGCGGATCCCAGGGCTTCAGCAGGTAGTGATCGAGGTCGACGACGTTGATCGCCTCGATCGCGGCGTCAGTGTCCGCATACGCGGTGAGCAGCGCCCGCCGGGCACGTGGGAACAGGTCCATCGCCTCCTCGAGGAACTCGAGACCGCTCATCTCGGGCATGCGGTGATCGGCGAGCAGCACCGCTACCGGGTCGCCGCGCAGCTTCAGCTCCCGAAGTGTCTCCAGGGCCTGCGGACCGGACTCCGTGCGCACCACGCGGTAGGTCTCGCCGTACTGACGGCGGAGGTCGCGGGCAACAGCGCGCGACACACCCGGGTCGTCGTCGACGGTCAACAGGATCGGCTTCCGATCGGTGTCAGCGGCCATGCAGCCTCGACGGTATCCGCCTCCGAGCGGGCGCTCAGACGATCGTGTTGAACAGCTGACGGGGTGCGTCGAGGAACCGGCTCACGGCGGTGGCGACCGCGGGCGGGTCGTTCGCTCCGCCACGGTCAAGAGAGCGGATGAACGCGATCTGCTCGAAGGTGAGGACACCGATCGCGAGGCTCTCGCGGAGCGCATCGGACGCACTGCTCTGCCCCGTCGTGACCTTGTAGGCCGACGACATCGTGCCGGCCCGTCCGACCCCTTCACCGCAGTGGAGAAACACGCGCCCCGGGCTCCGGTCGACGACCCGGACGAGCTCGCGGACCTGCCGCGGTGACGGTGGGGTGCCGTCCGTCACGGGCAGGTGGACGACCTCCATACCGAGAGCGCGCAGGTCCGCGTCGCCCTGGCGCGGTCCGGGGCCCGGCCGGAGGTCGACGACGGTCGTGACCCCACTCGCGGCGAGTGACCGGAAACCGGTCACGTTGGGTTGCGCGCCCCGCCAGAGCCGTTTGTCGACGACGTAGAGCTTGCGAACTCCATCGAGGTCCGGACCCGGGTGCAGCTCGGTGGTGCTTCGCGCCCACCAGCTCGCCGCCACCAACGCGAGGTTGCCCTGAAGCAACGCTCCGATCGTCGCCGCGACCACCACGAGCGCTCCAATACGAAGTCGGCGCGGCCACGCGTTGGGATGCCGGCGCTCGATCAACTTCGGCTAGGGGCGGACGGCTCGAAGTACACCGAGCAGGGATACCGGCGGTGGCTGATGTCACCCAGTCGCTCGATCACCAGCAGGAAGACGGCGCCGAAGAGCAACGCGCCGATCACATCCGACAGCCAGTGCACCCCCATGTAGACCCGGCTCGCCGCGACGAGCACGATGATCGTGCCCGACACCACGGTGGCCACCCACCAGAGCGTCCGCCGGTGAGTGACCAGCGCCACTATCGGCGGCACCAGACCCCACAGAGCGATCGCGGCCATGACGTGCCCGCTCGGGAAGGAAGGACCGGCGCTGTCGACCAGCGCGCCCACGGACGGTCGATCCCGCCCCACGCCCGTCTTGATCAACCACTCACATACCGGCCGCGCCAGCGTCGCCGCGATGAGCAGCATGGCCATCCCCGGACAGACCCGCCACGCCAGCGCGAGCAGCACGACGAGGCCGATGACCACCACCTGCCAGCTGCCCAACCGCGTCACGTAGAGAAAGAACGAATCGAGCGCGTCGGTGCGGTGGCCCGAGACCCAGCTCCGCACCGGCTCGTCCCACACGCGCAGCAGCGCGCCGTTTGCGACCGAAGCAGCAACCGCCATCCCCGCGAACAGCACGACGATCGCCGGGAGCGTCCACGGGTACCGCAGAAGGACGCCCGCCGGTGTGATCGGCGGGTCGCGGTGGAGGTTCCGTGGCTGGAGAACGTCTGCCGTTCGAAGGTTCATCGCACCTGTGACTTGCTCGTGCAGAAATACGGCAACGAGAGCGCCGAAGCCGACACGAATCGAGACTACTGCCGCCCAAACGCCCCGCGGCTCCGCCATGAGTCCGGAACGAGGACGACGTGGCCGCGCCGTACACTGCCTCGCCATGGCGCGCATCGACATCCCCGACGGGCCCGGCGGCGAAAGCGCCATGGTGTGGACCCTGCGACCCGAAATGGCCGGCATGGTGAACAAGATGATCGCCACCGCCTACGGGTCCAGCAAGCTCCCGGCGGCCGAACGCGAGGTTGCCCGCATGCGCATCGCGCAGCTCAACGCGTGTGGCGCGTGCGCGACTTTTCGAGCGCGATCAGTCGTCGAAGCCGGTGTCACCGAAGAGATGTACAAGCATCTCGATGACTGGAGGTCGTTTCCCGGGTACACCGATCGACAACGTTTGGCCATCGAGTACGCAGAGCACTTCGCGATCGATCATCGTGCGATCGACGACGAGCTCTTCGGCCGTCTGCGGGATCACTTCGCAGACGACGAGATCCTGGATCTCACGTTGTGCTTGGCCGTCTACCTGGGACTCGGTCGCACGCTCGAAGTGCTGCAGATCACCGAGCACACAGACCTCGACGTGTGACCGCAGGACATGGCGTCGAGCTCACCACAGCAGCGCGATTCACTCTCACCGACTCACCAAAGGAACCGAGCCACCTCGATCCGGGGCGGCTTGCTCTCGATTTCATCGGAGATGAGCAATGTCGAACCACTTCACCGGCCTCAGCCTTGGCCCGCCTCTCGGAGACCAGAGGCTCGACCTCTGCGACCTCTACGCGTTCCCGTCGCCCACGGACACAGCAAGGACGGTGCTGATCCTCAATGCAAATCCGTCTGCCGACGCACTCCACCCCGATGCCATCTACCGCCTCGCGATCGACAACGACGGAGATTGCCTGAACGACATCGCGTTCAGCTATGTGTTCAGCCCGCCGCAGAACGGTCGGCAGACCGTCAACGTCTTCATGGCCACAGGCACGGAGGCCCGCTCGGTCGAAGCTGTCGGCGCGAAGATCATCTCCGACGCCGAGGTGTCGTTCGGCGCCAACCCCAAAATCGTCGAGTCCGATCCCTACACGTTCTTCGCCGGTACTCGCAGCGATGCATTCTTCTTTGACTACGACGGAATCAAGAATCTGTTCGATACCAGCGGCGGAAGAAACTTCACTGCACCTCACCTGGGCGGCAAGTCTCCGTGGACGGGCAAGGATTCGAATACGGAAGCCAACGTGTTCTCGACCGTCATGGAGCTACCGACGAGTGAGCTCGGCGCCAATCCCGAGATCCACATCTGGGGACGATGCAGCGTGCGCCGCGACGGCACGCTCCTCCATGTCGATCGCGCCGGCCACCCGTCGGTGAGCAGCTTCTTCAACACCGACGAGACCAAAGAGGAATACAACGCCAGCGAGCCGGTGAACGATCGCAAGCGCTGGACCGACCTGTTCGTCCACCTCATGGGGCACACCGGGAACTACACACGGGAAGAAGCGATCGCCGCGATCGACGCCGACCGTCTGCTACCCGACATGCTGACCTACGATCCTTCGAAGCCCGCGAAGTACCCCAACGGTCGCGTCTTCACCGACGACGTCATCGATCACCGCCTCGCCTTCCTCTCCAAGGGTGACATTCCCCCCGACGGCCTCGAACCGCACACCGACGTCCTCGACGAGTTCCCGTACCTGGGCACGCCGCATCCGAAGTAGAGCGAGCCGTCGTTACGCGCGAGCCCTGCGGTCGTAGCGCGCCAGGACTGCCTCACCCACGGTCTCGATCGACGTGAGCTGCAGGTCGACGGGCGCGACGAACAGTCGCTCACCCGCTCCGAGCGCGGTCGGGATCACGAGCAGCCGGTACTCGTCGACGGCACCAGCGGCGGCGAGTGCATGGACGACACTCGTGCTCCCCATCACGACGATGTCCTGCTCGCGTGTGAGATCGGCCACCCCGGCCACGAGCTCGCCCTCGAGCAGCGAGGAGTTACTCCAGCCGTCGAGGGCCGGCGCGGACCGCGACACGACGACCTTCGGAATGCGGTTCATCGCGTTGGCGAACTCGTCCGAGCGGTTCGGCCAGCGGCGGGAGAACACCTCCCACGTCGTGCGACCAAACAGGAGCACGCCCGTATCGAGGATCGAACCGAGCTTGAAGTCGTCGCCGGCAACTCTTTTGGGCCCGGAGCGGAACGCCCAGCGTTCCGGGTCCTCCACGACCCCGTCCAGCGTGACGAACTCGACGACGATGACCTTGCCCTTGTCCACAGCGGTTCCTCCGGTTCATGGTCGGCAGGAACGCCGAGCCACTCCTACCTACCGGTGAGGGTCCGCTGATTCATCGGTCGAGCGCGAAAACATCGAACACGGTCTCGTCCTGGTACACGGTCATGCGCGTCACCTTTCCTGCTTCCACGGTGAGGATCGACACGGTGCGGAGCGTGCCGGACGCGTACGCCGCGAAGCCCGCCTCCCCGTTCGCCCAGAGCGGCACGGTCCGCCACGCCTCGCCGCGCGTCCGGAACACCCGCCGCATGAACGCGCCGAAGTCGTCCCTGCCGCGGTACCAGTTCCACATCGGCGGCATCTCGAGCACGACGTCGTCGGCAAGCAGCGCGGTGAGCTCGGCGACGTCCGCCCGCTCGAACGCGGCGACGAAGCGGTTGACGACGGCGCGCTGCTCGGCCACGGGCTCGGCCTGCGCGTCCGGGTCGACGCCCACCTCGTTCAGGCGCGCCCGTGCTCGCTGCAGGGCGCTGTTGACGCTCGCGGTCGTCGTGCCGAGAAGGTCCGCGACGGTCGCGGCGGGCACGTCGAGCACCTCGCGCAGGATGAGCGCCGCACGCTGGCGGGCCGGAAGCAGCTGCAACGCGGCCACGAACGCCAACCGGAGCTGGCTTCGCTCGACGGCCGACGCCGCCGGGTCGACGGGGATCGGCTGGAGCCACGGCACCTCGAAGCCAGGGACGAACGCCGCCTCCGGGTCGTCGAAGACCGGGCCGACCCCGGATGGCAGCGGCCGGCGCTTCCGGCTCTCGAGCGCGTTCAGGCAGGCGTTCGTCGCGATCCGATACAGCCACGTGCGGATCGAGGCCCGCTCGGGGTCGTAGGTGGTGTACGCCCGCCACGCTCGCAGCATGGTCTCCTGCACGAGGTCGTCGGCGTCGTGGGCTGACCCCAACATCCGGTAGCAGTACACCCGCAGCTCATGGCGATGCGGTTCAACCGCGGCCTCGAACTCCATGACTGCGGGCCATTCTGCACGGCGACCTCGAGCGCGGATCGCCGGCGCGGAACGCGGTCAACCGTGAAGCCACGAAGGCACGTCTCGAGGTGAGCTAGAACTCGGGCACCTCTATGGGCATCAGCGACGAGACATTTCCCCCCTGGACGGAGCTCAGCGAGCAGCTCGGTGATCGCTTGATCGGAGTCGACTCGCCTCTGCGAGTGTGCGTCGTCGATCCGGACAGCGCAGGCTGCGCCGATGCCCTCGGGAAGTTGCAGAATCCGTTCTTCAACGAGGCTGAGCCGGGCGCGTTTCAGACGACGGGCTGGCTCGACGGATTCGTGGCCGAGGCGAGCCCGTACGCGGTCGCGGCGAGGACCGCCGAGGACGTCGCGGCGGCGGTGATGTTCGCGCGCGAGCACGGCGTGCGACTTGCCGTCAAGGGAACCGGGCACGATTACCTCGGCCGGTCCAGTGCACCAGACTCGCTGCTCGTCTGGACGCACCACATGCGCGACGTCACCGTGCACGACACGTTCGAGATCACGGGCGCGGACGGCTCACAGGAGCGGGTTCCCGCGATCACGGTGGGTGCCGGCACCCGGTGGCTGGAGGCCTACGTCGCCTCCACCGGGCGCGGCCGCTACGTGCAGGGCGGTGGGTGCACGTCGGTCGGCGCCGCCGGCGGCTTTACCCAGGGCGGCGGCTTCGGCAGCTTCTCGAAGCGGTTCGGGACCGCGGCCGGCAACATGCTCGAGGTCGAAGTTGTCACCGCCGACGGCGAGATCCTCGTTGCCAACGAGGCCCAGCACGAGGACCTGTTCTGGGCGCTGCGGGGCGGAGGCGGCGGCACCTTCGGCGTCGTCACAAAGATGACATTTCGCACCCACGAGATACCCGAGACCTTCGGCGCTGCGATCGGCACGATCACCGCTCACAGCGACTCCGACTACCGCCGGCTCGTCCGCGCGTTCGTCGACTTCTTCCCCCACCACCTCGACAACGAGCACTGGGGCGAGCAAGTCCGACTCGCCCCGGACAACACGATCGAGTTCGCGTTGACGATGCTCGACCTCGGTGAGACCGACGCGCGATCCGTGTGGAAGCCGTTCACCGACTGGGTCGCCCAACACAGCGACGTGGTCTCGGGCGAGATCTTCTTCGCGAGCCTGCCGTTCACCGCCATGTGGGACGTCGACTGGTGGGCAACCAACGTGCCCGACTTCATCACCCGCGACGACCGGCGTGGCCAGCCTCCCGGCCTCTACTGGTGGGCCAGCAACCAAGGCGAAGTCTCCCAGTACCTCCACGCCTACCGATCGCGGTGGCTCCCACGCGCCCAGTTCGAGGGGTCAGCGGCCAACACGCTGGCCGACGCTCTGTTCGAAGCATCGCGGCACTGGCACTTCACGCTCCACACCAACAAGGCGCTCTCGGGCGCGGCGGCCGCGGCGCGCGACCGCGACCGCCGCACATGCATCAATCCCGCCGCCTTCGACGCCGCCGCGCTCCTCATCATGGCGTCCAACGAGCAGTACGCGTATCCCGGTGTTGCCGGCCACGAGCCCGACCACACCGCGGGCCGGGCGATCGTCGCTCGCATCGACGCCGCCATGCGACCCATTCGGGAGACGACCGCTGGCGCCGGCGCCTACGTCAACGAGGCCGACTACTTCGAGCCCGACTGGCAACACAGCTTCTGGGGCGACAACTACTCGAGACTGCTCGACGTCAAGCGCAGATACGACCCCACCAACCTGTTCCGCGTCCATCACGGCGTCGGCAGCGAGACCTAACGCGCCACGCGCCGATTCATCGCAGGCCCGCATTCGGCAATCACGACGGGAGCATCGCTACCTCGGCGTCAGCGGTCGAGCGAAGCTCAGCTCGTGACCGCTGGGATCCCGGATGTGGAAGTACCGCTCACCCCAGGACGCGTCCGCGGGTGAGGTGTCCGGTGTGAACCCGGCAGCGACCGCGCTGCTATACGTCGCGTCGACGTCGTGGACCCAGAACACGACTCGGCCCCACAGCTCCCGCCGGACTGAGTCGTCCGGTTCGAGCTGCAGATTGAGGTACCCAGCCCCGACCCGGAAGCTCGTGAACGCCGCCTCCGGCCCTCCATAGAGGAGACGAAAACCGAGCGCGCGGTAGAAGACGGTCGCCGCACCCATGTCGACGGTCAACAACGTCACCGCGCTGATGCGCTCTACCGGCTCTCGATCACTCTCCACACCGGCCAGCCTGGCAGACGCCCAGGGCGAACGATGTGCCGTTCGGCGCTCCGGCCAGTCCCGGGAGCGTCGGAGCCTTTCACTGGGGCTCGACCCGGCGCGCTCTCGGCAACGGCCGTCGCAGGCTCTCCAGCGAGATCCCGTCGCGCAGCGCGACGAGCACGCCTGCCGCCTCGAGATAGGAATCGACCTCAATGACGTTGCTCATGCCCATCGTGTCGTTCGTGACCTTGAGGACGGTCGCGTTCTCCCTGACCGCGACAACGGGAATGTCGCTGAACTCGCCGACCAGCGCCGGCAGCCCGCCCAGGCAGGATGCGGGCACGATGATGGCGGCGACGTTGTCGACCGTGAGCACGGGGCCGTGTGCGTCGGCGAGGCTCGAGAGGGGCACCAACCGGGGAGCCCGCGCTAGCCCCTTCAGGACGCAGAAGTAGTGGGGTGTCGAGATGAACTCCGCCGCGGCTCGCGCGTTGTGGGTGCCTCGGGACTTGATGTCTCGGTAGTAAGGGAGCGGCGCGTGAGCGGTCGGGACGCGGAAGGTCTTCGAGATCAGGTGGGTGATGATCGCCTCGACCCCGCCGGATGGGTTCGGGATCTCGCCCCGCTGGTGTCGGGCGAACATCTCGGCCGTGACGCCATGGATCACCGACACTCCGCCGATGGCCTGAGCCCCCTCGGCGAGCAGCAGCGTGACCGCCTCGAGGATTGCCTCGGGGTGAAGCACGGTACCGACCGCGCAGCCCGTTGCCGACCATTCGATCCGCACTCCCAGCTCCTCTCGCAGGAGCGTGTAGAGGCCGCAGTCGATGCCGGCTGTCGCCCTGGCCGCGTCGAGGGTGCTCTCGACGTCGTCGAGATAGTCCCTTCCGGTCGGATCAACGAACGTGCCGACGCGGTTCCTGCCGACTGCCAGCAGCCCCACGTGGCCGAGCAAGAAGTCGTCGAGGCTCTTGCCTTCGACGTACAGGACGTTGTCCGCCATTTCGTTCAACTCCGACGCGTTCACGGCGTTCGGGTTTGCCACTAGGACGTCAGCAGTGGCAGCCAGCAGGTTGGTGGCGGGGCACGCGTCGCCGGCGAAGCCGCCGAACTCGCAGCGGATGCCGGTGGGGACGATCTGCACCACGCAAAACGGGTCGGTCTGGAAACGCTTCCGTCGAGGGTCGTTGAGTTCATTGACGCGCAGGGCGGCAGCGTGGGGATCGTCGGGTTCAAAGTGCACCACCGTCGACTCGACCATCATCTCGTCGGCGGTCACGTCGACGATCGACGACCGCAGGGGGTAGGCGCCACGTCCGAGGGTGGCTCCGAGCGAGGCCGCGAGCTTCTCGAGCCATGTGCCCTCCCGTCTGGCAGGCAGGCGGACGACGGCGTTCCCTACGATCACTGGTCCTCGAAACCCCAGCATCTGAGTCGCCAGACGTGGACCTCAGCAGGCCCGGCCTCCACCGCGGCTGGCGCCCGCGCCGAGCTCACACGGTTGCCGTAACGCCATCGGACGACGCGGTCACGGCTCGGTGGCGTCACGGCTGCCGCCGTCTGGAGGGCCTCCGCCACGGACATCCGCCGCAGCCTAAGGAGCGGCCTCACGGAGCGTCCAACGACGAGACGATCCGCGCAGTCGGGGCTCCGAAGGCATCGCGTGGCGTCACATCCCGTGCTACGCAAGGTCGATGCGGGTCGACGACATCCGCCTCGATCTCGACGACGCGCGGTTCGAGCTGTCGGGTCGGATCACGATGGACCGCCTCGACACCGACGGCCACCGCATCTGGTTTCGCGTACCTCCCGAGTACTCGAGCAGTGAGGTAGACGCGTCACCATTCCTTCCAGCTCTGCTTGCCACCGCCATGTGGTGGGGAGAACCGCTCGCGATCGAGGGCCCGGTGTCGGCCCGCCTGCTCGATGCCGCCCCACTCGCGATGCGGCGATACCAGAACTTCTTTCCCTCGCTGAGGGTCGTTCCTGTCTCCGCACCGCGGCGCCAGCTCGGAGGCGAGACTCCAGCCACCGCGTGCTTCTTCACGCGGGGAGTCGATTCCTGGTACTCGGTGCTGACGAACATCGAATCCTTCGACCGGTCGAGACCCCGCCTCACACATCTCGTGCACGTCCCGGGAATCGACTGGGTAGTGACCCCGCCGACACATGCCCGAGGACTCGCCGCGACCCGAGCTGCAGCAGCGAGCATCGGATGCGAGCTCGTCCTCGCCGGGACCAACCTCCGAGACTTCATCGAACGGTTCCAGCCGTGGGATGTGACCCACGGCGGCGTGCTTGCCGGAATCGGGCTCGTCCTGGGCGCCCGGTTCTCGCACCTCCTGCTCGCTTCCACCTACCCGCTGTACAGGTTGCTGCCGTGGGGCTCTCACCCCATGCTCGACCCACTCTGGTCGACGGAGCAGACCCAGATCGTGCACGACGCCGCCGAGGTCAGCAGAGTCGACAAGCTCGTCTATCTCGTCGGTCACCCGTATGCGTTGGCGAACCTGAAGGTCTGCTTCGAGGCTGACACGGAGTACAACTGTGGTGTCTGCGAGAAGTGCATGCTGACGATGGTGGGTCTCCGACTCGGCGGCGTGCGCGAACATCTCGACGGGTTCGCGGTGCCGCTCGACCCTGGACGGGTCGCGAGACACGTGCTCTCCGCCGAGAACCGAGGGTTCGTTCTCGAGCTCGTAGATCGCCTCGTCGAACCGCAAGACCGCCTGTACCGCCTCGCGCTGGAACGCATGTTGTTACGTGGTGACTTGACCTCGGCGCTCAGGCGACTGGGGCGCCTGACGAAGAGGATCGCAGCCGCGATCAGGTGACCTCACTCTTGTCGCAAGAGGCGCCCGGCGGCGGCTGCACCATTCGTCTGTCAAGGTGGCCGTGTGGCTGAGCAACAGCTCGATGGCGGGATCGCGAATGCAGGCCGGGTCGTCCGCGTCGGTCCGCATGTCGTTCGCCCCTCGAGTCCGCACTCGGGTTCGATCCACGCCTTCCTGCGGGCGGTGAGGCACGCCGGATTCGAGGGTGCCTCGTCACCAGTCGGCATCGGCGAGGACGGACGCGAGCGCCTCGTATTCATCGACGGCGAGGTCCCCTTGGCGCCCTATCCGGACTGGAGCCAGTCCGACACCGCGCTGGCGTCCATCGCCCGGCTGCTGCGCGGGCTGCACGACGCCGCCCGCGGGTTCGACCCTCACGGTCTCACCTGGGACGACGCTCTGGCTGACCCTGCGGGCGGGACGCTCGTGTGCCACAACGACGTGTGCCCCGAGAACGTCGTCTTCCGTGACGGCATCGCCGTTGCGCTGCTCGACTTCGAGTTCGCTGCCCCTGGCCGCCCCGTCTACGACGTGGCCCACCTCGCCCGCCTCTGTGTACCGATCGACGACGACTTCGACCAGGCCCGGCTCGGCTGGCGGCCCGCCGACCGGCCGGCACGGCTACGACTCGTCGCCGACGCCTACGGACTGGACCGGGACGGCCGGGCGGAGCTGCTCACCGCCATGAACGATGCCATCGCCCGCATCGAAGCAGCCGTCCGGCGCCGCGTCGACGCCGGTGACCCGAACGTCATCGCGATGTGGAACCGGACCGGTGGCAGCGAGCGCTACGAGCGCCGGCGCCGCTGGTGGACCGACCACCACGACCAGTTCGTCGCCGCCCTCCTCTGACGCGCATCCCTCGAGCGCCGAACGCGCCGGATAGCCGTCACTCGACTCTGTGATTTGCATTTGGCGTGCCCGCGGGTCGGCTTCCTAGGAAGACTGTGCCGGTGAGCGTGTCCGCCGGCTTCCACGTGCGTCGGGTCGGGTTTCGTGCCGGTACCGATGAAGAGCTGACGGCTCTGCACGCTGTCGAGGCGCCGATCGCGGCGGAACGTGGCTCCAATCGCACGCCGCAGCCTGTTGAGTCCTACATCGCCTTCGCGCGGAAGCTGCCGTCGCAGTTCGACGACCACGCCTGGCTGGTCGAGGCCTCCGACGGCAGGTCGGTTGCCGCTGGGTTCTGCTGGTCGAACTCCGCCGGCGACCGTCGAGTCATGGAGTGTGACGTGTTCGTGCGGCGGGATCACCGCCGTCAGGGCATCGGGTCTCGGCTTCTCGCCACGATCTGCGAGGAGACCGTGAACGATGGCCGGTCCTTGCTCACGTGGTCGACCTTCGACGCTGTACCAGCCGGTGACGCCTTCTCGCGCAGCGTCGGTGCCCGGGTCGCCAGGGTGAACCGCACGAGTGAGCTGGTGCTTGGCGACGTCAACTGGACGATGATCGGGAGCTGGACGCGCGCTGAGCGGGCGCGAGGTCTCGGCTACCGCCTCCAGATGGTCGACGGGGTCTTTCCCGAGTATCTCCGCGCCGACGCTGCGACGTTTCACCACATCATGCAGACCGCTCCGAGGGACGGCCTCGATGTGGGTGACGTGATCGTCGATGCCGACTTCGTGGCCGAGCTTGACCGGGCGCTCGTCGAGGCGGGTCGAACGCGATGGACGGTGTTCGTGCGTGATCCTGCTGGCGCGTGTGTCGGCGGCACGGAGGTCACCTTCGAGGCGTGGGATCCCGGCACCGTCGTTCAACAGAACACGGGCGTCGACCGCGCTCATCGTGGGCTGGGTCTCGCCAAGTGGGCGAAGGCGGCGATGCTCGAACGGATCCGACACGAGCGGCCGGAGGTTGGACGGGTGCGGACGGACAACGCGTTCTCCAACGCGTCCATGCTCGCGATCAACGACGCGCTCGGCTTCAAGGTCATCAGCACGCGCACTGAGTGGCAGGCTGACGTCGGCGACCTTGTCCGCGCACTCCGCTGACCCCGTCGGCGCTTGCGATTGCATTCTCTACACCCAACAAGGCTATGAAGACTGGGTGGCCTTGCGAGTTGTCACCGGCCGCTGGCGGCGTAGCACACGACCATGGTCCAGAACCGCAGCCGACGACTCTGGCCGTGGTCGAAGAAGCCTTCGGTTTTGTCGCTGAGCCAGCGACCGACCGCGGCCCGCGACTCGGTGCCACCTGCCAATGGCACCGTTGTGTTGCTCTGGGTGAGGAGGTAGTCGACGAGGCCGCGGTGCGTCATCTCCACGAGGTCGACATAGCCATCGTCGCCCACGCGGTGGAACCCATGGGGCGTCTCCGTCTTGGCATCGAAGTGCCGGCCCCGAGGTGGAGTGGGGTACCGCGCGGCGTAGGACTCGCGCGTCCAGGTCTTGAAGGATGGGACCTCTTCCATCTCGCCGAGGAAGTAGTGGTCGTAGATCGCGAGCCAACCGGAGGCCACGAGCACGCGACTCGCTTCGGCGAAGAACCGCTCCTGGTCGAACCAATGCACGCCCGACGCCACGGTCACCGCGCCGAACGCGGCGTCGGGGAACGGCAGGCGTTCTGCAGGTGCCAGGACGTAGTGGACCGAGGGATGGCGACGAGCAGCCGCGAGCATGCCCGGCGCGATCTCCGCGCCAACAACGACCTCGGCGACGTCGGCCAGCGCCCGCGACGACAGTCCTGTCCCGCAGGCGACATCCAGGGCTCGGTGGACCGTGTTCGTGCCGATGAGTTTCGCGATCCGCTGGACTGCCCGCGCCTGGAGGAACGGACGCCCATGGTCGTACAGCTGTCCGACCTCAGCGTCAGCAAACGGGTTGGTTGCGCCCAATGGACCTACTCGGTGCCGAGGCTCCTTCGTCGGTACACCGCGACGTTTCAGACCGTGATCTCACGATCTGGTGCTTCGGAGTCGCGGTCAGTCGCCGGCATCGAGGCCGAATTCCTCGCGTCGAGCGGGCGTGTCTTCGATGATCTGCCACAGAGTCAACAAGCCATCTCGCACTGTGGCCCGCCAGATCACCACGAGCTGGCTCTCGTCGTCATCACGGAGATGAAGATGAGAACCGGTTGTGTGCCCGAGCACGGCGACTTCGGAATCTCTCCCAACGATCCGGTGGGGATAGATCACGTAGTCGGGAAACGACGTCGCGTAGCACCGCCAGGCCGCGACATTCGCCTCCTTCCCGTCGAGGGGCGACTCGTCTAGGACCTGAAGTCGGTGATCGGCTGCCATGAGCGATGCGAGACGCTCAACGGCGCCGCGGTTGATGCCGTCGATGAAGCTCACGACAGACGCAATGGGCGGCAGAGGCCTTCGCACCCGCCCAGACTGCCCGGTCTGGAGCGACCCCGCCTGTCCGCGAGGCACACAGAACACCGGCCTGCGGTCCGTCCGCGCTGCGCCCATAGCCGGCGATATTTGCGCTCCCCCACTCCGTTCTTCTTCTCTCTATCGGCATCTATCCGGCGGCCTGCTGCGCGTTCGCCGAGACTGCCGCGTTCCTCGCTCGCTGGAAACCGGAAATGCACGGAATCGGATTCGGCGGCCGGGCGATGATGAAGCCATGCCGTGCGAGGTGCATTTCACCGAGGACGCGTCCGACGCTCTCAGCACATGCGAGCCGTATTTGATCTCTCGGCCGGTCGAACACAACGTCGTGCTCACGGTGCTCCGGCGTAGGGCCACCGACCCAACGGAGGGCCGCTATTGGTGGATCGACGACGAGGGCACTGTCGTCGGGTTCGCGATGCAGTCACCACTCAGTTTTCACGGCGCAATCACGCCAATGACGCCATCGGCAACCCAGAGCCTTGTGGACGTGGTGAGCGAGACAGTGCCCGACCTGCCCGGTGTCGCCAGCGACGCGGCGTCAGCGGCCTCGTTCGCAGGCAACTGGGCCGAACGACTACGGATACCCGTGACTCCGGTCGAAGCGCAGCGCATCTATCGGCTGGTCGCGTTGCACCCGCCTGAAGGGGTACCCGGGCGATTCCGTCCGGCAGAGGACGCCGACCGTGACACATTGGTCGCGCACCGCGTCAGCTTCCATACCGACACCAGGGAGCCCGGTGAACTCGACGCGGCCGCCGCGGTCGAGCGGTCCCTGCGGCGGTGCTTTGTCTGGGACGACGGCGGTGTCGTCGCGAGCGCCGTTGCAACGATTCCCGAAGCGGGAGTGGTGCGGGTGGGTGTCGTCTACACACCGCCCGAGCATCGTCGCCGTGGCTACGCCAGCGCCCTCGTGGCCGCCACATCGGCCTGGGCACGAGAGCAGGACCACTCCGATTGCATTCTCTACACCCAACTCGCCAACCCGACCTCGAACGCCATCTACCGCGCGATCGGATACCAGCCAGTCGCTGAGGTGCTGCGTTATCGGTTCGGCTGAACCGCCGAACACACGGGAGAGATCGCGTCACGCACCCGAGAAGTGGCCCCTGACGTGCCGTTCCGTGTGCCTATCCCGCCCGGTGCGAACGTCGTTCGGTGTTCACGTTCGGTGCTCGCGCCCATACGCCGATTGCGATCCGCACGGGCGTGTCGGGAAGATCCCAGACCCTCGCGAGCTCGACATCAAAGTGCTTGCGCGAGAAGGGGCGGTGCCATCGTGCACCCGCCCCTTCTCGCCGGATTCGAATCAGCAGGAACTGCGGATTACGGGTTCGAACACACCCCGGCCTTGAATCCGGGGTGCGGATTCCCCTGATGCCCCGGGACGCACTGCTTGTCACCGGGACCGGGCTGGTCCGCAAGGGCGGTCGCCCCCAGTCCGAGCAGACTCACCCCCGCTGTCACAACGACGGCAATGACCCGTTTCATGCGGTCACCCCCAATTGTCGCCAATGCTGGCTTTGGGGCGTATACCCACAGCGAGAAACCCGTAATCCTCAATGCCTAACTGCGTCTCGACTCCGTACGTGCACGGTCACCAAGCGCCACCGCCTCTGGCGCAGGCACGGAACGACACGCCGTGTACCTCTTCGGAACGCACAGAACCGGCGATATGCGGTCCCCCACGCCGACGTAGGAGCTAAAGGCGTGCGCTTCACGGACCGCGCTGCCGCTATTTGCACTTCGACGGAGCTCACGCCTGAACGCGACGCCGGCGAACCTGGTCAGAATGTCGAGGGGCTCGCTCGGCGGGGAGAACCTGTGCGCAGACGCATCGGTGCGGCAACAGGCGGCTTGGTCCTGATCGCGCTGCTGATGGGCGCCTGCACGAACGGCAACGGCGATCTCGAAGGGCAGCGCCACCGTGTGGCCCCGACGCACAGAAGCCACGAGGTCCCTGCGCTCCCGTCGTTCATGAACCCTGATGGTTCCCACCCACAGCGACGGAGCTGGCGAGAGCTATGGCGAACCACACCGGGCATGTCAGAGGATCGCTGTGTTGACGTCGAAGATCGTAAGGACGTGCGGTCAGGCGCCTTCATCGCTGGCAACTTTGCGTCGTTCATCGCGGGCTGGGATGGCACCCCCGAAGCCTCGAAGCTGTACTACATCCCAGCTGCACCAGGGGCAGAACAGCCGCTGACGGTCGTCGCTGACCTCCTCGACGACACCGCTCCGCAGAAGGTCACGTTCACTTTCGGAGCGACGGCTTGGACGACCAGCGGGATCCCCTTCTATGCCTCTGGGACCGTGCTTCCCGCCCGGGGACGCTGGCGCCTGACACTCACGGCGGGCGAGAACACAGGCTGCTTCGAATTGGCCCTTTGATCACCGCCGGTGCCGACGCTGCCGGTGCCGCGGCCCAACAGATCAGCGCCAGGGCGCTCCACCCACGGCGCAACCGCCGCGGTGGTCGAGTGCCCGCGTGCCGATGTGGCATCAAAGAAGCTGCGAGCGGCGCTGTTCGATGTGTGCGTCCGGTGCTCGTGAGATCGGCAACGAGCTTGTCCGCTAAACGGACCCTCCGTAGAGATCGAGAGTCCGAGCCATTCCGCCATCGGCGGAAATGGTCTCGCCGGTTACGAACCGCGCGGCGTTCGACGCCAAGAAGACGATCACGTCGGCGATGTCCTCGGGCCTCGCCCAGCGCCTGAGGGCGGTTTGGTTCTCGATCGTTTCGACAACACCGGGGACGGCCTTGTTCTTGGCCCACAGCTGTGTATCGACGACGCCTGGTGCGACCGAGTTCACTCTGATGCCCGAGGGTCCGAGCTCGATCGCGAGCGAACGGGTCGCGGCGTCGAGCGCACCTTTGGACGCTGCGTAGGCAGCGCGCCGCGGCGTCCCGACGAGTCCGGAGATTGACGAGAGGTTGATGATCGAACCTCCACCGTGGGCGGCCATCGATGGAATGAGTTCTGCGATAAGAAGCAGCGAGGCTCGGACGTTCACGGCCAGCATTTCGTCGATGAGGGCGGCGTCGGTCTCTACTGTCGACAGCCGCGCCGCCGAGGCGGCATTGTTGACAAGCACGTTGACGGTGCCGGAAGCAGCGAGTGCCTGCTCGGCGATCTCTGCTGGAGCGCTCGGGTCGCGCAAGTCACCGGTCACGATGACCGGGTCGTTGCCGAGACCCCGAGCGACTTGTTCCAGATCTTCACGAGCGCGACCAGCCAGCACCACACAGGCGCCGGCGCGATCTAATGCGACCGCGGTTGCCGCGCCGATCCCTCTCGAGGCACCCGTCACCAGTGCCACTCGATCATGCAACGACAATGGATCCACGTGGTGAGCCTAGGAGTAGACACGACGACGAGGTGCCGTTCTGAGCTCTCACACTCCCGGTTCTGACCGATGAGTCCCGCCGCCGTCGATCGTCGGTACTGACATGGCTGCTCCCGAACCCCGACCGAAGAACCTCGCCGACCTCTACGACCTCGCCCCACTCGACTGGGCGGATGTGCGCCGGGCGCTCGAGACCAACCTGACCCAGGAACCCGGCACCGGTGGACCTGGCCACCACACCTTCTGGTTGTCGACGACCGACGCCGACGGCGGACCCCACATGACCGCGGTCGGCGCGTTCTGGGCCGACGGCCGCTACTACTTCTGCGGCGGTCCGCGGTCGCGCAAGATCCGGAACATCGAGCGCGACCCGCGCTGCGCCTTCGGCGTCGCCATCCACGGCTACGACGTCGCGCTCGAGGGCCGAGCCGCCCGTGTCACCGACGACGCGCTGCTGCAGCGCCTCGCCGAGGTGTTCGCCGAGGGCGGCTGGGCACCGACCGTGGCCGACGGCGGCTTCACCCACGAGTACAGCGCCCCCAGCGCCGGCCCGCCGCCGTGGTACGTCTACGAGTTCATGCCCGAGGATGCCTACGCGGTCGCCACCGAGGAGCCCGGCGGCGCCACCCGATGGACCTTCTGACCCTCGGCCGAGGTGAACCCGTCACCAAGCCGGGGACGTCGATCAGGCGAGATCGAAGCGGTCGAGGTTCATGACCTTGTCCCACGCCGCCACGAAGTCACGCACGAACGTCTCCTGCGAGTCGTCGCACGCGTAGACCTCCGAGATGCCTCGAAGCGGGGAGTTCGAACCGAAGACGAGATCGACGGCGGTACCGGTCCACTTGACCTCACCCGTCGCACGATCGCGACCCTCGTACACATTCTCCTCCGACGCGGATGCCTTCCACTCCGTGCCCATGTCGACCAGGTTCACGAAGAAGTCGTTGGTCA
>WNFV01008580.1_pt1 | contig 24231 bp, 27 predicted proteins | sample 5400101 | NCBI WGS metagenome assembly WNFV01 (sample SAMN13153361, study PRJNA577476) | soil metagenome | isolation source: 115 cm soil or saprolite under grassland replicate 1 | place: USA:California | collected 2016-06-15 | reverse complement strand
TGGCGTCCACCTTGTCGGGCTCGATCAGAACCTTGACGCGCTGCTCCTGCGGGTTGCGCCATGGGTATTCGTCTTTGCCGAGGTACTTCTTCGCCAGCTTGTCCATCTGCTGGTCGGCACCTTCCTCCGTCAACTCGGCAGGACCGCTGACCGCCACCCATTTGTAGGGGTCGTTTGGATCGATCATGAGGACCGATACACGCGGGTCGTGCTCGAGGTGCGTGGGCTTCGCCCGGCCCCGAGCCGTGTTGAACGAGACCTTGCCGTCCTCGACGTCCACCCAGACGACGGTGGAATGCGGAGAGCCGTCGTCCCGCAAGGTCGTTGCGATTCCGACGAAGGGGTTCTCCGCCAGGAACTGCCGTTGCTTCTCCTTCAGTGCTGCCATCCCCACCTCCTGTTCCCTTCACTCGAAACGACGCGAAGCGATAGCGTCTTCCCCGATGGGCGTCCTCTTACCCGTCGGCACGCGAAAAGGGCTCTTCCTCCTTCGCAGCGACGACGATCGCAGGAGCTGGGAGGTCGAGGGGCCGTTGCTTCCCGGGTGGTCGGTCTTCCACGCGACGGTCGACCCGCGCGACGGAGTGCTGTACGCGGCGACGAACAACTTCGTCTACGGCGCGACCGTGCACCGCTCCGACGACCTCGGCAAGAACTGGGAGCGTGCCGAGGAGCTCGGCCTTCCCGAGGACGGTGAGCTGAAGCTCAACGCAACCTGGCACGTGGAGCCCGGCCGCGACTCGGAGCTCTGGCTCGGAGGCGATCCCGGCGTCCTCTTCCGCTCCGACGACGGCGGTAGCACGTGGGAGGTGAATCGCGGCTTGCTCGCGCATCCCACGCGGGAGACATGGCAGCCCGGTGCCGGCGGGATGTGCACTCATTCGATCCAGCTCACGGACAGCGCGATGTACGTCGCCATCTCCGCGGCGGGTTCGTTCCGCTCCGAGGACGGCGGCGAGAGCTGGTCGCCGATCAACAAGGACGTCGCAGCCGAGTTCATGCCGAACCCCTACCCGGAGGTCGGCCAGTGCGTGCACAAGCTCCTGGCCCATCCCAAGCGACCCGAGCGGCTGTGGCAGCAGAATCACTGCGGCGTCTACCGCTCCGACGATCGCGGCGACAACTGGGAGCGTCTGGACGGGAACGGCCTGCCGACCAGCTTCGGGTTCCCGCTTGCTCTCGACCCCGACGATCCCGATGTCGCGTACGTCATCCCCGAGCAGTCGCAGGAGCACCACTACACCGCCGAGGGCCGGCTCGGCGTGTATCGCACGGGTGACGGGGGCGCGTCGTGGGAGCTCGTCTCGGACGGACTGCCCGATCGCGCGTGGGTGGCGGTGCTCCGCGAGGGCCTCGCCTACGACGGCAGCGGGCTGTACTTCGGCACGCAGAGCGGCTCCGTCTGGACGTCCGAGCGCGGGGGCGGCCGGTGGACCGAGGCCGCGCGCGATCTGCCGCCGATTCTCTCGGTCGAAGCCGCAAGCGCGTGACGTGGCTGTAGTCCTGCTGCCTGCGGTGCTCGCCGCAGAGGCAGGCGGGCAGAAACGATTCGAGCTCGAGGCTGCGACCGTCGGCGACGCGTTGCGACAGCTGCCGATGCAGAACCTTCTCTTCGACGAGTCGGGGGAACTGCGGCGGCTCGTCAACGTGTACGTCGACGGCGTGGACGCGCGCGGCGGACGCGGGCTGGAGGAACCGCTGGGCGCGGACTCGGAGGTCAGGGTCGTCGGCGCCGTCGCCGGCGGCTGAAGTCAAGGACGTCCGGGCCGATGCCGATTCTTCGGCGGTGCGGCTCATTGCAGCAGTCCTGCTCATCGTCGGCGCTCTCGCAGCGGTCGGTTTCGCGCGTCGCGAGGACCGCCTGCGCGAGCAGAATCATCTGGCCGCGATCGCGAGCGACCTCGCCGGCCGGGAGGTCGGCGTGCGCTGCCCGGGCTTCCTGTCGAGCCTCGTCGACACACACGGCGAGGCCGGTCGCGTTCAGTTCGACGAGGCGGGCCGGCCGGCCGATCACACCGATCTCGCGCCGGAAACCTGCAAGGCGCTTCGACATCTCGGCCAGGTCGACTTCACGTGTCTCGACCGCAGCGATTGCGGGTACCGCGAGTTCAAGGCCGGCTGGGCCGCCCACACCCTCGCGCACGAGTCCTTTCACCTGCGCGGCTTTCAGGACGAAGGCGTGACGGAGTGCTATGCGCTTCAGAACACTGCGTTCGTCGCCGAGCGGCTCGGCGTTCCGACGGACCAGGCCGAGAAGCTCCAGGCCTGGGTCTATGCCAAGGGCTACCCGAACGAGCCCGAGGACTACCGCTCGAGCCGGTGCTACGGCGGAGGCCCGCTCGACCTCCGGCCACAGCTGATCGAGTTTCCATAGGAGGGCATAAGCTTAGTTCGCATGGTTGTTTTCTTAACTTATTAAGTTAACTAAATCGGCGTAATGGCTTAGGTTGCTGCTATGGTGGAAAGGTGCCTATCCACCAACCAGACATACGTGAAGCCGTTGAGAGCATCTTGCGACTGCGACGTGTCGCGCAGGATGTCGACCCCGGAATGCGGGCGGAGATCATGCCCGTGGTCGAGTTGCTCGAGGACGTCGCCGGGCAAACGGTCCGCCCTGCCGACGCTGCCCGGTTGCTCGGGATCAGTCAGCCCGCTCTCAAGCGCTGGCTCGACAGCGGCGAGATCTCGGCAGTCACCACGCCCCGAGGCCGGCGCGAAATCCCGCTATCAGAGCTGCTGGATCTTCTCGAGGAAGTTGACCAGGCGCGCGACAAAGTTGGTGGTCGGCCGCTTGCACTTGTGATCCGGGAACGCACGCGACGCGCGGAGAAGTCGGTCGATCTCGACCGGCTCATTCCGCGACAACGTCGTCGCACCCATCGCACCGCGGAGTTGCAGGGACTCGCATACCACCGTCTCATCGCCGAACGTCTAGATGACAACGCCGTCGATCAGGCGCGCAGGCGCCTGCTTCGGTGGCGCCGGGCAGGTCGGATCCATCCGAATTGGTCCGACGAGTGGGAGCGCATTCTGGCGAAGCCCCTCCCTGAGATCAAAAGGGCGATCAGCGCTGACACAACCCGAGCGCGTGAACTACGCCAAACGTCGCCGTTCGCCGGGATGCTGACGGAGCAGGAGCGACGGCGGCTTGTGAAGGCAGTCGAGGAGCGAACGTCAGCGTGAATCGCGAGCAGTTCGAGCACGTCATTCGTTCTGCCGCTGCGATCGTGGAAGACGAGCTCGTAGTGATCGGAAGTCAGGCCGTGCTTGCCCAGTACCCCGACGCTCCCGAGACGCTCCTCAAATCGGCCGAAGTAGATGTCTTCCCACGAAATGACCCAGCACGGTCAGAGGAGATCGACGGAGCGATCGGAGATGGATCGCGCTTTCATCAGACGTACGCGTACTACGCGCACGGGGTGGGCCCTGAATCGGTTGTCGCCCCGGCCGGATGGGAAGGTCGTTTAGTGCAAGTCGAGGTGCCCGCCGCGGGGCACAAGGATCGCACCGTGACCGCATGGTGTCTGGAGGTACATGACCTCGTCCTTGCGAAGCTCGCGGCTGGGCGTCCGCACGACCGCGACTTTGTAGAGGAAGCAATCCGTGCCGGCCTGGTAGATACCGACCGGCTTCGCCTCGGCGTTGACCTCCTGGCGGTTAGTCACCGCGAGTCAGTCCGGGAACGACTCACCGGCCTGATCGCGCAGGCCGGTGAGTAAATCCCGCTCCTAAACGCCGCTACGGCACCTCGGTCGGGATGTTCTTGATCTTCCCGCTGATGATGTCGGCGCGGACCTTGTTCACCGCCGCGACCTCGGACTTGGGGACCCTGGAGCTGATCTTGCCGATGCCGACGCCGTTGTCCTTCAGGCCGAAGACCATGTTGCCGCCCTTGAACTTTCCGTCGACGACGCTCTTGATCGCGAGGAACACCGCGGTATCGACGCGCTTCACCGCACTCGTCAGGATGTGCGAGCCCAGGAACGACTGGTCGGCGTCCACCCCGATTCCCCAGACGCCCTTCTCCTTCGCCGCGTCGAGGGCGCCGAGCCCACAACCGCCGGCAACCTGGAAGATCACGCCGGCGCCCTGTTCGATCTGGTTCAGCGCGACCTGCTTGCACTTCGCCTGGTCGGCGAAGTCCTCGGAGTAGCCGTTCAGGAGCTTGATCCCGGGATCGGCGGCCTTTGCACCCGCCTGATAGCCGGCGATGAAGCGGTCGACCGGCGGCTGCTTCTGCCCGCCGACCGAGCCGATCACGTCCGGGCCGGACCGCCGCTTCTCCTCGAGCCCGGCGAGGTAACCGACGAGGTAGCCCGTCTCCTGCTCGCGGAAGAGCAGCCCGAGCAGGTTGGGAGGCTTGTGGGGCTCCTCCGTCTGGTCGACGTCGACGATGGCGAACTTCGACTTGGCGAAGTTCGTCGCCGCCGTGTCGATCGCCGTCGCCTCGGTGAAGCCGACGCCGATCGTCAGGTCGTATCCGTTGCGCGCAAATGTGGACAGGTTCGGGACGTACTCCTGCGTCGACTTCGCCTGATAGACGCGCTGCTGGATGCCGAGGTCGCGTTCGGCGCGCTGAAGGCCCACGAAGGACAGGTGGTTGAAGCCGCGGTCGTTGAGGCCGCCGATGTCCGTGACGAGGCCGACCCTGATCGTCTTCCCGCCGGGCGCAGTGGTACCGGAGGACTTCTTCCCACCTCCGCCGCAGCCGGCTGCGAGGAGACCGACGACACCGAGGAGTGCGAGCGATCTGATCATCCCGAACCTTTCCGCTAAGGTTTCCGACTATGGGGCGAAAACTCTGAGTCAGGCTACCAGCGTGGACCCTACCCCTGCCCACGTGGCGCTTGCGGTCGTGCTGCAGGTCCGGGACGGTGTCCTCCAGGTCCTCCTCTGGCAACGTGCGAAGGAGCCGTTCAGCGGCTGCTGGGCCCTGCCCGGCGGCTACCTGGCCGCGGACGAGACGCTCGAAGAGTCGATCAGGCGTCATCTCGCCGACAAGGTCGACGTGCGCGAGCTCGCCCACCTCGAGCAGCTAGAGACCTTGAGCGACCCGGCACGGTCGCCGCGGGAACGGCAGCTCGCGACGGCGTATCTCGGGCTCGTGCCGAGCGACCTCGATCCGGGGCTTCCCGGGGATACGGACTGGCAGCCCGTCGACGCCCTCCCCGCACTCGCGTTCGACCACGAGGCGATCGTGCTCGCCGGCCGCGAGCGCCTGCGGGCGAAGCTGTCGTACACGAACCTCGGCTTCGCGCTGGCGCCGGCCGAGTTCACGATCTCGGAGCTCCGCGACCTCTACGCGGCCGCGCTCGGCCACGACGTCTCGGCGACGAATCTTCAGCGGGTGCTGCTGCGGCGTGACGTCCTCGAGCCGACGGGCCGGCGCCGCGCGTCCGGCCCCACGGGAGGTCGGCCCGGCTCGCTCTTCCGGTTCCGAGCCCAGGCCCTCGAGATCACCGATCAGTTCGCCGTGCTGCGCCCGCCGGGACCTGCGCGCGTTTCCGTCGCGTAGTTCCTCGCGTGGACCTGAAGCGGCGGCCAGCTCGTAGAGTCATTGCGCGATGGCGGGCTCTCAACGCGACGAGCGCGCCTGGGTGCGGGGCGCGCAGCGGGGATCGGCCTCCGATCTCGAGGCGCTGTTCCGGCACCACTGGCCGCGTGCCTATCGGGCCGCCTACCTCGTCGTCCACGATTCCGCCGCCGCCGAGGACATCGCGCAGGAGGCCTTCCTCGCCGCCGTGCGCACCCTCGACCGGTTCGATCGCCGTCGCCCCTTCGGGCCCTGGCTGCACCGGATCGTCGTCAACCGCGCGATCGACTGGTCGCGTGCGCGGGCGCTGCGCCGGGAGTCCGGCGAGACGGGCCTTGCGACCGTCGCGGCGCCTCCGCAGCCGGACAACCCGCACGCACGCAGCCTCGCGTCGGCACTGGCCGAGCTCTCGCCGGAGCATCGTGCCGTGATCGTCCTCCGCCACCTGCTGGAGTACACGCCCGGCGAGATCGCCGAGCTCACGGGGCTCCCGCGCGGGACCGTGAACTCGCGCCTGCGCCGCGGTCTCGACCAGCTCGCCGAGCGCCTTCGGGAGGACGTCCGATGACCGGCCGGTGGCACGAGCCGGCACCAGGCGAGCGCGAAGCCGGCGAGCGAAGCTGGCAGGTGGTGCGCGCCGCGTTCGACGAGCGTCTTCCGGCTCCGTACAGGCGCGACTGGCGGCCGTTCGTTCCCGTGGCGGTCGCGATCGCCGTGCTCGCCGCCGCCTTCAGCCCTCCCGGGTTGGCGGTGCTCGGCTCGATCCGCGATGCCGTGCAGGGCGAGAAGAACGCGAAGCCGGCGCTCTTCTCCCTGCCGGCGAAGGGCCGACTCCTGGTGAACTCCGCGCAAGGTGCGTGGGTCGTGCAACGTGACGGCTCGAAGCGACTGCTGGCCGGATACAGGGACGCGTCCTGGTCTCCCCACGGGCTGTACCTCGCCGCGATCTACGGCGACGAGCTTCGAGCCCTCGAGCCTGACGGTGACGTGCACTGGTCGATCGGGCGCGCAGGTCTCGACAGCGCGCGCTGGTCGAACGAGCGGTCCGGTGACGAGCGGATCGCCTACCTCACGCACTCGTCGTTGCGGGTGATCGGAGGCGACGGGCGCGGTGACCGAGTGCTTGCCCGCCACGTCACACGCGTTCCGCCGGCGTGGCGGCCGCGGACGCACGTCGTCGCATACGTCGACGGCGGTGGAAGACTCGTCGCCCGCAGCGCGGACTCCGGCGCGGTGCAGTGGACCGCAAGCGCTCAGCAACACCCGATCGCACTCGAGTGGTCGGGTGACGGCCGGTATCTGCTCGCACGAGGCCCAAGCTCGATCACCGTCTTTGGCTACACGGGAAAGCAGCGGCTCGAACCGCTGGGTCCAGGCGCGGCCCGGGTCATCGACGCCGCGTTCATGCCGTCGAGTCACGCGGTCGCCTTCATCCAGCGCGCAGGAAACGGCAGCGTGCTCTCGTTCTACCCCCGGCTTCGCGCCGATGTGACGGCCGCGCGGCGCGTCTTCGCTGGACGCGGAGATTTCGACGGCGTCGCCTGGTCACCGGACGCACGCTGGCTTCTCTTGACCTGGAAGAGCGCGGACCAGTGGCTCTTCATTCGCTCCCCGGCCGTCCGGAAGGTCATTCCCGTCTCCGGGATCGAGGACGCATTCGGACCGGAGGCGCGACCAGCGGGCTGGTGCTGTCCGTAACTGCGTGCTACGGTCAGTCCGTTCCCGGCGAAGAGGAGGTCGACCAGATGACGATTGCGCTTACCTCCTTCCGAAGAGCCACGAGGCTCTTCGTCTAGCCGGAACCATCTAGGCATCCGAGTCTCGTGAGCTGACCCGCCCGAAGGCGGGGCTTCGTCGTTCCCTCTTACTCAAAGGAGACTCGCTTTGCCTGCTTCGTTACCCCTGGAAGCGCTCGGATGGGACGCCCGCTGGGCATCCGCGTTCGAGCAACTTGAAGACGACAACCTGATTCCCGCGCGCGTCGCCGCGCAACACCGCGGCTCATACGTGGTCTGGTCCGGGGGCGGAGAGCTGCGCGCCCGCGCCGCCGGCCGGATGTTCTACGAGCACGAGGTCGGCGCTCCGATCCCTGCCGTCGGGGACTGGGTCGCGGTTACACGCGCCGACGGGGACGCGACGATCACGTCGATGCTGCCGCGCCGCAGTGCCTTCGTGCGCAAACGCGCCGGCCTCGGCTCGACCGAGCAGGTGCTCGCGGCGAACGTCGACGCAGCGTTCCTCCTCGCGGGGCTCGACGACGACTTCAGCCTGCGACGGATCGAGCGGTACATCACGACTGCCTGGGACAGCGGCGCCGAGCCCGTGGTGGTGCTGACGAAGAGCGACCTCTGTCCCGACGTGCCCGCGGCCGTGCTCGCGGTCGAGAGCGTCGCCATCGCCGTTCCCGTCCACGCCGTTTCGAACGTCACGGGCGAAGGGCTCGAGGCGATCGACCGCCACCTCGGCGCCGGACGCACAGTCGTCCTGCTCGGCTCCTCGGGCGTCGGCAAGTCGACGATGCTCAACCGTCTGGCGGGAGCGGAGCTGATGCAGACCGCAGAGGTCGCCGCCGACGGGACCGGACGCCACACGACGACGCACCGCGAGCTAGTCCGGCTACCGGGCGGCGGACTCGTGATCGACACGCCCGGGTTGCGCGAGCTCCAGTTCTGGGAGGGAGACTTGAGCGCTGCCTTCGAGGACATCGAGGCGCTGGCGGCCGACTGCCGTTTCCGCGACTGCGCGCACGTGCACGAGCCGGGCTGCGCGGTGCTCAGCGCGGTCGATCAGGGCACGCTCGAGCTCGGCCGGCTACGGTCGTGGCGGAAGTTCCAGCGCGAACTGGAGTCGATCGCGGCCCGGACCGACCGACGGCTCAGGCTGGCGCGCAAGAAGCGCTGGAAGCAGATGGCTTTCAATCCGCGGCAGCGGCCAAGACTCTAGGTGACGTCGCAGCCGAGGATCTGCAGTGCGAGCAGCGAGGTTTCGACGAACTTCTTCGCCTCATGGGAGCTGCGGAAAGAGTACGGCCCCGCCGTCTGCGGCTCGACCGACAGCCGGTCCACCGGATACACGTCGCACTCGACGACCCACTCGTCGCCGTAGTCGGCGGTCCGGAGGCGAACGACGGGCTTGCCGTTCTTCCGTACCGCGGAAACGAGCTCGCTGACCGCGGCGACGGTGGCGTTCATGCGCCGCTGCGCCCGAGGACGTCGACGGAAACGACCTGGCGTCCGTCGATCGTGGCGTCCCCGACGGCGACGGTGCCGCCGGCTTCCGCCTCGTCGATGACGCGCATACCGATCGACTTCGCGTACTCGAAGTCGGAGGCTTCCGCGACCAGGAGCGTGGCGCCGCTGGCGAGCGTGACCTCGACGCGGTAGACGGGCTTGGCTTCGGGCTGCGATGCCTCGAGCGTCTCTCCGCGGGCCTCCGCCAGCGCCATCTGAGTGATCGTTCCCTTCGGCTCGTGGATGCTCTCGATCGCGTCCTTGATGTCCGAGCGAGCCGCCGTCACGAGCCGGATCGGCCCGTGCAGCGCTTCGCGTAGGCGAGTGAGGTGCGACGAGTTGTCCGCGTCCGGAACGGCGACGATGGTGCAGTCCCCTTCACGTGCGAGCGGCAGCGCGCAATACATCTCGGCGACCGCGCGGGGAAGCATGTAGGCGACCTCGTGGTCGACCGGGTATTCGGTGAGGTCGATGAACTCCTGTCCCTGCTGTGCCGCGAGCAGGCGGGCGAGATCGCGCTCCGGGAGGCCGTACTCCAACAGCACCTCTCCGAGCCGGCGTCCGCTGTCCGCCGCTTCGGCAAGTGCACGGTTGACGGTCTCGAGCGACATCAGGCCCGCGCGGTACACGAGCGTGCCGAGCGGATAGCTCCGCATCTCCGCGGTACTGAACGGGGGGGCCGTCGGCGCAGCCGACGTCGCCTGAGTCGTCTCAAACATAGGTATTGCCGCAGTCTCCACACCAGAGAGTCGTCATCTGGAGGGCTCGCGTCTACCCCCGATCGAGCTAACACGTTTGAGTGAACCTGGGGCGTGGAACCCGCTCGACGTGGAGCTCTACCAGGCCGAATGGTGCCCGCACTCGCACAAGGTGCGTCAGAGACTCACGGAGCTGGGCCTCGATTTCTGGGCCAGACAGGTCCCGGCCGATCCCGATGACCGCGAGGAGATGAAGCGGAACGTCGGAACGGAGGAGATTCCGGTGCTCGTGCCGGACGACGGCGAGCCGGTCTGCGGCGAAGACGACATTCTCGAGTTCCTGTCTCGATTCGACCGGCGTCAGGACGCGGAGGCGCACCGCGAGAAGGCGCGTGACGAAGTCCCGACCTTCGCAGAGGTGGCTTCGGCCGGCTAGCCGCGAATACCGGCGATCGTGAGTTGTTGCACGATGCTGCTCTCAGCGCAAGAAACGGCTCGTCGGCGCCGCGAGATCACGCGCATAAGAGGTATGGGGGTCAGGTCTTGCATTCACTCAAACATCATTCGATGGCGAGCCAAGGTGTGACGAGAGTGTGACAGCTGTCGTTACGGCCTCTTGCTGGTGGGCTCGGCGCTCTACGCTCGTTGCATGTCGCGCCCTCTGCGCATCTGCATTCCCGGCGGGATCTATCACCTGATAGCGCGCGGGAACGCGCGCGGCTGGATCGTGCGCGACGACGTCGACAGGCGCCGCTTCCTCGACATCTTCGGACAAGTCGTCGAGCGCTTCTCCTGGCTCTGCCACTCCTACTGCCTGATGGACAACCACTACCACCTCGTGGTCGAAACGCCCCTGCCGAACCTGCCCAGCGGCATGAGGCAGCTCAACGGCCTCTACGCCCAGTTCTTCAACAAGCGTCACAACCGCTGCGGACACCTCTTCGAGGCCCGCTACCGCTCGATCCTGATCGAGAAAGACAGCTACCTGCTCCACGTCTGCCGCTATGTCGTCCTCAACCCAGTACGCGCCGGCATCTGCCAAGACCCGGCCGACTGGCCCTGGAGCAGCTACCGCGCCACCGCCGGCCTCGAACCGCCGGAGCCGTTCCTCACCACCGACTGGCTCCTCGGCCAATTCGCGCCCACCCGCGAACTCGCGCAACGACGCCACCGCACCTTCATCGCCGACGGGCTCGCCGAAGCCCTCGAACTGCGCTCGCTCGGAGAGCGACTCGGCGGCGACGACTTCTTACGCGATACGTTCGGCCACGACCCGCCGCTCGAGGAGATTCCACGCGTCCAGGTCGAACCACTCCCCCCACCGCTCGAACAGATCCTCGCCTCAGACACCCCGACTCCAATTGCAACCGCCTACCGCCGCCACGGCTACACACTCCGCCAGATCGCCAACCACCTCGGCTGCAGCTACTCCACCATCAGCCGACGGCTACGCCGGGAAGAGGCACAACTCGCGGCCTGAACGACTGCAAGACTCGATCCCGCTCTCCCGCCGCGGTCTGCCTGGCGATTAGCCGCGAATGCCCGCGTCCGTCAACCGCTGCACCAGCGCGGCGTTTGCAGGCGTCACGAAATTCGGGCCCGTCGGCACGACGGCTCGATCGGCGGGAATCAGGCCGTACAGCTTGCGCTGCGTCAGGAACAGGACCGGCAGATAGCCCTGGAGGAAGGGCTGCTGGTCGATCGCGAACAGCATCTTCCTGCTTCGGAGCGCACGCAGAATCTCGGGCGTGAGGTCGAACGTCGCGAGCTTCACCTTGGCGAAGAGGCCGCGGGCGGCAAACGCGTCCAGCGCCGGCAGCGCCCCCGCCGGTCCGAGCGTGAGCATCCCTGCTGTCTCGACTGAAGGTCGATCGTGACGACGCGGCTTCTGCCACCGACCTTCGCCAGCCCGGCCGCGAAGCCGCGGCAGCGCAGGACGAGGCTCGACGTTCCGACCTGGTGGTTCACGCAGATCGCGTTGCGGACACCCGCCGCCGCCATCCGGCGTCCGGCACCGAGGCCGGCCGCGTACTCCGGCTGGCCGATGTAGAGGAGCGCGCCGAGCCGCCGGTAGACGTCCTCCCCGGAATTGATCGCGACGACCGGGATGCCGGCCTGCACCGCGAGCCGGATCGAGGGTCCCACACCCGTCGGATCCGGGATCGAGACGACGAGTCCGTTCGGTTTCGTCGCCACAGCTGCGTCGATGAGGCGGCTCATGCGGGCGGCGTCGTAAACGGCGGGGGCTTGATACGACACCCTGACGTCGAGGTCACGTGCAGCCTCGTCGATTCCCCGCTTCACGACCGCCCAGAACGGATCGGATGCCTGGCCGTGCGTCACGATCACGATGCGGACGTTCTGCGTGGGACGTCCGACGGGAGCCTTCGACGCCGTCGAGCCCGAGGCTGTCTCCGGCGGCGGGCTGCTGCTCTTCTTGCCACAGCCGGGCGCGAGCAGGAGAAGTGCGACCGCGACGGCCGCGACGACGAGCCGTGAGACCGGCTTCATCCGCCGCGGCGCGGACGGACAGGGAAGGTGGCGACGACCTTCGTGCCGCTGCCCGCCGGGCTGCGAACCGCAAGGGAGCCGTCGAGCGCCGAGACGCGATCCTCGAGCCCGCGCAGCCCCGAACCCGCGGCCGGGTCGGCGCCGCCGACACCGTCGTCCTCGACCTCCACCTCGAGACAGCCTTCCACGACACCCGCGCGAACCCACGCCGTGGTCGCGCGCGAGTATTTCGCCACGTTGGTAAGCGCCTCGGCGACGACGAAGTAGGCGGCGGCCTCGATCGCCGGCGGAAGGCGTTCCTCCACCTCGACGTCGCATTCGACGGGAAGCGGTGCTCGCTCGATCAGCGCGGCGAATGCCGCCTCGAGCCCCCGCTCGCTCAGGATCGCGGGATGGATGCCGCGGGCAAGCTCGCGCAGCTCGGCAAGCGCGGTCGACAGCTTCTCGATCGACGCGTCGACGATCGCCACGGCCCGCTGATCCTCCGAGACCCGGGTCTTGATCAGCTGGAGGTCGAGCGACAGCGCGACGAGCTGCTGCTGCGCGCCGTCGTGGAGGTCGCGCTCGAGGCGCCGACGGGCGTCCATGCTCGCCTCCACGATGCGTGCGCGGGAAGCCCTAACCTCCTCCACGTGCGCGCGCAGCTCGGCCTTCAGCCGCTCGTTCGTCAGCGCGAGCACCGAGCCGGCGGCCGCAGCCCGCACGAGCTCGGGCCGCGCGTCGAGCTCCGCATCGTGGATGATTGCCGCCACGCGACGGCCCTGGTGCTCGACCGCGGTCCAGGTACGGCCGGATCCCGGCTCCGGCAACTCGACGGGAAGTCCGTGCTCGTCGACGAACGACGACCGCTCCGGCAACCAGTAGGCGATCGTGAGCCGCCGGTCGCCGATGCTCTCGGCGAGCGCCTCCCGCACGGTTCCTCCGCCCGCTGCCACCGGTGACAGCAGCAGCCGGCGCACGCCGTCGCGCAGCGGTGCCGCCAGGCCGTCGAGCGTGCCGAACGCGACGATCCCGGCCAGAACGGCGAAGACCCAGAGCACGAGACCGAGCGGCGGATTCAGGCTCCACGGTCCGAGGTACTGCCCGCTCCCTCCACCGATGCCCTTGGCGCCGTAGACGATCAGGAGGACCGTCAGCGTCACGGGCAGCGCGCCGACGAGAGCAGCCGCTGCGGCGGTCGGGAGCCTCAGCGCGAGCAGGGCCACCACGAAGCGATCCGGCGCACAGCCGAGCGGCAGCGGCGGGACGTGCGCCCTGAGCAAGCGGTTCGCCGCTTTGCGCTCGAGGTCGGCGAGACGCCAGACCTCTTCCGACCGCAGGGCGAGGAGCGGGAGCAGAGCGACGAGATGCACGACGCCGAGCGCCAGCGCGACAACGATGTACGCGGCGGTCCGGGCGGCGTTCTCGAGCCGCGCGCCGACGCCGAACGGCGTGCGCACGGTAACGACGGTGGCGTTCACGGCTTCCCCAGCACCGTGACGCTCCCGGTGTTGGACAGCGCCTGGATCGACCACGGAGCGTCGTCGGACTGCGTCACGCCGCGGACGCCAGCGCTGCCGTTGCTCGTCGCGGCGTCGACGCGATACCGCCCTTCAGGGACGGAGACGGTGACGTCGCCGGTGTCGCTGCGCAGCTCGAGCCGGTCGGCCGAGCAACCGGTGTTGACATCGATGGCCCCCGTCTTCGTGGTTGCCTGCAGCACGAAACCGCAGAAGGATGGGACGGTGATGTTCCCGTAGGTCGTGTCCAGCTCTGCCGAACCCCGGTACGAAGCGAGACGGATGCTGCCGTGAGGAGCGCGCACCACCACGGGGACGTTGTCGGAGATCGTGACGCGGTAGTCCGCGTAACAGGATCCGACGAGCAGATCGGCGCACGTCGATCTGATGCGAAGCACGCCGTCGTCGAGCGTGCGTATCTCGCTGGGCGAATGGTCGTACGCGAAATGATCGGTCCGCCGGACGTTCACCTCGTCCAGCCCCCCGCCGACGAGGTCCAGGTTGCCCCGCTCGAGGTCGATCTCCACGCGCAAGACCTCGGCCGCGGCGATAAACGACGTCGACCGGGTGCCGGACGTGGCCGCCCAGAGCCCGATCATCGACCCAGTAGCGGCGACCAGCACGAACGTCGACGCTGCGACGAGGCGGCCCCAGGGCGACAGACGGCGTGCGCGTCTCTCCTCGGCATTCGAGGTCTGCAAAGACTCCCTGGCGGCGGCGTACCCGGCGGACACCGCCTTCCAGAGTAGATCAGCCGAGCGCTGAGGCCAAAGTGTCCCCCGACAGGGCATCCTTGCGCACGAACGCGCGCGCGGCGCTCGAGGGAATGAGTGCGGCGTAGTCGTCGCGGCTCGAGGTCAGGATCACCTCCGGCGGCGCCTCGAGCTGCCGCAACCGATCTGCGACCTCGAAGCCGTCGAAGTCCGGGAGCTGGACGTCGAGCAGGACGATGTCCGGATGAACCTCTTTGGCGACCCGCAGCGCCGCGACGCCGTTCTCGGCCTCTCCGACCACCTCGTAGCCTTCCGCCTCGAGCAGCCTGCGCGCGCTCTCCCGGAACGGCGCGTAGTCGTCGACGATGAGAATGGTCCTGGCCACAGGTGCCTGCGGTGACCAGCCTAATCAGCGAGCGCGCGTGACCTTGGTCAGGCCGACCGGACGGTCGGCGTCGAGTCCCTTCGCGTGGGCGAGTGCGCCGGCAAAGAGCTGCCCCGGCACGACGGAGAGGAGCGGCGCGAGGATCGGCAGCGGCGGCTCGGGTACGGGCAGCGTGTACGCCGCGCCCTCGATCTCGGAGGCGGCGTTGCCGCTCACCACCAACGTCGCGCCCGCCTCGCGCACGCGTGCCGCCGCGTCCACTAGGGCCGGAAGGCTCTCGTCGCGCGATGCGATCGTCCAGACCGGAAAGAGTGCGTCGAGCGCGGCAATGGGCCCGTGGGCCAGATCCGTAGCCGTCAGCGGCTCGGCTGCGACGCGGCACGTCTCCGTGAGCTTGAGCGCAATCTCGCGCGCGGTCGCGAACTCGATTCCGCGCCCGATCACGTACATCCGACCCACGTAGGCGAACGCGGTCGCGACCGCCGGAACCGCGCGCTCGAGCTGATCCAGCGCGCCGGCGAGCAGCTCGGCGACGCGGCGAAGGCCGTCGCCGATCTCCCGCCCGCGTCCGGCCGCGCCGCCGGCCAGCAACGCGAGCGCGGCCAGCTGGTTCACGTACGTCTTCGAAGCGGCCACCGCGCGCTCGGGCCCCGCGACGAGCGGAAGCGTCGCATCGGCTGCTCGCCCGAGCTCCGAGTCGGGCCCGTTCGTAACGGCGACCGCGAAGGCGCCTCGCGCCCGCGCGCGCGCGACGTACTCGACGACGTCCGGCGTCTCTCCCGACTGCGAGAGCGCGATGACGACCGACTCGGAGAGGTGAAGCTTCGCGTCGTAGTAGACGGTGAGCGAGATCGAGTCGCGCATCGCCGTCCAGCCCGGCAGGAGGCCGAAGGCGTACACGCCGTACGACGCAGCGGCGTCCGACGTGCCGTGACCGACGAGCCGGACGACGGACGGCGTGCGCTCCACGAGTGCCCGCGAGACGGCGTCGAACTCCTGCTCGTGCTCGAGCAGGCGCATGATCGCGTCCGGCTGCTCGCGGATCTCGGCGAGGAACAGCTCGCCGGGAACGGCCGCAGGCGTCATCGGCTGTCGAGCCGCTCGCCGCTCTCCGGATCGAAGACGTGCGCCTCCTCCGCGCGCGGCCGGAGCGATACGCGCTCTCCCTGCTTCGGCGCGTGGCGCACCTCGGTCCGCGCGACGAGCCTGGCCGTCGCGCCCTCCAGCTCGGTGCTGCAGAAGACGTAGGCGTCCGCGCCGATGTCTTCGACGACTTCGACCTTGGCCGGGATCCCGTCTGTTCCGACCTCGAGCGACTCGGGCCGCACGCCGATCACGAGGCTCGTCCTCCCGTTCGCGGCGGCGCCGCGCGGCAGCGGAACCTCGACTCCGCCGAGCGAGGCGATCCCGTTCGAGCCGAGGCGCACCGTGCAGAGGTTCATCGCCGGGGAGCCGATGAACCCGGCGACGAAGAGATTGGCAGGACGTTCGTACAGCAGGCGCGGCGGGCCGCACTGCTGGAGCAGGCCGTTGTGCAGAACTGCGACCCGGTGGCCGAGCGTCATCGCCTCGGCCTGGTCGTGCGTGACGTAGACGGTGGTGGTCCCGAAGTCGGACTGCAGCGCAGCGATGTCCGCGCGCATCTGGACACGGAGCTTCGCATCGAGGTTCGAGAGCGGCTCGTCCATCAGGAAGACGCTCGGCACGCGCACGATCGCGCGCCCCATCGCGACGCGCTGGCGCTGGCCGCCGGACAACTGCGCGGGCTTCCGCTCGAGATAGTCCGAAAGGCCGAGCAGCTTCGCCACCTCGACGACGCGCTTGTGGCGCTCCTTCTTGTTCACGCGCGCGATCCTCAGCGGGAAGGCGATGTTGGCCTCGACGGTCAGGTACGGGTAGAGCGCGTAGTTCTGGAACACCATCGAGACGTCGCGTTCCTTCGGCGCGAGGTCGGTGACATCCCGCTCGCCGATGAAGATGGCGCCGGCGTCTACCTCCTCCAGCCCTGCGAGCATTCGCAAGGCGGTTGTCTTGCCGGAGCCCGACGGGCCGACCAGCACCATGAACTCCCCGTCCTGGATGTGGAGATCCAGCGCGTCGACGGCGGGAGCATCGGTCCCCGGATAGATGCGCGACGCTGCGACGAAGCGAACCTCAGCCAACGCTCGTCACTCCCTCCAGTTGCGAGAAAGCCTCGCCCAGCTCGCGGCGCAGCCGCTCCTGTGCCTCCCGGCCGACGGTGAGCTCGTCGAGGCCGAGCAGCGCGGCGCCGACGATCGCCGGCGAAGCGGTCGGGCGAACCGTCGCGGCCGGCGCCTCCTCGCGCAGGCCCGCGTCGATCGCCGCCAGGAGGTCCCCGTCGACGTCCTGGAGGACTCCACCGCCGAGCAGCACCTCGACGGACTCTTTCGTCAGGTCGAGCCGCGTCAGCGCCACGCGCGCGAGCGCGACCACCTCGGCCGCGAGCTTCTGCACGATCTCGGCGGCGACCGCATCGTCGGCGGCCTCCGCGAGGACGAGCGGTGCAAGCTCGATCACGCGCCGTTGCCCGATTCGTCCTCTGTGGATCGCCTCCGCGAGGTCGCTCGGCGTCGACAGGCCGAAGTGGGCCGGAACAGCGCTTTCGAGGCTCGTGCGCGGACCGCGCCCGTCCTCGCTCCGCGCCGCGGCCGAGACGGCGGCCAGGCCCAGGTCGTAGCCTCCGCCCCAGTCGCCCGTGATCGCACCGAGCGCGGGAAAGCGGGCGTGCCGGCCGTCGGGTGCGACGCCGACGCAGTTGATCCCGGCACCGCACGTGACCGCGACGCCCCAGCCGCGCTCCGTGCCGGCACGCAGAACCGCGAAGGTGTCGTTCCCGACGTGGACGCGCGGCGCCCAGGCGCGCTCGGCCACGGCCTCACGCAGCGCCTCCTCTTCCGGCGGAAAGTCGACGCCTGCCATCAGGAGCGCGGCCACCTCCGCCACGCGGCCGTCCCGTGTCGCAAAGCCCGCGTCCCGAAGCGCGCGCTCGAGCAGGCCGTCGAGAACGTCCGTCTTCGAGTTGCCGCCGTCGACGGCGAGGACGGCGACGCTCATCGCGTGGTCTCCGCGTGGAACTGGGGCAGGTGCTCGGCACCCGCCTCGAGAAGTCTGTCGACGAGCTCGTCGGAGAGCGCGTACTGGCCGATCAAGGGATGCGTCAGCAGTGCCTTGCGTGCGACGGCAGGATCGCCGCTGACGGCCGCGCTCGCCGCCAGCCGCTCGTACGCGGTGACGTGCTGCATCAGACCGAGCAGCTCGGGTGCGACCGGCGGCTGCGGCAGCGGGGTCGCGCCGTCACCGTCCACGCGACACGGAACCTCCACGACGTCGTCGTCCGCCAGGCCGCCGATCGTCCCGTCGTTGCGCACGTCGACGACGTGCACCTCGCCGCCGCTGGTCGCGAGCGAGCCGACGAGGCCGATCGCGGCCTCGCTGTAGAACGCGCCCCCGCGGCGCTCGAGCAGCGCGGGCTTCTCGACGAGCCCGGGATCGCGATAGAGCTCGAGCAGCTCGCGCTCGATCTCCGCCACCGTCGCCGCGCGCGGGACTCCCTCGAGCTGCTCCGCCAGCACGCGATCGTGCGCGTAGAAGTAGTGCAGGTAGTAGGACGGGATCACGCCCAGCTCGTCGAGAAGCTGCCGTGGCAGACCGGCGTTCTCCGCAAGCTCGTCCCCGTGCGCGGCGAGCAGCTCCGGCAGGACGTCGCGACCGTCGACCCGCACGAACCTGACCCAGGACAGGTGATTGAGTCCGACCTGGTCGACGAGGACGCGCTCGGGCTCGACGCCCAGCAGCCGTGCGAACGAACGCTGGAAGCCGATCGCGACGTTGCAGAGGCCGACGGCGCGATGGCCGTCGTCGAGCAATGCGCGCGTGACGATCCCGACCGGATTCGTGAAGTCGACGATCCAGGCGTCGTCGGCGGCCCGCTCGCGGACGCGCTCGGCGATCCCGAGCACGACAGGGACGGTGCGAAGCGCCTTCCCGAGACCCCCGGCTCCGGTCGTCTCCTGCCCGATACAGCCGCAGGCGAGCGGCACGGTCTCGTCGGACAGTCGCGCTTCCTGCCCTCCCACCCGGATCTGGATCAGGACGAAGGCGGCTCCGTCAACCGCGCGGTCGAGATCGTCCGTGATCTCGAGGCGACCGTCGAACCCCTGTGCGGTGAGCATCCTCCTGGCCAGCCCGCCGACCACTTCGCGCCGCTCCTCGTCGATGTCGTGCAGCACGAGCTCGCGGACATCGATGCGTTCCCGCTCGCGCGACAGACCGGACACCAGCTCGGGCGTGTACGTCGAGCCGCCTCCGATCACCGCGATCTTCATCCCTTCACCCCCGTCAGCGTCACGCCCTCGACGAAAGCCTTCTGCGCCAGGAAGAAGAGGATGATCACCGGCGCCATCACCAGCAGCGTCGCCGCCATCGTCAGGTTCCACTGCACCTGGTGGAGCGAGCGGAACTCGGAGAGGCCGAGCGACAGCACCCACTTGTGCGGCTGGTCGCCGACGTAGAGCAGCGGCAGGAAGAAGTCGTTGAACGTGTAGAGGAACGAGAACAGCGCGACGGCCGCGATCGCGGGTTTCGCGAGCCGCGCGACGACGGTGGTCAGAATCCGCAGCTCGCCGCAGCCGTCGACCCGAGCGGCGTCGAGGTACTCCTCCGGGATGGTGAGGAAGAACTGGCGGAGGAGGAAGATCGAGAAGGCGTCGCCGAGCCAGTTGGGAATGATGACCGGCCAGAGCGTGCCGACGAGGTGCAGCTTCGCCCACATCACGTAGAGCGGGACGACCGTCACCTGCGGGGGCAGCATCAGCGCAACGAGGACCACCATGAACGCGACACCTCGCCCACGCCAGCGCACACGTGCGAGGGCGTAGGCGACGGGAACGCTCGAGAGGATGACCCCGATCGTCGCGAGCACGGCGTACTGCAACGTGTTCAGCGTCCACTGCCACAACGGCGCCTTCGTGAACACCGTGACGAAGTTGTGCCAGGCGAAGGGATGGGGCCAGAGGTTCGACGACAACGCCTGGTTGTCGGTCATCAGCGCGGTGAGCGTGATGAAGGCAAACGGCGCGAGGAACGCGATCGCCGCGGCGATCAGCAGGCTGTGCTCGGCGACCGCGATGAGGAAGCGACGCCGTCGTACCGACCGGGGCGGCCTGCGCCGAACGAACGGTGCCGCGGCTGTGACGGTGCTCATCGCCCCCCGGTCCCGGCCGCGTAGTGCACCCACCTGCGGGCGTTGAGAAGGATGACGAGCACCACTGCGAGCGCGACGAGGAGGAGCACGATCGCCATCGCGGACGCGTAGCCCATCTGGAAGTCAGAGAAGCCGTGCTGATACAACAAGACCGGGTAGAAGAGCGTCGAGTCCAGCGGATAGCCGAGGTTGGCGGTCGTCACATCCGCTGCCTGCGTCGCCTGTCCCTGCGCGACGCCTGCCGCGACGAAGGCCTGGGTGAAGTACTGAAGCCCCTGGATGACGCCGAGCACCACCGAGAAGAGGATCACCGGGCTGATCGACGGCAGCGTCACCCACCGCAGACGCTGGAACCAGCCCGCTCCGTCCAGGGACGCCGACTCATACAGCTGCCGGGGGACGTCGAGGACCGCGGCGAGGAAGATGACCATCGTGTTGCCGACGCCCCAGATCGTCAGGAGAACGAGCGACGGCTTTGACCACGACGGGGAGTTGAACCAGAGGGGCCCGTCGATGCCGAGGTGTCCGAGGATGATGTTCACCGGGCCGTTGGACGGATTCAGGATGTAGACGAATCCGAGCGTGGCCGCGACCGGCGGTGCGAGCGCCGGTAGGTAGAAGATCGTGCGAAAGACCCCGACGCCGCTTCGCGCTCTTGCGAGCAGCATCGCGATCCCGAACGCGAACAGCACCTGGAGCGGAACCGCGACAAGGATGAACCAGAACGTGTTCCGCACCGCCGGCCACGTCTGCGGGTCGACGCGAAAGAGGTAGTGATAGTTCGCCCAGCCGACCCAGCGAGGCGGCGAGAGCAGGTCGTAGTGCGTGAAGGAGAGGTACCCGCTCATCACGAGCGGATAGCCGAAGAACACCGAGAACCCGACGATCCACGGGCTCATCAGCAGCAGAACGAGACGTCGCCGACGCCAGGCCGCACGGCCCCTTGCCCGCCGGCGGGCGTAGGCCGGGGCGACCGCGACGGCCGCCCCGGTCCTAGACGCCGGGATGAATCTCACGGCACGCCGCCACCGGCCTGCTTCACCCGTGCGTCGAGCTGCTTGTCGAGCTTCTTCAGCCCGCCGCCCAGATCTTTCACCTTCCCGGCCTGCCACTTCGTGAAGAAGTTCGAGACCGCGTCCGTATACGACGAGCCGGCCGCGGTGATGGGAGACGTGCTCGACTTCGGGTTCCCGAAGATCTTCAGGAACGTCGAGAAGTGAGCGTCAGGCTTGATCTCCTTCGACGTCAGCGACGCCTTCGTCGTGGGGACGTTCCGGAGGCCGTTGCTGAGCACCGCGAGCGCGTGGTTGTTCGTCGTCAGGTACCTGACGAGATCCCATGCCTGCGACTTGTGCTTCACACCCCTCGGAATTCCGATGATCGTGCCGTTGATGTACCCGGTGCCGTACAGCTCGGGATGGGCGCTGTCGACAGGCATCGGCGCCGTGCCGTACTTGAGCTCCGGATGCTCGTTGGCGATGAACGCAACGCGCCACTCGCCGTCCATGTTCATTGCGAGCTTTCCCTTCTCGAACGCCTGCGACGCCGAGAACTCGTCGCCGAGGCCCGTCTGGAAGCGAACGAGCTTGTCGTACCCGTACCAATCGACGAGGTTCTTCTGCCAGCGGGCCCACTTCGCCCAGGCTGGGTCTTTGCCGATGATCGAGTGACCCTGGGAGTCCTGCCATTTGCCGCCGAAGGACGTGATGTACCGCTCCGGCACGTTCTCGTAGAACCCGAGCAGCGGATCGAAGCCCGCGACCTTGATCTTGCCGCTCGCGTCGCGCTGCGTGAGTTTCTTCGCGTCTGCCGTCAACTCGTCCATCGTTTTGGGCGGCGACTTGATCCCGGCCTTCTTGAACAGGGTCTTGTTGTAGTAGAGCCCATAGACGTCGGCGAGCATCGGCAACGCGCACCGCTTCCCCTTGTACTGCGTGTAGTACCGAGTTGCAGCCGGAAAGATGCTCGGATCGATGTTCGACTGCTTCAGCAGCGGTCCGAGGTCGATCCAGCCTCCGGTCGAGCAGTACGTGCCGACGTTGTAGGAGTTGAAGGAGCTCACCACGTCCGGCGCGGTGCCGGAGCGAATCGCCGCGGTGATCTTCGTGTCGGTGATGTCGCCGACGACCTTCACGGTCACGTCCGAATGGTTCCGGTCGTACTCCGCCGCGACCTGCTTGAACACCTTGAGCTCGTGCGTGGCGGACCCGAAGCCGACCCAGATCGTGATCTTCGTTGCCTTGGCCGACGCCTGGGCCGAGTTCTTCGCAGTCGCTCCGACGGCGGCCGCCACCACCGCGAGTAGTACGAGCAAGCCAATCGCTCCCCGTCTCATCTATGCCCTCCTTTGCGGGCGAATTGTCATCGACCCCCGCGTCCTTCCTCCAGCGTTCGGCTGGAATCTCGTAAAGGTTCCGAACGAGGACTCTACGGCGGCGTCGAAATCGAGTCAAGCAGGGCCTGATCTCGCCCGGCTGAGTTAGTCTTCTTCACCAGATGGCCAGAACCGGACATCCACGTCGCGCAACCCCTCCGCTCCTGAAGCACCTCAACGAGCAGACCGTGCTGGAGACGATCCGCGCGGGCGCACCGATCTCGCGGGCCGAGATCTCCCGGCGGGCAGGCATCTCGAAGCCCACCGTCTCCCTCGCACTGCGGTCACTCCTCGATGCGGGGCTCGTCCGCGAGGCGGCGAGAGGCCCGGACGGCCCCAGCTACGGCGCGCTCTTCTTCGAGCCCGTTCCGGATGCGGCATTCGTGCTCGGCCTCGACCTCGGCGCAAGGTTTCTACGTGGAGCCGTCTGCGATCTCGCCGGCGAGGTCCGCGCGCGCCAGGACGTCGAGCTGCGCGGCGCCGATGCTGACGGCGCTCTCCGCGCGATCGCAATGCTCGAGGGCTCGCTCGTCGACGCGGCGGCTCTTCCGGCCGATCGAATCGACGGAGTGGTGCTCGGCGTTCCGGGCGTCGTCGACGCCGCGAAAGGAACGCTTCAGCTGACGACGCCCAACATTCCCGGCCTCGAGGGAAGACCGTTCGGACGCGAGCTCGGGGACCGCCTCGGCGTTGCGGCCACGCTCGAGAACGACGTCAACCTCGCCGCTGTCGGCGAGCGGTGGGCGGGGGTTGCGCGCGGTGTCGACGACTTCGCGTTCCTGTCGGTGGGCACGGGGATGGGAATGGGCCTCGTGCTCGGCGGCGAATTGCACCGCGGTACGCACGGGGCGGCAGGCGAGGTCGACTGGGCCTTGGCGGGAATGGCCGACGAGGTCGACCCGTCGGCCGACGGCATCGCCGCGCTCGCGGCCCGTCTCGCGTCCGATGGATCGACGGAGACGTCGCTCGTTCCCCCCTATGACGCGCGCGACATCTTCGCGGCCGCGCGCAGCGCGGATCCTCTGGCCCGCAGGATCGTCGACGAGGCCGCGCGACGCATTGCCGCGCACATCGCGCCCGTCGCCGCGGTCGCCGACCCCGAGCTGGTCGTCCTGGGCGGCGGCCTCGGCGCGAACGGCGACCTCCTGCTCGAGCCCGTGCGCACCCTGCTGCGGGACTGGATGCCTTACCCGCCGCGCGTGGAGATCTCGAGCCTCGGCGAAGCCGCAGTGCTCACGGGTGCCCTGGCCGTCGGCCTGCGCTCCGCGCTCGAGAATGTGTTCGTGAACCGTCCGGCGACCTAGACTCCGGCGCTCCTCGTTCGAGTGATCCCTCGTCCTCGGCCGAAAGGTTCGCTGCCTTCGGTTGTCCCCTCCTGCGCAAGAGGCAAGGAGGGAGACAAATGGTTCGGCTCAGGATCACATGGTCGGTCGCGTTCGTCATCACGGTTGCGACCGGCCTCGCTGCAACACCCCTGGCGGCGGCTGACGGCCCGATCACGATCTGCGCCCCGACGCTGCCGGCGGTGCCCGTCGTGCCGACGAGCTGCCCCCAGGAAGCGCAGCCACAGTCATCGCAGAGCTCGTCGTCACAAGGCACGCAAAGTCAGTCGGCACCGGCGAAGCAGTTCAGCGTTACCGCGGCACCCGACCTCGCGCAAGCTCTCGTCACCGAGGTGAACCGGACGCGTCGCGCACATCGACTCCGCCCGCTCGCGATCTCCGCAGGGCTCGCGAAGGCAGCGACGGCACATGCACAGGTACTCGCCGCCGCCGGCGAGTTCACGCACGCCTGGCCGACGACCGGGCAGCTCTTTGGAAGCTGGATCCGCGGGTTCTACCCCGCTCGCGGCTATCGTGCCTGGCGCGTCGGCGAGAACCTCTTGTGGGCTTCGCCCGGATTCACGCCCGCGAACGCGGTCCAGCAGTGGCTCGACAGTCCGGCGCACCGCCGCGTGCTGCTGACGCCGTCGTGGCGCGAGCTCGGAATCGGCGTCGTCTCCGCAACTGGAGCCCCCGGCGCGTACGGCGGTCGCGACGTGCAGATCGCCGCGGCGGAGTTCGG
>WNFV01003898.1_pt1 | contig 24236 bp, 23 predicted proteins | sample 5400101 | NCBI WGS metagenome assembly WNFV01 (sample SAMN13153361, study PRJNA577476) | soil metagenome | isolation source: 115 cm soil or saprolite under grassland replicate 1 | place: USA:California | collected 2016-06-15 | reverse complement strand
GTCGCGGTGGGACATACCCCTCACGAGTTCACCCTCGACTTCTCGACGATGGAGCCAGCCCAGGCCAAGACCGATGATGCCGGCGTCGTCGCGGTGCCGTGCCGCGTGACAAGCCGCGTCCGGCTGCCGGTGTCCCTCATCTTCGATCTGCTCCAGGCAATCAACACGAACCTTGGGATCTACGAGTCCAGGTTCGGCCCCATCCGGCGCCCGGGTGATGCCGAGCCGCTGTACCCTCCCGACGACCTCAGCGAAGGCGGACCCGATGCCTGACCCCAGCGTTCCCATCGTCGTCAGCTCAGCGCGCGACGTGCCGGTCGTGCCCGACGAGCGCGTCGCCTACAGCTACGACCCGCCATCCGGTTCGACGTACTCGGTGCAGGCGACGGAGCGCGAACGCTGAACCTCACACCGTCGGCAGGTCGGTGCCGACGGCTACCCTCTTCGACCGCCGCCGCGTCACCGAGGCGACGGCGCGCAGTGGGTGGACCATGACTACGTGGCAGGAAGACTTCGCCCAAGGACTGACGGGCGCGGGCATGACGATCGAGGCCGCGGACTTCGGCCACGCAACTCCACGAGGCGTCGATGGGATCATCCTTGGGCTCCACGTCTTTTTTTGGAGCGCTATCCCGGAGTCCTCCGGAGCGCGCGACCTTCTGAACATCACGCCCCAGGTACCGGCGATGATTCTGAGCCTCGGTTGGTACACCCACCTTGGCGACGCAGAAGAGCTGCTTCGTAAGGCGCCCGACCAATGGCCCATCGGCCATCTCATCGAAACGCTTCACACCGTGTGGGATCAGACGAAAGGGCACCGGGGCGGACTGGACAACATGAGCGACGCTCACGAGGCAGGCGAAGCAGCCTCGTAAGGCGCGATCGTACTAGTTGAGCCGAATCGGCTCTTCAGCCTGCCTGCGACACCGCCCGCGCCCGGCGGACTACGCCAATCCTCATGGCGTGCAGCGAACACATGTTCTATGGTACCAGCATGGCGATGAACCTCACGTCACCCGAGATGGTCGAGAATCACCGCCGGTCAGTTGCAATGCTGCAGCGGGGGCAGGTTGCGCTGGACCGGGAGCAAGCGCTCGAGGTCCTCGAGGAGCTGCGCGACGCGCGAGACGAGGTGCGCCGGCTCCGAGCGTTCGCCGGCGACAATACGAAGCCGGCCGAGGCGAGGCACACTGGTAGCCGGGCAGCGGGCGGGTAGGCCGAACCCGGGGAGCGTGCTGACACGATGGACGTCACCGACGACGACATCATCGGCGTCACGGCCGAAAAAGCTGCAACGATCACGGGCGTCTCGCTCCAGCGCATCGCGGCATGGGAGCGCATCGGCCTTGTGAGGCCGAGCGTTCGCCGGGATGTCAATTCGCGGCGGCTCCGGGTCTATGCCCTCGGTGATCTTGTCGACCTGCGGATCGTCGCTGAGCTACTCGACCGCAGCCTCGCCATCGAGGACATCCGCAAGGTGGTTGAGGCCCATCGTTCGGCCGTTGAGTTCCCATTGCGGCAACTGCTCTGGGCGGTCGACGGCGGGCGGATATACGTCGGCTATCCCGATGGCGGCTGGGTAGGCGGGCGACGCCCAAAGCAAGGCGTGATCCATCAAGTGCTCGACCTCGAGCTGATCCGCGCCGACGTGCGCAAGCGTGCTCGCACACGGTCGGGTAAGCCCGGCACCGTCGAGCGGCGGAAGCGTGTGCTTGGAGGCAAGCCCGTATTCGCCGGTACCCGCACGCCGGTGGATGCCCTCGCGCCGTACTTCCGACGCGGGTACACGGTGGCCCAGATCTTGGACGCATTCCCCCACCTATCCGAGGAGGATATTGCCGCCGCTCGGCAGCTGATCGGCGCATGAGGTGCGCTTCTACCTGGATAACGACGTCGACACTGGCTGCCGCAAGACTCTGATCGCCGCCGGCCATGACTGCTGGACAGCGGAACAGGCAGCCCGATCGGATGCCGACGATGATGACCAAGCCGTCTATGCCGACGACCGCGGTGCCGTGGTCGTCACCCACGACAAGGAATTCACCGACCGGCGCAAACGCAACACGATCGGTCAACACGTTCGCCTCTGCTGCGAGCAGCCGGACGGCCCCGAAGTTCTGCGCGGGTGGCTTCCTGAGATCCTGCCGATACTCGCCAACCGCCCGGACGTCGTCATCGAGGTACAGTCTTCCGGTCTTAAGGTGACTATTCGCTGGGAGTGAGGGCGTGGTGGTTCCGCCTGTCGCCTGAGACAGCTACGTGAAGCTGCTCCGCGTGGTCACATCTTGGTCACGGATTTTGCACGACAGGGCAGCATCAGACCGCACACGGCGCCGCCGTTGGCCTCCGAAAATGGCCTCTGGCCAGGACTGTTAACCACACGCCGCTACCGGCCGTCACCTGCTCGTTCGGGGTCGATTCCCGTCCACCTCCGCCACTCGAGGCTGTGGCGCGTGAGGGGGATGTGGCGGTTCGGTGGCGCCGAGACCCACAACCACCACAGCCTCGGGCGTGTCAGGTGCAGTTCTTGACGGCGTAGGCCTCGAGGTCGGCTTGGGCGTGGCCGAAATCGGCGACGATCACCGCCAGTTGGTCGTGGTCGACCTTGCTGCCGTTGTAGTCGGCCGCGGCGAGGAGCGCGCCGTAGGCCTCGAAGCCGTCGACGTAGGCCTCGGCTGCGTCCGCGATCGCCTTCGGCGCGACCTCCACGAGTGGCCGGACCTTCTCGAGGGCGGCGTCGAAGGCGCGCTTTGCTTCTTCCGGGCTGGTGGCTGCCTCGACGGCGGCGAACGGATCGGCAACCGACAGCTCGTCCGCGACCTCACAGAACGCGACGTCGGGGTCGACGGTGGTGGTCGTGGTGGCCGGGGGCTCCTTGTCGCCGTGGCACGCCGGCGCGCCGAACAGGGCGACGACGCACACGACGAGAGCGCCCCCGAGGCGCACCGGGTTCAGACGGCGAGGAGGTCGCGCGCGCCGGTGTCGCTCGACGGGTGACGCAGCTTCGACATGGCCCTCGCCTCGATCTGGCGGATCCGCTCCCGAGTCAGGTTGAAGTGCTCACCTACCTCTTCGAGCGTGCGGGGCTCACCGCGGTCGAGACCGAACCGCAGCTTGAGGATCTCGCGCTCGCGCTCGTCGAGCGGCGCCAGGAGGCGCGCGATCTCGTCGGGCAGCAGCGCGGTGGCCGCGACCTCGAAGGGCGACTCGGCCGACCGGTCCTCGACGACGTCGCCGAGCTCGGCGTCGCCGTCCTCACGGAGCGGCTCGGAGAGCGAGAGCGGTTCGGCCGCGAAGCGCAGCGCCTCGGTGACCTTTTCCTCGGGCATCTCGACCTCGGCCGACAGCTCGGCGAGGGTGGCCGGACGGCCGAGCTTGAGCTCGAGCCGGGCCCGGGCCTTCTGCAACCGGGCCAAGGTATCGCCGGCATGGACGGGAAGGCGGATGGTGCGTCCCGTGTTCGCGATGCCCCGGGTGATCGCTTGGCGGATCCACCACGTGGCGTACGTCGAGAACTTGAAGCCCTTGCGCCAATCGAACTTCTCGACCGCGTGCATCAAGCCGAGGTTGCCCTCCTGGATCAGGTCGAGGAGGGGGAGACCCGACGCCTGGTACTTCTTGGCGATCGAGACGACGAGGCGGAGGTTGGACTGCACGAAGGTGCGCTCGGCGTCCTCGCCGTGGCGCTGGGTGCGGCGCAGATCGCGCTTGCGGGCGGGTGTCAGGTCCTTGCCCCCGACCTCCAAGCGGCCACGCGACTCGTTGCCGGCCTCGATGGCCTGCGCCAGCCGCACTTCGTCGTCCTTGGTGAGCAGCGGATACTGCCCAATGTCGGTGAGGTAGAGCCGTACCAGATCTTCCTCATCGCGCTCGACGCGCTCCTTGGGCAACTCGTAACCTCTCTGCTTCGGGTCGGGGGGTGGGGGAAAGGGCGCTTCGCGAACTGGTCTGGCGCGGACCCGGGGGCCAGGGGGGCGACCAGCCCCGCACTCCGGTCCTACGATACTGGCCTGGTCAAGAGTGCCAACCTGGGCGTTGTCCGCCTTACCAGGGGATTCGGCGCGTAAACAAGGGGTCTCCTGCCAATATCCGCGTAGGTTGTCCGCCATGCCTGACCGCGACGAGGTCGAACTCACGCTGGTCACGATGCTTTTTGACGCATCCGACCCCGATCGGTTGCAGGCGGTGCTCGCGAAATACGTCGTGCTCAGCCGGGGTCACCCGGGATGTCGCAATATCGACCTCTGCAGCTCGGCGACCTCCCCGACGCGCTTCGTCATCATCGAGAAGTGGGACTCGCCTTCCGCGCAACGCGCCCACTTCGACTCGTCCGACATGGTCGACATGGCGGACGCGTGCCGCGGCCTGCTCACCCAACCACCGCAGATCGACCTGCTCGAAGCCATCTCGGCTCACGACCTCAAGTAGCCGCCGGGATCGACCGGCAACGACCGGTTATGCCGCGGCGCGCAGGGCTTCGTCGGACGCGGCCTGGATGTCGGCCCAGGTGAGACGCTCGGCCGTCCAGAGGCGCTCGAACGCGGCATCCGCAGCGTCCGTGAAGCCGTGGCGGTTCCGAAAGTGATACAGCCGCCGCTGCCGGTTGTTGTAGTGGCGGTAGCCGACACGGACCAGGCGGCCGATGCAATACGCGTCCCACGCCGCCGACCGGGCCAGCGTGAGGCTGTCGTCGGGACCGGGGTCGCCGAACTCAGGATCGAACCGGTCGCGCACCCGTAGCAGGAGCCGGCCGAGGACGTCGGCCGCGCCGGTCTCGGACAGCTCCCGGGGCCGCTTCGGGTCTTCGAGGGCGCCGCTCTCGACGCTGATCACCAACGGATCCATCGACGACACGAGGGCCCGTCCCAGGGGCGTGCGCTCGTCGACTTCGATAGTGAGCGCGAGGTCGGCCGGCAAGCCGATGTCGTCCATGAGCTTCTCGGCGACGGCGACGATCTCGGCCGCGTCGAACTTCACCATCGTGAAGGTCTCGGGCGAGACCGTGACCGTGCCCACGTGAACTACGACGCGCCGGCGGTGACTTCGGCGGCCAGCCGGTCGCGGTGCGCCTCGGCCTCGGCCCGCGCCTCGCGGGACACGTCGGCCAGCTCGTCGATCTCCTCGGTCTCGAAGCCCGCCAGCTCGCGGAAGCGGCGGGCCAGCTGGATCGGGCTGTCGTCATCCTCGCCGCGGAAGCCGCCGAGCGAGAACAGCTTGTCGACGATCCGTTGGAACTCGAGGGCGTTGGCCCGGCGCTCGGGGTCCTTCTCGGTAAGACGGCGGAGCCAGTCCGAGCCCATCTTCACGTGCGTGACCTCGTCGGCGAGCATCCAGTCCTCGCAGAACTCGAGGACGGGGTCGCCGGCGATCGCTCCGAACTCCTTCATCGTGTTGAACACGTCGATGGCCAGACCTTCGAGCGCCCGGTTGACCCCGGTGAGGCGCAGCACCGGATCGGGGTTGCAAGCGGCCTCGTACAGGAACGTCGACTCCGAGAACTCGCCGATCTCGGTGCCCATCCAGTCCGAGAGCTTCACCGAGATCTCGCAGTGGCGGGCCTCGTCCCAGCACTGGCGGGCCATGTCGAGCTTGAGCTGGAACGGCGCCTCGTCGCGCCCGGCACCGGTCTCGAAGTCCCAACATGTGCGCCCGGCGCCCTCCAGCGCCTGGATCTCACCGACGAAGATGCCGTGCATCAGGCCGCGGGCGGCGTCCGACGCGTCGGGACGCGCGGGCGTGAGCTTGGTGACACCGCGAACGGAGCTGCTCCCGCCGGCTTGGCGGGGATCGTTGAACCGCTCGGCCATCTGGACCCGCTGGAAGCGTCCGTCACGGGCCAGATCGTCGACGGGGAAGGACTTCCTCATGCCGGTACCTCCTGCGCGGAGCGCTGATACGGCGAACCAATAGTGCCAGGACCGGCGATGCCACCGGCGGCCAAGAGCAGCTTTTCGAGGCGCGCTTGGTGGGCGGCCGCCCGGTCGACCTCTTCGTCGGTCTCGACGAGGGACTGGATCAGCATCTCGCCGTCGCGCCAGTCCTCGAACTCGTCGTTGAGGGCGAACTTGAGGGACCGGATCGTCGGCGCGTCGGTAATCGTCGACGTGTTGTTCAGGTGGAATGTGTAGGCCGCGATCTTGTGCGGGATCAGGACGCGGTAGACGCCCACCAGCTTCTCGATGGTGAGATCGGCGGCTTCGGGCTCGGTCATCGCGTCGACGAACGTGACCAGCTCGTCGTTGGGCGGCACCGTGAGCCGATCGGGGTTCATCTCGCGCAGCTCGGGCAGTCGCTTGTGCCACAGCTCGGCGTGCCACGCGTGGTGATAGCAGTGCGTGCCGAGGCGCATCTTCACGTCGAGCTCGGGCACGGTGGCCACCCAACCGCCGAGCACCTCGAACAGCTTCATCTCGATCCACTTGTAATTGCCGACCCGGCGAGCCGATTCCTCGACCGTGAACGCGCCCGGCAACTCGCGCCGGTCCCACGGCGCGAATGCGGCTCGGGGCTGTTTCGGATCGGCCATGCAGTTTCCCCCTCGACCGGTTGTCAACTGCCAGGTTGGCGCAAACTTGACCGCGAGGTCAAGAAGCGGCCGGTCGCTGTGCGGGGGCAGCTCAGACAGCCCTCGACCGGATGGGTGTGGTCGTCCTGTTCGTGAGGCGGGTTGCTGCTCGGTCGCCCACCGCCCGCACCCTCGCCCAGCTCCATTCTTGAGGCTGAGGGGGACGGAAAACGTCCCCGTCAGAGCCTGTCGCATGAATGTTGACCATCCCGCCCGCGATTTGGGGTGGGCGGGATGCTGTGGGGGTGTCGGTCAATGTTCGTGAGGTCGATCGCGACCAGCTGTTCTTGATGCCGCCGTCGGTGCGGGACTGGCTCCCGGAGGATCACCTGGCATGGTTCGTGCTCGACGTCGTGGCCGAGTTCGATCTCCAGGAGTTCTACGCAGCGCACCGCGGGGATGGCCGGGGCGGCGCCGTGTATGACCCGGCGATGATGCTCGGCGTGTTGGTCTACGCCTACTGCGTTGGAGAGCGTTCATCGCGGCGGATCGAACGCCGCCTGGTCGAGGACGTCGCGCTGCGGGTGGTGGCGGCGAACCAGCAGCCCGATCACGCGACGCTGGCCCGGTTCCGGGCTCGTCATCAGGAGGCCATCGCTGCGCTGTTCGCGCAGGTGCTCGGCCTGTGCTTCAGCGAAGGGATGGTGGCGGCCGGGGTGGTGTCCATCGACGGCACCAAGATCGAGGCGAACGCGTCGGCGTGGTCGAACCGGACTCGCCGCCAGATCGCAGACGAGATCCTCGCGGAGGCTGAGCACGTCGACGCTGCCGAGGACGCCGAGCTGGGCGAGCGCCGAGGCGGCGAGCTACCCGAGCGGTGGGCTGATAGCCACGACCGGCGGGCTCGCTTGCGGGAGGCGCTGCGCCAGCTCGATGAGCGGGGGGCGTCGGACTGGGAGACCTATCAGGCCGAACGAGCGGCCAAGGAGGCGGCGTTGGGTCGCAAGCTTGCGGGTCGGAAACCGCAGGCCAGCAGCCGCAAGGCCAAGGATCGTCAGGCCAACACCACCGATCCCGACAGCCGGATGCTGCGAGCCCGGAACCGGTTCGTGCAGGGCTACAACGCGCAGGCCGCGGTCTCCGAAGACCAGATCATCGTCGCCGCCGACGTGACCAACGCGGCGAACGATTCGACGATGTTCGTCCCGATGGTCGAGGCCACCGAAGCGAACCTCGAGGCCGCCGGACGAATCGAAGCGGTCGCCGCCTACGTGGCCGACGCCGGCTACTGGAGCGTCCCGAACCTCACTCATCCAGTCGCCGCCGAAGTGCTCGTCACCCCGATCCCCGCAACCCACGGCATCACCGACCCCGACGACCCTCGCATCGCCGAACGCAACGCTGTGCTCGCTCGGCTCGAAGCTGGTGAGCTGACCCTCAAGGCGGCGGCCGTCGAGATGGGCGTCTCCGAGACCTGGGCCCGTCACCTCCGCGACGGAACGCCGACGAGGGAGCGCCGATCCGGCGCGGCTCCGCAAGCAGATGCTCGACCGCCTCGCCAGCGCCGAGGGCAGAGCCCTCTACGCCAAACGCAAGATCACCGCCGAGCCCGCCTTCGGGAACATCAAGGCCAACCTCCGGTTCCGGAGATTCTCTCGACGTTCAACCCCGGCCGCGCTCAGCGAGTGGCGGCTCATCTGCTCGGTCCACAACCTCCTCAAGCTACGAACGGTGCGCCTCGCCACGCCGTGAACTGAAGCGTCGAACGCGGCCCCGTGCAGGCCCACCCCGGCCCACCAACCCCTAGGCCCCAGCCCCGTCACCTGCCCGAACGCGACCCGAGAAACATTCGTGCGACGGGCTCGTCAGCGTCGAGAACGCGGCCGTGGGGACGAGGCGAGGAGCGCGTCGAGCTCGGTGACGGCGTCGGCGGGGTCGTCGACGAGGATGGCGTGGAGGCCGGCGCGGCGGGCGCCGTCCACGTTGCCGGGCGCGTCGTCGAGGAACACGGCCCGGTCGGGCGCGATGTCGCCCAACTCGACCAGCGCGTGGAGATAGATGGCGGGGTTGGGCTTGCGCATCCCGACCTCCGACGAGTCGACGATCACGTCGAACAACTCCTCCACGGGGACGAGCTCGCGCCACTGCTTCGAGATCTCACGGACGTTGTTGGTGACAACCGCAGTGCGATAGCCCTCGTTCCGGAGCGTTCGGATCCGGTGGACGATGACCTCGTGGATCTCGAGGCGGCCCATGAGGTCGCGCAGGCTGGAGAAGTCGAGGTCGAGCCCGGCGGCCTCCGCGCGGGCGTACAGGTCGGCGCCGTACTCGACGATGGTGATCTCGCCCCGCTCCACCCGGTGCCACGCGTGGTCGGTGTCCTCGTGGTACGGACCCATCATGAACTCGAGGACCGCCTCAGGGGCCATGCCGATCTTCTCGCCGAGCGTGCCGATCAGCGCGAAGGGCGATGACGTGACGACGCCGTTGAAGTCGAAGAGCACCGCGTCGAACGCACGCACCGCTAACCGCGATAGCCGTTGGTGATGGGCAGGCGGCGGTCCTTGCCGAAGGCCTTGGGCGTGACGCGCACGCCGGGCGGCGTCTGGCGGCGCTTGTACTCCGCCAGGTCGACCAACCGGGTGATCCGCCGCACCAGTTCGGGGTCGAACCCCGCCGCCTCCAACTCGCCGCGGGTGAGATCGTCCTCGACGTACGCCTCGAGGATCGGATCGAGCGCTTCGTACGGCGGCAGGCTGTCGGCATCGAGCTGATCCGGCCGCAGCTCGGCCGACGGTGGCTTGGTGAGCACCGCCTCGGGGATGAGCGCCCGCCCGGCGTGAGCATTGCGGTCGCGGCACAGCGCGTACACGACCGTCTTGGGGACGTCTTTGATCACGGCGAAGCCGCCTGCGGTGTCGCCGTAGAGCGTCGAATAGCCGACGGCCATCTCGCTCTTGTTCCCAGTGGTGAGCACGAGCCAGCCGAACTTGTTCGACAACGCCATCAGCACGACACCCCGAATGCGGGACTGGAGGTTCTCCTCCGTAACGTCCGCGGCCCGGTCGCGGAACGACGGCGCCAACATCTCCAGCAGCGCGGCGTGGCCGGCCTCGATGCCGATCGTGCGGAAGTCGATGCCGAGGTTGCCGGCCAACACCTCGGCATCGGAACGCGAATGCTCACTGGAGAACCGTGACGGCATCGACACGCCGTGCACGTGCTCGGCACCGAGCGCGTCCGCAGCGATCACCGCGACGAGCGACGAATCGATGCCGCCCGACAAGCCGATGACCACGTCGGAGAACCCGTTCTTGCGGACGTAGTCGCGCGTGCCGAGCACGAGGGCCTCGTACATCTCGCGTTCCAGCGACAACGGCTCGGCCACAGGCGGGGGGATGGGCGCGTCGCCGGCGACGGGTTCGGTGGTGACCTCCACGACGCGCAGAGGCGGGGCCGTGGCCCGGCCTCGAGGATCGAGCAGGCGCTTACGGAACACGGGGCGGACGTCGACGTCGACCGCGACGACCGCTTCCGCGAACTGTGGCGCCCGGGCGACGAGGCGCCCGTCGGCGTCGAAGACCAGCGACGCGCCGTCGAAGACGAGCTCGTCCTGGCCGCCCACCTGGTTCACGTAGACGAGCGCGCAGGCGGCGTCCTCGGCGCGGGTCGCGAGCATCCGCTCGCGCTCGAGCAGCCGGCCCGCGTAATAAGGCGAGGCGTTGAGGTTGAGGATGAGCTCGGCCCCGCCCGCGGCTTGGGGGGCGATGGGGCCGGTAGGGCTCCAGACGTCTTCACAGATCGATACGCCCACCCGCACGCCGCCGATCAGGAACAGCGTCAGCGCGTCGGTACCGGCGGCGAAGTAGCGCTGCTCGTCGAAGACGGCATAGTTGGGCAGCAGACGCTTGTGGTAGACGCCGCGCACCTCGCCGTGGGCGCACACGGCGGCCGCGTTGAATAGGTCGCGGCCCATGTCGACGAACCCGAGCACAGCCGCGCACCGGCCGGTGCGAGCCGCCACCTTCTCGAGCGCTTGCCGGTTGGCCCGAATGAACCCCGGCTTGAGCAGCAGATCCTCAGGCGGGTAACCGGTGATCGCCAGTTCGGGCAGCAGCGCGATGTCGCATCCGGCCGTCTCCGACGCGTCGATCGCGGCGAGGATGCGGTCGACGTTTCCGTCGAGATCGCCGACGACCGTGTTGATCTGGCACAGCCCGACCCTGACGCGGGGCACGATAAGAGCCTAAATGAGCGACACCGCGATCCCCGACCTCGACCGGGCGGTCGACGCCTCGGCGGCGCCGCTCGCGGCTCGGGTCGCGTTGCAGCGGTTGGAAGAGGCGCAGCCCGGACTGCGCCGTCGCCTCGAGGGTGACGGGGATCTCACCGCCGCGATCGTGGCCGTCACCGCGGCCAGCCGGTCGCTCACTCGGCTCTTGGAGGCGGACCCCGAGGCACTCGATGTGCTCAGCGCCCTCGACCGGCGAGTGCCGCTCCCGGAGTCGGGCGACGGCGAAGCGCTAGTGCGGTTCAAGGGGCGCGAGTTCCTGCGGATCGCCGCTCGTGACCTCGTCGGTCTGGATCAGCTCGAGGCCACCGGCGCGGCGTTGGCGTCACTCGCGGGCGACGTGCTCGCGGGCGCGTGCCGGCTGGCCGACGCGGACGGCCTCGCGGTCGTCGGCATGGGGAAGCTCGGCGGCGCGGAACTGAACTACGCCAGCGACGTCGACCTCCTGTTCGTCGGCGACGGGCCCCAGGATCAGCTCGAACGACGGGCGCGCACCGTTGTCGAGCACGCCCGCCGATCGTTCCGAGTGGACCTCAACTTGCGGCCCGAGGGACGGGACGGCCCGCTCGTGCGCTCGCTGGCCTCGTACGAGGCCTATTGGGATCGGTGGGCCAAGCCCTGGGAGTTCCAGGCTCTGCTCAAGGCCCGGCCGGTGGCCGGCGACCACGCGCTCGGCGAGCGGTTCGCCGCGTCGGCTGCGGAACGGCTCTGGTCCCGGCCCTTCGACGCCGAGGCGCTCCACTCCGTGCGGGCGATGAAGGAGCGGGCCGAGGCAGAGGTGGCGCGTCGGGGCTTGAGCGAGCGGGAGATCAAGCTTGGCCCGGGTGGCATCCGTGACGTCGAATTCGCGGTGCAGCTCCTCCAACTGGTGCACGGTCCGCTCGACGCCGGGCTGCGGTGCCCGTCGACTCTCCCCGCGCTCGCCGAGCTGGCCGACGCGGGATACGTCGACCGCCACGACGCTGAGCGGCTCGCCGACGCGTACCGGTTCCTCCGCCGCGCCGAGCACCGGCTCCAGCTGGCCGACGAACAGCAGGTGCACGCGGTCCCGTCCGCTCCCGCGGCCCGGGAGCATCTGGCCCGCGTGATGGGCTACCGGGCGACGGCGGCCACGAGTGCGGTCGAGCAGTTCGACATCGACCTGCGCGGCCATCAGGCGATCGTGCGCGGCATCCACGAGCGGCTTTACTTCCGCCCGCTCCTCGAGGCGTTCTCGTCCGGACCGGGCGGGGACGGGGCGGTGATGACCGCCGAGGCCGCGGCCGCCCGGCTGGCCGCGTTCGGGTTCGCCGACGCGGCGCGGACCCGTCAAGCGGTCGCGGAGCTGACCCGCGGACTCACCCGATCGTCCCGCCTGATGCAGCAGATGCTGCCGTTGCTGCTCGACTGGCTGTCCGAGTCGCCCGATCCCGATACGGGGCTGCTCGGGCTCCGAAACCTCGCGTCCGGCCCGCAACGCTCGATGGAATTGGCCGCGGCGTTCCGCGACTCTCCGGAGGTCGCCCGGCGCCTGTGCCTCCTCCTGGGCACCAGTCGCAAGCTCGGTGGCCTCATGGAGCGCAACCCGGACCTCATCGGCTCGCTCGCGGTCCCCGACGACCTCCGGTTGCGATCGCGGGCCGAGCTGGTCGAGGGGGCCACGCGGGCGCTCGGATGGCGGACGGGGGCTGACGAGCGCCGCACCGCGTTGAAGCGATTCACCGACCGAGAGGGCTTGCGGATCATGTGTCACGACGTCCTCGACCTCGTGGCCGAGCAAGACGTCGGCCGGGCGCTCACCGACCTCGCCGAGACCGCCCTCGAAGTCGCGCTCGACGTCCACCCGCCCGCGGTCCCCCTGGCCGTCCTCGCCGTCGGCCGGTTCGGTGGCGGCGAGCTGTCATACGCCAGCGACCTCGACGCGCTCTTCGTCTACCGGGGCGAGAGCGCGGCCGACTTCGCCGAGGCCGAGCGGGTCGCCACCGCCGTGCTCCGGTTCGTCGGCGGGTCGGTTCCCCACGTGTACGACGTCGACCCCGACCTGCGCCCGGAGGGCCGGCAGGGTCCGCTGGCCCGCAGCCTCGACGGCTTCCGCCGCTACTTCGAGCGGTACGCGCAGCCGTGGGAGCGGCTCGCGATGGTGCGGGCCCGGCCCGCCGCCGGCGATCTCGCGTTGGGCGCCGAGTTGCTCGCCGTCCTCGACCCGTACGTGTGGGGCGACGTGACGGCAGAGGAGAGCCGGGAGATCCGCCGCATCAAGGCCCGCGTCGAGCGCGAGCGGATCCCGCCCAACGAGGATCCCCAGTTCCATCTCAAGCTCGGGCGCGGGTCACTGGCCGACGTCGAGTTCACGACGCAGTTGCTGCAGCTCGAGCACCGCGTGCGGCGGCCGTCGACGCTCGCCGCGCTCGACGACCTGCTGGCCGCGGGCGCGGTCGCGCACGAGGACCACGCCGTGCTGACCGAGGCGTACCGCTTCTGCGAACGGGCCCGCAACCGGTGGTTCCTGGTCAACAGCGCGCCGGGCGACTCGCTGCCGCAGCAGCCGGACAAGCTGGCCCGCCTCGCTCGCTCGCTCGACAGGACCGCCACCGAGCTGCGCGAGGAGTACCGGCGCGTGACCCGTCGGTGTCGTCGGGTCGTCGAACGACTCTTCTACGGGCTCGACTGAAGCTACCGCCGGGGCGTGAACAGCACCTCGCTGGCGATCGGGCGGTAGCCGGCCGCGAGCACGGCCCGCAGCGAGGCGACGTTCCCGGGTGAGACTTGGGCGAACACGATGTCGCCGTCCGGGACGACGGCACCGGCCGCCGCCGCGAGTCGGCGGCCGAGCCCGCGGCCACGGGCTGCGTCGTCGACCTCGAAGGCCATCTCCCAGCGGCCCGCCAGGCCGCGGCCGACCACGAGGACGCCCGCGCCGGAAGGGTCGGTCCACACGGCCAGGTTCGATCGGTAGCGGGACGCTCGCTGGACCCGCCTATGGTCGCCCAGGGTGTCCGCAGCCTCCAGGTCGACGGGCGTCGCGCGGGCCGCGCCGGGCGGTAGGGCCAACACCACGTCGTGGGGGCCGGGTTCGGCGCCGACCCATCCCGCGAGGAACAGCTGGAACGACGCCGACATCGGCGCGCCGAGGTCGTCGGGCGGCAGGCGTCCGCGGAGCTGATCCTCAGCCACGTCGGCGGCGATCGCGTGGTGGGCCGTGAACGCGACGATGGCGCTCGTGGGTCCGGCTCGGGGCATGAGCTCGACGACACCGTCCGCGGCAGGAGGCCGCCCGAGGGCGGCCTCCGTAAGTAGCGCGAGCAGTGGATGGGGTTCGGCGACACCCGGCATCAGCCGGGCACGTTAGGGATCAGTCGCCGCCGGGGCGGGTGAAGTTCACGAACCTGGTCGCCGCGTCCACCAGCTTCGCCTTGATCGCGTCGGCCCGAGCTTCGTCGATGCGACCGCTGGCGACCGCCTCGTCGAGCTTGTCGCTCGCCGCCTGCACGATCGCGTCGATGACGGTCTGGGGGTCGACACCGTTCTCTTCGGCGACCTCGGCCACCGACTTGCCGTCCCGCACCGCGGCCTTGAGGTCGTCGACACTCACCCCGATGGTCTCGGCGGCCACGTTGAAGGCGCCGGCCAGGATCCGATGACGCAGGCGCGGATGGCGGGGGTACTCCCCGGCCTCGGCCTTGACCGCGGCGACGACGGCGTCGGCCTGCTCCTGGGTGAGGGTGCCGTCGGCCACGAGCCCGTCGAGTGCGTCCCGGAGGATCTCGCCCCGACCAGGGCGGCTCGTAGCCGCAGGATCCCCGCTCGCCTCGTCGACCGGCGGGTCCTCTTGCGCCCGTACCGGGAGGATGCTGCCGACACTGAACGCGCCCACGCCGATGCCGGCGACGAGCCCGATGGTTGCGACGACCTTGTTCATGGCTCCCAGGATGGACCCCGGTTGTTCGCGAAGTGTGAGGACCCGGTTCGGGCTCCTCGCGCCGGCCGCCGCTGGCGCCCTCGACGATCGGTTGGTGGTCCCGGCCGGCAGAACCGAAACCCCACCGATCGTCGAGGTAGGCCGCCACCTCGCCCGCCGATGTGCGAGTGGGGGAAGCGGGGGCCATGCGCCATGCAGCAGCCGAAGCGCTATCGCAGCATGAACCGATCACTAGGAACGAACCAGGTACGGACGACCCAATTCGTCATAGCTCGGGTGAACTAGTCACGACCGTCGGGTCCCCGGTCGCGGGCGTCATCCCGGGTCGTGCACGACTGGGCCGCGCTCAGCGGCGGTTGAGAAGGCCGCTCTTGGTGGCGATGACGACCGCCTCGAGCTTCGAGTGGGCGCCGAGCTTCGTGAGCACGGTCTGCACGTGGGTGCGCACGGTGTTCACGCTCAGCACCAAGCGGGTCGCAATCGCCCTGTTCGACAGGCCTTCGCCGAGCAGGGCGAGGATCTCCAGCTCCCGAGGCGTCAGGGTGGAAGGACGGGGCGCGGACCGGCCTCGGTCGAACAGCAGGCGCTTGAGGTCGTCGGCCGCGAGGACGAACCCACCGGCCGCAGCGTTGCGAATCGCGGTCGCCAGTTTCTCGACGCCGGCCGTCTTCTGGAGATAGCCGACGCAGCCCACGGCGAGCGCGGCCTGCAACACCCCCTCCGGCGCGCTGCCGCTGAGGAGCAGCACCCTCGACCCGACCGTGGCGGTGATGCGACCGGCGGCTGTCACCCCGTCGATGTCGGGGAGGTTGTAGTCCATCACCACCACGTCGGGCTCGAGCCTCGCCGCGGCCGTGATCGCATCCTCGCCAGTGCCCGCGATCGCCACGACGTCGATGTCACCAAACCGGCTGAGGGCGCGCATGAAGCTCTCGGCCACCATCGAGTGGTCGTCGACCAGGACGACACGGATCGATTTCGGCGTAGCTTCGACCGCCGCGACGCTCTCCACGAGGTTCTTGTATCGGGCGGGACCAGCCGAAACATGAGGTTTTGCTTGACCGCCCAGGCTCGTCAGCCGGCCGAGGGCACGACACCGAGCTGCTGGAGGAACCCGAGCGTGTCCCAGACCTCCCACGTCTCGGCGATCCGGCCGTCGTGGACGCGGTGGATGGCGATCGCGTCGACCTTGATGGCCCGGCCGGTGGCAGGGATGCCATTGATCTCGCCTACGTGGATGCCCGATCCCGTCCAGCGAACGACGACCTTGTCGCCCGCGGAAAAGAGATCCTCGATGCGCCAGTGGCCATCGAGCCCCTCTTGGTACACCGACACGGCGGCAACCACGCCCTCGGGCCCGCGACCCGTCGGGACCTGCGGGTCGTGCATCACGTGATCCGCGCTGAACAGTTCCGGTGCGAGGTCGTTCTTCCGGTCGTTGCACAGGTCTTCGTAGAACCGCCGCACGAGTGCTTCGTTTTCAGCCGCCATGGCCACTTCCTCGGAGGATGCCGATGCGACAGGACGGACGGTACCGAGCGCCGCAGCGTCGACGTAGAGGATCGCCTCCGCCTCCTCGACCGGCTCGAGCGGCCGCAACAACAGGTCGATCGCGGCCCAGACCGTCTTGGCGACCGGATACGCAGCGACGGGCAGCACGACGGCGATGACCAGGCCGACCACGATCACCGGCGCCAACGGCGGCCCACCGCCGCCGATCGTCGCCCAGAGCGTGTAGCCCATGACGAGCGCGAACAGGAGCGCCGCCGTGAACGAGTAGTTGATGAGGTACACGCCCGTGAAGAATCCCTCTTCGCGCTCGAAGCGGTAGCCGCACGTCGGGCACCGCTCGCGCAGCTGGAAGTAGGTGCGAAACAACCCCTCACCCCCGCAGCGCGGGCACCGCCGCCGCAACGCCCACCAAATCCGCGTGCGCGGCGGGACGTCAAGAACCACGCGACCAGTCTGCCGCTCGACGCGTTCTGGCGGAACAGAACCACGCCACGCGTCACATTGCTACGCCAGAACGCGGTGGGGCTGGCGGCCGACCAGCTAATTCGAGATGCTCACGTTGAGGTTGGCCGGGTAGCAGAGCGAGGGATCGTGGGGCTGCCTGGACATCTCGTCCTGGATCCGGTCGAGCCGCGCGATCCATTCCTTCATCACCGCGGCACCCCGCTCGTCGAGCGCGAGGGACGGCACGTCGGCCGTGAGAAGCATGTTGTAGGGCTTCCACGTGGGGATGGTCGTGGCGATGAGGTCGAACGCTCGCCGCTGGTCCATGCGCTCGCCCGAGCGCGGGGCCACGGTGGGGATGACCCATCCGTTCATCGAGAAGTTCCAGATGACGTTGTTGACGATGTCGTGCTCCACCGTCGACACGTGGATCACGGTGGCGCACGCCCGCGCCAGCCACTCGAACGTGATGCCACCGATCGGCACGGCGACGCCGTTGGGGACGAGCCGGTCGAGCTCCGTCACCCAACTCGAGAGCTGCGCATCTTTGCGGACGGCCTCGTCGCCGTCGTAGTACAGCTCCAGGTAGCTCTCGACGTAGTCACGGGTGGCCGCCCAGAGCTGGAGGACGTTGTCGCGGTACGGGTACGCGAACGGCGTCTCGGTGGTACCTCGGTTGCGGAACTGCTCATCGGGCTCGAAGTCCCAGAAGTCGAGCGTGCCGAGGTGGGCTTCGGCCATCCGGACGAGGTGGTCCGCGTCGTGGGAGAAGATCGTCGCCGCGAATCCCGTCGGGCCGGACAGCTGCGCTTGGGCGAGCTCGCGGTTGCCGATGAGGACCGTGTTGAAGCAGTGGTGCAGCAGCCGGCGCACCGGGTGTCGGCCCTCGAGCTCGTTCGTCGACGCCAGCGCGAACGACGTGACGATCGCGAGATGGACAGAGAGGTTGTGGCGGAAGGTCGTGAGATGCTCGTTGAGGCCGGCCAGGAACGCCCGCTCCGCTTGCGTTGGGCTCGTCTCCTCGTTCTGGACCTCGACGGTGCGCAGGCGCCCGTCCTCCACGGCGAGCACGGCCTTCCCGCCCGGGCGGGCCAGCGAAGCAACCGGGTCGAACCCGGCGATCCAGCTGAGGTCGAGCTGGTACATGCCGTCATCGTCGGCCCGGCGCAGGTACGACGCGAACGCGCCGCCCACCGCCAACTCGGCGATCACGTCGGAGCCCTCCTCGGCGAGGGCCGCGGGGAGGTGAGGAGCGTTCGGCCACGCCCGCCGGAATCGCTTCGGGTAGACGACGGCGAGGAACGCATCCTCGTCCGCGGGGACCGGCGGTGTGTGCCGGGGCGCGATCTTGGCGACCAGTGCGAGGAGCCGCGTCGTCTTCGCGATGCGGCCCAACCGCGACTCGGCGTGATCGCCGGGCGGGAAGGTCTCGGCCGCGTACAGACCCCGCACGGGGAAGTCGGGGAAGACGTCGGCGAACGGTCGGAAGCGCACGGGTCCGTCGACGGGGGCTTCGAGTGGCAACACCTTCTGCGACCGGAACCCGAGCCACGTGAAGAGGGCGATGACGTTGCGGTAGAGCCAGAAACGAGGTCGTGCCAGCATGTTGGAACTCCTGCCCGTGGGGCCGCCGATACGCGCCGCCGCGGGGAACTCCCGACAGCCGCGCGGCCAGCGAGCATACGACCCGGACGACCACCGGAGATGCCGTGGTACCTTCGCGCCTGGTGGGCAGGGAGTAGCGCGGGTATGGCGACCGAGATCAGATTTGCGTTCGCATTGAACGGCGGCGTGAGCCTCGCAATCTGGATCGGAGGGGTGGTGGACGAGGTCCTCCGCTTCGTCGACGCGGGCAAACGCGCCGCGAACGGTGGCGACACCACGCCGAACCCGTACGTCGACCTGTGCCGCGAGCTGGACGTCATCCCCAAGGTCGACGTGCTGGCCGGCTCGAGCGCGGGCGGCCTCAACGCCGCGTTCCTCGCGACCGCCGTCGTCCACGGCTGCACCGACGTCGACCCGCCGGTCACCGTGCGGCTCACCGCGACGTCGTTGGGCGGACGGGTGACGACCATCAGCGACGGTCACGGCGAGATCTACGCCGTCGACCACCGCGCCGAGTTCGTCTTCACGACCCGCGACTTCGACTTCGCGTCCGAGGACCGCGCCGTCGAGCGCCTCGCCCGCGCCTGCCGCTCCACCGCGTCGTTCCCCGGCGCGTTCGAGCCGAGCACCGTGCCCGTGGACCTCTACGCGCCCCGGCATGTGATGGGTCTCTTCCAAAACGTCGAGGAAACGAGCGCAGACGTCATCGACGGCGCCGTGCTCGTGAACCTCCCGGCCCAGAGCGCGATCGAAGCGATCATCCACCAACCGTCGCGGGAGCGCATCGAGCGCGTCCTCGCGCTCGTGGTTCCCGACCCGGGCGACCTGCGCGCCCAAGACGACGACAAGCCGCTCACCCTCAACGAGGTGATCAGCAAGAGCGTCGTCGGCATCCCGCGCACCCAGTCGCTGACCGACTTCGTCCGCGAGCTCAACGAGCACAACCTCGAGGTCCGGTCACGCCGGGCTGCTCGCGATGCGATGCTCGTCCAGTTCGCGGACCGGGCGCCCGACGTTGCGTGGCGCGAGCTCGCGGGAGTGGCGGCCGCGCTGTTCCCGGCCTACCGCGCCATGCGGGCGGCCTCGTCGATAGATCGGATCCGCCTCGGCCTCCCCCTGCGGTTGCCGAGGGCGACGGCTGCGCTCGACCTCACGTCGCTGTCGGCCGACATGATCGACATCGACACGCTGCCGTGGGTACCGCAGGAGCCCGAGCTGGGCGACAGCACGTGGTGTTGGGGCAGCGCTCCCGCGCGGCGCCTGGTCGCCGTGCTGATCACGTGGATCAACACGGTGGCGGCGGTCGCGCCCCCGGAGATCGACGTCCAGCTGTACGCCATGAAGGAAGGCGTGAGCCGGGTCCGGGCGGAAGCCGACCGGATCTCACCGGTGCAGGGCCTGTTCGAGGACCGGCTCGTCGAGGAGATGCTGCGCGACCCGACGTCGCTGGCCGCCGCCTTCGAGCGAGCCAGCCATCGCTGGCCGAGCGACGACCCGGCCGCGTCCATCACCGCGCTCAACCAGCACCTGGTCACGTTGACCGACTGCATGGCCGAGTTCGTCGCGCTCGCCCGCTCGACGATCGAGGCCGCGCCGGTCCAGGGCAGCGACGCACATCCGCTGCACGCGCTGCGCGGCTTGCTCCACCTCTACGACGGGGCCGCCGCCAGCCCGGGCGGCCCGACGCGCCTGCTTCTGTGCATCGAGATCATCGAGGCGACCTTCGCCGGCTTGGAACCGCGGCCCGACCAGGAGATCCGCCTCGTGCAGTTCACCTCGAAGGGCGCGGTCACGATCGACGAGCTCGGGCGATCGGCCCCGGTGGACAAGCTGGCCGGGGTCGAGCTGGCTCACTTCGGCGCCTTCCTGAAGCGGTCGTGGCGCGCCAACGACTGGATGTGGGGCCGGCTCGACGCGGCCGAGCGGCTCGTGATGCTGCTCGACAGCATGCTCGGGCACCGGCTCACGAACGAAGGCACTTTGGCCGACCGCACCCGTGCCATCCAGGCCGAGGTGCTCCGCGAAGAGCTCCCCACCATCGTCGCCGAGATCGAAGCGGACGCGAAGCTGGGCGCCCGCGTGTCGGCGGAAGGAAAGGCGTTCTGCGCCGCGGTCCGGACGATGGTCACGACTCCTGAGGGGCCCATCGACCTGTCCGGCCTCGACGAACGACAGCTGCAGGAGCTGTTCGCGCTGCAGCTGGTCGGCTCCGAGAACCTTCAGAAGGAGGTCGGATCGAACCTCGCGACGATGACGTCGATCGCTGCGCTGGCGACCACCGCCGGTGTCCTGCGGGCGCAGGGGCCTCGGCTCCTCCGTGGCCCAATCAGCATCCTCGGCGCATCGACGGCGGTCGCATGGCGCATCAGCCGCCGTCGCCGCGGCCGGCGCCTGCGGATCCTCGAAGGGGCACTCGTTGTCATCATCGGGCTGCTGGGGCTCGTCGGTACCGTCCTCGACGCGTTCACCAGCGTCGACCTCGGGCCGTTCCGGTACGTCGGATGGTCCTTCCTCGTCCTCGCTCCTGTCCTCGCCGTCTTCGCCGCCCCGTGGTTGCTCGTCGGGGTGGGCCGGAGGTTGATGGGCCGGCAGAAGCCGAAACACTGAGTCATCTGGAGGTTCCGTGGCCCGCAATACCCAGTCCCCCGTTGGTACCGACGCCACCGTCGAAAGCGAGATCGCGCGCGGCGACAAGTACTTCCTGAGCGAGCAGTACGACGACGCGGAAGCCTGCTACCGAGCTGCGTTGGAACGGGCGACGGGCGACACCGAACTCGCCGCGAAGCTCGAGCGCGCGGCTGCGAGTGCCGCGACCGGTCTGGCCGCGGGTGAGGCCCAGCGCGACGTGTTCCGCGACTTGTTCTCGCCCGAGCGCCTGCTGGCCGGCCCTGATCTGGAGCCGTCGCCCGAGGCGCCCCCTCCGCTCGCGACGACTCGTGATGGCGTCTCGGCCGTCGCCCACGACGCCTCCATACGGGTCGGACACGCCGTCGGCGCGGTGGGCTCGTTCGTGCTGCACTACCTCACCGAGTTCGCGGGCAAGCGCGGCACGAACGACGTCGTGTGGACCAACTGGCATTCGAGCGGCAAGGGACTACCTGCGCCCGCCGCCAAGCTCGTCCAGATCCTCAAGCTCGCCCACATGCGCGAGACGCTGTTCGCCAACAACCTCGTGCGCCCCTATCCGGACGGAGCCAAGACCGCGTTCTACGGGACGGCCGAGGAACCGCCGGATTACGCGCGCCGGTGGCGCACGGCCGACGGGAGTTGGAACAAAGTGCGCCGCGAGGGCGATGGTCGCTTCGACCCCATGGTCGGCGCGGCCTACACGCGCTTCTTCCGCAACGTCGGCGACGAGCGCGGCCTCGACGCCGTTCGCCCGCGGACCAACCCGGCGACGAGCCCCGTGAACGTGCGCGAGCTGAGCCTCGCGCTCTTCGCGCCCACCGGCGAGCGCCAGCTGGTGCCGTTCCTGAACCTCTGGGCCGCCGTGTGGATCCAGTTCATGAACCACGACTGGATCAGCCACGGCACGTCGGACGCGTCCCGCACGCAGCCCCTGCCCCTCCCCGCCGACGATCCGCTGCGCGCGCGCTACGGCGTCGACCACCTCGACGTGCGGGCGACGCCCGAGGATCCGACGCGGCAGCCCGCCGATGGCGATCGCCCGCCGACGTTCATCAACGAGGTCACGCATTGGTGGGACGGGTCGCAGCTTTACGGCAGCGATCGGCGCACGCAGGCGAAGGTCCGCAGCGGGGTCGACGGAAAGCTCACGGTCACCGACGAGGGCCTGCTGCCGGTCGATCCCGACACGGGCACCGAGACCACTGGCTTCTCGCGCAACTGGTGGGTGGCCCTGGGCGCCATCCACACCCTGTTCGTGCGCGAGCACAACGCGATCTGCGACACGCTCAAGGCCCATCATCCCGACTGGGGTGACGAGGCGCTGTTCCAGACGGCCCGGCTGATCAACTCGGCGGTGATGGCGAAGATCCACACCGTCGAGTGGACGCCCGCGATCCTCCCGAACCGCACGCTGCACGACGGCATGTTCGCCAACTGGTACGGGCTCGTCACGAGCCTGTTCGGCGGCAAGCGGAAGAGGGCCCTCGAGGAGATCCCGATCACCAACCGGGAGCTCGGCGGGATCCTCGGCAACCCGCAGGCGACGTTCGCCGACTTCGGGCTGAGCGAGGAGTTCACGGCCGTCTACCGGATGCACTCGCTGCTCCCCGACTCGGTGCGGATCTATGAGGCGGGGTCACCGGAACCGGTGGCGGATGTCCCTCTGATGCGGACCCGTCACGCGGCGTCGCCCGCGCTCATCCAGGAGTACGGCATCGAGACCATCGCGCTCTCACTCGGTGTGCAGCTGCCGGGGGCGCTCGTCAACAACAACTATCCGGCCGTGCTCCTCGACATGTCGATCCCGGGCGAGCCGGTGGTCGACCTCGGCGCGCTCGATCTGTACCGCGACCGGGAGCGGGGCGTGCCGCCGTACAACCAGCTGCGCGCCGAGCTCGGCCTGAACCGCATCCGCAGCTTCGACGATCTCACCGAGGATCCCGCCTTGGCGGCCAAGCTGCGCTCGCTGTACGGGCGCCACGTCGACGGCTCGGATCGGGTCGAGGACATGGACCTCCTCGTCGGCACCCTCTGCGAAGGTCATCGCCCACCCGGGTTCGGCTTCGGCGAGACGCTGTTCCAGATCTTCATCCTCAACGCCAGCTGGCGGCTGCTCGGTGACCGGTTCTTCACCGACGACTTCCGGCAGGACGTGTACACCCGCGAGGGGCTCGACTGGATCGACGGGGCGACGATGAAGTCGGTGCTGCTGCGGCACTTCCCGTCGCTCGCCACGAGCGCGCTGGCCAACGTCCGCAACGCGTTCGAGCCGTGGGACCCGGGACCCCTCGACCCGGCCCGGCACCCGCTGCGGGCGTTCGACCCGTCGATCGAGGGCGACCCCTGGGCGGGCGACGACCCTGGAGCGCGCAACTAGCCAAGCGCGACAATCCTCGCGGACGCTCGCGGAGAGAGGAGCAGCGAGTGGGCTACATCTTGCTCGGACATGGGGGTTTGAACGTCGACCCCAGCGTTACACCCAAGGACATGGAGTTCGTGGCTATCCCCAGCGGAACCACCATCCAGTTCTACGCGGACGCGGGTCAAGGACTCGCCTACAACAGCACGCAGCTGGACATCTTCGCCCAGTTGCAGGCGCCCTGGCCCGCCCTCGACTCGACGAGGGTCACCTACAACCTCGCCCTCCACAACGCGCAGGAGCTGTGGGGCGAAGAGCTGAAGAACAGTCCCGACTTCGCCGGACACACGTTGATCCGGGCGGGCGTCGACGGCGTCCCCGACCCGATCCGCATGTGCACTGGCACTCGCGCCACGTGCCCCACCGACCCGCGCCGCATCGCCGCCGGCGACACGCACAAGTGTGACGGGATCCTTGCCAGGTACACCGGAGACCTCTACTGGTTGGCCTGCTCGTCGATCATCCGGGCCGACCGGTCGGTCGTCTCCGCGGCCAAGGGGGGCACCTCCGACAGCGTGGTCCTGGGCGCCGACCCCGACTGGATTCCCGGCGACAGCGACTTCGACGCGGTGGCCGAGGTCAACAAGGCCAACGTCAAGGCCACCGATGACGGCGACCAGATTGCCGTGACCGTCGGCGGCTTCATCGCTCTGATCGGGACTGGGCACGACCAGACCTACCTCAACTACGCGTACCTTCAGGCTGACAAGGCTCAAGGCACGATCACGGTCAACAAGGGCGGCATGTTGAGCGGGGCCGGCTCCTTGGACGTGAGTGGCATCCCGCCGGTGAAGCAGGGCGTCGTCCAAGCCGCGATCGAACGCTTCTCCGACAAGACCGTCAACTTCGCCTGACCCGCCGCGGCGGCGCGCGCGCGGGCGCGCCCGCGTCCAACCCAACGCGTTCTGGCGAGCGCGGCTAGTCAACAGGACTA
>WNFV01007424.1_pt1 | contig 24245 bp, 16 predicted proteins | sample 5400101 | NCBI WGS metagenome assembly WNFV01 (sample SAMN13153361, study PRJNA577476) | soil metagenome | isolation source: 115 cm soil or saprolite under grassland replicate 1 | place: USA:California | collected 2016-06-15 | reverse complement strand
CGCCGCCGGCGCCGGCCACATCGACGCGGGGGAGATCCGGACGCTGGCGGCGCAGACGGGCGCCGGGACCGTGGTCTCGGGCTCCTACTACAAGGACGGGGACTCGGTCCGGTTCGAGCTCCAGGTCATCGACGCCAGGCGCGGGACGGTGCGGCGCGTCGTGGAGCCCGTGGCCGCGCCGTCGCGAGCCCCCCTCCAGGCCGCGGATGCCGTCCGCCGCCGCCTGACCGCGGTGCTGGACAGCCTGTTCGCCCGGCCCGCCAACTGATCAGCTTGTGCAGTTCGTGCATTTAGTGCACATTGCCTGGTATGGATGCGCACGGTCACCATGTATCGCAAGCCGCCAAAGTGATTGCGATGAGAGAGGGCACGACGCCGCAATGCGCGGCCGACGAGTTCAGGCGGTGCGTTCGGGAGCGGATGCGGCTGGCCCGCGAGGTCGCGGGGCTCCGGGCGGCGTTCGCGACGGCGGTCGAGCACTACGAGCGGGTCGTCCGGACGATGACGGGGCTGGCTCCCTCGCTGGGAATCCAGAAGGGCGATGTCCGTCACCCGACCGACCCGGAGTGGGGCGCCATCGCGTTGTTCGCATACGGCGATGACCGCTTCACAAAGCACGAGCAGGAGAGCGCGACTCGGGTGCTGAAGCAGCTCCCCTAGCTCCCTCCCAGTGGTGCGTAACCAACGATTCTTAGCGCAGATGGAGGGACCGTCTTGGGCTCGACTCCCTACAACCGCCCATCCCTACCCTCCAGAGTCGCCCTGCGACGGTCCCTCCATCTGCGCTGCCGCGCTAACGTTATCCCCGTTGCGGTCCACTAGCGCTGGTCCGGTACTCGCGTCGTTCCCGCCAGCCAGCCGCCGGTGAATCCCGCCCGCGTGAGCCCACGGACGATGTAGGCGTTGCGCCGCATCACGTTCCACACGAATCCGCTGCGATAGTTCTCGATCATCGCGAGGATCGGTCCCTGATCGATGCCCAGGTAGTCGGCGTCGAACCAGCCGAGCGTGGGGTCCACTTCGCCTCGTTCCACGGGCACCGCGTCCGCGAACGTCGGGTTGAACGCGTCGCGGAATCCGTACGTGGAGAAGAGATGCGACGCGTAGGTCTCGCGCATGGCGATGAGCGCTGGGATGGCGATCTCCGGCGCGAAGGGCACCGAGCCCCCGGCCGCGGTGGGAGCGATCGTGCCGTCGTCCGTGATTTCGGTGAACGAGGCCCCGCGCGCCCAGTAGGTGCGGAACCGGCGGGTACGCCCGCCCACCACGAGGGTCGCATTGGCCGGTCCGTCGCACGCCGTGAGGCCCCAGACGGACGCACTGTAGCCCTTCCATGCGTCGGGGTTGGCGTGCGCATACCGGCGCTGGACATACGTCGCGCGGCGTGAGTTTTCGAAGTAATCGATCCCGCGCGCCCTCATGTACGCGTCCTGGATGCCGCGAAAGTCTATCCACACGTGGGAGTACTGGTGCCCGAACAGCGGGCCGAAGCCGACGTGGGGCAGGCCGTACCATGAGCCCCACCGATAGCCGCCCACCCAGGCATCCCAGGCCGCGGGCGCGACCGGGTGCGTGGGCGACCCCAGGGCGAGCACGTAGATGATCATGCCCTCGTTGTAGCCGATCCAGTCGGCGGGGATGAATCCATTTTCCGGATGCCAGCCCATGCTCACGGCAGGCGGGCGCGCCTGCGCCCAGGTCCAATCGACGCGCAAGTAGATCGAGTCCGCCAGCGCGCGGATCTCGGCCTCGGTCGTGTCGGCGCGGTCGAAGTACGACTGGCTGAACAGCACGCCCGCGAGCAGCAGCGCCGTGTCGATGGTCGACAGCTCGACCGTCTGGAAGCGGAGCCCCGTGCTCATGTCGAGGAAGTGGTAGAAGAATCCTCGGTAGCCGGTCACGCCCGTCGTCGCGGAGTCTTGCGGCGCCGTCCAGAAGAACCGTAGGGTCGTGAGCGTCCGCTCGGCCGCCTGGGCGCGGGTGACGTATCCGCGCTCCACGCCGATCGGGTACGCGGTGAGCGCGAACCCGACCGCCGCGATGCTCGAGAACGACGGGGACGGCGCGCGGTCCGGGGTGAGGCCGTTCTGGGGATTCGTGAGCGTCCAGAAATAGTTGAAGGTGCGTTCCTCGAGGGTGTCGAGCAGCGCCGCGGCGCGGGCCGAGTCGAACGGCGGGGGCGGAGGTGGCGGGGGCGGCGCGGTGCCCGAGTTGGCCGCGCACGCCGCGAGCGCCAGGGCGAGCAACGAAGGCGATCTCATCGCTCAGCCGGTGTTTTGAAGCCCCTGCGCGATCCCGTGAACTGTCTCGAGCAGAGCCTCGAGCAGGGCACCGTCCGGCCGCCCCGTGGCACGCCACGCGCGCAGCAGATCGATCTGAAGGAAGCTCATCGGATCCACGTAGGGATTCCGCAGCCGGATGGAGCGCTGCACGACGGGATCGCGCTCGAGCAGGGCGGTCGTGCCGCGCGCCGCCAGCACCCCGTCGACCGTCCGGTCGAATTCCGCCCGGATCGCGGAGAAGAGGATCGCACTCCCTTCGCTCGCCAGCGCCGCATAGCGCGCCGCGATCGGCATGTCGGCCATGGCGAGCGCCAGCTCGGCGTCTTCCAAGAGGGTGGTCAGGAAGGGCCACTCCACCGCCATCTCGGCCACCGTCCGCGTACCGTGCCGCTGGACCACGCGCTCCAGGCCGGTCCCGAGTCCGTACCATCCGGGGAGCAGGTGCCGGCTCTGGGTCCATGCGAACACCCACGGAATCGCCCGCAGGTGCTCGATCGCCGTCCCCGCCCGCCGCGCGGGTGGGCGCGAGCCGATCGGCATTCGCTCGATCACGTCGATCGGGGTCGCGTGGCGGAAGTACTCGACGAAGCGCGGGTGCTCGTACACCAGCGCCCGGTAGGCGGCGCGGCTGGCCGCCGCGAGCTCGTCCATGATCTCTGCCCATCGGCCCTCGCGGACGTCCGCGTCTCGGGGTGTCGCGGTCGCGAGCATCACGGCACCGAGAGTCTGCTCGAGCGTGCGGAACGCGATCCCGCGCAGGCCGTACTTGGCGTCGATGACCTCGCCTTGCTCGGTGACCCGGAGCCGGCCGTCGACGGAGCCCCGCGGCGCCGCCAGAACGGCGCGGTGCGTCTTCCCGCCGCCACGCCCGACCGCGCCCCCGCGACCGTGAAACACCGTGAGCGCCACTCCGGCGTGCCGCGCGACGTCGACCAGCGCAGCCTGGGCGCGGTGCAGGGCCCAGCGGGACGCCGCGATGCCGCCATCCTTGCCGCTGTCGGAGTACCCCACCATGACGACCTGGCGACGCCCGCGGCCGACAAGGTGCGTCGCATAGACGTCGTGGGCGAGCAAGGCGCGCACGGTGTCGGGCGCGTTGCGGAGGTCGTCTACGGTTTCGAACAGCGGCGCGACGTCCAACGGCACCGTCCCGCTCGGGTCCACCAGGCCCGCCCACCGTGCCAGCAGCAGCACCGCCAGCACGTCGTCCACCCCGCGAGCCATGCTGACGATGTACGGCCCGATGGCCTGCTCCCCGTGCCGCCGCCGGGATTCCTGGATGGCGCGGAACACCGCGAGCGTCTCCGCTGCGGACGAGTCGGGCGTCGTCCGCGGGGGTTCGCCGTTCTGGATCGCCTGCGCGAGCCGCGCCGTGCGCGTTGCCGGCGGCATCCCCTGCCAGTCCGCGTCACCCAGCAGCGTCGCGATCGCCTCCTGGTGCACCAGCGCGTGCTGCCGCACGTCCAGCGTGGCGAGATGGAACCCGAACGTGCGCACGCGGCGCATGGCGCGCCGCACGAGGAAGGTGCCCGCATGCGTTCCCGCGTTGGCGGCGAGGCTCCGCGCGATGCGCTCCAGATCGGTGAGGAGCTCGTTCGGTCCGCTGAAGCTGCCATCGTGTCCCGCGAGCGTGGCCTCGAGCCGCGCGGCCGTCAGTCGGCAGAGCACGCGGTACGGCATGCCGCGGTGTCGCTCGGGGACGGCGGCGAGCGCCTGCGGGAACAGGCGGCCGTACTCGGCTACCCGAGCGGTGACGGCAGGGTCGATCGCCACGCGCGACGAGGATTGGGACAGCACGTTCGCCAGCTGCAACAGCTCGGCGCGGTACCGGCCGAGGATCATCTCGCGGTGTCGGGCGAGAGTTTCGAGAATGGTCGCCGCCGAGACGTTGGGGTTGCCGTCCATGTCCCCGCCGACCCACGAGGCGAGCCGCAGGACGGGCTCGCCGGCCGGCTCGGCCGCCACGGCCGCCTCGTCGCCGTATACGGCGCGCAGCGCGTCCGCGACGCCCGCGTAGAAGGCGGGCACGACCTGGTACAGCGTGTTCACCAGATAGAACAGGACGTGCTCCCGCTCGTCAGCGACGGTCGGGCGCTCGGGCGGATGCTCGTCGGTCTGCCACGACGTCGTGATCTGCATCCGGATTCGCCCGGCGATCGCGCGCCGCTCCGGTGGCGTGAGCGTCAGGTTCTCACGGTCGAGCAGCAGCCGGGCGATCCGCTGCTCCTTTTCCAGGATCGTCTGGCGGGTCGCCTCGGTGGGGTGGGCGGTGAACACCGGCTCGATCTCGAGGCGCGAAAGCAGCCGGCGCGCGCCTGCCAGATCCACGCCTGCCTGGCGTAGCGCATCCAGCGCTTCCCAGACGCTTCCCGGGGGAGGGCCGGCGTCCCGATCGTAGTCGCGCCGGCGGCGGATGCGATGGACCTGCTCGGCGCGGTTCACCGCGCGGAAATAGGTGCAGAACGCGCGCACCAAGCGCTCCGCTTCCGCTGGCGCGCGGGCGCACGCGCGATCGGCCAGCTCCGCCTCCGCCAGCGGGTCGCCCTGGCGGCGCCGGATGGCGGCGCGTCGTGCCGCCTCGACCGCGGCGAACAAGGCCTCGCCGCCCTGCTCCCGGATGACCTCGCCGACCAGGGCGCCGAGCTCACGCACGTCGGCGCGGAGCGGCGCGTCCTTCTCGGCGAAAACGATGTCCTCGCGATCCATATCCCCGGAAAGTATTCCAAAGCGGACCGCTTGGCACTCGGTGCCACCGCTGCTCGAGAACGACGGGGACGGCGCCCGGTCCGGAGTCAGCGCGTTCTGCGGCTTGGTGAGATCCCAGACGTGAAGTAATGCGAGAGTCTCACCGTAGACCTACCGTATCACTCGGCCTCGACACGCCGTCCTCGTTGAAGGCCTCGATGGCGAAGTGGTAACTCTGTCCGACGGTCAAGGCACGAAGCTCGAGCGCCTCGCTCTGGTTAGCGAATACCTGGTACGTCTGGTAGAGCTTGGTCTTGGCGATGCCCCAGAGGATGTTGTAGCCCACGGCCCCGGGCACGCCCTTCCAAGTAATGAATGCGTTGCGTGGATCGGTGTCCCGGCGGACAGCCAACCCGGCCGGCGTCGCGGGAGGGCTGGCGCGTCCGTTCCCGAAGATACGGATGTCGCTGATGGCGAGGTTGGGCGACGCGACGTACCCGTGCTCGTACCTGATGTATCGCGCCCTGACGGGCACCGGTAGCTCGATGTAGGCATTGGGTCGGTCCCGCGTTTCGCGGCTCAGGTCCGCCAGGAGCCGCCATGTGATCCCGTCGGCCGAGCCGCGCATTCGAAACCGTGTGTAGACGGTCGAATCGTTCACGAAGACGTTCGACTGGTAGTCGGTGTAGTTCACCTGCAGCGCCTTCACGTCGAACACCCGCTGCAAATCGATCGTCAGCCACTGGTCCGCGCTGTTGGTCCGGGCAACCCAAAATGTCCGCGGATTCTCGTCGGTCACGTTCGTGGCGGGAAACGTATCCTGCACCGACGAGGCTGTGGCAGGCTTGCGGTAGGACAGGAGCATCCAGCCGGTGAACAGGGCGTTGCGATCGGCCCACCGCTCCGTCGGCAAGTAGTGCGGGAAGTCCCCGAAGCGGGTATTGACGAACAACTCGTCGTCGGCGTCGAACCCGGCCGGGAACATCGCGACCCGCCGCTCGAAGTTCCAGTTTACGGCGACCCACGGCGTGCCCGTATTCCAGTAGTTGCCGAAATTGTCGCGGAACGTGTTCCCATGCCCGGCGCCGTGCACGAACCCACCCGGCTTGTAGGCGATCGGGTTGTACGGGGCGTAGGAGAACGGGCCGAGCGGCTGGTCGCCGACGTAGGTCCCGTTCGCGTAGACGTTGTACTCCGTCCCGGGGGCGGCATATTGCAGGTAGTACTTGCCGTGGTACTTCGTCATCGTCGCGCCCTCGATGAACGGCTTGATCGTATCCCGGTGGTCCTGCCCAAAGCGTTCCCACCCGTGCAGCGCCGGATTGAGATGTAGCAGGTCCCGCGCTCTCGCGATGTAGGCCAAGCGGCGCCGCTGATCTAGCTCGATCCCGTAGATCGGATACAGGTTCGACGAGCCGAAGTAGAGATACCACCGGTCCGTGTCCGGGTCGTGGAAGACGTCCGGGTCCCACGGGCCCTGCGCGCCCGGGAGTTCCGGCATGAGCGGGTTGAACAGCTCCAGATGGCCGTTTTCCGGTGTGGTGGTGAAGAACACCGGCGCCGGCTCGAACGCCGAAGGGAACAGGTACAGCGTATCGCGCACCGACATCGCCGCGGGCGCGTTGATGTCCCCCTCGAGCCACCGGTCGGGCGTCACGAAGCGCCATTGGCCGAGGTCCGTGGAGTGCCACCAGCCGCCGGAGTTGGTCACGAACAGGTAATACTCGCCTCGGTGATTGACGACGACCGGGTCCGCGCCAGCCCGGTACGAGATCTTGCTGTCGAGCTGCTTCAAGCTGTAGCGGTATTCGATGTCGAGCGGGTTGCAGTAGGTGCGTAGGCCGGAGGACTGCGGGGTGGCTGGCGAGGCGCCGAGTAGGGCCAGCAGGACGAGCCCGGCACACCGGCAGCCATGCCGGGCTCGTGGTGGCGGTTCAGTCACGGTTCGTGCCGCCCGTGTCGCGTGGTGATCAGCACCACGCCGTTCGCCCCGCGCATGCCGTACAGCGCCGTTGCGCTGGCATCCTTCAGGATCTCGATGCGTTGGACGTCCCCGGGGTTGAGCCAGGAGAGGCCGCGCCCCGGCGACGTCGTCACCGGCATGCCGTCTACGACATACAAAGGCTCGTTGTCACCGTAGATCGAGCTCCGACCGCGGATGCGCACGGAAATCCCGCCGCTGGGTCCGCGGATGACCTGCAGGCCCGCCCCGCGACCGTCGAACCATTCCTCCACCTGCCGAACCGGGATGCCCTGCAGGTCGTCGGCGTCAAGGGTCGCCACCGCGGTCATGCCCTCGGGGGCTGGCCCCGGCGAAGCCGGGGGCACGGCCGGGGATGCGCACGCGAGCCAGGGGGCGGTAACGGTGACGACCAGAGTCCTTTGCACGGGGGCCCTCAGTACCCCGGATTTTGCTGCAGGCCGGCCCCCGCGACTTCGACGGACGGAATCGGGTACAATGAGTCGCGCGCGGCGAACCCGCCGCCCAAGAGCACCGTGGCCCGGCCGGGAGACACGGTGTTCTGGCGGATGATGTCGAACCAGCGCTGTTGCTCCATCGCGAGCTCGACGCGACGCTCCTGCCAGATGGCATCGAGCAGCGCCTGACCCGACGCCGTCACATTCGGCAGCAGCGCTTGCGCCTGGATCACGAGGGAGAGCGTCTGCGTGCTGACCGCGCCGGAAGTGGTGTCCTGCCTGACCCGCAACACGTCGAGCGTCACGTTTTGACCAGCGGTCTTCGAGCTTAGCGCTGTGAAGTAGTCGGCGAGCGTGACGATCGTCGTGCCGTCGACGGCACGGACGATGTCCACGCTGTCCACCCGCACCGGTGGCGTCGCGGCGGGAGCGCAGGAGCCGTCAGCGCACCGCGTCTTGAAACCACGCAGCCCGGCGGTGAACGCAGCGCTCGCCGGATTCACGTAGCGCGCGAACACCCGGCTCTCCCCGGCGGGCCGCCCGAGCACGGTCTGCGTGATCGCCGACGACAGCTCCTCGGGCGTGAAGCCGAGCGTGACGGTCTGGGTGCCGCGGGCACGCGCGCGGACCTGGTTGAGATAGTTCTGCGCTGTGGCCGCAGCGCCCGTCTGATAGGCCGCTTCGGCCGCGATCAACAGCACGTCGGCATACCGGATGCGGCGGATGTTGATGCCGGCGTTGAACGTCCCGCCGGGGTTGTCGGGAGACACGAATACCTTCTGGTTGTAGCGGTTGTTCTGCATGCTGGGATTCAGGTATACCACCCGCCCGCTGCCGTCGGGGATCATTTCCCAGGGATAGAGAACCGTGGCTTCGAGGCGTGGGTCCCCGGCCTCGTAGGCCGCTTCCAAGCTGGGCGACGGCGTGTTGAACCCCCATCCGATGTTCGGTGTCCCGCGCACGCCCTGCACCTCGGCATACTGCACGTTGGCGCAGCCCTCGCTGGGCTGGCAGCCACTCCCCGGCATCGGCGCCGCTTCGACTTCGAACACCGATTCCGACGAGTTCTCACCGGCCGTCGTGAAGAGCGTGCCGTAGTCGGGGTAGAGACCGTACTGGCCGGAATTGATCACCGCCTCTGCGTACTGCAGGGCGTTCGCGTACTGCTGCCGATAGAGGTACAACTGTGCCAGCATGGCCTGGGCGGCACCCTTCGTGGCCCGGCCCACGTCCGCGGCGTCATATTGCTGTGGCAGCACGGCGATGGCATCGAGCAGATCCAGCTCGATCTGCGCGTACACGTTGTCGCGGGAGGCGCGCGGCTGGAAGAACTCGCTGGGCTTGAGCGGCCGCGTGAGGAGCGGCACGCCGCCGAAGGCACGGACGAGGAAGAAGTAGAAGTAGGCGCGGAGGAACTTGTTCTCTCCGACCAGTCGCGCCCTGAGCGTGGCGTCCATGGACACATTGGGGATGTTCTCGATCGCCACGTTCGCCCGATAAACACCCCGGTAATAGCCGGTCCAGGGATCCGAAAATGCCAAATTGCCCGGATCGAAGACCAGGTTGTCCAGGTCGCCCAGGAACCCGGCGTCGCCCGGCGTGCTCCCTTTGGTCGCATCGTCCGACGCAATGTCCGTCAGCCCGAGCCACGAGAAGACGTGCACCTGCCACTCGCGCAGCATGTTGTACGTGGCGTTGGTCGCGGCGATCGCCTGATCGGACGTCTTGAAGAAGCTCCCCGTCGTGAGCTCGCCCTTCGGCTCCGTTGAAAGGAAGTCGCATCCCGCCAGGCTGAGCGCGACGATGATCCAAAGCCCACGCGCCGGTTTCGGTGAAAGGTTCATGGCTCGCCCCTCAGAAATTGATATCCAGGCCCACCGTGAATGTGCGCGCCGGGGGGAAGATACCCCCAAAGGTATCGATCCCGCTGGCGATCACCGATCCAGTGGTGAGCTCGGGTGTGTAGCCGCTGTAGTCCGTCATGTCGAAGAGGTTGGTCGCGCTCACGTAGAGCCGGGCCTGCTCGAGGCGCAACCCGCTCGTGAGGCTCGGCGGCAACCGGTAACCGAGCTGCACGTTCTGCGCCTTGAAGAAAGCACCGCTCTCGATGAACCTATCGGACGCCTGGTAGTTGTGGCCGGCCCTCGTTATGCGGGGCTCCCTGTTGCTCGTGCCGGGTCCCGTCCAGCGGGTCAGGAACGACGTCTCGTAGTTCTCGACGCCGAAGCGCACGGCCTTCTTGCCGTTGAACACCTTGTTGCCCGCTTGCCCGCTGAAGCTCGCCGAGAGATCGAAGTTACCCAACCGTACGCGCGGGCTGATCCCGTACACCAGGTCCGGGATGGGGCAGCCCAGGAAGGTCTTGTCGGCGTCAGTGATCACTCCGTCCTCGTTGGTATCGGCGTAGCGCAGATCGCCGGGTTTCTCCCCGCCGCGCGCGGGCGAGCTGGCGATCTCCGCGGCCGTCTGGAAGACGCCCTGGACCTTGAACCCCCAGAAGCATCCTATCGCCTGGCCGACCGCCGTGCGCGTCGTGAACTGCACCTCGTTTCCCAGCCCGCCGGCGAGGATCTGACTCCGTCCCTGGCCGAGTGCCTTCACTTCATTGTGGATCGTGGCGCCGTTGAGATTGAGCTCGAGATCGGCACCGCCGATCTTGCGGCGCCACGTGAAGGAGCCCTCTACGCCCGAGTTGAGCACTTTGGCCGCGTTCACATAGGGGTCCGTGGAAACGCCGACATAACGCGGGAGCGGGACCTGCACCAGGATGCCGTCGGTGAGGCGGTGGTAATAGTCGACGGTCGCCTCGAGCTGCCCGTCGAACAGGACCATATCGGTGCCGATGTCGGTCTGGGACGTCTTCTCCCACTTGACCTGAGGGTTGGCCAGCTGGATGGGGCTGGCGCCGAATTGCAGCGTCTGGCCCGTGCCGAAGACGGCGTTCAAGTTTCCAGTCACTACCGGAACGCCCGGATACGCGCCGATCTTGTCATTGCCGATCTGCCCCCAGCTCGCCCGCAGCTTGAGCGCGGAGAAGAGCGTCCGGCCCTGCATGAACGGCTCCTCGGTCAGATTCCAGCCCGCGGCGAATGACGGAAACCAGCCATAGCGGTTGTCCGAACCGAACCGCGAGGAGCCATCGACGCGGAGCGACGCTGTGAAGAGATAGCGGTTGCGGAACGTGTAGTTGGTGCGGAAGAGATAGGACAGCATCTTCCAATCGGATGCCCGGTTGAAGTTGGTTTGCCCCGCGGCCGCGCCCGCGTCCAGGTACCACAGCGACGGGTCTTCTCCCGCGATGTCGGTGCGCGTGCCGCCCAGTTGTTCGTTGTAGAACGACTGCGCGGTGATGCCGGCCAGCGCGTTGAAACGGTGGCTCTCCGACAGGTAATTGTAGGTGAGCGTGTTTTCCCAAAGCCAGGAGCTGCTCGTGCCCGCCTCGACGTCCAAGTCTGAAATCGGGTTCTGTTGAGTGGGTGACACGACGAACACGGGAACGAAGCCCTTGAACTCGGTGCGGGCCAGGTCCACGCCGAAGCTCGAGCGAAGCGTGAGATTTCGGGGGAGATTCGCTTCGGCGAAAAAGTTGCCGACCAGTCGGCCGCTATTCTCCTTGTTCCGGGTGTAGAAGACCGTCGCCGCCGCGTTGCCGGCGGAGGAGCGCACGTTGGCGTTGTTGAAGGTGCCGTTCGAGTCGCGCGGCGCAATGGCCGGATCACCGCGATAGATTTCGCTCAGCACGTCGGGTGGCCGGTCGTCATCGGTATAGGAGATGGCGAGATTGTGTCCGACCAAGACATGGTTGGTCAGGCGATAGTCGTTGTTCAGGCGGAGCGTCACTCGATTGAAATCCGACTTGGGAACGACGCCGGCTTGCCGGAAGTAATCGCCGCTGAAATAGTACGTGATCTTGTCGGTGCCGCCGGAGCTCAAGACCTGGTAGTTCTGGATCGGCGCCGTCTGGAAGATCGCGTCCTGCCAGTTCGTGTTCACGCTGACCGTGTCCGGATCGGGAAAGAACGGCCCCGCGCCATCGGCGGCGGCTTGCTCGTTGGCCAGTGTGGCATACTCGCGTGCGTTTACCAGGTTGATGCGGCGCAACACGCTCTGTGATCCGGTGTACGCGCTGATGCTGAACCGAGTCGGGCGCTCCAGGCTGCCGCGCTTGGTAGAGATGATGATGACGCCGTTGGCGCCACGCGAGCCGTAGATCGCGGTGGCCGACGCGTCCTTCAACACCTCGACTGACGCAACCTCGTTCGCCTGCAGAAAAGAGACGTCGTCGAGCAGCATGCCGTCGACCACATACAGCGGGGACGCGTCGTTCAGCGTGCCCACCCCCCGGATACGCACGATGGCGCCAGCGCCGGGCCGACCCGACGACGGTGTCACCTGGACGCCCGGGACGCGACCTTGCAGCGTTTGGTCCACGGACGCAGCCGGTAACGGGGTGAGGTCCTCCGATTTCAAGGTCGCAACCGCGCCCGTCACGTCGCGGCGCTGCTGCGTGCCGTAGCCCGTCACCACGACCGCCTCCATCATGAGCGCTGCCGCCTCCATCGCGACGTTGACCACCGGCCGCCCGGCGATCCCCACCTCCAGAGGGCGGTAGCCGATGAAGGCGAATGTCAACGTGTCGTTCGGGCTCGGGGCGTCGATCGAGTACCTGCCGTTGGCCCCCGTGAGCGTGCCGATGGTCCTGCCCTTGACGAGGACCCTGGCCCCCGCAAGCGGGCTGCCATCGGCCGCCGACGTCACCGTGCCGGTGACGCGTATCTGACCTGCCTGTCCCAAGGCGGGTGCGACAGCAACCGACAGAGGAAGAGGGACGACGAGGAGGAGCCTCGCGAGCCGCACGAGAGAGGAGCCACTCATGAATGCGTCTCCGGTGAGTGCGTTACATCCGTTATCTCCCGCCCCGTGCGGTTTGTCAAGTAAGGCCGCGGGCGCGTAGATTCGGGGCGCCCTGCTCCCCAACTTCCACGTGCGACGGAAATTGATCTCCATGCACACCCGCTCCGGACTTGAAGCTCGGCCAGCTGAACCTCCTCTCGGTGGACAACCGGCCGAACGAGGAGCAGCTCGCTCTGGTCCGCCAGGGCAAGGTCGGCGGGTTCCTGAACCTCACGGGCGCCGCGGCGACGCGAGAAGCCCAGCGCGTCGCGGTCACGGAGTCGCGGCTCAAGGTCCCGCTGCTGCTCGGCCACGACGTGATCCACGGCTACCGCACGATCTTCCCGATCCCGCTCGCCGAGGCGGCGTCGTGGGACCCCGAGGCGGTGGAGGACGCGGCGCGCGTCGCCGGCCGGGAGGCCGCCGCCGCCGGGGTGAACTGGACGTTCGCCCCCATGGTGGACATCGCGCGCGATCCGCGCTGGGGGCGCATCGCGGAAGGCTCGGGCGAAGACCCCTACCTCGGCTCGGTGATGGCGGCCGCCCGGGTGCGCGGCTTCCAGGGCACCGACCTGCGCTCACCCGACGCGGTGATGGCCACGGCCAAGCACTTCGCCGCCTACGGGGGTGCCGAGGGCGGCCGCGACTACAACACGGTGGATGTCTCCGAGCGTACGCTCCGGGAGATCTATCTACCGCCCTACCGAGCCGCGATCGCCGCCGGCGCGGGCAGCGTCATGTCGGCGTTCAACGAGATCGGGGGTGTGCCGAGCTCGTCGAGCCCGTGGCTCTTGACGCAGGTGCTGCGCCGCGAGTGGGGCTTCCGCGGCTTCGTCGTGAGCGACTGGACCTCCGTCGAGGAGCTCCGGGCTCACGGGGTCGCGGCCTCACGCGCCGACGCGGGGAAGCTCGCGCTCGAGGCGGGCGTCGACATGGACATGGTGAGCCGCATCTACGTGGACGACCTGCCGGCCGTCGTCCGGGCCGGTCGGATCCCGCTGCCGGTCGTGAACACCGCCGTCCGGCGTGTGCTCCGCGGCAAGGCCGCGCTCGGCCTCTTTGCAGACCCCTACCACGGCTCGAGCGTGGAGCGCGAGCGATCGGTGCTGCTCGCGCCCGAGCACCGGCAGCTCGCCCGCCGGGTGGCGCAGGAGGCGATCGTCTTGCTCAAGAACGACGGGCAGCGTCTGCCGCTCAGCCCGGACGCGCGCACTGTGGCCGTGATCGGCCCGCTCGCGGATGACAGGGCTGCCGCGCTCGGATCATGGCCGGGCCGCGGCGACCCGCAGGACGCGGTGACCCCGCTCGAGGGGATCAAGGCGCGCGCGGCGGGCGGGCGAATCCTCTACGCGAAGGGCTGCGGCATCACCGACACTGCCGCTGCGGGTTTCGCCGAAGCGGTCGCGCTGGCACGGCAGGCCGAGGTCGCGCTGCTCGTGCTCGGGGAGGCGGGGGACATGAGCGGCGAGGCCGCCAGCCGTTCCACGCTCGGTCTGCCGGGCGTCCAGCAGCAGCTGCTGGAGGCGGTGTACGCGACCGGCACTCCTGTCGTCCTCGTACTAATGAATGGCCGGCCGCTCGCGCTGCAGTGGGCGGCCGACCATGTGCCCGCGATCCTCGAGGCGTGGTTCCTGGGCGTCGAGACTGGCCCCGCGCTCGCCTCCGTGCTGTTCGGCGACGTGAACCCGAGCGGGAAACTGCCGGTGACCTTCCCGCGCGCCGTCGGCCAGGTGCCGATCTATTACAACCACACGAACACGGGACGCCCGCCGTCCGCGGACAAATACACGTCCAAGTACGTCGATCTGCCGGTGAGCCCGGTGTTCCCCTTCGGCCACGGGCTGAGCTACACGACCTTCACGTTCAGCGATCTGCGGCTCGGCGCGCCGCGCGTCGCGCCGGCTGATACGCTGAGGGTGTCCGTCACGGTGACGAACACCGGGGCGCGCGAGGGCGCCGAAGTCGTCCAGCTGTACGTGAAGGACGAAGTGGCGAGCGTCACGCGGCCCGTGCGCGCGCTCGCGGGCTTCCGCCGCGTATCGCTCCGGCCCGGAGAGTCGCGCACGCTGCAGTTCAGGCTGACGCCCAAGGAGCTCGGTCTCTACGATCAGCGCATGAGGTTCGTCGTCGAGCCCGGGACGTTCCGGGTGTTCGTGGGCGGGAGCTCGGTGGGAGGACTGGAGGGGGAGTTTGAGGTGAGGGCGCAGGCGGCGCGCTAGCTGGCGGGACCGTTTCGATCAACCCCCTGGATGGCCCCCGGGCCGGCGGCCCGGGGTCCACCACACAGAGGCGGCTCCTAGCTCGGGCACCGCCCCGGAGTCCACCCAAACGAGCGCGGGTCAGAACCCCACACCCACACCCACACCCACACCGGCTCCCTAAAACCCCGGGGCACCGCCCCGGGGTCAGCCGCCCCTGGGTGCCTCCCAAGTCGAGGCAGCGGTTGCCCTCGCCTCTAGCGCGGCTGACCCCGGGCCGGCGGCCGGGTCCCCCACACAGACCCGGCTCTCTAGCCCCGAGGCACCGCCCCGGGCTCACCACCCCCTCCGAACCGTCCTTCCCACTCCTCGACCGACCGCGGCCAATCGTCCTTGAGCAGCCGCGACATCGCCCGGTCGGCGAGGATCTTTCCGTCCGTCTGGCAGCCCGGGCAGTAGTTCACCTCGTTCGCAGCGTAGCGGATGCGCTGCACCGGCGCGCCGCAGACCGGACAGGGCTTGCGATAGCGGCCGTGCACCGCCATCTCCGGCCGGAAGGCGGTGACGTGTTCGGGAAACCCGTCGCCGGCCAGCGCCCGCAGCCGCTCGATCCAGGTCCGCAGCGTTTCGCGGGTGGCGCGATGCAGCCGCTCGACCTCGGCATCGGCGAGGCGTGACGTCAGGGCGAGCGGCGAAGCCCGCGCGGCGTGCAGAATCTCGTCCGAATACGCGTTGCCGATGCCGCTCAACGCCCGCGGGTCGGTGAGGGCGCGCTTCAAGGTGTGATTCTCGCGAGTCAGCGCCGCGCGGAAGCTCTCGAGATCGGCGTCGAGCGGCTCGAGGCCGCCCGGGTCGTGCTCCGCGAGCTCTGCCGCGCTCCCGACCAGGTGGAGGGAAGCGCGGTGCTTGGTGCCGGCCTCCGTCAGGAGCAGGGTCCCGTTCGGGAAGTCGAATGCCGCGAGGGCGCTCTTGCCAGGCAGCGCCGCGCCGGCCCGTTTCCAGTGCAGCCGCCCGGCGATCATCAGATGAATCACGAGGAAGCGCTCGCCGTCGAGCTCGATCACGATGCGCTTGCCTAGCCGGCGGAGCCCGCGGACCGTGCGCCCCTGGAGCTCTGCCGGCGCCGGGTGGGTGGAGCGCAGCGCGAAGGGGCTGCCGATGCGGATCCGCTCGAGCCGCCGCCCAACGATCCGTGGCGCGAGGGCGTCCAAGTAGACGACGATGTCCGGGAGCTCGGGCATGGTGGAGGATGTGGAGGATGGTGGAGGTTGTCGAGGAGGGTGGAGGTTACGACGTTTATGGGTGATGCGGCTCTACGACCTCGTCGAGACCTCCAGGCGCGTCGCCCAGGCGAGCGGCCGCCTCGAGAAGGTGGGCCTGCTAGCGGGGCTGCTCCGTGGCGTCGAGCCGGAGGAAGTGCAGGTCGCCGCGGCGTTTCTGTGCGGCAGGTTGCGCCAGGCGAGGCTGGGCGTCGGCTACGCCGGAGTGCGGGCGGCCGCGCCTCTTGCGGCGGCCGAGTCGCCGGCGCTGACACTGTCCGAGGTGGACGCGACGTTCGGACAGATCGCGCGGGCCGCGGGGAAGGGGTCAGTCGACGAGAAGCTGCGCCTCTTGAGCGAGCTGCTCGCCCGCGCGACGCGGGACGAGCAGCGCTTTCTCGTGAGCCTCGTCGTCGGCGAGGTGCGCCAAGGCGCGCTCGAGGGACTCGTGGCCGAGGCGGTGGCGCAGGCCGCCGGGGTGCCGGCTGAGCGGGTGCGCCGTGCCGTGATGGCGGCCGGGGATCTGCCGAGCGTGGCGCAGGTCGCTCTGGCGGAGGGGAGCGCCGGGCTGTCGCGCTTCGCGATCCAGCTGTTCCGCCCGGTGCTCCCCATGCTCGCCGAGGCGGCCGAGGACGCACCCGACGCGCTCGCGCAGCTGGGGCGGGCGGCGCTCGAGTTCAAGCTCGACGGCGCCCGCGTCCAGGTGCACAAGAGCGGAGACGAAGTGCGGATCTACTCCCGCCGGATGAACGAGGTGACGGCGGCCGTGCCCGAGCTCGTCGAGGTGACCCGGGCGCTCCCCGCCCGCGACCTGGTCTTGGACGGCGAGGCGATCGCGCTCCGGCCGGACGGGGCGCCCCATCCGTTCCAAACGACGATGCGCCGGTTCGGCCGCAAGCGCGAGGTCGAGCGGCTCCGGCAGGCATTGCCGCTCACGCCGTTCTTCTTCGACATCCTGTATCTGGAAGGAGACCCCCTGCTCGACGAGCCCCAGGAGCGCCGCTTTGCGGTGCTCAGCGAGCTTGCGCCGGGCGGGCTGGTCATCCCCCGCACCGTGACCGCCTCGGTCGAAGCGGCGCAGGCGTTTCTCGACGCGGCGCTCGCGCGCGGCCACGAAGGGATCATGGCCAAGGCGCTCGACGCGCCCTACGAGGCCGGCAGCCGCGGCCGGCGGTGGCTCAAGGTGAAGCCCGTGCGGACGCTCGACCTCGTGGTGCTCGCCGCCGAATGGGGCCACGGACGCCGCCGCGGCTGGCTCTCGAATCTGCACCTCGGCGCACGCGATGCCGAGCGGGGCGGGTTCCTCATGCTCGGCAAGACGTTCAAGGGGATGACCGACGAGATGCTCGAGTGGCAGACGACCGAGCTGCTCCGGCTCGAGATCAGCCGGGACGAGTACACCGTCTACGTCCGCCCCGAGCTCGTGGTCGAGGTCGCGTTCAGCGACGTGCAGGTGAGCCCGCACTACCCCGGCGGGCTCGCGCTGCGCTTCGCGCGCGTGAAGCGCTATCGCACCGACAAGGCCGCCGCCGAAGCGGACACGTTCGCGGCCGTGCAGGAGCTGTTTCAAGGTGCATCACCCACTGACCGCCGCTCGGCAATGAGGTAGACTGCACTCAGTCTCTCTCCCAGGAGGGCTCCATGCGTCCTCTCATGATGGCCGGCGCCGCTTTGATCCTGTGGGTGGCCGGCACGGCTTGTGATCGAAACATGCCGAGCGCTCCGTCCGGGCGGACTGTGTCCAACGACCCGGAGGACCCGGGTCAGTCCAACGGCCAGGAGGATCGGAGGGGAAGTCCGCCCCGGGCGAAGAACTTCGTGGCCCATTTGACGGGCGCGAACGAGGTTCCCGCCCGCGACAGCCGTGGCGTCGGCCAGTTCAAACTGCGGCTCAGCGCCGACGGCGACTCGCTCGCGTACCGCCTGATCTGCTCCAACATCCGGAACGTCGTTGCCTCGCACATCCACATCGGTCCGGCTGGCGAGAACGGTCCGGTCGTGGCGTTCCTGTTCGGGCCGGCTGCGGCCGGCGGCGGCCGGACCAGCGGCGTGCTCGCCCGAGGGACGATCACGGCGGCGAGCCTGACCGGTCCGCTCGAGGGCCATCCGCTGAGCGAGCTGATCGACGCGCTGGACGCGGGCGACGCGTATGTCAACGCGCATACGAACGACGGCGTTGACCCGGCGAACGCGGGGCCGGGCGACTTCCCCGGCGGCGAGATCCGCGGGCAGATCCGGACCGCGGGGCCGAGCAAGTAGCGGGCGGTGTTGGAGGTTGGAGGTTCTGGAGGTTGGTGGAGGGAACCGAACGGGGGTCTCGCGGCGTACTTAGGGGCGACCCACACGAGCGTCCTCCCCAAGGAGCCAGGCGTGACCTTGCGACCGATCCTCATCCTTCTGGGCCTCCTGCTCACCGGCGCGTGGGAATCCGCCGGCCAGCGGGAACGCGCCCAGGCCACGTTCGCGGGCGGCTGCTTCTGGTCCATGGAGCTGGCCTTCGACGAGCTGGACGGCGTGATCTCGGCGACATCGGGCTATGCGGGCGGGCGCGCCAGGAACCCCACCTACGAGGAGGTCGCCGCCGGCGGCACCGGGCACGCCGAGTCGGTGGAGGTCCTCTACGATCCTCGCCGGGTGAGCTACGAGGCACTGCTCGACGTCTACTGGCACCACATCGACCCGCTCACGCGGAACGCGCAGTTCTGCGATCACGGGGTGCAGTACCGCACGGCGATCTTCTACCACGACGCGACGCAGCGCGGATTGGCGGAGGAGTCGAAGCGAAAGCTCGAGGCGTCCGGGCGCTTCCAGCAGCCGATCGTGACGGAGATCCTGCCGGCCGGAGCGTTCTATCCGGCCGAAGAATACCACCAGGACTACGCCCGCAAGAATCCGGTGCGCTACGGGCTCTACCGCGTGGGCTGCCGCCGCGATCAGCGACTGCGCGAGCTGTGGGGCGCGGACGCGCCGCACGCAGGAGGAGGGAGTGGAGCGATGGACTTTCGCAAGCCGGGCGACGCGGAGCTGCGCAGTACCCTGACGCCGCTCCAGTACCAGGTGACCCAGCACGACGCTACGGAGCCGCCGTTCCGCAACGACTATTGGGAGAACCACCGGACCGGCCTCTACGTGGACGTAGTGTCCGGGGAGCCTCTGTTCAGCTCCCTCGACAAGTTCGAGTCCGGGACCGGATGGCCCAGCTTCACGAAGCCGCTCGAGCCGGCGAACGTCCGCGAGCGCACGGATCGCTCGCTCTTCATGGCGCGCGTCGAAGTGCGCTCGACGCGCGCCGATTCTCACCTCGGTCACGTATTCAACGACGGGCCGGCGCCCACGGGGCTCCGCTACTGCATCAATTCCGCGGCGCTGCGGTTCGTCCCCCTGGAGCGGCTCGAGGCCGAGGGCTACGGGAAGTACCTGTCGCTGTTCCGAGGGGTCGTGGCCTCGGGCGACTCCACGCCCCCTTGACCCAGAAACCGTAGATCACACAATCGTCGGGCGCGGGCGGCCGCCCCGCGGGAACGGCGTGACGGACCGGAGGAAGACTCCGCAGGCTCGTCACGGTTAGAATTCCCCGACCATGAGCCTGCCCCCGCTCTCCGACATCGTCGTCCTCGATCTCTCGCGCGTGCTCGCCGGCCCCTACTGCACCATGATGCTCGGCGATCTGGGTGCCGACGTGATCAAGATTGAGCACCCCGACGGCGACGAGACGCGCCGTTGGGGGCCGCCGTTCGTCGGGGGCGAGAGCACCTACTACCTCGCGGTCAACCGCAACAAGCGCTCGGTCGTCGCCGACCTGCGGACGCCGGAGGGGCGTGGCCTGGTCGAGCGCATCGCCCGCCACGCCGACGTCGTGGTCGAGAACTTCCGCCCGAGCGCCCTCGAGCGGCTGGGGCTCTCCCTGGCCGGGCTGCGGGCCGCGAATCCCCGGCTCATCACGCTGACGGTGAGCGGCATGGGCGCCGCGGGACCCGACCGCGATCTCCCCGGCTACGACTTCGTGCTGCAGGCCGTCGGAGGCCTGATGTCCATCACGGGGCCGGTCGAAGGGCCGCCGTGCAAGGTCGGCGTCGCCGTGGTCGATCTCACGACGGGGATGATGGCCGCGAGCGCCGTCGTGGCCGCGCTGTACGCCCGCGAGCGGACGGGGACGGGCCAGCACATCGACATCTCGTTGCTCGAGACGCAGGTGGCGTGGCTCGCGAACGTCGCGAGCGCCTACCTGGCCACGGGCGAGCCCCCCGCGCGCTACGGGAACGGCCACCCCACGATCGTCCCGTACCAGACCTTCGAGGCGAGCGACGGCGTGTTCGCCCTGGGCGTGGGCTCGGAGGCGCAGTGGCAGCGCTGCTCGGTCGCTATCGGGCGGCCGGAGCTGGCTCAGGACGAGCGGTTCTGCACGAACGCCGCCCGCGTCAGCCACCGCGCCGAGCTGGTCGCGCTGCTGCAGCGGCACTTCCGAACGGCCCGCGTCGAGGAATGGGTCCACCGCATCGCCGCGGCGGACGTGCCGGTCGGGGCGGTGCGCTCGGTCCCGGACGTGCTGACCGATCCGCAGGTGCTGGCGCGGGACATGGTCGTGACGGTGTCGCACCACGCCGTCGGGGACTTGAAGCTCGTGGGGATCCCCTTCAAGTTCTCGGGCACCCCGGCCTCGATCCGTCTGCCGCCGCCGCTCCTGGGGGAGCACACGGCGGAAGTGCTGCGTGAGTATCCATGACCTCACCCCCGATCACCCGCCGCGAGTTCCTGGAGCTCGGCGCCGCAGGCGTCGCCGCGCTCGCTCTCCCGAGCTGCCGGACGGGCGCGCCGGCCGCCGTGAGCGTCCCCCCGTCACCGATCCCGCCGTTCGAGCTCGAGGAAACGACGATCGCCGATCTGCAGGAAGGCATGCGCACCGGCAGGTACAGCGCCCGCGCGCTGTGCGAGTACTACCTCGGCCGCATCGAGGACCTCGATCGGCGGGGGCCCGCCCTGCGGTCCGTGATCGAGACGAACCCCGACGCGCCGGCGATCGCCGGGGAGCTGGACCGGGAGCGGCGGGCCAAGGGCCCGCGCGGCCCGCTCCACGGGATTCCCGTGATCATCAAGGACAACATCGCGACCGCGGACCGGATGGCCACGACGGCAGGGTCGCTCGCGCTGGTCGGTGCGAAGCCGCCCGCGGACGCGTTCGTGGCCCGCAGGCTGCGGGAGGCCGGGGCGGTGATCATCGCGAAGGCGAACCTGTCGGAGTGGGCGAACTTCCGCTCGAGCAACTCGTCGAGCGGCTGGAGCGCGCGCGGCGGGCAGTGCGTGAACCCGTACGTGCTCGATCGCAGCCCCTGCGGCTCGAGCTCGGGCACGGGCGCCGCCGTTGCGGCGAACTTTGCCGCGGTCGGCGTGGGCACCGAGACGGACGGCTCGATCGTGTGCCCTGCGTCCGCCTGCTCGCTTGTCGGCATCAAACCGACCATGGGCCTCGTGTCCCGCACCGGCATCGTCCCGATCGCGCACAGCCAGGACGTCGCGGGCCCCATGGCCCGCACCGTCCACGACGCGGCCCTGCTGCTCGCCGTGCTCGCGGGCGCTGACCCGAAGGACCCCGCGACGGCGGCCGGGCCCGCCGCCGGCTACGCTCCCGTCCTCGACCCGGACGGGCTCCGGGGCGCGCGCATCGGCATCGCCCGCAGCAAGCTGTTCGGTTATCACCCGGCGACGGACACGCTCATCAACCAGGCGATCGAGGTGATGCGCGGGCTCGGCGCCGTGATCCTCGATCCGGCGGACATCCCTCACGTCGGCGAGTACGACGAAGCCGAGCTCACGGTGCTGCTCTACGAGTTCAAGGCGGACGTGAACCGCTATCTCGCCGAGTTCGGGCCGGGCGCTCCGGTGAAAACGCTGCGGGACGTGATCGACTTCAACGAGCGGAACAAGGATCGGGAGATGCCCTACTTCGGGCAGGACCTGTTCGTCAAGGCGGAGGCGAAGGGCCCGCTCACCGACCAGGCCTACCTCGATGCGCTGGCGCGGTGCAAGCAGCTCGCCCGGGACGAGGGGCTCCGGGCGATCCTCGAGCGGCAGCGCCTCGACGCGATCGTCGCGCCGACGGGCAACCCGCCGTGGCCGATCGACCTGGTGGATGGCGATCACTTCTTGGGGGGGAGCTCGACGGCGGCGGCCGTCGCGGGCTATCCGCACGTCACCGTGCCCGCGGGCTACGTCTTCGGGCTGCCGGTGGGAGTCTCGTTCATCGGCGCGCCGTTCGGCGAGCCGGCGCTCGTGAAGTTCGCCTATGCCTACGAGCGCGCGACGAAGCTGCGGCGGCCGCCGAAGTTCCTACCCACCGCGAGCTTCACGACTGGAGGTTGATGTCCCAGCCTGGCGCGACGCCCGCTTACCAGAGGTGGGACAGCTGCAGCCGCTGCGCGACGGCGCGTAGCTGCGACCACTCGTCCAGCGGCCGGATGTCGTCGTCCGAGTCGAGCGCGAGGCCGACGTCGGACGGCGTGCCGTAGTGGCTGGACTGCTGGAGGCGCCACAGCTGCCGCCGGTGGGCGATCCAGATGGCGCTCATTCCCACCGCTGGAAGCTGGTTGCCATGAGGCGCGAAGAACACCACGTACAAGCGCTTCGGCTGGCCGCCCCCCTTCAGCACCGAGTCGACCTGGATCTTCGCTTCGTACGCTTCGGGCGGACCGTCCTCCTGGAGCAGCGCCCGCATGAGCCATCCGCCGAGCGGCTCGTAAAGGGTCGCGCGCTCCACGTGCAGGAGAGTACCTGCCACCACGTAATGGGCGTCGATGAGCCGCTCCCCGAGAATCCGATCGCCCGGGGTGGGCAGCAGCGTGACGCGGTCTTTTAACGCGGGCGAGCCGGCGCACGCGGCGAATAGCGCCGCGAACCCAACCAGGCTGAACTTTCGGAGGATTGTCGTCATTGTGCAGCTATCCCAATGCATAAGTCTTGCCAGCGCGAAATCGCCTTCCCGCCCTGCGGGCGGCCTCGCTCGAGTGTTGCAGATCGGCTGCGACGGTGAGGGCGCAAAAATGTTGCAGTTTGCAGTACGGAAGGGACAACGTGGGGAGCTGCCGCTCGCGTAGGGCCGGGTCACAGGCGGCGTCCTGCAGGGCGCTCGCGCTACAGGGCCCTTATCCTCATCCCGCAGGCCAGGTTGTGATACATCCGGCAGCGCCGGTCGCCTCGGCCCGGTGATCCCTGACCAGTTCACGACCTCACCTTCGGGTTCTTGGATCCATTAGCGTCACCGACGTTGTGTGTGAATGTTGTATGCGAATCTTGAGAGACTGAGGTCCCTGCTCGGCCGCAGCGCGTCCTAAAGGACGCACCGGATTCCTAAAGGAAGGGTTCAGATATGGATTGCGAGCCAGCGCAGCGCCGAGCCACGTGGTACCGTTGGAAGGAGCTGCCCGAGGAGCAGCTGAACGACCTCCTGTCGCGCCGCCTGATCACCGGTGATCGCGTGATGCTGGCGCACGTCTACCTCAAGAAGGGGTGCGTCGTGCCGAAGCATAGCCACGAGAACGAGCAATTCACGTACATCCTCGAGGGTGCGCTCAGGTTCATCGTGGGAGCGGGCGGCGAGGAGGAGGAAATCGTGGTGCGGGCGGGGGAGGTGCTGCACCTGCCCTCGCACGTCCCGCACGAGGCGCATGCGCTCGAGGACACGCTGGACGTGGACGTGTTCCACCCGCCGCGCCAAGACTGGCTGAACAAGACCGACAGCTACCTGCGGCGGTAAACGGGGAGCGGTGAGCTTACCGCTCACCCGTCTCCGCGTGCCCGATCGCCCTGAGGAATTCCCGGTCCCACGCCGCCGAGATCCCCTCCCGCGGGGAGTACGGCCCCGGCTGGTAGGCCCGCGAGCTGATCCCTGCGTGGCTTTGCTCGCAGATATGCCAGTCCTGTCGGTTCGTCTCGTCCCAGAACCGCACGGCGTCGTCGGGGTCGAAACCGGGCAGCTCGAATGAGTCGGTGTGGAACAGCCATTCGCACGTGATGTGCGTGCGGGCCGGACCGTCGGGCCAGAGCGTATGAAACATGACGTAATCCGGGTGCAGGCTGAGCAACAGGTTCGGGAAGATCGAATAGAAGTAGACGCGGTTGACGTCCTCCGCCGGCAGCTCGCCCACCGGCGCGCCGCACGCGCGCCCGCTCAGCGTCAGGCTCCCGCCTTCCCGCGTGATCACCATGTAGCCGCCGAGGTAGGGGCCGTCGAGCAGGTCGTTCTCCCCGCTCGTGTAGGGTGTCAGCTGCGCGAGCCCCGGGTGGATGACGGGACAGTGCAGGCATTCCGAGTAGTTCTGGAAGATGAGCTTCCAGTTGGCCGCGACGTCGTACTCGATGCGGCGCGCCGACCGGAGCCGGGGCAGGTTGAAGCGGCTGAACCGTCCGACGAGCGGAGCGAAGGCCTCGCCGAACGGCTCCGGGTCGCGGGAAAGATGCAGAAACAGGAGGCCCTCCCACGTTTCGAGCGCCACCGGATGAAGCGGATACTCGCGCTT
>WNFV01003237.1_pt1 | contig 24262 bp, 17 predicted proteins | sample 5400101 | NCBI WGS metagenome assembly WNFV01 (sample SAMN13153361, study PRJNA577476) | soil metagenome | isolation source: 115 cm soil or saprolite under grassland replicate 1 | place: USA:California | collected 2016-06-15 | reverse complement strand
AATCACGGCTACGACGGGCCGCCCGCGCGATCTCTAACCACGAATGGACACCAATGAACCCGAATCAGATAAGGTAGACCGCTCACTTTGTTTCGCGAAGTCCCGCGACTGCGGGAGAGTGCGATGCGTCCTCGCATTGCTTTCAGTTGATGGCTGCTCCCAAAAGCGACTTGCATTTCTTTGCCGATCTCGTGTCATCAGCGGCACGTGCAATCCCTGATCGAGGCAAGATTTTCAAAAAGATGTTGACACTTTTCCAGCATCTCACCTAGCCTCTCCGCTGCGATTGCGGATTCGCCGCAGGCGTCCGCAGTTGTCCCGCAGTGTCAGGGCGAAGCAATAATGGGATCCGTTTTCACTGTAGCGGCCTCGCTAATTCGAGGTGTATTCCATTGTGTTACCCAGCGGGCACGGCGACACAGCGCCGTGGCTACAACTCGAGCCCGTTGCAAATCATCTCGTTTTCGCGTGGATTTTCGCTGTAGCCGCCGAATCTTAGCGCCAATGGCGCCGTCCTCATCCGAGCCTGGGGCAGCGCCCCCAAGGATTTGCAGCTTCACGAGCTGGGGCGTTGCCCCAGCCTCGAAATTGAATGCTGCGCCTTTGGCGCGAAACACATACGGGCGCTCCGTCCTTACCACGCGGCCTCGCCGCGTGTTTCCTCATCCAGCACAGCCACCGCGTGGTTGTAGGTAGCCTTCGCATCCTCGTGTGAGTTGCCGACAGCGGTCAGTCCCGTTCTTCCCAGCTCACCGAGCGCGCTCATCATGTGAAATACAACGCCCGTCTGGCGCGTTTGATTGAAGTGCAGGTTGTGCCGGACCACGATGTCGAAAAGATCGTCGGGAGTCAGTGTGCGATACCGCGGTGATTCGACGTGGTCACTGGCGACGAAGAATTTTTGCTGCCCATTCGGGGCTGTAAAGATCCCAGTGTTGGGATCATAGGTTCCATCGGTAAGAAATTGCAGGGTCAAAAATGGATGTGTGGTGCCGCCTTTTCTCAAATTGATCTCAATGGCGTACGGCTCCCATTTTCCGTTGGTGCGCACCACCACAAAATCCAAAGCGAAACGCCCTATCACTCCTTCCTTCGCCAGACGTCTGCCTACCTTGGCAGCCTCCCGGGTGATCAGCGCAGCGTAACCGGTGTCGGCAGGGAACACGCAGCCGAGGTAGCTTTGCCCGGATGGCCCACCCAGAAGCTGGTCATGCGTCGATAACAATTCAACCGCGCCCAACGGCGTGATCCGAAGCTGTACGCTGGGACTCCTGAACTCCTCTCCCATAATGCGTTCTTCGACGACCCCCTTTCGTTCCTGCAGTTTGTTCATGTAACTCTCGTAAGTAATTCCTTCTAACTCGAACTGCATCGCACCGAGGCGCTCCTCTAACATGGCTCGCGCCCTGCCGGAATCAGTTGTAGCCGGGATCGATGATCCCGGCCCGGCGGATGCATTTCGGTGGCCGGCATCGCCGATGCCGGCTACAGGCCTGTCCGCCGTAGCTTTAGCGAAGGAGGGTGGAAGCCCTGTTAGATCGATAACGGCATTCCCCTCGCCCGAGACGCCTTCATTAAGCTTCACCAAAACTTGCTTGATCGAGGGTTTCTTCGCCCGCATCTGCGCTATTGCCTCGATCAGATCCTCTTTGCTCCCGAGATTCTCGTAGCCCAGAGGATGCGGAACGTTTTCTTCCACGAAGATTTTCCGGCACCCGCTCTTTGTGCCCAGCGGGAAAAATTTTGGATCGGCACCGTACATCGGGATGCCGAGCCGCAGCGCCAGTTCTTTCTCGCGGTTCGTTGTGTTAAAAGGAACAAGGTGCGCGCGATCGGGATCCATTACCAAAGAACGGATCCGCTGGGTCAGCCGTGGCCGCGAGAGAAGCTTGTCGCTCAGTGGACGCACCGATCCGTCGAGAGGTGAAAGCAGGAAAAGCCGCTGCCGCGCATGACTTGGGATAACACCGGGCAGGAGGTCGAGGTAATAGTCGATGATGCTTGGTAGAATTGTTTGCGAAGTCACATAGATCAGCCGGGCTCGAGGCTGCCGCAGAAGCAACAACAGGAACAGAAAACGTTCTTCATACGCCTGCATCACTGCGCCCGAGCCGATCGCGTCGATGGACATCGACGGCACGACCACGATCGTTTGCGGGTCCTGGTTAAATCGTTCGATCGATTTCCACAGCGGGACCAGCTTTTTCTGTAGCTGATCAAATTCGGCTTGGGACACGGAAACCGGTTTCGATTCAACCATAAGTCAAGACACGAATTACACGAATTATCACGAATCTGATACCATTTAAGTCGAAGGGTTTTGCCCAATTGGTGTGACTTCGTGAAATTCGTGTCTCATAGTCAATCTCATCGCCTTCTTCCAAACGAATATCCACGATGCCTTCTCCCACCGCCTATGGCGCGCTTGCCGCCGGCCGCTGATTCAGGTTCAAACAAGGCCGTGTACAAGTAAGGAAAATTTTCCAGCTTCAGTCGCGGAATTTTCTGCCCGATGAAATGTTCGATCGCTTGTAAAGCCGACACCTCCTGTCCGCTCATAAGCGTGAATGCGTCACCGACATTTTGCGCGCGGCCAGTGCGACCGATGCGGTGCACATAATCTTCCGGGTGCTCGGGCACATCATAATTGATAACGTGGCTGACTCCGGCGATGTCGAGCCCGCGGGATGCGATGTCCGTCGCAACCATCACCTCGTATTTGCCGCTCTTGAAGCCTTCGAGCGCTTCGATCCGTTCACGCTGCGTCCGATTCGAATGTAACACCGCGACCGCGTGCTGCGCGTGCTTGAGGAAGTGCGCGACGCGATCAGCGTTCACTTTGGTTCGGCAAAAAATCAATACGCTGTCGAAATTTGTTCGCTCCAACAGCGCCATGAGCAGATCGAATTTTTGTTCCGCTGCCACGGGATAGACTGCGTGAGTGACGGTTTCCGCCGGCGAACGGCGCACGCCGATTTCCACCAAGGCCGGATCACGCAACACCCACGCAGCCAACCGTTCGATTTCCGGCGGCAATGTCGCCGAGAAGAGCAAGGTCTGCCTGTCCGTTGGAATTTTCTCAACGATGCGGCGCACGTCCGGCAGAAAACCCATATCGAGCATCCGGTCCACTTCATCCAGCACGAGAATTCTTACCGATTGTAAACTCAGCGCACGTTGTTCCAGCAGATCTAGCAGGCGTCCCGGCGTTGCGACGAGAATGTCCACACCGCGCTTGAGTGCGTCGCGTTGTTTTCCGTAGCCAACGCCTCCGTGCACGAGAGCGACTCGCAGATCCGTGAAGCGCCCATAATCGCGAAAGGCGGTCTCAACTTGCGCGGCCAGTTCCCGCGTGGGCTCGAGCACCAAACAACGGAAGGTGCCGTGCCTTGCCAGCAGCGTCAGGATGGGCAAAGCAAACGCCGCAGTTTTTCCCGTGCCGGTCTGCGCGGTACCGATCAAATCTTTTCCGGCGAGAACAATCGGAAACGCGCGAAGCTGGATCGGCGTCGGCTCGACAAACCCCATCGCCTGGGTCCCACGCACAACTTCCGGCGAAAGTCCAAAATGATTAAATGACACAGCTTCGCAATTTACCCAGAAACCACGAATTAACACGAATCAAGGCTCCTTGGGACGAACGCCCGAGAAATTAGTGTCCATTAGTGTTCATTAGTGGTTAGCTTCGCCAGCGCGAAGATCGAGCTGCATTTCATGAACGAACCGGATCATGAAAACCGGGATACGCCGCTGAGTTATCGCGGCGCCTGGCGCATCGTCTGGCTGGTTTTCTTGCTGATCGTTGTGTTTCTAATTCTGCGCGCGCTGGAGCCGGTGATTTTGCTTTTCGCGCTTGTTTTCCTTCTCGCCATGGTCCTTAACCCGATTGTCGTCTGGTTGGAGAAACGTCACGTCCCGCGCTTCGCCAGTGTGATCCTGCTGATCTTCGCGCTGATTGCTGTCACGACAACGATCATCCTGTTTGCGATTCCGCCGCTGACCCGACAAGTGCAGGAACTCGTACGCAGTGCGCCAAGTATGTGGCAAGGGATCCGCAGCCGGATCGAATCGGTCACGCAAAGCTACCCTGAAGTGCGCGAGGCGTTACCGCGCACAGATGAGATCGCGCGGAAAGCTGGCGCAGCCGCGGGAACGGTTGGCAACATTTTGCTAAGATCGACGATTGGTTTGGTCGGCGGAGTTGCCAGTACGGTGCTTGCCCTATTGTTACTCGTGTTTGTGCTGGCCAACCCGCGCCCGCTCGTAGCTGCGTATCTCGCGCTCGCGCCCGATCGATATCGCGAGCAGGCACATCGCACTCTCACCCGGCTGATGCGGCAAATGACCGCCTGGGCGCGCGGCGTTGCCATCAACGGTGTCATCACTGGCTTATCGATAGGCGTGTTGCTTTGGCTGGTCGGCGTGCAACCGGCACTCATGTTCGGCGTATTCGCGTTTCTCGGTGAGTTTCTGCCAAATATCGGCGCGTTTCTTGTTTCCATTCCCATTCTGCTGGTCGCGCTAAGCCTGGGCGCGACAAAATTCTGGCTCGCGCTCGGCGTGATCGTGTTGGTTTACCAGGTCGAGCTAAATGTTCTTGTGCCGGGCGTGCTCGGCAAAGAAATGCGCTTGCATCCGGTAAACATTTTGTTTTTTACGCTGGCGACTGCCGAATTGTTTGGGCTACTGGGGGTTTTTCTGGCTGTCCCTGCCGCCGCGCTGGTGCAGATCATCATCGACGAATTTTATTTGCAACCGCGCAAGGTGAATTATGCCGCGCTCGATCGCGAAGCAGCAGGGCTGGTGGAAGGCAAGAAGTGAAGGCTGGAGCGGCAGGCGCACCGCCTGCAAAAATTAAATCGTCGCAGACGGCTTACTGGCTGCAAAAGGGGTGCAATTGCGTTTCGATGTAGCGGCCAATTCCTTCTTTAGCGTTCTGGTGTTTAACGATCATCTTTACGTCATTGTTGCGCCCACGAAAGAGCGGGAGGCCAAACTCGGAAATTTTTCCGCCGCATTGAAACGTTGGATGCGCCAAGAACTAAAACCTTCCTGGAAATAGCAGCCGGTTGCTTCGATCGGTTGTTGCGCTCTGGTGAATCGCTGCACGACAAATGGCTTTACGTTCAGGAAAATCCATTCCGCGCAGGACTTGTGCAAAGGTGGGAAGATTGGCCGTATCGATATGAATTTAACCAAGGAGCTGGCAAGCGGAGCGCTTGCCCTACAAGTCATTTCGAACGCATCCCGGGATCGAGCTCGCCTGCTTGCTGGAAATGTTTCTCGGCCAGCTCGGTCATACCCAGGTCCTGGAGCCGGCGCCCGAGCATCCAATGGTAAAGCGGATTATTGGGAGTGAATTGGTCTGCTTGGTTTTCGTGAGCACTTGCTTGTTCGAGATTGCCTGACAAACGCTCTGCGGCAGCAAGCTCGTTATTGGTCAAAGCTAAACGCGCGTTCCGTTGCACGGCATCGGTCCAGACTGAAACGGCTTCGTCGCGGCGACCGAGCTGCCAGAGCGATTCGCCTTTTTCCTGACGCGCCAGAATCAAGTCGTCTCTTTCGGCAAGCGCTTCATCCAGACTCGCCCGCGCTTCTTGGTAACGGCCCACACGATTCAGGATCGCGCCGCGATAATAAAGACTCAAAGCCTTGCTCTCTCCTTTTTGGTGAGCCGCGGCCTGGCTGAGCAGCTGGACGGATTGCTCCGCGTTACCCAAAAGATATTCAAACCACGCCAGCTTCGGGAGCGCTTCGCTGTTTACAAACAGCCCGAGGCTTGAAGCGGCCTCAAAATGTTTTTTTCCATCGAGAATGTTCTCCCGATCCTCAGGACGAAGCCAGCGGACGGGATTAGCTTGCGCAAGGGCCAGCTCGTCTGGCACCTGAATTTTCTGGAACGCGCGATTGCCCAGAAACTCGTGATAACGCACCCAGCCGCTGTGCGGGTTCAATCCAATCCACGCACACGCAAAGGTTGCAAACGCCCAACCCGCCCCATGAATTTTCCCTGAGGACTTCAAATTGAAGCGGTAAAAGGATAATTCCCTGGCCCGAAGCAATCGCCACGTTTTCAAAGCGAGAAACGTGGTAACCGCAGCGCAACCGAGTGCCATCAGGAATGGGACCAACGCGTAAACGCCGCGCACGGCGAGGAAACTTCCCAGAAACACAAGCGCGCCGACGATTTCTTCAGGCCACGTCAGAGAATAATTTCTTTTGATTGCGTTCGATTTGGGCGCCAGGAGCGTCGGTTTCCCGAAACCGAAATAGAGCGCGTCGTTCGGACAAACGCTCACGCAATCCATGCATTTCATGCAACCCGGATCGACCACCATCCCGTACTGCTTCACCTCCGCGTGCACCAGCACGTTTGAGGTGCAGGTCGCAGTACAATGGCCGCATTGATTGCAAGCGGGCGTAACGCGGATTTTTCCGGGAGAGAACTTATCGGCAAGGCCAAAAAATCCGCCGTAAGGACAGGCATAAGTGCAAAAGCCTTTCTGCCCCAAAAAATAAACTGTCACAAAACCGCAGATGAAAAGAAAAGGGATGGCCACCGCGATCGAAGGAAAAGTCTGCCAAAAATTAGTGGTCACCAAATGATTGGTGAATTTCGGGATAAGCGCCGCGTGCTCCGGGTTCCAAAACAATCGATACGCCGTCGGCCAGACAAACATGTAGAGCGCACCGATGAGCGGGACGTACACCAACAGTCGCGATCGAAACGGCTTCGGATGCAATCCAATTTTCTTTAAGAACCAGCCGCAGAGATCCTGCAACGCGAGGATGTGACAACCCCAGCCGCAGACGAAGCGCCCGAAGATCAACGTCGCTAAAATTGCCAGAGTAAAAAAGATGAAGCCCGCGTTGACGAATCCCTTTTGCAAGGTGTGCATTGTCTCCGAAGGCTCGATGGGCGAAATCGTCTTTCCCATGATCCGCCACTGAATGATGTGCGCGATCATGAACAAGTTGAGAGTGATCAGCGCCGCTGCGCGCCACCGGCTGGTTTTTGATTTGCGAATGCCGGTTCTGCTGTAGCCGGGGGCGTTGACCCCGGCAGTGATGCGCTTGGCCATCGACCCCTTCGTTTTCAGTTCTCGGCTGACGCAACCACTTTTCACAAGGTTGGCGAATTTACTCCAAAACACGCTCTGCGCCAGCGCCCAGACGCGGCGAGGTAGATCGGTAGCCGCGGCGACTCCTCAACGCGTTGGCAAATGCGGCTTTTGGCGCCTGATATTTGCGCCTTCGGCGACTCCCTTGCCATCGTCTTGAGGACAAGACGATCCACCTATTTACCTAGCGTTGTTGTAGCCGCCTCGCTGGGTCGAGGCGCTCATCTATTGCAACCGACACAGCGACACAGGGCCGTGGTAGGTGAGTCAGTGGTCCGTGATCGGTGATCACGTACATCTTTAGCGCCAAAGGCGCGGTGCAAGCTTGAGCCTGGGGCATCGCCCCAGGAATTGGATCGTCGATGACGCAGCGCTGAAAGAGCGATTCAGTGTATCAATCCTCCAGACATACCGCTCGTCGAATCGATGCCGTGCCTGCGAGTGATTGGGCATGGGACAATCATGCATCGAAGCTGCCCAGAAAGGGAATCGCGCTTTCAGCGCTGGTGGCTTTTGTTGGTTTCACGAATCCTGGGGCATTCCCCCAGGCTGGTAATGAGGCCGCGCCTTTGGCGCTAAACCATACGTGATCAGTGAATCCGGAACTCGCGAAAACCTTGCCCCAAAACCGAATCGGGATTACGAAACAATATGACAGCAAACCGAGCCTTGATTCTCATGTTGATCCTCCAAACCGTCGTCATGGCCCACGCACAATCTCCGAACCTGATTGGCAGGTGGAACGTCGAGATCACTTTTGCGAATGAAGACCACCGCTCCCTTCGCTTTGACGCGCAAGGCGACGGAAAAGGCACGTTCGAGCTGCTCGATCCGAGAACCAAGGTTTGGGGGGGCGCTACGTCTTCGGAGGCAAAATGGAGCCGGGGCGAAGAAAACTCGGTGACGTTCTCGGGTCCCGTGGAATTTATGCTCGGCAATGTCGGGCGGGACGCGGGGACTTTGATGTTCAACGGAAGATTTGAAACAGCGGACCTGATCAAGGGCGAGGTGGAATTTTCCCCGCTCGTTGGGGATAGACCTTCGAAGCACGGCACATTCAAAGCAGCCCGAGCCGGCGGCGGATAAAATCAGCAAAGGGTAGATAACGCGGATGGCATGGATCGCTCCGTCACGTGAAGCGGTTGTTGAGTAGACCCGAAAGGTCGGCGGGACATTAGCCGGTTGTGAAAACCACCGACAATAAAAACATGAAGCCCCAGCAGGGGCAGTCGTAGATTAGACGTAACGTTCGTCGAATTCGCGCCTGGTCGGCGTAGCAATTCCAAACATTCCTCGCGAAATGTGCGCGTGCGATGGTGCTCGTGGTGTTGCTCGATGTAATGACGAACCGCTTCGCGTAAGGCGCTACGGTGAACGCGCCGTAACCTTCCTGCCATGCGAAATCACGCATGCCAATCTCATCGTACATCTAACAAAATCGTGACAACGCTGTTACCATTCTGTTGAAGATCAGAGACACGAATCACACCAATTGCCGCGAAGCTGCAGGAGGCCTCCAACCCAATCCATTTAGTGAACATTCGTGAAATTCGTGTCCAAAAAGATTTCAAAAAAGCTTGCAATTTATTCACCCATCCAGTAAACCCGGGGGGATCAAGAAAAAGGGGAAGTGTTGACGCGTTTCTGGCGTCTTAGCTACAAGCGACGTTCCACACTCAAATTCCATCCACATCATAACCACTCATGAAAAAGAAATCCGCTTCACAATGCGCCTTCTTTAATCTGCGTGTCTTCATCGGCGTGTTTATGGTCCTGGCCGGCGTCTTGATCGCGCTGGCCGGCGCGGGCTTTTTCGGCCCTTCCAAAGCCCAGGCACAATCCGGAGCCGGTTCAGTGGCGCCTGCAGCAAACTCGCCCAATGGACCGGATGTCGTGCGTCTTATCGGCCCGGTTCGTCTGGACCAAGACTTGCGAAGCCTGCCTTACGTTGCTCCAAACCCAGAGATCGAAGAGAAGCGGCTGACGCGTTATCCGCATCCGGAAATTCCAAACTCGACTAATCAATCCGATTACCCGCGGTTCGAGACGTTGGTGAAGCGAATCACACCGCCCACGCCGACGATGCCTGCGCCGCTGCTGACTTTCGATGGCATGAACTCAAGCCAGAGTGGTTGTCTCTGTTTGCCCCCTGACACCGATGGCGATGTCGGCCCGAATCATTATGTCCAGTCGGTCAATAGCTCGATCAAGATTTTTGATAAAAACGGTAACGCGCTCAATGGCTCAAATGGAACGACCTACAACTCTTTCTTCCTGACCTTGGTAGGAACGCCTTGTTCGGGCTTCAACAATGGCGATGGGTTCGTCTTTTATGATCATCAGGCTGATCGCTGGGTGGTGAGCGATTTTGCCTTTCCCGGCTCGCTGCCCGGCGCCGGACCGTTCTATCAATGCATCGGCGTATCCCAGACCAGCGACCCCGTCAGCGGGGGTTGGTTCCTCTATGCAATCCAACATGACCCGTCCAACCCCACCTGGATCGGTGATTACCCGAAGTTGGCGATGTGGAACAGCGGCGGGAGCCCTGCACAAAACGCCTATTATCTCACGGTCAACTTGTTCAACGGCGTTACTCTTGGCTTTCAAGGCGTGCGGGTCTTTGCTCTCGACCGCGCCTCCATGATCACCGGCGGCGCCTCTAACACCATTGCCTTTAACATCACCCCTGCCGGCCTGGGCGATTCCTATAGTCTGGTGCCGGCGGGCTTCCGCACCGGCAATCCGCCGCCGGCGGGCAGGGACGAATTCCTTCTGGCCGTCGACAGCCCGTTTAGCGGCGGCGTGACCTTGACCGAAGTCCACGGCTGGTTGTTTCATGTCGATTTTGTCACCCCGGCAAATTCAACTATAGGCATTGGCCCAGACCACACCCCGAATGCCGACATAACAGTCAACGGGTTCATTGACGCATTTACCAATACCAGCACGCTCCTGGTGCCCCAGAACGGCGGAGTAAAGTTAGATACCTTGGGCGACAAAATAATGACGCCGCTTGTTTATCAGAATAGGTCCGGCACGGAGTCGTTGTGGGCGTCCCAGACAGTTATTCTGAATTACCCAAGCGGGCCGACTGCGATTCGCTGGTATCAAATGAATGTAACGGGCGGCAATTTCCCCGCTACGCCTGTGCAGCAGCAGGATTGGACCAACGGGGGTGATGGTTTGTGGCGGTGGATGCCCAGCATCGCAGTGGATCAAAACGGAAACACGGCCATCGGCTACTCCACCTCCAGCGCGACGCAGGAACCTTCCATTCGTTATGCGGGACGGCTGGCTTCCGATCCGTTAAATAACCTAGGTCAGGGCGAAGCCATAATGACTGCTGGTGGAGGCCACCAGACCCATTCCAGTGGACGCTGGGGCGATTACAGCATGCTGACTATCGATCCTGCGGATAATCTAAGTTTCTGGCACACCAACGAATATTATCCTGACACTAGTAGCGCCGACTGGTTCACGCGGATTGGCAAGTTCCAGTTCACAGCCGGCAGCCCGACCCCGACACCAACCGGAACGCCTATGGCGACAGCGACGCCGACTGCAACTAGACCTCCGAAGGCAACTCCTACGGCTACGGCTCCAACAACAGCAACGCCCACAGCCACGGCGCCAGCAACAGCAACGCCTACAGCGACGGCGCCAGCAACAGCTACGCCGACTGCAACTAGGCCTCCGAAGGCAACTCCTACGGCTACGGCACCTGCAACAGCAACGCCTACAGCTTCGGCGCCAGCAACAGCTACGCCGACTGCAACTAGACCTCCGAAGGCAACTCCTACGGCTACGCCCTAGCCACGGCGACAGCAACGGCTACGCCTACACCCACATCCACGGCCCCAGGAAATAACCTGCCACTTGACACAATCGCCGGTGACCACTCAACGGTGATTAGTGAATCGCGACTTCGCTGGGTGCGAGAAAGAGCAGGCCGCACAGCCTGGATTTTTTGCCAACGCGTTGCGGACAACGCGTTCCATCGGACGCCTCGCTATCGCCCGGCGACTATCGAATACCTGAGTCGCACTCCCATTGGACCGTTGTCATTTTGCCCGGCACAACATCAACCTCGAAGGGACCGTAACGGCCGATGCCGGCTCTTCTTCCCTTAATGGAAACTTTGTAGTGTCCAGGCGGCACGGAAATCCGAAAACGACCCTGGTCATCAGTGGTGAATGAAGCCACCTCGCCGTTTTGGTTTTCTACCACGAAAGCCACATTCCCAAGCGGCAGTGAACGAGGAGCATCAGCTCTGCTTGGCCCGGGCTGAGCCGGACTAATCGTAATTACCCCTTCGATCCCTGTTTCTGCCCCGGGCGTAGTTTGCCCGGCAGAAAGGCAAGCAGCCATAACAAGAAGGCCCGAAATCATCAGGAATCTTCCGAGTCGCACCAGTAAATTTACTCCAACACCGTATTCGCAAAACAAAAAATTCGCTGCCCGCGAATGACGCGAATTAACGCGAACGAACTATTGATATTCGCTTAATACGGTGACGGTGCGAAAGCGACGCGGGGACGCGTGCGCACTCCGAAAGCTCCGCGAAACATAAAGGGCTCTCCCGTGGATTTCGCACGAAGTGCTCTGGAGTGCGATGCGTCTTCGCATCGCTTTCCTTCTGTCGTTGTCGCTTACTACGTTCAGCTGATTAATGTCCACCTGCTTTTATTATCTGCGTATATTCGCGTGATTCGCGGGCAAATCTTCTCCTCCTTCGTGTACATTCGTGTTCATTCGTGGTTGGGCCGGGTACTGACTTGACGATTCCATCGTTGCGCTGAAGTTTTCCGCTCTTGCGTTAGTCGATGAAACGCTATCTGCCTTTTGTAATTGTTGCTGCGGTCGCATTAGCCACGCTTGGGAGCGGAGCAATGCTCTATCGGGCAATGCGACCACAGGTCCTGTCGATGCCGGAGAACAGGAGTCTTGGGGGCAAGAGCGGCACCGAATCAATGCATATTCGCGGCAACCCCGATGCCCCGGCGACGCTGGAAGAATTTGCCGATTTTCAGTGCCCGCCCTGCGGCAATTTCGCCGGTTTTACTGAGGAGCTCCTGAAACAATATGATTCGCGTCTGCGCATTGTGTTTCGGAATTTTCCGCTCCCGGGCCACGAGCACGCTCGCGAAGCCGCGCTAGCTGCGGAAGCCGCCGGGCTGCAAGGCCGTTTTTGGGAAATGCACGACGTGCTGTATCGAGAACAAGCGGTCTGGAGCAAGGCTCCCAATGCTCGCGAATTATTCGAATCCTACGCCGGTACAATCGGGCTCAATCTTGATCAGTTTAGAAAGGACATGGACGGCGAAAAAGTCAGGGAACGAGTCGATTCAGATCATGCGCTGGGCGATTCCCTGGGAGTAAAGCTTACTCCAACCTTGTTCATCAACAATCATCCGGTCGACCCAAAAGATAAAAACCCCGAGGGCGTTCGCGCCGCGATCGATGCAGCGCTGGCGGGAAAATCGCAGACATGACCGATGTGCCCGCGAATCACACGAATCCACGCGAATTGATGACAGAAATTATTTACAAAGGGGAAAGTTACACGATCATTGGCGCTTGCTTCGAGGTGTACAATGAGAAGGGCTGCGGGTTTCTAGAACCGGTTTATCAAGAGTGCCTCGGCATCGAGTTTGAATACCAGCGGATTCCGGCAATCGCTAAGCCATCGCTCGGCCTCAGCTATCGTGGTCGGACATTAAAGCAAATTTACGAGCCGGATTACGTCTGCTTCGGCAAAATTATCGTCGAACTAAAAGCTGTTTCCGCATTAACTGACGAGCATCGCGCGCAACTTTTAAACTACCTGCACGCAACCGCCTTCGAGCTGGTCTCCTAGTGAATTTCGGCCACTACCCTAAACTCGAATACGAACGCATTGCTAGAACCCAGCACATCAAACCCAAAACGGATCTCTCCGATGTTTCCCTTTGATTTATTCGCGTCAATTCGCGTGATTCGCGGGCTGATCCTATGACTGCATCGCGATTTCGCACGATCCTTTATGCGGTCGCCGCGATCGTTGCACTGGCCGGCCTGGCAGACGCAACTTATCTGACTGTGCAGGCGTTCACCGGCGAGACGCTCAGCTGCGGAGGTTCGCCAGATTGTTTCCGGGTCTTGGGCAGTTCGTATGCGAGGGTGGGCGGAGTTCCGGTGGCCCTGCTCGGCGCGCTGGCGTACTTCAGCGCATTTACCTTCGCTACATTCGCAGCGTTCGGCTACGCGCGCGTGCGAACACTTCTGATTCCGACCGTCGGTGCGATGTTTCTCGTTACACTCTGGTTCCTGTATGTGCAGGCTTTCTTGCTGCACGCGTACTGTCGCTATTGTTTATTCTCGGCAGCACTCACATTTCTGCTTGCCGGCCTGGTGATTGCTGTGCCTTCTTCGCAGGAAGCTTCTGGCCCGTAGGGCGCATATGCAGCCGCCAGCCACAGGTTAATGCCTCTCTTCCTGTATCTGCTTAGCGCCAAAGGCGCTGTATCATTTTAGCCTGGCGCATCGCCCCAGGAATTCGATCGCAATGAACAAGCGCTGAAAGCGCGATTCAGTTGCACGATTAGTTTCAGTCCCAGACATAAGGCTCGTCGAAATTAACACCATGCCTGCGCAACAGGTCGCGGAATTCCTCCTGAAACGTGCGGGTGCGATGGTGCTTTTGTTGCGTCTCTACATATTGCAGCACGGCATCGAGCTGGCTCGGGCTTACCGAAAACGCGCCATATCCGCGCTGCCACAAGAACCCGCGATAACGAGTATCAATTGTTTTGATCCACTTCGACGATATTTTCTTGATCTGTTCGATCAACTCGGCTTGGGAAAGTGTTCGCGGCAGCGTCGTGACGATGTGAACGTGATCAGCAACACCGCCGACGCGCACAAATTCAGTACCAAGGTCACGGCAGATTGTCGCCAGATAAGCGTGCATGCGCGGCTGCATGTCGTAATCGAGCCAAGGGTCGCGATTCTTCGTGCTAAAGATGATGTGAAGGATGACTTTACTGAGCGACTGGGGCATGGAGCGAATGATGATCCAACTGCTCGGCGAAGTGAATCGCGCTTTCAGCGCTGGCGGTTTCGGATTCCACGAATCCTGGGGCGCCGCCCCAGGCTTGAAGTGAATGCCGCGCCCTTGGCGCTAAATATGTGCTTTACTCTTGCTCTGCTCATGCTCATGAGATCAAGCAGCCCTCCCTCGTTAAAGAAATTCGAAATCCGAATCCCGAAATCCGAAATAAAACTCAAAAGACATATCTGAATCATCGAAATCAGAAACGCCCGTTGGCAAACTCACGTTGTTCCGCGTTTCGCATTTCCCATTTCGAATTTCTCTTGGTCATTTAGATTTGCTTCGAAATTCTTTTTTGATCATGCGGATTCTCGTAGTCGAGGACGAAAAGAAAACGGCTGCTTTCCTGGCCAAGGGACTGCGCGAAGCTGGTTTTGCGGTCGACGTTGCGCCCGATGGCGAAACCGGGTCGGAGCAAGCGCGCGCAAAAAAGTTCGATCTTCTGATCGTCGATATCATGCTGCCACACAAGGACGGCTGGCAAATGGTCGCAGAGCTTCGGCGCGATCGGGTTCGCACGCCGATTCTCTTTCTGACTGCCCGCGACAGTGTGCGCGACCGTGTGAAAGGACTCGAACTGGGCGCAGATGATTATCTGGTCAAACCGTTCGCGTTTGCGGAATTGCTCGCCCGGGTACGCTCGGTATTGCGCCGTGCTCCGCAGCGACAACCGGAACAATTGCGCATCGATGATTTGGAAATCGACATGCGACGGCACAAAGCAACGCGCTCAGGAGTTCCGCTCAATCTCACGCCGAAGGAATTTCTGCTGCTTGCTCATCTGGTTCGCTCAGCTGGTGAAGTGGTATCGCGCGGGGAGATTGCAGAACATGTGTGGGACATAGGATTTAAGACTGGCACGAACGTGGTCGATGTGGTTGTCCGTCGCTTGCGTGCCAAGGTGGACGATCCTTTTAAGACCAAGCTTATTCAGACCATTCGCGGGGTCGGCTATGTTCTCAAAGCCAAATAGGTCTGCGTTGCCCCACAACACACTCCACCGATCGTCTTTCGTCCTCGTAGTCGGCCTCGTCCTCGGTTATTCGAACAAAACCGGGCAAAAGGGTTCAGGACGGGGACGAGTGGGAAATTGATGTGAGAACGTATTTCGATCACGAAAAACTGGATGTTTATCACCTCGAACTTCGCTTTATCACATGGGTGACTGCGCTGCTCGCGAAGATCAAGCAGCGTCCTACGAACGCCCGAATCACGGAAGTTTTAGATCAAATTGATCGAGCTAGCCTCTCCGCTTTGCTCAATACGGCGGAAGGGAACGGCCGACGCCAGCGACGAACGCGAGCGAAGTTCTTCGATGACGCGCGTGGTTCGGCAACTGAATGCGCAGCGTGTTTGGATGCGCTGGTCGCGAAGGGCGTTTGCACCGGAGGAGAGATCGACGAAGGCAAGCAACTGCTCCTGCGGGTCGCTTCGATGCTGACGAAACTGATTGAGCGCTTCGATGTTTCGTCCTCGTCCTCGCTTATTCAAGAAAGAACCGGAGGAAGGAAAGTTCGAGGCCGAGGAGGAGAATGAGGACGAGCACTAAATCGCGCTCCATCGCCTGGCAGCTTATTTTGCTTTTCACCGTGGCAACATCGCTCTTGCTCACCTGTGGGCTCGGCCTGTTTTACGCGATCGTTGTCCGGCACGCGTTTGCCGAAGACAACGCTGTTCTGGCCGACAAAATCGCAGCTTTGCGCACGGATCTCTACGAGAGTGGCCCAAATGTCTTCGCGAAAGAGCTAAAAGGCCGCCACGCAGGCGAGCACACCGCTTATTGGATCAGGATGCTCGATTCGCAAGGCCGCACTTACGCGGAAACGCCGGGAATGGACCGATCGCTTCCGCCAGAGATTTTTCCGCCGCCGCAAGACTCAGCGTCGATGGTTGGCGGGCTAAAGGATTACCGCAGAGGGTCGAAGCTGTTTTCGCTCGTCGCTGTGAACGAAGAGTCTGGCAGCCAGCGTTACACGCTTCAACTAGCACAGGACCGGTCAAGCGACGAGCGACTCGAAAGAAACTTCGCTGCCTTATTCATCATAGTCTTGGCGGGTAGCGTTCTGGGCTCAGCTTTCATTGCCATCGTCGTCACCAAACGAGGCCTGCGACCTCTGCAAGAAATGACGCAATCATTCGGACGCATCGGACCGACTCATCTAAAGGAGCGAGTGACCCCGGCTGACTGGCCACGCGAGCTCCAGCCGCTCGCAATCGCATTCGATGAAATGCTCAAACGTCTCGACGATTCGTTTACGCGGCTCTCTCAATTTTCTGCCGACCTCGCCCACGAGCTAAGAACGCCCATTGCCAATATGATCGGCGAAGCGCAGGTTGCTCTCACGCGGGATCGCACGGCTGCCGAGTATCGCGACACCATCGAGTCCACCGTTGACGAATGCGAACGGCTCTCCAGAATCGTGGATAATTTACTTTTTGTCGCGCGAGTGGATGCAGCGCGCGAACCAATTGCGCGGAAGCAATTCGACGCGCGCGCGGCAGTCCAGAAAATTGCGGCGTTTTATCAAACCGTTGCAGACGACCATCACGTCACGATCAATTGCAGCGGCGACGGGCAAATTTATGCCGACCCCGACCTGTTTGAGCGCGCGCTTGGCAACCTGCTCGACAATGCGCTGCGCTTCACTCCAGAGAACGGTTCAATTCAAATTGCGCTTTCGAAACGCGATGCTGATTTCGGAGTCGCGGTCAGGGATAACGGCCGTGGCATAGCACCCGAACACTTGCCACGTGTGTTCGATCGGTTTTACCGTGCCGATTCATCGCGCGGCTCCGATGGCGCAGGCCTGGGTTTGGCGCTGGTAAAATCGATTATCGATCTTCACGGCGGATCGGCAAAAATTGAGAGTGAGATTGGTCGCGGCACAACCGTGACGCTTCTCTTTCCAAAGCAGCCTCTGTAGCCAGAATCGGCGATCCTGGCGGGCCTCGCGCCTTCTTCTTGGGCCATAAAGCCGCGGTCAGCGCCCGCGGCTACAGCCTGAAAATTTATCTTGCTAATTATTACAATTTTGTAATGATCTGCGCACATTCCGAATTATCAATCAACCTTAACCTGACATCCTCATGTTTAGGACTCATTTTCTCCGCTCAACTTTTCCGCACCTCACCCTTTTGATGGCGGGCGTCTCGTTTGTTAGTCCTGCCTTTAATCATTCGATTCAGGCGCAGGTTACTGCCGAGGAGGAGATCGTTGTCACGGGCGAGGAAGTGCCCAGCGCATACGGCGCACCTCCAGGAATTTCGCGCAGCCGTTTTTCCAACACAACGCAGGCTTATGTATTGCCGCCATGGGCGTTTTTCTTTGGCGAGATTTACGAGGGCCAGGGCTTCCGTCATGGACCGCCCGATCACCTTTTCACGCAGGAAATTGAAATGGGTTTACCCTATCGTTTTGGGGTCGCGGCAGAAGCAAAGTTCGAACGATTCAATGGTGGCGGCGGCGCGGAGACAGTGAGTTTGGAAGCCCGATGGGCGCTTGCTGATTGGAACAAGATTCCGCTCAATCCGACATTTTTCGCCGAGTACAAATTCGGCGTAGGCACCATTCGACACGAAGACGTTCCACCTCCTCCAGGGGGAGGAGAAGAAGAGGAAGAGGGCGGCCCGCCCAAAGTTCCCGACGCCTACGAATTTCGTTTGCTCCTCGCCCAAGAGTTTGCAGGGCGCTTTGAATGGGCCATGAACTGGTTCTTCGAAAAAGAGAATACCGGCGACCGCGGCCGCGAATGGGGCTTCTCACAAAGCGTCATGACGCCCATTCTCTTGCCCAACGAACGTCTGAAAGTCGGTCTGGAAATGCAGTATAAGAACGTCACCACCAAAGACACGCGCGGTGATCCGCTGAACAGCTTCGTCATCGGTCCAACAGTCGCGTGGAAACCGACAGCAAGCACGCGCCTTGACGTTTCGCCTTTGTTCGGCTGTACGGACGACTCGCCAGTGGCCGATGTGTTTGTTGCCTTCTCCTGGCTCTTTGGTAACGAACGCGCCGAAGCCGAAGCTCCCGTATCTACACGATTCCGTTATTACTCCGACGTTGCCTACGCCCGTTCGGGGAAAGATTCGGGAAAAGAAATGAAGCAGGTCGCGTACGTGCCGCCCTGCCCGCAATGGTACGGCGATCGCGAATGGAATGTGAATCTCTGGGGCACTTATGCATTCACCAACACCGAGTTCGCTCCTAATCCTTCGCTAGTGGACATCGTACAAAGCACCAGTGAAGGCAATCCTGTGCTCGGCACGTATGATCGCTACATTGGCGGCGACCACGCGTGGGGCGGCGGAGGCGACATTAAATATTTCTTCTGTCGCTATGCTGGTCTTGGTGTTGAGGGATTTGCACTGGACGCTCACAAGCCTGGTTTCGATATCTTCGAGGATCAGGCGGTCCCGATATTTGTTCACCGAAGAATCAATCACAATCATACTGTCGGCGCTGTCCTTGGCACGCTTACGTTGCGTTATCCAATTCCGTGCACCCGTTTTGCACCTTATGCGTGGGCGGGTGTGGGTGCGATTTTCGGCGGCGGCGAAAGGGACACCCTTCACACACAGGGGCCGCCGGACGCCTTCGCTGTCAATGCGCAGACCGAACACTTCGCTAGCGAAACCAAAGTGCTCGGCCAATTCGGGGCTGGTCTCGAATTTCGAATCGCGCGACACTTCGGTTGGACGAACGATCTGAGTTTCGGCGTAATCGACGGACCGAAAAATAATTTCGGAATGTTCCGAAGCGGACTCAATTTCGCCTTCTAAGAATCTCTGGGGGGTCACGCCTTCAGGGCTGAAAGCCGCGGTTATTTCCGCGGTTTGCTCAAGTGGAGATGCCGCAGCCCGAGTGGAGCGGGCTGCGGCTATACTTCTTGTCATTGAGGTTTAGCAACGAGCGGCACTATTCTCGCACATTTCTTGACCGCCATTAATCGCATCGATAACTTCGTTTTCGGAAAGGAGTTTGTCGGTGAAAACCGAGGTCTCGATCGAATACTGCGTTGTTTGAAACTACACGCCGAAGGCCGTCAGTTTGGCGGCCAAAATTCTTGAGCTCGGCGAGCGCATCAAGTCGCTCACGCTGATTCCCTCGAGCGGCGGCGCTTTCGAGATTCGCGCCAATGGCAAACTGCTCCATTCCAAGCTCGACACCGGCGACTGGCCGGACTTCGACGACATCGTCAAGGCGGTCAAAAAGCTCAAGTAATCGCCAATTTTTCTGTAGGGGAAGCTGTCAGCTTCCCGTGATGGGAAGGCGACGCCCTTCCCTACAGTTGGGTTCGACATTTTTTCTTAATTCCGCAATCCGCAAGGAGTTTACCCGCCGCGGCGGGCAATCCGCAATCGGGAGAGTGAAGGGTGCCTGGTGGCCCTCGCGGTCTTCAAAACCGTCGCCGCCGCGCAAGTGGCGAGGTAGGTTCGATTCCTACCCTCTCCGCCTCTTCATTTTCGATTTTGGATTTTCGATTTTCGATTGCTATGTAGCCAGCGCCGTCCTGCGGGCGGCAAAGAACTCCATGGAAAGGAGGTGATCTCGATGTCGCGCGAGCAAATCCGAAAACTGACCTCGCTCTCCTCCTGTGCGGGGTGAGCTTCCAAATTGAGCCAGCAGGCCCTGCGACAAGTTTTGCCGCAGCTTCCCATTTCATTAGACCGCAATGTGCTCGTGAGCTCGAAAACTTTCGACGACGCGGGCGTGTACCGTCTGGATCGGCATCGCGCGCTTGTACAGACAGTTGATTTCTTTACGCCAATTGTGGACGACCCATTTTCTTACGGGCAGATCGCCGCCGCCAACTCGCTATCCGATATTTTCGCCATGGGCGGACGGCCTTTGACGGCTCTCAACATCATTGGTTTCCCTGCTGATCTGGTTCCACCGAGAGTCGTTTCTTCCATTTTGCGCGGTGGTCTTGCCAAGGCAGCCGAAGTGGGATGCGTCATTATTGGCGGTCATTCCATTCGAAATCCCGAACCGATTTATGGGCTCGCCGTCACAGGAATCGTCGATGTTCGGCGGCTCACCACGAATGCTAAGGCACATCCCGGCGACCTGCTTGTGTTGACTAAACCGCTTGGCACCGGCATCGCCACCACTGCAATTAAACGTGGAATTGCGTCGCGGGCGCTTGGAAAAAAAGTGGTGGCACTGATGTCGAAGATCAACATCACTGGCGCTGAGCTCGCCGAGCTTCGACTTGTCCGCGCGGCCACCGATATCACAGGCTATGGATTGATTGGGCATCTGGTTTTGTTGTGCCGGGCCAGTCGCGTCTCCGCCGACATCGATCCCGCCGCCGTGCCGATGATCAGCCAGGAAATCGGAGACCTTATCGAGCTGCGCTGTGTTCCGGAAGGAAGTCGTCAAAATCTCAATGCGACCACTATCCTTGTCGATTGGGCGAACACGGATGAGGCGCGCAGAATTCTTTTAACCGATGCGCAGACCAGCGGTGGATTACTCCTTTGCGTGGCCGAAGCGGATCTTGAAAACGTGCTGAGAGTCCTGCGAAAAGCGGGCACAGCCTCCGCTGCGGTGATCGATTTGCCGCGGCCCGTTGTGGTCGATGCTATTCGTCGAAAACTTTCACGGATTCGCGCAGCCAGGGAGGTGCCTGATTTTGAATCAATTGTAACTCTTGTTCGCCACTCGATTGATGACCTTCGCACCAGCAAGCTTCTGCCGATCATTAACGGTACCGGGATCGTTATTCACACAAATTTTGGACGTTCGCCGTTAGCGAGTGAAGCTGTCTGCGCAGCGAATGAAATCGGATCAGGTTATTCAAATCTTGAATACGATCTCGCAGCAGGCGAACGCGGCCGACGCGGCGGTTACATCGAGAATGCGCTCGCGTTACTTTGCGGAGCAGAAGCGGCGACTGTAGTGAACAATTGCGCAGCAGCGCTCGTGCTGATTGTTCGACATTTCATCAGAATTAAAACTGATGTCGTCATTTCTCGTGGCGAATTGGTGCAGATCGGCGGCGGCTTTCGAGTTGGCGAAATCATCGAAACAACCGGTGCAAAACTGCGCGAAGTCGGCGCCACCAATAAAACAACACTCAACGATTACGCGGGAGCCATCGGTCCGAACACGGCAATGATCCTTAAAGTTCATCGCAGTAATTTCTTTATGAGCGGTTTTGTCGAATCGCCTTCATCGAAGGAAATCAGCGCGCTCGCGCGAAAGAAGCGGGTTCCGTTTGTCGAGGACTTGGGAAGTGGCGCAATTGTCGCAACCGAACAGTTGGGAATCGCAGATCACGAACCGACGGCTGCTGAGGTTTTGAAAAGTGGCGTCGATGTAACTTGCTTCAGCGGCGACAAATTATTCGGCGGCCCACAGGCGGGAATCATTGCCGGCAAAAAGCGATTGATCGCTGCCCTGAAACGGGAACCGCTGTTTCGGGCGCTGCGCTGCGACAAGCTTTGTCTCGCCGCACTACAGGCGACAGTCGATCTTCACCTTGACCAAGCGACGGCCGGAATCCCGACGCTAGCGCTACTGCAAGTTTCAGAAAGTGAATTGCGCAGACGCGCCACAGCTATTTGTTCGCGATTGCAGGAATTGCCGCTAAAAATTGCCATCGGCTGCGGCAAGGCGAAAGTCGGAGGCGGCACTTTGCCGAAGTCGAATCTGTCGTCGGTCACGATTGAGATCACCCCGAAAAATCCGTCGCTTGCCGATTTCGCCGCAACCCTTCGCGCATCAAGTCCGCCAGTGATTGGTTACATCGCTAACGGCCGCTTCAAACTCGATCTGCGCACGATTTTGCCGCGGCAGGACGCTCTCGTAGTCGAAGCGATTCGCGCAGCGTGCAGGAAGACGCGCCACCACGAAGATCGCGAAGGAGACGAAGATGGAATTTGATGAGTTGTCGCGGAAAGTGATTGGATGCGCAATCGAGGTGCATCGCGATCTGGGACCCGGCTTACTTGAATCGACATACCGTCAATGCCTGGCGTGCGAACTCTCACATGCCGGAATTCCATTCCAGATGGAGCTGCCATTGCCCGTTCGGTACAAAGAGATGCTGCTCGATTGCGGTTACCGAATCGACCTTTTGGTAAGCGGCGGCCTTATCGTGGAAATCAAGTGTGTTGAAACTCTGCTCCCGATTCATCAGGCGCAGATTCTTACGTACATGAAGCTGTCGAAAATTCCCGTCGGATTGATTATCAACTTCAACGTCACAAGGCTGCAAAATGGGATCAAACGGTTTGTCTTGTAGTTCTTCGCTAGCTTCGTGTGCTTCGTGGTTTCAAACGGTGATGTGAGCACCCGGCATTTTACCATCGCCACCGCGGGCCATGTCGATCACGGCAAGAGCGCCTTGGTGAAAGCGCTGACTGGAACAGATCCTGATCGGCTGCCTGAAGAAAAGAAGAGACATATCACAATCGCTCTTGGTTTCGCCGAACTAAATTTGACCGCGCCAAATGGCGAAAAGATTCACGCAGGCGTCGTCGATGTTCCAGGCCATGAGGACTTCGTTCGCAACATGATCGCAGGCGTCGGCTCGATTGATCTAGCGCTTTTTGTTGTTGCGGCCGATGACGGCTGGATGCCGCAAACCGAGGAGCACTTGCAAATTCTGACGTATCTCGGTGTCAAACGCGCTGTGATCGCGCTTGCGAAAAGCGATCTGGGAAGGACTGACATCGTCGCCGAGGAAATTCGGAATCAACTGCGCAAAACGTTTTTTGCACGCTCGCCGATTGTTCCGACTTCGGTGCGCACCGGCGAAGGCATCGAAAATCTAAAGAGCACCCTCGCTTCAGAGTTCGCAACGGTGCAGACGCAACGCGATTTCGGAAAGCCACGCTTATTTGTTGATCGCGCATTCATGTTGCGCGGGATTGGTACCGTCGTCACCGGGACGTTAACCGGCGGAAGCTTTCATCGTGGACAAGACGTCATCGTTCAGCCGCAAAATCTTCAAGCGCGGGTCCGCTCGATTCAAAGTCACGGCATCGAAATTGAGTGCGCGCAGCCCGGTATGCGCACGGCGCTCAATCTGCCCGACCTGGCGATCGACCAGATCAGACGTGGTGACGTGATTACCCGTACCGATCTAAGCGAGACAAGTTCAACTTTAACTGCGCAGGTTGAAAAATCGCCGCGCCTTCGACCCAAAGAATCGGCTGCTCGCCCGCTTAAAAATGGAAGCTCGGTTTATCTCCATCACGGCACATCGCGAGTAGCCGTGAAAGTCGCTTTGCTTGAAAAGGGCGAGCTCGAGCCGGGACAAAAAACGATCTCGCATTTGAAGCTTGCATCTCCGATCTTCGCGTTCGCCGGAGACCGCTTTGTCATCCGCGATGCCTCGGAACGACACACGATCGCCGGTGGTATCGTGCTCGATCCGGACGGAGCAAATTTTCGCGGCGCGCCGCAGTTAAAGTTGTTGTCAATACCCGCGACTGCTCCGGGCGATGTCGATGTTTGCGTCCGGTCTGAAATTGCGTTGCGCGGATCTATGCCGAGAAAAACGCTCTTGAACAAATCGCACTTTAGCGCCGGCGAAATCTCGGAGGCGTTAATGCGGCTGCAACGTGACAATGAAATTGTGCTCGACGAAGAAATCGCGGCGGATGGCGAGTTTTGGCAGAAACTGCGCAGCCAAGCGATCGCGTCGATTGACGATGCGCACAAACAGAATCCGGAACGCACCGGTCTCGATTTGAACGAACTGCGCACGAGTCTGCGCGACCAGCCGGAAGATGTTCTTGAGGCGCTCATCGCAGAGCTATGCGCAGCCGGTTTTGTTCGCAAAGGTTCGGCGATAGCGCGGACTACTCATCTGCCGGTGTTGCCGGCCGAACTTCAACCAGTTGAGAGAAAGATCCACGAAGCGCTTTCGCAGAAACCATTCGATCCGCCGCCACGGCGGGAGATCGAAATGGATCGAGACGCGGAGCATGTTCTCCGGTTTTTGATCGAGAGTGGTGGAGTGATCGAAGTAAATTCTGATGCAGTTCTGTTGCGCGAAGATTTCGATCGCATGAAGTCACAAATCACCGAATTCATTTC
>WNFV01010475.1_pt1 | contig 24270 bp, 5 predicted proteins | sample 5400101 | NCBI WGS metagenome assembly WNFV01 (sample SAMN13153361, study PRJNA577476) | soil metagenome | isolation source: 115 cm soil or saprolite under grassland replicate 1 | place: USA:California | collected 2016-06-15 | reverse complement strand
GCTGCACGGCGAGAGCGCGAACCGCTTCGATGTCACCACCCGTACCAAACAAGAGTACTTCGCGTTCGGGCTCGGGGTTCACAACTGCGTCGCGGCGCCGCTGGCGCGCATCGAGGTGCGTACCGCCCTGCCCGCGCTCTTCGAGCGCTTCCCGGACATCGCCCTCGCCGTCCCGCCGGAGCGACAGGTCGACCGCTTCTATCCACAGTGGACGGCGGCTCGTGGTGGCGGCTGACGCCGCGCGCAGATCGGCCGGCCGTTCGCGGGGGGAACATCGCTAGGCTGACCTCGCGAGAGTGGGAGGTACTGGTCTTGACCGACGCAGTTGCCCGGCTGCTGCGGCGCCACCGGCAGCGGCTGCGACTGACGCAGGAGGAACTCGCCGGACTTGCCGGGATCAGCGCTCGGACGATCGGCGAGATGGAACGCAACCGCGGGCGTGGTCCGCGACCGGACACGGTCGAGCGGCTCGCCACCGCGTTACGGCTCAGCGGCGTCGACCGGGAGGAGTTCGTTCGTGCCGGCCGCGAACTGTTCTGGGCCAACCGTGCCGGACGCCGGGAGCCGCACGGCGCGTCGGACCCGGCGGTCCGCACGGATCCGGTGCCGGCACAACTGCCCGCCGACGTTCCGGCCTTCGCCGGCAGGCTGCGCCAGCTGCGCGAACTGGGTACCCTCGCTCGACGGACGATCGCGGTGATCACGGGACCGCCGGGAGTCGGCAAGACGGCGTTGGCCGTACATTTCGCTCACCGGGTGACCGACCGTTTCCCCGATGGACAGATCTATGTGGACCTCCGGGGATACCACCCCGGCGGCCGGATCACGGATCCGGTGGAGGCCGTTCGCCGCGTTCTCGACGCCTTCGCCGTACCGCCGGCGCGCATACCGACCGGGGTGGAGGCGCAACTCGACCTGTACCGCAGCGTGTTGGCTGGCAGACGGGTCCTTCTCGTACTGGACAACGCGCGGGATGCCGAGCAGGCGAGATCCCTGCTCCCGGGTTCGCCGTCCTGCCTGACGATCGTTACCAGCCGCCAGCAGCTCTCCAGTCTGGTGGTGGTCGAGGGCGCGCACCCGATATCTCTGGTCCCGCTTACGGCCTCGGAGTCGCGCGGCATGCTGGCTCACCGGCTCGGCGAGGAACGCGTCACCGCAGACCCCGCCGCCGTCGATACGATTGTGGGGCGGTGCGCCGGCCTGCCGTTGGCGCTTGCGATCACGGCGGGCCGCGCCGCCCTCCGCCCACAGGACTCGTTGGCGGCCCTCGCCGGGAGCCTGCGCAGCGAACTCGAGGACTTCGCGGGTACCGATCCCGTCATCGATCTGCGCTCGGTCTTCTCCTGGTCCTTCGAGGCGGTCTCGGCGCCCGCGCGAAGGCTGTTCCGGCTCCTGGGCCTCCACCCAGGACCCGAGGTCGGTACCGCCGCGGCCGCGAGCCTGGCAGGGCGGCCGCCGAGCGCCGTCGAGCCGCTCCTTCGCGAGCTGACGGAGGCCAATCTCATTGCTGAGCCGGTACGAGATCGCTTCGTACTGCACGACCTGTTGCACAGCTACGCCGCCGAGCTCGCGGACACCGCCGACAACGGCGCCGCGACGATGCGCCTGTACGACCATTACCTGCACACCGCGTGGCGCGCGGCGACCCTCATCAACCCGGGGCGCGATCCCATCCGGCTGGATAAGCCGCATCGAGCCGTGACCCTTGACGAACTCTCCGATGGCCCGCAGGCGGTGGCCTGGCTCACAAGGGAACATCGCGCGCTGCTGGCGGTGGTAGCGCAGTCGGCCGAGCGAAAGTCGCACCGGCACACGTGGCAGCTCGCCTGGTGTCTCTCGGACTACTTCCTTCACCAGGGACATTTCCACGACAGCGTTGTCACGCAGCGCGCCGCCCTGCAAGCCCTCGCGCAGCTTGGCGACGAGGCCGGGCAGGCGCGAATCCATCGTGTGCTCGCCCGTACCTACATCAGCAGGGCCGCGAATGATATCGGGGAGTCGCACCTCAAGCAGGCCGTTGAGCTGTCGCTCGCGGCGGGGGATCAGCGGGGCCAGGCCCATTCACACAGCAGCCTGGGATGGCTGTACGGCCTGCAAGGTCGCCACAATGAGGAGCTTGACGAGGCCGAAGCCGCGGCCCGGTTGTTCCGCGCCACGAACTTTGCGATCGGAGAGGCGGACGCGCTCAACTCTGTGGGCTGGTCGCTGGCCATGCTCGGCCGGTACGACGAAGCACTCGCGCCCTGCGAGCAGGCCCTGGCGGTGCAGCAGCAGCAGGGCAACCAGACCGGCGAGGCTGCAGCCTGGGACAGCCTCGGATACATCCACAGCCACCAGGGGGATCACGGCCGGGCGATCGCGGCGTACCAGCGAGCGGTCGCAATCTTCGAGCAGATGGGTGACCGCCTGAACGTGGCCGATACCTTGATCAGCCTCGGCAACGCACACACCGCGACCGGTGCCGGTGCTGGTGCTGCGACGGCCGCGTGGGAGCGGGCGCTCGGCATCCTCGAGGAACTGGGACACCCCGACGCGCAACGGGTACGCGAGAAACTCGAGAAGCGTGCGGGAACGGACCCCTGAGGGCGGCTCAGTCATCGTTGGGATCGATCACCGTCCGGGACGGACCTCCTTGGACGCCCCATCCGACATTGACACCAACTGACCCGCCAAACCACGTGTCGCCGGACGTTGTCTGTCCCCCCGAGACGCACCCTGCGCCGGCGCACACCTGCCACGACGTCGGCACCTGTTGATCGGATGGGACGGACGTGTAGCCGACGGACGCGCCCAGGCCGAGGCCAGCTCCACCGACACTCAAGCTCGGCCCAGCCGATGTGACACCGACCGTCAGACAGACAACCAGACACACCGAGAACTGGATGTTCAGCAGGTCCAGCAAACCCGCTCTCTTCGCCGCCCGTTGCGGATATGGCGAGGGTTCTGGAATTGGCACGATCGAGTAACTGCACGTCTTGCCGTGACAGCTGCGTCTCAGACCATTCATTTCGAGCATTTGAGGGTCATTGCATTCCCAAGCGTCCATGCCCTCAGCCGTGCCGCTGCTGCACGTGGCGTACTCCTCGGCTTGTTTCTGCAACGTCCGGTCGTAGATGTTCCACGCGGCCGTACAGGTGTCGCGCTGCTCCCAGGCCGCGCATCGATCTCGGGTCTTCCGCAGAGTCGTCTTCGGAGGAGGGACATAACATGGGTCGCCCCGCAGGGGCAACCTGCCGAGGCAATCCCAACCGCTCCGCGGGGGCTGCTGGACCACCGGCCTGAACAGCTGGTCGTAGCCGTGCCTGTGCTCGCACGCGGTGACCGAGGAGCGCGCGCATCCGCCGCCGCCTCCACCGCCGCGGCCGGAGCCCGTGCCTGACCCGCCATGCGAGGGTGGACGATGAGGCGGAGCGGCGTTCGAGGCACCCCCGCCTCCGCCGCATTCGCGGTCTTCGGTCGTGTCGCCGCAGATCAGCTTCATGCCGCTCGGGTCGCTGGACGTGACCGGGCTGTTGTTGGCATACGCGTACCCATGCAGCTGTTGTGGGTCGGCGAGGTCCATGAGCGGGTCGACGGAGAGGAACCGGCCCAGTGCCGCGTCGTACTGGCGGGCGCCCACGGTGGTCAGGCCGGTGGGGTCGTTGTCGCCGCCGACGAAGCCCTTCTGGTTGGGCCAGCTGGGCACGGTGTCACGGGCGCCGCCGAAGGGCAGCTGCCGCCGGACGGTGACCGCCTGGGTCGCGGCGTTGACCGTGGTGTTCTGGGTGCCCTGGTGGTCGGAGTAGAGCCAGCTGAGCGCTGATGGGGTACGGCAGGCCACCACGCGGCCGCTGAACGTGTAGTACCGGGTGCCCGTGACGGTTCCGGCGGTGTCCCGGCGCAGCTCCTGGCCGGACAGGTACAGCGTGGTGCCGGCAGGATCGCGGCGCAGCCAGCGCACCCCGTCGGCGTCGTAGACGTTGGTCTCGATGGTGCTTCCGCCATACGCCACTGTGGACAGTCGGCCCTCGGCGTCCCAGCCGAGCGTCTGCGCGCTCGCATCCGGCGGGCAGGCGTTGCCCGCTGCGCCGCCGGGACGGCACGTCGTGTTGCCGGCGTTGTCATACCCGTAGCTGGTGATCACGTCGGGCTGGCCCGGTGCCGAGGTACGGACCTGGGTGACCGCGTGCGGGCGGACGACACCGGCACCGCCGACGGGCACGGAGTAGGTGCGGGTGGTATCGCCGGCCGCAGCGTGCGACACCTGCTGGGTACGGTTGCCCACCGGGTCGAAGACCCAGCTCAGCCAGTACGGTGCAGGCCCGCCGAGGTTGCCGATGACGGGGTCCGTGGCGCAGGCGATGCCGGCCTTGAGTGTCCACGCCGCGGTGAGCCGGCGCAGCAGGTCCTGCCGGAAGCACTGCCTGTCGGCCGAGCCCACCTGTGGGGTGTCGGTGATCGACGTGAGGTTTCCGGCCGAGTCGTAGGTGTAGCTGGTGTCGGCGACGGTACCCGTCGCGGTCTCGGGCCTGACGGTGGTACGGGTGATCCGGCGTGTGATCAGGTCGTAGTACGTAGCGTCCTCGACGTACACGCCGCCGGCCGTTTTGCGGGTGGTGATGGTGGGTTCACCGTAGGCCGTGTACTGCTGGGCGGCGACATAGTTGGCCACGCCGACGGCGGTCGTCTCCAGTTCGCCGGGCAGGCCGGTGACCGCGTCGTAGACCGCGGTCACCGTCTCGGACGCGAGGCCGCCGCCGGCGGGATAGAGGATGCTGGCCGGGCTGCCGTCGTATGGCGAGTAGCCGTAGCCGATCGACCACGTGCCGGCGAGCCCGGTCCCCTCCACTGCCGGTACGACGTAGTTGACGCTGGCCGGCTGGTCGCGGGTGGTGAAGCTGCCGACCTGCCACTTGTAGACGTTCGTCGAGCCGGCGGGCAGGTAGCGGTACGCCTCAGTGAGCTGGCCCTTCGCCCCCGAGGTGGAGCCGGTGTAGAGCGTGTCGTACTTCCACCTCGCCCGCAGCGGCCCGGTGGCCGAGTCGTCGCGCAGCTCGGTCCTGCGACCGAGCTGGTCGTAGACGTACCAGAGCACCTCGCCGCGGGCGTCGGTGGTCTTCTCCAGGTCGTTGATGTCGTTGTACTGGTTCGTCGTCCTGCCCTTGTCGGGATCGACGGACTCGTACTGGCGCCCCTTGATGTCGTACTGGTACGTCCACTCATTTCCGGCCGCATCGGCGACCTTCCGCAGGTGGTCCTTGCCGTCATAGGTGTACCGGGTCGACTGGTAGGGCCCGGCCACGCCCTGCGCCGTGGTGTGCTCGCGCAGCTCGACGGTGCGGCCCTGTGCGTCGATCACCGTCGTCGTCGGCGTACCCCCGGACGGCGGCGTCACCTTGGTGAGGTCGCTCTCGTAGCCGGTCGTGGTCCGCCACTGCTCGACCAGGTTGGTGACGCCGTCCGAGCCGAGGAAGATCTGGGCGGTCGGCCGGTTCGCGTTGTCGAACTGTGTCTTGCTGACCGCCGGTACCGACCATTCCGGCTCCCACCACAGCGTGCCGGACGCGGTACCCGGCTCGACGTGCGGGCTGTAGGTCGTATCGGCGCGGCCCAGCTTGTCGTAGACGGTGTCCGACACCACCCGGCCCCCGCCGACCCCGGCAGCCTGCCGCTGCCGCGGGCGCAGCAGCGAGTCGACGATCTGGTACGAGGTGAGGTATCCGCCACCGGCGTGCAGCACCCTCGACGTTGTATAGGGGTACGCGTCGCGGTTCGGCGCGAAGGTGTAGGTGTACTCCGCCGACGGGCTGGACTCGTGGCCGGTGTACGCCCAACCCACGTTCCAGACCCGCCAGACCCGGCCCATCGGATCGTAGGCGACGTCGGCGACACGGCCGTTCTGGTCGGTGGTTCTCGTGGTGGTGCCCCAGTACGGGTTGGACTCGGTCGTGGTCACCCAGTTGTACGGGGCCGGGCCGGTGGTGGTGACCTTCGTGACCGGCCCGCCGGTGGCCGGCGTGTATCCGGTCAGGGTGGTGTTGCCGCGGATGTCGGTCGACGAGGCCTCGCGGCCATACGCGTCGAAGGTGGCGCGCCCGGCCGTCTGCCAGACGGTACCGCCGGTCTGGCTCCAGTCCTTGAGGGTTTCCACTGCCGTCACCGAACCGTAGGTCGGCGCCGTGTCCGGGCTGGTGGCACCGTCGTAGTACCTGCGGGTGTCGGAGATGATGTGGTCGGTGCTCGTCGCGGCTGTGCCGCACGGCAGTGCCGTCGTGGTGGTTTGCTTCACCGTTGTCAGCAGGTTCTTGGCCAGGTTGCGGTTGTAGCTGTACACCGTGCACTTCTCGTCACCGGTGCGCCCGGTGTCACCGTCCTGCTGCGACGTGTCGACCGTGCCGTACGTGCCGGAGAACCAGGACTCGGTGCGCGTCGTCCGCCATCCCCTTGCGCCGTCCACGCCGAGCGCCGCGGCCTCGTACGTGACGCGCGTGTCGGTGAACCGGGCGGTCACCGTGTCGCCGTTGATGGTGCGGGACGCGGTCGGGAGGGACGCCCACGGTACGTTGACAGTCTTGGATACCGGCTTGGACTCGACACCGTTGTAGACGACCTGTTCCCGAACCATGCCGGCGAACTGGTCCTCGTCGAGGACCTGCTCCGAACCGATCGAGGCGGGGACGGTCACGGTACGGGTGCCGCCCGACGGCGAGAGCCGGTCCCCGTTCATGCCCCGCAGGTACGTCGTGGCGGTCAACGTCTGCTGACCCGCGACGTCCCCGACCCTGGTCTTCACGGTCGAGTATCCGCGGAACTGGTTCCAGGTCTTGCGGTCCGGCTTGGTGAGCCCGTCATCGTCGGCGTAATGCCACGCGGGTGAGCCGAGGTAGCAGTAGTACGTGAACCTGGGCGGCGCCTGGTGACCGTCGGCGAGCTGCACGTCCGACTCGGAGATCGAATCGACCCGGTAGGTGTGCCACCACTCGGTCCTCAGCGTGGTTCCCGACGGGTCGTCCGGGTCTGGGACCAGTACCGGATAGCAGCGCTTGGTGTTGGTCTCCGGAGCCGAGGGCAGGCTCGACGCGGTGCACTCCGGCTGCGAGTAGGTCACATCGAGCTTCGCGCCGGTCTCCGAGATGACGTAGTCGAGCCGCTGCCAGTTGTTCGTGGTGTTGGTGGCGGTCAGCACCCGGTTGGGCATGGACACCGGGGTGAACGTCACCGGCGGCATGGTCACGGTGCCGCCGACCAGACCGGCGTGCACGATCTTGTCCAGCCACAGGCCGGCGTGGTCGCTGCCGTCGCCGGGCGGCGGGAACGAGTGGCTGAACGTCCACGAGTCGACCGGCTGCCAGGCGGGCGTGGCCTTGGTGGTGTCCCAGACCTGTGTCGTGATCTTCGCCAGCCGGTTGGTCGACCAGAAGGTCGGCGCGTACCTTCCGGCGCAGGACGTGCCGGTACAGGCCTGGTCCCATGGGGTGTCCGGCCAGTTCGTCGCGTCGTGCGTGGCGCAGGAGTTGGTCACGCAGCGGTTGCCGCGGGTGAACAGCACCTGGGCGGTCGGCGTGACCGACCGGTCGGTGGCGCCGCGGTCCCAGGTGCCGTAGTCGATGCGGGTGAGCGTGCCGCCCCGGGTGTACCCCACCACGTCGGCGTCGGTGAGGTTGCGGGCGTAGTTGTTGGTCTGCCGCTCGTACCAGTACGAGATCGTGTTGCCGCGGACATCCATGACGTAGTCCAGGTTCCACCGCCACGCCTGGGCACAGAACGACGCGGTGAACGAGGTCTGGTGGCACGGCTCGCCCGCGTGGTTGCCGGCCACCGGGACCGTCCAGACCGAGCTTGTGGTCGCGGTCTGCCCCGGCAGGCTGTGCCGCCCGAAGAAGTACTGGGTCCCGTCCGCGGTGGTGACCTTCCAGTACTCGCCGTTGTCGTCCCCGTTCGACGCACCCGTCAGCTTCTCGATCTTCGAGGCATCCTCGGTGCGGGCGTGCCAGCCCGTGGCCGACTGGTAGACGAGCTCGGTCGCCCGGCCGTTCAACGACATGATGGCGTTGTCCGACCGCCAGCACAGGTCTCCGGTCCTGCGGCTGTTCGCCCCGCTCGTGGTGTCCTCGCTGCAAGCCACGTACCGCCGCTCGATGAACCCGGGCCAGTACTCGAAACCCTCACCTAGCCACGACGGCTGGTTGTTCGTCGCCTCGGAGCGTCCGTCCACACTCGACGACGAGTAGCTCAGGGCGAGCGAGGGCGCCGGGCCCGCGATCCCCGGCGGCTCGCGCATCGGATAGGACCACGAGAACCCGCCCGTGGATCCGCCCGACGACCAGGCGGCCGACGGCGACAGGGACGTGGCCGTGAAGTCACCACCGGTACCGGAGGGGCCGGCCGCCAGCGCCACGACCGTGCCGGTGGCCGCGGCAACGCTGACCTGTGCCCGGATCCGGCCGCTCGCCTGGTCGTTGGCGGACGCCAGCGGCGTGGCTGCGCAGCCCGGCGGGGACGTGCCCAGCGCGCACCCGTGCAACTGCCACAGGCGCAGCCGGGACGCCCATTCCGCGCCGTACGCCCAGCGGAAGCCGGAGTAGTCCACGGATACCTCCACCGCGCCGCCCCCGGCGGCCGTGGACAGCCGCAGCACGAGCCCGTCGCGCCAGCCGGATGGTACCGTCGCCCGGTCCATCAGCTTGACGTCCACAGTGGACAACTGCCGGCCGGCCGCCCCCTCGGAGCGGCCGACGAAGACGGGAGAGGCTCCGGCGCGGACCGGCGTACCATCGACCGGCAACGCCGTACGCGTCCTCGCCGCCGCGGGCCAGACCGGCGCGGGCGCGGGCGCCTGCGCCTGCGGCGCGTAGGGCCACGCCTTGCCGTGCGTCTCGCCGCCGTCGTTGTCGAGCGGCTCCACCTGGCCCTGCAGGTGCCTCGATTCGGCGATCGCCACCGCCGGCTTGGCGATCGCCGGTGCCGGCACGGCCACCAGCAACCCGCCGAGGATCACCCCACCGGCGAGTCCAGCCAGCACGGGCCGTACCCGCTTGAACGCCTTGCCGCCTCGGTGGGCCATGTCCGCCTCTACACGATCTTGACCGCGGCATCGGTCATCGCGCCCTGGTACACATTGGCGTCGTCGATGGTGCCGGCCAGGTAGTTGCCCACGGAGCCCGAGCCGATCGACCGGCCGATGATGAGCGGGCCAGGGGCCTGCCACGGCTGCCACGCCGACGAAACCCCGGTGGCCGCCGCCAGGTCACCGTCGATGTACAGCCGCATCTGGCGCATGGGGACGTCCAGCACCCCGACCACGTGATGCCAGCTCTCCATGACGTCCGGAGCCGGGGCGACGGCGTACGACGCGCCGGTGTCGTCCGCGGTGGGACTGGCCCGCATCTTGAACTTCCACAGGCCGCCGTTCTCCGGCGCGTAGTACAGGTAGAAGCCGCTGTTGGACGATGAGTCCTGGCTCAGCATCATCTGGTACTTGTCGGTGCGGTCCAGCCTCACCCACACCGACGCGGTGAACGACTGGTCGGTACGCAGCACCGCGGTGTCCTGCCAGACGGTGAACTGGTTGCCGTCCGGGTCCGGCGGCGTCAACCCGGCCTTGTACGCAGATCTGCCGTACTCGTGGGTTGCCTCCCACGGTTCCGGGTTCTCGTCGGGGAAGAAGTACCCGTCCAGGCGCAGGCCGTTTCCGCGGTTACCGGCGTCCACCGACGCCCCCCGGGTCAGCGCCAGCCACCGGTCGAACGAGCTGCCGTCCGCCGCGTCGCAGGTGTCGGCCAGGTCCTGGAGGTAGCACGGACGAGCCAGTTCGAAGTCCCAGCGACCCACGTCGATCGGAGCCAGGATGCCTGGCTCGTCGACCCCACCGGAGTCGGGATCCGACGCGAGCTGCCCGGTGAAGTCGTGATCCACCAGCACCCGGTTGAAGACCTGGACATCGGCCACCTGGCCCAGACCCGTCACCATGCCCGTCTTCGAGGTGCCGACACGGAACGGTCCGTTCGCCGCCCAGGCCGCCGCGGTACGGGTCCTCGCCTCGGTGAGTACGCCGTTGCGGTATATGCGCGCCTGCCGCTCGGCGGCGTCATACACGACGGCCAGGTGGGTCCACTCGTTGAGGGTCGCGGGGGCGTAGACGAAGATGCCGGCAGGGTTGCCCGCTTGGTCGGTGTCGTAGAGCACGAAGCCCCAGCTCTTGGCGTCCTTCGTGTTATAGAGGATGAACCCCGACGAGTTCTGCCCGTCCTGGGAGACGGCCGCCCGGTAGTTGTCGCTGGCATCGGTAAGCCGCACCCAGAGTGCCACGCTGAAGGATTTGGTGGTGTCCACCACCCTTGTCGTGGTCGCCAGCCCGGCGCCCGACGGGCCGAGGGTGGCGGTGCTACCGCCGACCAGCCGCAGGTTCGGGGTCCATGTCACACCGGTCGGCGTCAACGGCGTGTCCCCGCCCAGCGCCGGCTGACCGTCGGCCAGTGCCTGTGCCTGGGTCTGACCGGGATAGGTCTCCAGCCCCCACCGCGCTACCGCCGGGGAGGGTCTGGCGACGGTGAGCTCCAGTGAGGAGGGGTTACCCAGGTTCCCGACCGTGTCGATGGCGCGCGCCCACAGCACGTTCTGGCCGTACTTGTGGACGGTCAGCGTCACCGTGGCGGTCCTGGTGCCGGATCCGGACGCGGTCACTTCCCCAAAGTTCGGTGGCGAGGGCATCGTGGCTAGTACGTCCGGCTTGCCGTCACCGGTGAAGTCGCCCGGAACGAAGATCGCGCCACCCACCGGAATGTTTCCCTTGAGGACTCCCGTGGACTCCAACCAACCGCCGGCGCCATTGCCGCGGATCAGCTTGACGTCTCCCGTGGAAGTGATGCGGTAGAGCATGTCGGTCTTGCCATCGCCGGAGAAGTCGCCCCTGCCGAAGAGAGCGGCGCCATTCCAGCCGGTCCCGATGCTCTGGGATACCCCGGTGACCCAACCGCCCGCGCCGTTGCCCCTGACCATGTACAGCGTGCCGTCCGACTTGCGCCACAGGACGTCGGGTTTGCCGTCCCCGCTGAAGTCGCCAGGTGAGAAGATCCACGTGGCCGACCCCCAGCCGGTGCCGATCTGCACGGACGTCGACTCCAACCCGCCGGCGGTCGTACCCCGGCGCATGAAGAGGTTCTGGGTGGCCTGGTCCCGGTAGAGGACATCCGGCCGGCCGTCACCGGTGAAGTCGCCGGGAGAGAACAGGAACTGGGCGGTGGACCAGTTACCGGTATCCAGTGATTCGGGTCCGCTCAGGAACCCGCCGGCGCCGTCGCCGCGGACGACGCGCAGGCTGGAATCCCCCAGCCGGCGGAATACGACATCGGGTTGGCCATCGCCGGAAAGGTCGCCAGGGCTGAACACCGTGCCGTCGGTGTCCCACACCGCTGGCGGCTGCGAGAAGGCGCTGGCGATGCCGCCGGTTCCGTTGCCCGCGTACGCCCGCACCGTGTGCAGGACTCCGGGCGGGCCGGTCCAGCTGTACTGGAACTTCGCCACGTCCGCCGTACCGGAAATCGTGAAGGTGATGGGCTGGCCGGGACCGGGAATGGTGCCCGAGGTGATCGTCGGAGCGGGCGGCACCGAGGTGTCGACCCAGAACTGGCACCAGCCGGACCACGGCCCGGTGATGCTGTACGGCGCGGGATCCGTCGCCCGGACGCGATAGGCGTACATCTTGCCGTTCGTGACAGCGACAGCCGCGGTGGTGCCGCGTCCGTTGGCGGTGGCCGGTGCGGGCGGAGGTGGCGTCTTGCGCACCGGGTACGTATCCGTGACCGTGCCGATCCCGCCGGAGGGAACCTCGATCCACTCGTAGGTTCCAGTCAGCGTCTGCCCGGAATCGGCATCCGGGTAGACGGACGAGAACGTGGGTGTCAGGGTGCCGATGCCGACCGCACCAGCGGGACAGGACACGCCGGACACCTGCAGGCCCGTCGGCTTGCTCGGCTTGGCATCGTAGTCGACGATGAGCTTGGCGTTGGCAGGGTAGAACTTCTTCCACCGGGACTGGGTGCTCTCATCCGTGCCGTCGGAGTCCCGGGCGCTGAAGCCGACCGCGATGATGTTCCAGCTGTTCGTGGCCGCCGTCAGCACCTGGCTGGTCACCACGGAGCCGGTGAAGTTCATGATCATGTCGGGCTGCGGCGAGTCAGAGCAGCCGGTGCCCTTGTTGGCGTGTCCGGCCGCGGCATCAAGATGCCGGATCAGACCCATCGCCGACCATGAGGCCTTCATCGTGGCGTTGATCGCCGGGGTCAGGTACATGTTCACCCAGGTGTCCGAACAGGACCACGAGTGGTACAGCTTCATCTGCACGTACGCCGACTCGATGTGCTTGCCCTTCAACGACACCGAGCCGTTGGTCGTGGGGAACTCGAAGAACGACCGGAACACCGCGCCGTCGCAGGGCCCGTCCGGGCTCAACCCCACCCGGGCCACCGAGTAGTCGGTGTTCGTGCAGTTGTTGCTCGTCGCGTACGCCCACTTCGACTTCGACACCGACCAGGCCGGGTCGACGAAGACCGGGAACCGCACCGCAGGGTCGTCCAGCAGGCGCACGTCCGGTACCAACACCAGCCGGTCAGCGGCGACCCGGGTGGCCACCGCTGCCGTACGCGCACCGTCTCCCGCCGTAAATGCGGTGGACCGCTCGACGGCCGTACCCGCCGCGTCCGGTGCCAGCCCGGACGAGTCCCACATCACGGCCGGCTCGGCCTGTGCCACGAGCGTGGTGCCGGCAAACGCCTGCAGCACACCGCCCGGCCCGCGGGCCACCCGGACGTCTCCGCCCAGGCGGAGGGCCACGGTCCGCACCGCCGGGTGCGCCGCCGCGCGGGCCGACTTCACCACGAGCGCGTGACTGAACCCGGTAGCGGTTGCCCGCACGACAAGGTCGACCTCGGGCAGGACGCCGCCGTACCTAGCCGTCTCCCCGACGACCACCGGAGCAGGTAGCGCGCCCGGCCACCACATCAGCAGCGAGCGCCCACCGCGCCGAAGGGTGACCAGCGGGGCGTCCGCCCCGCCACCGGAGAAGGCGACGTCCGCCACGGACACCGCCGGGCGGAGCAGGCCGTCGCCGCCGGACCGCAGGGTCAGATCCAGATCCGCCCAGGCGCCCCCCGCGCGACGGGCCCGCTGCGGCACCACCGCCGACTCGAACCGGAGCCGGCCGTCCGGCTGCGCCAGCACCTGGACGTACTCCGACTGCGACGGGGTGACCGCGACCGGCTGCCCGCACCGCGCCGCCTCGGTGAGCGCCGCCGCCTCGGTGGGCGCCGATCCGGCGCAGGCCGGCGGCGCCCCGACTGCCGGGGTCATGTCGGCACCGGGTACGACGACGGCGCCGATCGCGGCAGCCACGGCGGCGGCGCCGATCAACCCCATGCGGCAGCTGAACCTCAACGATCGCGCCATGGCTTACTCCGGTGATCAACTGATCTGGGCCAGATCGGCACGATCAGGAAATCCCGAGATCGCCGATGGAACCAGGACGTTGGACCGGACGTTGAGCCGGACGTTTCGGATGATCGGCCCTCATGGTCCTGTCCCAGCTTCGGGATGCTGGTGCGCCGGCCCTGTACCGCGGCACGGGCGGCGCTAATCGCGTCGAGCTCGTCGTCTTTGCCTTCAGGCGGCGATCGGTGCGGTCCGGCCGGTCGACCTCGAGAACCTCGATGCCGGCATCGGTCAACGCGCGGGTGTTCGTACCGCAAACTCGGCGTGAAGGTCTCAGCGACGTCGGTGCGCAGCATCCTGCGCCGGCACCGCCTGGGCCCGGCACCGCGCCGCGGCGGTCCCCGTCACCGCCCACCCCACCGGCGCCTGGGTCACCCAGGCCGCCCGGAACCTGCTGATGGATCTCGACCAGCACGCCGACCGGTTCGCCATGCTGATCCGCGACCGGGACGCGAAGTTCGTAGCCGCCTTCGACGCGGTGCTCGCCGCGGCCGGTATCGACGTGGTGAGGATTCCGCCGCGGGCGCCGAAGGCGAACGCGTTCGCGGAGCGCTGGGTGCGCACGGTCCGCACCGAGTGCCTGGACTGGATGCTCGTCTGGAACCGACGCCACGTGGCGAAGGTACTCGCCACCTACGTCACGCACTACAACACGGCTCGTCCGCACCGAGGCATCGATCTCGACATACCCGCCGCACAGATTCGGCGGATCGAACGCGTGGACCTGCTCGGCGGACTTGTCCACGAGTATCGTCACGCGGCCTGACAGCCCTTTCCTACACCCGGCCTGCGTCGCCACATCAAAGCAAACTCCCGACCCGTTTCATCGGCGCTCCGGCCGCCGCTGCGGCGGCGAACCGATCTCCCGTGGCGTGCCGCAAGCTCCAACGCGGGCGTCGCCTCACGCGGATCAGCAAGCGTGCCCGGCGCCACCGACGTCATGGCGCGGCGAAGTTCCGGCTAACTGCTCGGGCTACTGCAGGACGAGCGCCGGGCAAACTCCTCGCTGGAGAGGTACTTTCCTTGAAAGCTCACCCGGCCGCCGACCAACGAACTTGGCCGGAAACTCGCGTGCGGCGCGGTGCCGTTGTTCAGCCGCAGAAAGGCCGCGTACTCGGTGCCGGCGTCGAGCGGTACGGCCAAGAAACTGGTCGCGGTGCTCGGTGGGTTGAAGGTCTGCTCCCACATCACCGGGTCCGTCTCTTTGATCACGGTATCCTTCGGATCAGGGCGCACGATCCACGCTCGTTCGACCCCCACCGGTCGGCAGTCGGTGTAGAGGATCTCCACCGAGTCGCCCGACAGCCGTACCGCTATCGGACTGAACGGTTCGCTGGGCAGGGCACGGGAAACGCAACCCGCCAGCGCGCCGGCGGTGATCAAGCCGGTCAGCGGCCCGATCACCAACCGGCGCGCCGCGCCGTGCCGTTCTGCTCGGCGAACACTCAGCATGGTGGGTAGTTCCCGTCCTTGAGCCCGGCCCACTTCTCGAAGGGGTTGCAGGAGCCGCCCCCGGAGGTCTTCTCGGCTACATAGTAGGAGACCGGGAAGATGATCATTCCAGCCGGACCGAAGGCTATTTGGAAGATAGCCCACTGGTCGGCGTGCTTCGCTTCGTGCGCCATCTGCCGGGCGGTCGGCTTGTCGTTGCCGGTCAGGTAAGCGCCACCGATCGTCGTGCCGGCCCGTTCGTACATCCACGACGGCGCGTTCTGGCAGACCGCCATGAACTCGTGCCAGTTAAACCCGCACCGGGCACCGCCGATTGTGGCGATCGTGACCACGCCGAGCGTGAGTGGGAAGTTGATGCTGGCCCGGGTTATGCCCCAACCGATGCGGGCCGCCTCGGTGGTCACATCCCAGAGGGCTGAGGCCGCCTCGGTGATCCCGTCCCAGACGGCCGAGGCCGCCGCCGTGATGCCATCCCAGACGGCCGACGCCGCGTCGGTGATCCCGTCCCAGACGGCCGACGCCGCGTCGGTAATTCCGTTCCAGACGGCCGAGGCCGCCGCCGTGATGCCATCCCAGACGGCCGACGCCGCCTCGGTGATCCCGTCCCAGACGGCCGAGGCCGCGTCGGTAATTCCGTTCCAGACGGCCGACGCTCCCGAGCTGACAGCATCCCAGGCGTCGGACGCACCCTCACTGATGGCGTCGCCGGCGTCGCTGAGGCAGTCGCCCCAGGTGGTCGGGTTCCAGCTACATCCGTCGTGCCCGTCGTTTTCGACCATGCTGATCGGGTTGCCACCGCCGAAGGCGTAACGGTTGCCGGTCCAGGGGTTGAGGCCGAGCCGCAGGTCGGAGAGGGCGCCGTTGTAGCTGTCCAGGGTGAGGAACCGGTTGAGGCCGGGGCTGTAGTCGCGGAAGCCCATGTCGTAGGAGCTGGAGCCGGGGTCCCACCGCTTGGCGTTGAACCGGTACGGGTTGTAGGGCTGACTGGACGGGTTCTGCGGGTCGGGTTTGTCGACGCCGGTGAAGAGAGACTCGTCGTTGCTGCCGTAGGCGGTGTAGCCGTAGGTGGCTTTCGTGTCGCCGGTGTCGTCGGTGATCTGTTCGACATCGGCGTGCGGGTTGTATCCGTAGAAGATGTCTTCCTCGGTGCCGTCGGCGTTGAACGTCGTTTGCGACAGCCGTTCGCCCAGCGGCGAGTACTGGTAGGACTTGGTTATCCTGCCGCCGACCTCTTCGTTGATGAGCTGGTTGGACAGGCCCAGGTAGTTGAATGTGGTGGTCTTCGCGCTGGCGGTGCCGGCGTCGCTGGTCCTGGTCGCGGTGCGGTCGAGCGGGTCGTAGGTGTACTTCGTGACCGTCGTGGCGGTGCCGCTGGTGTGGCGGTTTTCCAGCACGCGGTCGAAGCCGTCGTAGACATTGCGCTCGATGATGATGCCGGCCGCGGTGGCCGAGTCAAGGCGGCCGAACGGGTCGTAGTTGTAGGACAGCAGGGTGCCGCTCACGCTGGCGGTCAGCAGCCGGTTGCGGTCGTAGTTGAACGTGGTGGTGAGGTTCTTGACGGTCTGCGAGATGACGTTGTTGTTGGCATCGTGGATGTAGGTCTCGGTACCGGCGCCGTCACCAGTCCGGGTCACCGACGCGAGCCGGTCCCGGGGGTCGTAGCTGTAGGTCGTGGTGGTGGAAAGGTAGGCCGAGTGGTTGTCGGCGTTCATCTTCCGGCTCACGTCGCGGATCCGGTTGCCGTTGAGGTCGTAGTCCATGACGTGGTCGGACACCAGCGTGCCGTTGGGTTTCTTCTCGGTCTCGGTGTTCAGCCGACCGTTCGCGAAGTAGGTGTAGTCGACGGCGTTGCCGTTGCCTTTCACCTGCCGCAACCGCTGACCGCGGTCGGTGTACGTGTACGTGGTGGTCTTCGGATCGGGGTCTGCGGCGGTCTTGCCGATGGTGACCGACGAGAGCAGGTCTCGCGGATCGTACTGGTACCGGGCATACAACTTGTCGTGGCCGGCCGTGAGCAGATCGCCGTTTTCGTTGTAGGTGAACGACGTCGTGTTCTTGAGGCTGCCCGCCTTGAACTCCTTGACCTGCTCGACCTGGTTCAGCCCGGTGTAGCCGACGGTGTAGGTGTCGACGCGTGCGTCCAGGCTGGCGTCGGTGATCGTGGTCAGGTTGCCGTTGGGGTCGTACCCGTAGCTGTAGTCGTGTTTCTCAGTGTCGGTCTCGCCGGCGTTGTTGCGCACCAGCTTGACCGCGTCCGCCACCACGGTTCCGCCGGCCTGGTCGGAAAGGCTCACCCGGTGCGCGTTGCCCGCGGTGAAGGCATACGAGCCAAGAGATACCCAGGTACCGGCGCCGGTCGTCTGGTTGACGGTCTTGACGGTGGTCCCGGCGCCGTGGGCAACGGTGAACTTTGCGTCGGTGGCCGCACCGGACACGCTCGGGTACCGGACGAACACCTCGTAGTTGCCGTCCTGCGGGATGTTCAGCCGCCAGGTGAACGTGTTCGTCCCGGTGCCCGCCGAATGGGTCTGGTAATTGTGCCCGTACCGGTTCGTCGCCGAGGTCGCCACCGGCCACGTGCCGGTCGCGGTGGTGTTGTTGAAGTCGGAGTTGTCGACGAGCACGACGTGCAGGCCGACCGGAACGCCATCGTCGGAGCGCGCCTTGAGCTTGCCGTCCGGGTGGTACTGCCACGTCATGGTCCGGCTCGACGAACCACCGGCCGAGGTGATTTTGCGCAGCGTCTGTTCACCCAGTGCGTTGTAGTCGTACTCGGTGAGGATGTCCCAGGGATCCGTTGAGCTGCGGGGCGAGCCGTCGTCCCAGTACGTGTACCTGGTGTCGTTGCGTACCAGCTCCCCTGACGACGGCGGAGCGGACACCTGCGCCAGCCGGCCGACCGCGTCGTAGGAGTAGATGGTCTTGTCCGGCGTGGTGTAGCGCGCGTCATCCTTGTCGAAGGGGGTCAGGGTCTCCTTGACCCGGTTCAGCTCGTCATACACCGTGGTCGTGGCGAAGTCCTCCGGATCGTCGGTGGTCGCGACGCCACGCGGAGTGATGATCCTGGTCTGGTTGCCGACCTGGTCGTACTCGTACCTCGTGACGTGGTAGGTCGTGGTGCCACCGGCGACCTTCTGCGGCACCTTGATCTCTGTGGGCATGCCCCGGGCGTCGAGGTTGTACTGCGTGGTGTTGTTCAGCTGATCCGTTGTCGCGGTGACCAGGCCGTCCCGGTCGTACGTGGTGGTGGTGAACTTGCCCAACGCATCGGTTGTCTTGAAGGTGCGATGGTTGCGGTCGTAGGCGTACTTCACGGTGTAGTCAGCGGTGTCCGCGGTGGCATTCTTGCGCGCGTCGATCACCGTGACCACGTTGCCGACGTTGTCGTACTCGAAACTGATCTTGTTGTTGCTGGCGTCGACCACGCTGGTGAGCTGGTAGATCTCGTCGTAGGTGCTGGTCGTCACGAAGTCGCCGACCGTCGCGCTCAGATTGCCCTTCGGCTCCGTGGTGGTCAGGACGTGGCCGACCTTGTCGTACGTGTACGAGGTCTTACGCTGCGGGTCCCCGGCCGCGTCCACCGGCGCCAGGGCGAAGCTGAGCCGGTCGGCGTCGTCGAGGACCACGGTGACCACCGCGCCGTTGGCCGCCGTGGATGTGGTGATGTTGTCGTTGGGGTCGTAGATCGGGGCGGGAGTGACGATGTAGACGGGCGGGTTGGCGCTGAGGTCCTTGGGGATCTTGCGCTCGAGCGGGCGCCCGTACACGTCGTATGCCTGTGTGGTGTCCTTGCCCAGGGCATCCACAATCTTGGTGACGTTACCGCGGATGTCGTAGGTGTAGGTGGTGGCCTTGGTCAGCGCATCGGTGATGGTCCGCGGGTACCCGCTGGGATCGAAGTTGGAGTAGCGGGTGGTGTGTCCGTTCGCATCCGCCGCCGTCAATTGCTGGCCGAACGTGTCGTAGGTGTAGCTGGTGGTGTAGTCCCCGGCCGTGGCCGTGGTGTTGCCGATCGGGTCGGTGACCGAGGCGAGATCGCCCTCGGTGGTGTACGTGAACGTCCAACGGCGACCCTGCTGCGACTGCTTGGCGATCAGGTCGGCGACGTGGCCGTTGAGCCCGAACTGGTAGGCCAGGGTGGTGCCGGGCCAGCCGTTACGGTTCGCCTCGGCGTCCTTGATCTCCGTTGGGTAGCCGGTCTTGGCATCGTACGCCCAGGTGAAGACCGCGCCGTTCGCCTCCTCCAGGCGGGCGACGTTGTTGTCGGCGTCCCAGGCCAGCTTGGTGAGCTGGTTCTTGGCGTTGGTGACCTGGGTCGGCCGGCCGAACCCGTCGATGACATACGTGGCGTTGTGGTTCTCCGCGTCGGTCACCACGGTCTGGATCGTCGAGCCGGCGGTGCCGTCCGGATCGGTGTACGCGAACCTGGTCGGGTTGTTCAACCGGTCGGTGTAGGTCTTGGTGCTCCACTTGAACTTGGGATCGTCCTCGGGGCGGCTGTAGTAGTCCAGGTTGGTGGCGTGGCCGCGCGGGTCGGTGACCCGGATGAGCTTGACGTTCTTGTTGCCCTGGGTCATATCGTAGGCGAAGCCGAACACCTTGGGCTGGGCCGAGCCAGCGCCGTCAATCACCTCGCCCAGCAGTCCTTTGACTGTGTAGGTGAAGGTGAGTTTCCGCCCTGAGATGTCCACAATGGACCGCACGTGGTCGATGATCTTTGGGTTGGTCAGGTTGGTCTGCCCGGTTACCTTCGTCCAGGTGGACTCGTCGATGGTGTCGTAGGTGTCACCCTTGGCCCAGTACTCGATGGTCAGCGTCTGCCGACCGACCGGATCGGTCAGGTAGCGCAGGAACTTTGTCGGCTTGTTCTGCGACCGGCGCACCTCGTAGGTGAAGGTCATGACGTTGCCGTTGTTGTCCTGGACCGAGGACAGGTAGCCGTCGCAGTCGTAGAAGAACTGGGTGCGGTCCGGGCGGGTCAGCGACCAGGCCCGCGACTCCTCGGTCTGCCTGTCGCAGACGACCAAGCGTTGCAAGAACAGATGCACACCCGCCGGGTGTCGCCACTCGTTGGCGGTCGCGTCCCAGGAGAACGTGTGAGTGGTGCCGTCGCCGTCGGTCAGGGTGACGGTGGTCGGGTTGGGGTTGGGATGGAAGTCCAGCGGGGTGCCCAACCGCATCAGCGAGGATGCCTGCAGCGACCAGCCGTAGCCGGCCACCGTGTCGGAGGTGTCCTTCGAGTTGTACGCCAGGCGCACGAACGTGCTCAAGCCCCGGGACGGGTTGCTGAACGCGTTGTACGACCAGACCGTGTTGCCGGCGTAGAGGTTGTTCACCAGGGTGGTGCCGGCGCCGGTGTTGATTCCGGCGTACTGGTAGAACGTCTCCAGCCCGAGCTGGTCTGAGGTCGGGTCCTCGACCGCGACGTTCTGATCCAGCGAGGGGATGCCGGCGGCGGCGGACAGCCACTGCCCGGTGGTCTTGTTGTGCAGCTCCCACTTGAGCAGGTAGTCGGTGCGCTTGTTGCCGGCATCGGACTGGATCGGCGTACGCAGCTGGGCGGCGATCTCGACGGTGTCGCCCGGCACGATGTTCTTCGGCAGCGGGGTCGCCAGCTGGTTGCCGCCGGTGGTCACGTCGGTGACGCCGTCGGGCAGCATCCAGTGGTAGGACAGCTCCCAGTCCGCGGCGGTCCAGGTGCTCAGCGTGGGGTTGGAGACACTCACCTGGACGGTGTAGGTGTCACCGGGGATCATCCGGGCTGGCGTGTACGGCGCGTGGTAGGTCGAGGCGGGCGTCGGTTCGAGGTAGCTGACCTCCAGGGTCGGGCGCAACATCGGCTCGGCGCCCTCGGAGGACAGCAGCATCACCCGCGCGGTGGCCGGTAGCTCGTCGTGCATCTTCAGCAGCAGTCCGAAGTTGCTCGCCGGGTTCGCCAGCCACCCGTTGACGGCGGGCTTGACGTCCCAGCGCTGCCACTCGGGGTCGTTGGTCAGCCCACCCTCGCTGGACAGCACCGCCGGATCGTAGTCGCCGCCCGGCGTGCTCCAGGGGGTGGTCGCGTCCGCCTTGTTCCACGTCGCGGTGGTTTCGGCGAACGTGCGGGTCAGCCTGTGCACGTCAATGACGTCGCTGACCGTGCCCGGGTAGACGTTGGTCGTCCACATTCGCAGCTGGGCGTCGGTGACCTGCGCTCCGGCCGGAATGCCGGTCAACGTCGGGAACTTCACCAGACCCCTGGTGTCGCCGTAGAAGGTGGAGTTGTTGCCCGGCGAGACGTACGGGTCACCGTCATAGACGTCCACATTGGAGTCTGGGAGCTGCTTGGACAGCGTGGTGTCCACCACGCCGGTACGGAAGATCCGCGTCACCCGGCCCGCCTTGGGCAGCCGCACCCCCTGTGTGGGCGCGGGAATCACCTGCCCGTCGGCGGTCTTCACCGCCACCATGTAGTAGTAGTACTGGCCCAGCTCGGTGTCCAGCGTGTCGGCCGCCGTGGGCGTGGCCGAGGTGTCCTGGTAGCTCAGCGTGCCCGGTGGCAGCGGCGCCACCAGGGTGGCCGCCGAGGGCGTGTAGGTCTGGCGCAAGCTGCGGTGCACCTGGTACTCGACGATGTTGTCCCCGGCCGCGGCGGACGGGTCCTGGTACGCCGACCAGGACAGTGCCGCGCCGGTGGCGGTGACGGTGGTGGGCACAGCCAACGTGACCCCGGGCCGGCCCCAGGTCAGCACGAGCCTGGGCAGGTTGTAGTCGCGGCCGCCGTTGCGGTAGAAGTACTCCGCCCCCTCGTAGATCGGGCCACCGCGGCCCTTGACCGCTTCGTCAACCGCTTTGACCATGAGCCCGTAGTTGGGCTGCGTTCCGTTGATCCACTCCTGGACCACGTTGCGGACAGCGAACGAGCTCCACACGCTGGAGACTGCGCGTTTCTTGGTCGCAGCCCCCCACTTGGTGAACCGCACGGCATCCGCGATCACCGCCTTACCGGATACGTCTCCGAGCACCACCTTGCCGGTTGTACCGGCCACGAACGGATGCACGCCGAGGGTCTTCCACTCCCCGATCCCGCTGCCGGTCTGGTCGACGGTGTACGTCTTGGAACCGCCGGAGTAGAACACGGTGTAGGGGGTGTTGGTGGCCCGGTCGGCCTCCGAGACGTAATGCACCTCCACCTGGTAGTCGCCCGACTCGGTGATCGTCGGTACCCAGGTGTGCGTGTTGCCTGTGGTGGTGTCGTTGTTGTACCGGTAATCGGCGTTGATGGCCAGCGGAGTCAACGTGGTGTTGGTCGAGTACGGCCAGGTACCGGACACCGCCGTGCCCGCATCCCCGTCATCGACGGTGACCATGTTCCCCGCCGGCCGGGCGGCGGTGTTGGCCGACATGTTCGCCCAGGTTGCCGTCGACTCGCTCCACGCCGCGGTCACCCGCCGCGCCTCCATGGCCACGTCGTATCCCCAGGCGGTGTGCGTCTGATCGTAGTACAGCTGCAACTGGGCGTCGTCCAGCACGCTGCCGGCCGGTACCCCGGTCAGCGGGAACTTGACCAGGGTGCGCCAGGTCTGCGTCGCGTCCGTACCGACCTTGAGCTGATAGGTGTTGTTGTAGTTCGTGCCCGTAGCGCCTGAGTAGATCTGCACGTCCTGTCCGTCGGCCGGCACCGGCTGGATTCTGATCGTCGGGTCGACCGTGACCGGATACACCCGGGCCGGATCGGCCAGCCACGCACGGTCCGCGCTTATGGTGATTGTCGCCGCGCCGCCGTCCTGCGACAGCGTCTGCGTCACCTTGTCGGACATAGTCGTGCCGGTCGGTGAGTTCGTGTCAACGCGCGAGTCGGTCATGTACGGCGCCGGCATCACGAGCACCTCGCGGCCGCCGTCCGCACCGGTGAAGCCGATCGAGCCGTCCGCATGCTGTACCGCACGCAAGCCACCGGTCCGCAGCTTGAACGCCACACTGAACCCGCCGACCGGCGCCCTGGACAGCACCAGGCTCTCTTTCAACGCGCTCGGCGTCACTTCATACACCACATCGGCGCCGCCCGCGACACCCACGAACGTCACCGTGGAACCGTCCACCGCCGGTGCCGACACGACGGGCTCTGCGTGCACACCCAGCTCAACAAACCGCCCGCCGGCCTCGAACCGCATCAGCCGATCCGACCGGTCACCGAACAACGACGCGAACGAGTTCGTGGTGTTCTCCAACACAAAACCCGGCCTGGTGGCGGGTCGAACGGTGGTATCGATCGGGCGCCACCCGCCACCCGCATCGCGGAAATGCATCGGCACCGGAGAGACCTCGGCCTGCACCCGCCCGTCCGAGAGCTGGAAGAACTTCGCGTTCGCCGTTCGCCGCTCAGCTAGCTCCTGCACCCGCTTCTGCTGCGGCCAGACGACACCCGGCGGTACTGGGTCCTCCCGCGGCACACCGGCCAGATGCAGATCCACTGACCTCGGCGGCGCCGGCGCGCCCTTATCCGCAGCCGGGTGGCCGCCGACCAGACCCCGGAGGAAATCCGACAGGCTGGTACCCCCGTCCCGCGTCGTAGCGGATCCGGACTCTCCGGAAGGCGCGGCCGAACCCAAACCCGCGGTCATGAACGCGCTCAGGACGCCAGCCAGCAGCCAGCACAAAGTACGCTTCCTCACGGCCGAATCCCTCCAGACCAAGCGCAGAGCACGCTAGAGACCGGCCACGGCGCACGAATCCCACCCTGCGAGCCCCGTGACGGTGGAACGAAGTGACGTGAACTTGATCGCTTCGTATAAATGCGTAGGGACACATTGGTCCATCGGCTGTGGGCTGTCAAGGTACCTTCACACTCTGGAACTTGATCTCACAGCATGGCGCGCGGCGGGGCGAGCCGCTCGGAGTCGACGTCGACCGCGGCGACGAGCCGGGCCCGGCTGCCGAGGCGGTCCAGACGCGGCGATGCCACCGGTGCCGACGACAGCGACGTCCGCCGTCGCGGTTACGGCCCCGCCTCGGACACCATGACCGTGGACACGAAATGCCGGTCGGAGGCCACCACGCGCTCGTCGCCGACCAAGGCGCAGTGACCCAGGTATTCGGTGAGAACCCGGCGCAGCTGTTGCTGGCTCCAGATCAGGGACCAGTCCAGGCACTCGCTGCGCACGGTCCGCACCCAGCGTTCGGCGTAGCCGTTTGCCCGCGGTGCCCGGGGTGGGATCTTCACCACGGTGACCCCGGCGGCGGCGAACACCGTGTCGAACGCGGCGGTGAAGAAGTCGCAGGCCAGTAACCCACCGGCCTGGGCACGCAGGAACTGGGTCCAGGACGGCCCGCTGCGGCGGGGTGCCGGCCCGATCCGGTGCCGGCGCAGAATCC
>WNFV01006008.1_pt1 | contig 24280 bp, 20 predicted proteins | sample 5400101 | NCBI WGS metagenome assembly WNFV01 (sample SAMN13153361, study PRJNA577476) | soil metagenome | isolation source: 115 cm soil or saprolite under grassland replicate 1 | place: USA:California | collected 2016-06-15 | reverse complement strand
AAGAGTCCTTCCCAAAAACTTTCTTGCAACTCGCGCAGGAGCCGGAGCCCATCCCGCAGACCCGCAAAGCCATTCCGCCTGACTAAGGCGTCCACCATCCACGCCGCGATTTGCAAATCCTTGCTCTTAGCGGCGACTACCTCAGTGCCGAGATTGACAACTGTCCGCCAATCAGCAGTTTTTACTTCGCGTTGCCACTCGCCCATGGGCAAAACGTCGTCCTCGCGCCGCGCCTCTTGAATGGCGTCATATACCCCGTCGTAACGAACCGACTCGCCGGCGGGATTCTCACCCGCGATGGGCGCGAGTAACGAGCCAAAGTCTAAAATTTCCGGCGATGCCATAGTTGGTGCTCCTCCTTGGGCTCGGCCCATTTAAGTTGCGATCGCTGGTTGACAACGGTTCATTCTCTGATAGCGACAAGTTCAACCTTCAGGTCGGGAAATTCGTCAGGTAGATAGAGCGCCAAACTTCTACTTTTGCAGATTGTCTCCCACCATCTTCCCTGGCTGTGCAAGTGAAAATATTTATACCCTGGCTTGACCGGAATGGCACTTGGAGGAATAGGTTCGTGCGCAAGGACAACGCCGGGAACCGCGCGCCCGATTATGGCGCCAACTTCATCGGGTGAACTGATTTTGGATTGCGCGGGAATACGTTGAATTAACCGATTCGCCTCGACTTGAGCGTTCGCCGCGAGATAAAATTGCGCGTCCTTGAGCAACCGATCGTCGTGGATTTGCCCCACGTACCAAAGTTCCGGAGTCTTGACCAACGGTATAATAACGTACTTCGACGGGATTATTGTCTCCAGCAAGAAACGGATCTTCTGTTCCAACTCATCAAAGGTTTTATAGAGGTTCTCGTGGTCATAGCGCGGCACATCTCGCGGATCCGCCTGGAGCGAAAAAGTACTCAGTTCCCCAATGAGTTGCGCCAGCGCTAAATAAAGCAACTCCGGATGCCGAGTCGCGGTCCGGCCCAATTCCGCGATCTTGATCCAGATTTTTCCATCCAGGGACTCCCCGCCGAATAAGATCTGGAGATTCTTACTCGCCACCGGGATTTCATTTTCGTTTCCTTCAACCGTATCGTCGCTAACGCGCGCCATTTCCATCTGATAACGAACGGCCCGACCCGATGTGCCGTTTTCCAAACGGACATTTGTAGAATTCGGTTGGGCAGCCTGAATCGCCAGATAGACATCCAAGGTCTCGGCGGACGGAGCAAAAAACGTCTTCACCGATCGCGTCTCGGGCGCGTTGTCCTCGCTCGGAATCTCCACCGGCAAACCATCAGGCATGACCCCACTGCAACGGTAAAGCGAAAAGAAGCCGTTAATCAATCCTTCGCGATCAATCTCTAGTTCCGACAATCCCCAAAAAAATGGCGCCAACGCCTTCAATCGAAAATGAAGCAGATTCTCACGGTAACGATCTGCCTGCTGAAAGAGGTGGGGCGTCAGAAACAGACCTTCGCTCCACACGACGTTTTTTGCTCGGCTCATTCCAGCTCCTCGGTTACGAAGTCCTGACGATATACGGCGGCGGTTGCGGACCGGTAGAAAACGGGGCGGGAGCGCTTGAGGCCGAAGTCGACTGAAGCGCATCCAAGCGCAGGCGAGACAGATACTGGATAAAAGCATCCGTGAAGGATAAGCCTTGATTCAAGACGCGTCGTGGAACCCAGTAGCTGCCTTGCCGCGAAAGAAAGACGGCCGCAGAGCCGTTGACGAAGGAGATGATCTTCCCGCCCTTCGGCCCGGACTCCAAGTCTCTCACTTCCAGCAATAGACCTTCCCATTGTTGCTGCAAATGTTTGCCCGACTCCTCAAGGATTGCCTTCCAGCCCAAGGCAACCGGGCTTGCCAGCACGATCCAAATCAAGCGGTCGTCCCCTTGGGGCGAGCCGATGGTGCTTCTTAACATCTCTAGAGCCCAGGACGCCTTCAGAATAGGCTGCGTCGCGCCGCTGCTGGCTTCCCGTTCTTCGAAAGCTTTTTTAGCCGACGCAAAACTTCTTTCCGGCGTATTCAATTCCGCTCTCACCTGATCGAGAGAATTCAGAAACACGGCCAGATATTTCAAGGCGTCAGCCTCCTTGCCTTGGCCAGCTTCCGGAGAGGCCGTCTTGGCGGATTTTTGCGCGTCGGCGACCTTTCCTCCCTGCAAGACTAAAGCGATATCTCGGGTCATCCCCCTTTGCACAGCGGCCCTCTCCATCTGGGGAAATTCGCCAAGAAAGTCACCCCACTGGCGCAAGGCCTGGGTTCGGTAACTCACCTCGAAGTTTTTCACCGACTCGGTGAAACCAGCGGTCCGGTTCGGCATTTTGCGCAAACCCGAGACCAGCGGAGCGATCCCTTCCCGCCATGCTTGCGCCGTGTAGGCCGGATCGACTCGACCTGGGGTGGCAAAACCCCAAAAATCCGCCGCTTGAATCGGCGGAAACGCCGCCGACGCCGTTTCGAGGATGCGATCTTCGCGCAAACCGCCGGCGCTTAACCATCGTTCGATGCGCTCCAAGTCTTTAGACTGCATCTCCTGGCGTATCGGATCGGTTTGCCAGACAATATACGCGCGATGTGCGCGGCGCATTCGCTCTGCGCTGAGAATGTCGCCGTCGGCTTGCCTGGCGCCACCGGCTAGGACAACGCGGAAATCGAGATTCTCCGATTCGTTCCGACCGGCGCAACCGGGCTGCTCTGAACAGCGCGTTATCATTTCAACACGCTGCATGACGGCTCCCACCACCATCGGATTCGGTGAGCCGCCGGAAAGGATTTGATCGATACGAGCGTCCATCGGATTAAGCACGCTGGTCCGAAACACGGTGAGAAACCTCTGTCGGAGCGCGGCCGCCACTCGCTTCGACTCGCCCAGACCAAAGTTCATGGCCAACTTTTTCCACATCGAATGCGCCGTAAGATTCTCAATACTTTCTCGACAATCGTCCAACGGCCTCAGCACCTTTGCAATCGACTCGCCCCCTGACGCACCCATGCACGGCTTAATGTCCAGTCGCTTTAAAGCCAACCAGTTACTGGTAAAAGACAGAGTAAAAATCCCGCAGAGCAAGAGTGACGCGGCTATGCTAATGATCAATCCCGCCGCACGGGTTAGCTGGTAGCGCTCGATCCCCATCGCCGTTCGGCCAACCAAAGTACGATCATTGGGAAGTATGGAGGAAAAGAGATCGCGCGAGAAATGGTCGCGGCTGGCCCCACTTGGCTCTTGCCGGGAATAATTGACCCCGAGCAGGCGCGAGAGCCGGGAACGAGGCGCCCCGCCTTGCCGGGCGCTGGTGAAAAATAGCCCACGGAAAAATGGCGCGTCTCGATACGGGCTGGGTCGGAATAATACATCGACGAAAGCCCTGAGCGGCGCGTGAAAGCTTCGGATCTCGGCTGGGAACAGGAAGGTTCCACGGGTAGCGGCGTGCTGCTCTCGTTCGCCGATTATTGCCAGTCTTAGACGCTCCAATCTCTCGCAGACCGCGTGAAACGCCCTCTCAAAGAACCCAGCGATATCGGTGTTGCTGACTGTTTCAGAGTTCCCATATCCGAGCGCTTGCCCTTTAACACGATCCGGCAAGGCTTGGAAAAACTCCCCGAACCCGGCAATTAGATCGCACTTGGTGATCGCTAGATAGACCGGAAACTTGACACCCAACCGTTGAGCCAGGTCATCAAGGCGCTCCCGCAACTGAGCGGCTTGTTCCTTTAGCTTATCGACGGCCCTAGAGGCTATAGCGTCGGCGGGCAAAGCGATCAGCACGCCGTTGATGGGCTCTCTTTGACGGTTACGTCTGAGCAGATCGATTAATGCTTGCCATTCGCCGGCGCTATCGCTGCCCTTTGTCTGCACTGCGTAACGACCGGAAGTATCAAGCAGCACCAATTTCTCGAAAAACCACCAGTCGCAGTTGCTTGTCGGCCCGTCTTTCCCTGACGCAACCACGGAAGAAAGCGGACCGCTCGATTTGACTAAAGATGACTTTCCACAACCGGGCTCGCCAAGTAAGATAAACCACGGTAATGCGTAGATAGCGTCATCGCCCGCCTGCTGAAATTTCGAGCCGCGCAGAGATCGAAGGACCTCAGTCCATTTTCGCCTGAGATCTTGGAGATTGTCTTTGTCGCCGCGTCCTAAACTCTCTTCTCGTTCATCCCGGGCCGCCTCCGCTCGCTCTTTTAAAGCCTTGCGCCGCTTCCAAAAACGCCAACCGATATAGGCGCCGCCGGCCACGAGAAGAATAGCAGCTGCTCCGATCAGCAAGGCCCACCACGAAAGCCCCACATAGATTGCAGTCCCTAATAGGACGAGTACCGTTACAATTGCTATGGAAATAGGAATCAGGTTTGCCCGGATGGCAGACCGCTTCTCCGGTGCTTCCATAGGAGCTGAGCGTGAGCTGGATGTAACTCTCGGTTGCTCCAAAGCAACCGTTTGCCCTGAAACCGCGGAATCCCTCGTCGAGAAGATCAACTTCGGACCGCGTGCAGAAAACTGTAGGGTATCCCCATCGTTCAGGGGTACAGCGCCATCGATCTTACGCGAGTTTAGAAAAGTCCCGTTGCGACTCTGGAGATCTTTGAGGTAATAGGCATCGCCCTCACGGTAAAGCTCCGCATGATAGCCGGAAACAGACGCATCTTTTTGCGGGTCGAATTTGACGTCGTTGTCCGCTTGTCTGCCGATGCGGATCTTCTCCGCATCAAACGAGTCGATTTGGCCAGACCTACTGCCTTCGATATGCTTGAGAAAAATTGGCATCGGGAGCGCTGCGGCAAGCGTCGCAAATCGTTTAGCGCACGCGATCTACGAAAGCGGATTTTAGTCGAAAGCTGAACTATCCGTCAAGGTATTGCTGCAATATCGGTGTCACATACAAGCCCATTCGCGCAACCCCTAAAAGGATGATACATGGAAGGACCTATATGAATGTCATCGACACGTCCAACGACCGAGAACGAGCAAGCGATTGGAATCAAGGAATCTGATGTCGAGGTGAGTTTGGCTAGCGAACGACGAGCGCAAGACTTTCGGCCGGTGCAACCATGATCTGCGCACCCGAGAATGGAAAGCGGCCTTGAGAAAATGCGCCGCGCTTTCTCCTGGCCGACCACTCAGCATTTCAAGTCCGGCCGTCCCAAAATTGCTCTCTCCGCGTCGCACGCCTTTTTTGTCCTCTCCATTTCGGCCTCAACTTCCTTATTAGACGGATCAATAGCGCGCGCCTTTAGCAGTTCTTTTGAAGCATCGGCGTACTCGCCACGCTCGCGAAGATTCTTGGCAACTCGAATGTGATCCTGGATCTTTGTATGGCTTGGAGATTTCTGCTCCGTAGTTGGTACTGTTGTTGGTACTGTCGTTAATTTCGGTTCGTCTGCGGGTCTCTGCTCCGGTTCGTTTTTTTTCCCCAAGGGGCGATCCTGGATATTCGCAGTGTTTAAACTTTTGTCGACCGGCTTTGGCTTTTCGGGCGGAGGGCGCGGCGGCGGCGGAGCGCTTTTTACTGCCTCCGGCTCTGGCCTGCTCGGTGGCGGAGGAACAGGCACGGGCACCGGTTCTATCATCGGCTCCGCTACGACCGGCGGTTCTATCTTAGCTTCGGGAACGGGCCAATCCGTGAATTTGATTAAGCCAAATACCAGCCCCGCGATCACCAGCGCTCCAATGAATCCTAGACCCAGATGCTTGCTGTTGACACCCCTGAACTTGGCAAAAGGCTCGTTTTGAAAAATCTGCGTCGCTGCGATGGTTCGAGGAGCATCATCGATCATGGTCGCATTCGCCGCGGCAATCGTTGCGAGCGGATCTCGGTCTGACTCCGCTTGGCCGACTTTTTTTAATCCCTGCGCAATCTCCCGCATGTCACGCTGACGTTTCTCCGGTTCCTTTTCCAACGCTTGCATAACTACTCGCTCCACCGCGGACGGCACTTCGCGGCGCAGCTTGCGTAGCTCCAGCGGCGCTTCCCGGATTTGCTTTACCAGCACGGCGCCCGGTGTTGATGCCCGAAACGGCACCGATCCGCTAAGCATTTCATAGAGCACGATCCCGAGAGCATAGACGTCGGTTCGCTCGCTGACTTCCGCCCCCTCCGCTTGCTCCGGCGCCATATAGGCAGGCGTACCCATAATGACGCCCGCACGGGTCAATCGGCTCATGCCGCCGGTATCTCTCAAGCGCGCGATGCCGAAGTCCATGAGCTTGACCTTCTCGACGTCTTCGTCGCCCACCACCATGATGTTTTCTGGTTTGATGTCGCGATGGATCACGCCCATCCGATGCGCCGCTTCCAATCCTTCGGCGATCTGCACACCCAAACGGACGGCCCGCCCTATGTCCAGCGGGCCGTCACGCCGGATTATGTCCGTCAGTCGTTGGCCGTCGACATACTCCATGGCGATAAATAGCAATTCATCCTCGCCCTGGTCGAAATCGTGAACCGTGACGATGTACGGATGATTCAACGACGCCGCAAGCCGCGCCTCGCGGCGAAATCTGCCGATGAATTCTTCATCGTTGGCGTAGTTGCCTTGTAAAATTTTGAGTGCCACCTTGCGCGCCATGCTGATTTGTTCGGCGAGATAGACCGCGCCCATGCCGCCCTCGCCGAGTTTCTTGATAATCTGATAGCGGCCCTTAATGGTTCGACCGATGTATCGATCGCCGATTGACCCCTCTTGGCGCACCGGTTCGAGGGGCGTGCCGTCGAAACCGCACAACCTCATCTCATCGTCGTACTTCCTGTCACAAACGGGGCAGTATTTCATTGCCTAACTCACCTCTTTGGGATCGCCCTACCGTAATGCAATTATACGTCGAAATCGAGAAATTTTTATTTCCGGTACCCGGCCTCGACTTTGAGCCGGAGGCTTACTCACCGCGGCCGGGCAGAGGTATATTCGGCTGGGCCAACAGCCAGCCAGCAGGAAGCCTGGAGTTCTAGGTGGAACAACGGAAACCGATGTTGTTGTTTGCGGCGGCGAGGTTTTTCCGCATTGTGCTCCTCAGGGCGCAGGGCGTCGCCGCTCCGGATAAAAAATTCATCGTTTTTCTTGGCTCAATTGCCGCGCCAAGGGCAGAGCCTATCTTCGCCCGCCCCGTCGGCGCCGACGCGTCCGTCAAAATTTCTATCCTAGATCGATGAAACGCTATCACGGCCGGCACCGTGACAGCGCGATTGAGCGAGAGGTGGAGCTGTGGCGATCGACGCGCTCGTCGACCCCCTTGTGGAAATCTGCTCGAAAAGGAAAGAACTCGTCAACGATAGGTATCAATTCGTCAGTTTAGGGGCAAAAGGCGCTCGGGCATCATGCGCATCGGTCGGATACGGACCTACTTCTCGTTGGGAAACGCACAGGTACCGATATACTACGCTCGCGCCCGTTGAGGCGCAAGAAATTGGAATCAGCAGCCGGCGCCGATAGTACCCGCTGAAGCAAGAGTAAACGCCTGATCTCTTCCCTCAGCAATCAGACGTTTCTGTTCCTTTTGTTGCTGCGCAGGCTTGGGCGTCCAAGCAAGCTCGACACCCGAAGTTATCCTGTAGCGCTCTCTATTATCCATTTGACCTTGGACAAGGCGAAGAATCATCCAGTCAAGAACCCTATACGATGCACCAAAAACCCCTCCGATTCCCGTCTTTGTCTCATTCCGATCAGGCCCGGCGAAACTATTCACGAGTACACCAGCATCCAATTCTAAATTCTGGGTTGGGTAAAATCGCATGACGCCTTTCAATTCGTTGATAGCGGGCACGCTCTCATCATGTCTTGTAGCGGCACAACCGGCAGTGAAAAAAACGTTCGTGACACGATCATGCTGGACCGAATTCACGGGGTGCGAATAGCTCAGGACAAAATCAAATTGGTCGAAATAATGGGCCCAAACGCCCCTTAGATAAACGAAATTATTACTTCCCTGGTGAGTGTATTCATAGTCGGCAAATAGTCCTAGTTTACCAGCGTCATACCCGTAAACAGGACCGGCAGATAACCCCAGCCGGTAACCGCCATTGCCACCCTGATGGCGAAACCCACCCTGTAGACCAAATCTCTGACCGAGCGGAAGAAGCCCAAAACCTTCAACCCCACCAATCGCCCCGGCATTCTCTTCAAGGCCTCTTGCAGCCCCTCCAAAAGCCGAAACTCCCAAGACCGGTGTTAGTTCAGATCCGGCTTGCTGCGCCGATAAAGTGAGAGCTGCCACTACGCCGCAAAAAAAGATGTATGCCTTCTTCATTTTCGTCCCCCCAACCTGTCGGCGATAGGCGCGACAGGGCCTTATACCGCACCTTTATTCGTCCTGTCAAATTCGTTCACGTTTTTTATGGAAATGACAGAAACTTAATGCCGCGGGCTGGACAAAATTGATGTCCCGACCCAATGACTTAGCGAACTTGCATTACCGCGATTTGAGAGCAATGCCTGTTAAGAGTATATTCGCCTGGTGATATTGCCCAGTTGAGGAAAGTGCAGGAATTAGAATGGCCTCTGCGTACGCTCCCACAGACAGCCAATTTCATATTGTCCAGGAGAATGGAAGGACAGGTCTCCTCTGGGCTTTTTGGCTGCTGCTCTGCATTAATTTACACGCTTGCTCCACCACCCACGGGACGGACGTAGCTAGCAGCCTGCATGATCAGGCCAACCTTTATTATCGAGAAGGGAAGTACTCAGAAGCCGAGCAACTTTACAAACAAGCGCTGGCGCTTGAGGAGAAAACTCGAGGGCCGGACCAACCTGACGTCGCCAGCATCCTCAATAATCTGGCCTTGCTCTACAAGACTCAGGGCAGGTATGTTGAGGCGGAGCCGCTGTACAATCGAGCGCTGACGATTCGAGAGAAGTCTCTTGGGGCGCAACATCCAAGCGTCGCGACGAGTCTTAGTAATTTGGCTTTGCTGCACCAGGCGCAAGGAAACTATGCTGATGCTGAGCCGTTACTCAAGCGCGCCTTGGCCATCGATGAGAAGGCGCTGGGGAGCGATCATCCGACCGTAGCCATGGATCTCAATAGTCTCGGCGAGCAGTACCGAGCGCAAGGCAGGTATGTGGAGGCAGAAAGATCGTACAAGCGGGCGCTGGCTATCTTGGAGCAAGAACAGGGGCCAGAACATTCAAATCTGGCGATGATTCTTAACAACGTTGCGACATTTAATCAGGAGCTAGCCAGGTATTCGGAAGCGGGACCATTATACCAGCGGACGTTGATGATTCTAGAGAAACAACTGGGACCAGGACATCCAACCGTAGCCATGACTCTGAACAATCTAGCGGAGCACTACCGTTTGCAAACTCGGTACTCAGAGGCCGAGCCGCTCTACGAGCGCGCATTGGCAACCCTCGAAGCTAAGCTGGGACCTGAACATCCCCACGTTGCGGCAATCCTCAAGAACATAGCTACTCTTCGCCAGGAGTTGGGCAAGCACGCGGAGGCGGAACCACTTTATAACCGGGCGCTGGCTATCAACCAAAAGGCTTTAGGCTCCGATCATCCCAAGGTCGGGATGGATCTGAATCTCTTGGCCGGGTTATATCGAGAACAGGCCAGGTTTGCGGAAGCGGAACGTTTTCACGAGCGTGGGTTAACGATTTTACAAGCTAGCCTAGGAAAAGAGCACCCCAGTGTTGCCGCTAGTTTAAACAACATTGCCGTCTTGCAACGCGAGCTTGCGCGATATGGGGAGGTTGAGGCTTTATACAAGCGGGCTTTGGAAATTTTTGAAAAAAAATTGGGCCGGGAACATCCAAGCGCCGCGACGACTCTGACTAACTTGGCAGGATTTTATCAAGACCAAGGTAGGAACTCAGAAGCGGAGCCGCTGTACAGGCGGGCAGTAAACATATTTGAAAAGAAACTAGGAGCCAACCATCCATCTGTCGTTGGCAGTCTAGTCAAATTGTCAGAACTTTACCGGAACCAGGGACAACACCGTGAAGCTGAGAAACTTGCGAAACGGGCCGTCGCGATCGCTGAGAAAACCCCCGGGAATGCAGCAGCGGCGATTAATAACCTGGCAGCGCTCTACACCACCCTGCGGAGATACGCCGAGGCAGAGTCGCTGTACAAACGCGCTCTTGCGATCCGGGAGGAAGTTCTCGGACCTGAGCACCCCAACGTCGCCGGAACTCTGAATAATTTAGCAGTTCTACATGATACCCAAGGGAATCATGTCGAAGCGGAACGGCTTTACAAGCGAGCGTTGGCGATCGATGAGAAGGCTTTCGGAAAGGCGCACCCTAATGTCGGCATGGATCTCAACAACTTGGCGATACTCTATGAGACGCAAAGAAAGTACGATCAGGCAGAGAGCCTCTTTAAGCGTGCGCTGAATATCTGGGAAAAGACTCTGGGTCAGGATCACCCGCATGTGGCCGCAGGGCTGGAAAGCTACGCTACTTTGCTCGGCACGACGAATCGACAAGCCGAGGCCGCTAAACTGTCTGCTCGCGCAAAGGCGATCCGTGCGAAGTACGGTGCTCAAGTTCACGTGAAATGAATCAGGACCGCACGCCCAAACTGTTGGAGGGCTTCGCAATATGGCTCAGCGTTGCGCTATCGGAGGCTAAATATGACAGCAAAAGAGCTTTTTGAAACCGGCAAATTGTCCGAAGCCATCAATCAACTCAATCAAGACATAAAAGCAAATCCCCGTGATTCGCGCAGCCGGACATTCCTTTTCGAGCTTCTATGTTTCTCGGGAGACTTTCAACGAGCGGAGCGTCAACTTGATGCGATCGGTCAAGTAAGCGGCGACGCCAACGTCGAGATCGGCACACAAGCGTACAAAAACCTTCTCGAAGCCGAAAAATCGCGGGGGCGTTTTTTCAAAATGGGAGGAGAGCCAAAATTTCTTTCGAAAGCTCCGCCTTATGCGCGATTGCATTTGCAGGCGCTGAGCGAAATTCGAGAAAATCATCCAGCTCAAGCTGAAAAACTGCTTACCGAATCGGAAAATTCGCGGCCGAAAATCGCAGGGCAAGCGGACGCGCAACCGTTCAGCGATTTGCGCGACTGCGATGACGTGCTCGCTCCTTTTCTCGAAGTTATCGTGCAGCGAGAATATGTTTGGTTGCCGTTTGAGAGCATCAAGCAGGTCGAAATCGCGGCGCCTGCCAAGCTACGGGATCTAATCTGGATTTCCGCCAAGGTGGAGCTCCGGGACGGCCCCCTGGGAGAAGTTTTCTTACCCTGCCTGTACAGCGGTTCGAGCGACCACCCGGATGATCGAGTCAAGTTAGGACGAATGACGGATTGGAACAGCCCCGGCGAAGGATGTACGTTGGGCTCAGGTCAGCGTATGTTATTCGTCGACGATACGGAACGTCCGATCCTTGAGATTAGGAAGTTAGAATTTGCGACCACCTAACCGATCGTGCTTGATCAGAGCAGCGCTACCTACGAATGGCTTGATGCCATCTATCGCCAGATACCGATTCTTTCCACGAAAGGCTGCCCGCGAATGAGTGAGACCACCGGCGCAAGTTCGGCAAAATCTCCCACTTGGTTTCAGAAGGGGCTGGGCACCATCGCGCGCGCGGGGCGCGGGGCGAATCCCATGTCTCAAGGGAGCGCCAATCCGTTGCGCGAAATTTTTACCGATTTGATCTCGTATGTAATATTCTTCGAATCGAACGCCGACAAACAACCGCCGGACATTAACAATTTTCGCGAGAAGATCCTCGCGCTCGTCAATGCCCAAGAGGAGCGCGCCAAAACTAGCCGCGTACAGAGCGAGGTTTTCAGCGAAGCGCGATTCGCTGTTCTCTCTTGGGTCGATGAAACGATTCTCAACTCGACGTGGCCACACCGTGCCCAGTGGCAGCACCTGATGCTGACCTATTACGGCACGTTGAACGCGGGGGAGGAGTTTTTTCGTCACTTGGAAAACTTGCCGTCGCAGGCCAATGATGTCCGAGAAATTTACTATCTGTGTCTGGGCCTCGGTTTTGAAGGACGGTACGCATTCGGGGACTCTCGGCGCGAGCTCAAAGACATGATGCAGGCTCTGTATAAGCAGCTAAGCAATAGCAACGGCGACATCCGGCAGAGTTACCCTCGACTTTTCCCAGAGGCCTATCTGAAAGCGGCTGCCAGCTCGGCCGCCCCGTCACGGGTGAATCGACTATGGTATGTGATGACCTGTTTGGTTCCGGTCATTCTATTCGCGTGCTACTGGTTCCTCCTGCGCAACGAATCGAACCGTTTGATTGCCCTGATTGATCAGCCAGCAAGCCAGGCTATCCCGGCGGACTGGGGCAAATCGCTCGTCGAAGAGCTCCGACGCAAGGGATTTCGCGCAGTCGATGAACACGAAGGCGTACGTATCACTCTTGAAAGCTTGCTGTTCGCGGTCAACAGCGCGGAATTAAACCCTAAGGCGAAAGCTCGAATCGATGATATCGTTGAAACCGTAAAGCGGTACGCTCCACAAAGAGCGATCGTCATCGAGGGACATGCGAGCCGGGAACCTGGCGTGGATGAGGGGCGTAATCAGAAGTTATCCGGAGAACGTGCGAGTACAGTGGCAGAATCGTTTGTGCGCGCGGGATTTGGGCGAGAGAAGATTTCCGCGCATGGTTTTGGCAGCCAAAAGCCGGTCGCTCTGAACGATACCGAACAGGGCCGCGGGCAAAATCGACGCGTGGAAATCTTCATAAAAAAATGAACGCTTTGAGTAAACCGTTGTGGGTAACCGCCCGGGGACAAAGCGACGTCGGGCTGGTTCGGCAAAATAACGAAGACAGCTTTCTCATCGTCGACTTGACCACCGGCATCGCCATTCCGGAAAATGATGACGTTCACCACGTCATGGGTGAAAATGGCGGTCTTTTCTTAGTGGCGGACGGTATGGGCGGGGGGGCAGCCGGTGAGATAGCAAGCCGGATGGCCGTCGAGTTCGTAGCGCAAAACCTATTGGACAGTCTAAGAGTCGAGCAGAGCATGGAGCAGCGGAACTTCTCTCGAATATTCAAGGCGTCCATTGAAGACGCCAACCGGTCGGTTTTTCAGGAAGGGCAAAGAGACCCCAATCTCAAAGGCATGGGGACGACCCTCACCGCGGCCGCAGTTTTTGACACAACACTTTTCTTCGCTCAACTGGGAGATAGCCGGGCCTATCTGATCCGTAACGGTTCCATAACCCAGATGACGCAGGACCAAAGCTTAGTCGCTCAACTAGTAGCTTCCGGCGCATTGGGTCCCGAAGAAGCCAAGAAGCACCCGCAGCGCAACGTTATTCTCCAGGCGCTGGGGTTAGAAAATGAAGTGAACGTCGTAATGTCTTATCAGAATCTTAAGAGACATGATCGAGTCGTATTGTGCAGCGACGGACTCTCCGGAAAAGTAGAAGCGGAAGAAGTCAACGAAGTGCTGCACAAATGGGCGCGACCCAAGGATGCCTGTCAACGCTTGATCGATCTTGCCAGAGAAAGAGGCGGAGAAGATAATATTACCGTAATCGTGGCAAGCTTCGATGGTGAGGGATTGCTCGTGCCCGACCTCGAAGATGTGCCCGTTTATCATAGATTTGTCAAAGATCAACGTCGCCGCTTCTGGCTCTGGGGGCGCCGGCAATGACACTCAATGAGACACTAGCGGGTCAATGTATAACGAGAGAGCTTTGAACCTTCGGGTAGCCAGATGAAATACTGCCCATTATGCGACCGAAAGTATGAAGACACCGTCGAGGTCTGTGCAACAGACGGAGCCGCGCTCCGTGTGTCCAAGTCCAAACAAGATACCCTGATCGACAAGGTCATTAAAGGCCGTTACCGAGTGCTTAAAAAGCTCGGCGAAGGCGGAATGGGAGCCGTCTATCTAGCCGACCAGTTTGCCATCAATCGTAAAGTGGCTCTCAAAATACTTCACCCCGATTTCGCCAAGGACGAGGACTTCATCCGAAGATTCCGCCAGGAAGCAACCTTGGCCGCGTCCTTCAGTCACCAAAATGTAATCACCGTCTTTGACTTCGACCAGGCCGATGACGGCAGCCTATACATCGTCATGGAGTACGTCGCTGGCCATAACCTGAGCGACGTCATCCGCAACGAACCAATGGACTTGGCTAGCGCCCTCCAGTTGGCGATCCAGATAGCAGGAGGTCTCAGCGCTGCGCACCGCGCTGGAGTCATTCACCGAGACATTAAACCGGAGAACATTATGGTCGTCGGGGGAGGTAAGGAAGTTAAGCTGATGGACTTCGGTATCGCGCGACTGAGAGACCGCACAACGACTACTAGATTGACACAAACGGGCATGATCATGGGAACGCCCGTGTATATGGCGCCAGAACAAATCGAAGGCGGTGAATTGAGCGAACAGACGGATATCTACGCGTTCGGTATCGTCCTTTATGAGATGTTCACCGGCCGAGTTCCCTTCAAAGCAAGCACCCCTGGGGCGATTCTCGTCAAACATTTACATGAAGCGCCGATACCGCTGAGCAAAGTTAGGAAAGAGATCCCTTCTTCGGTAGAACGCATCGTTATTCAGGCTCTTCAGAAAAGCCCCGAGAAGCGGCAAAGGGGCATGGACGAGGTTGTCGACGCTCTCAAAAAAGCGCAACGGGACGCAGAGCAACTCGGTATCGGAGGAACGTTTGCGCCGCAGATGGCCGCAGTTCGGCAAGGTTTCAATGCCGTGGCGATCTCCTTTAGAAAGCTTCTTGGCAGGAGTCCCACTGACAGTGGCCTATCGAGGAGCGCGGATCGTACGGATTCGAGTCATTACCAATCCCGCACGGGAACGCACAACGGCGAGCCAGAACCGTCACATGATTGGACTACGACGGACAGAGGCGAGGCAGTGCCACTTCCTTCCGTAATCGAGCCGCCGAATGTGACTCGTGTCGAACACACTGCGGTCGCAGATCACCTACAGAAAATTGAAGCAGAGATCGATCGAATGCCAACCCCGCCCGAGCAGCACTCAACGGGCCCGGGTGAGATGGAGGAAGTCAGCCTCGCGCCCGCCGCGGAGTCGATAGCCGAAACCGCGGCCTTTACGCTGCCGCTGCAAGTTCCGGAGTCAATCCCTGAGACGCCGGAAATTCTCGTCCACGCCCCCGAAGTTGCCCCCGAAGCATTGCTTGAATCAGAAGCTTCACGCACGCTGCCAGAACCCGTTCGTACAAACATCGCCGATTTGCCAGCCTCAGCTCCCATCACCGATTCGCTCGTTGCAAACGAGCACGCGCATACTGTGGCGGAAATTCTTAGCCCGCCGATGCAACCAGAATATCAAGCCACGGTTGCTGGCAGCATGACCGAAATAACCGCCGCTCCTTCGAGCGAGACAATCAGCGAGACGGCAATCGTGACCCGGCCGACTGAAACGGCCGTTTCCAACAAAAAGAGTTGGCTCGTCGCCGCTGCCATGAGCGTATTGGTCATCGCGATCGGGCTGATCGGAGGTTTAAAACTATTTCGCGACTCTACGACTGCGCCAGTCGTGAAAGTAGATGACCCTGCAGCAAAGGACACTGTCGCGCTACGAGCGCCGACGGAATCCCAAGGCGCGGAACCCGAGAAAAGCCAAGCTCTGCAATCCACGAGTCCATCACCTCCCACCGTCGTGCTTCCCGAAACTACGGAGAAAGGAGCCATTTCATCCCCAGACAGACCGGCGAGAAAATCAGAAAATCTGATACCCAAACAAAGCGAGAAATCGTCTGGTTCCGCGCCGATCGGAGCAATTAAAAGGCCGGACTCTTCGGTTACCAAATCTGGTGAATTCAACGAACACGGCAAAGTCAACAAACCTGCTCCGGAACACAAACCGCCTTTCGAGACGGTGCGAGAGCCAAACATTCCGAGCAAAGCACCATCGCCACCCTCAACCGATAGTCGCGTCGCGTCGCTCAAACCGCCTGAAACGCTGACACCACGAATCGATCTTAAGGATCTGTTGATCGTAACGAGCAAGAGAGAACTCAAGGTTAAAGAGCGGATAATGCTCACTGTGAAGGGACGGTATTCGGATGGAAAAGAAACGGACGTCACAACCGGAGTCCAATGGCGAAGCAGTGATGCGAGCGTGGCTTCAGTAAACTCAAGAGGAGAAATCGAGGCGTTCAAGGAAGGTACTGCTCAAATTACTGCGACTTACGAGGGCAAGGCGACTCCCGGTTTGGTGCTAAACGTCAGAGCGAATGAGGAAACCCGAAAAGCGGAAGAGTCCGGTGAACAAATTAAAGACCTAAGAAGAAGGCTTTTACGGTGAGAAGAATAAGAAATTTCAATTGCGAGGACGAGGCCCCATATGCGCCCCCTTTCTCCACTTCGCTCAAAGTTTAGTTTGTGCGTCACTGTACCTTCCTCGTCGTTCCAGCTCGACGAAAACTTGCTCAGATCGATAGCCCGAATCGGCGTTACCTGCGAACTGGTAAAGGTCCTGACGGAGCTTAAGCAACAATCGACGTCCGAATATATCTTTCCAAACAAAGATAACAATCATCACAGGCAGTATCCCAGGACCTTAAGAGGATGCATACGCCATTTTGCCGCAACAGTCGCAGCCAATAAAATTGCGCCCCTCACGGCGATATAGACCACACTGGGTCATGAGGATATCGCAAGAACCAGTATTCAACTTCAATCTCTAGAAAAACCGGCAAGAAGCCCTGCTGAATCACTTGTGGATCAGGGCGATTTCCCACAAATAGTCTTCACCGACCTCACCAGAGCCCGGTCAGCACTGATTGGCGATACGCCGTTCAGCTAAATTAAGTTGTAGTTAATATTGCAGAAAGTAATGGTCGGGGCGAGCGGATTTGAACCGCTGACCACACGCACCCCAAGCGTGTGCGCTACCAGGCTGCGCTACGCCCCGACGATAGGTTTGACGCAGGCCGGAATCTAACACTCCAGGGATTTCAAATCAATTTGCGATTTACCGTCCCATCCGCGGCGGCCTTTAGAGCCGCTCGTGCCGGACAAGCCAAATGAGTGCCCACCCTCAGCACTCGCTGGAGAGTTATCATACCTGTCAGTTCAGATTTTACAGAAACCCTAAAAACAGCGGCCGCTAATCAGCAACGCGTGAGCCACCGAAAGCGAGATGCAGGGTTGCGGCGAATGGTTGAAATCAGGAAAGCAATCTGCGAAGCGATTCTAAATCCTTCTTCAGTTTTGCCAGCGCGCTTTTGTACTTCTGTTCCGAGAGCGGCAGCTTGAGTTGGTCTTTTTCTTCTTTCTTGGTTTCTTTCAATTTCTTTCGCGCGCCGTCGATCGTAAAGCCTTCGGTATAAAGCAATCGCTTGATATCGAGCAACAGCTCCACATCCCGTTTCTTATAGAGCCGATGTTTCGATGGCGCTTTGGATGGCTTGAGCAGATCGAACTCGGTTTCCCAGTACCGTAAGACGTAAGGTTCTACGCCGACGATCTCGCTCACTTCGCCGATCTTGAAGTAAATTTTTTCCGGTAAACGGGCAGGCATCGCCGGCGCCTATTCGGAGGCGGCAGAGCTCGGGGACGACGTCGGCGTAGTCGTTCCCATGCTATTCAAGCTTTTTTTCATGATTTGGCTGGCTTTAAAGGTCAACACCTTCCGACCGACGATGATGATCTCATCACCGGTTTGCGGGTTTCTACCTTTTCGCGGCCGTTTTGTATTCACAACAAAATTGCCGAAGCCGGAAATTTTCACCTTTTCCCCGCGCTCCAAGCAGCCTTTGATGATGTCGAAAGTGGCCTCAACCACGTCGGTGGCGTCCTTCTTCGAGAAGCCGACTTTCTCGTAGATTCGCGTGATGATTTCTGCCTTCGTCATTTTTGCACCTCTTTTCCTGGCGCGAGCATCACAGCGGTCAGCTGCGCCGCTCGGCGCCGAAAGTTTTTCCCAGCCGATCCACCAGGCTCTGGTGCAGATCGTTGATCTCGCTATCGGTTAGGGTTCTGTCCTCGGCGCGATAGGAGACTTTATAGGCCAAGCTTTTCTTCCCTTCCGGAATCGGCGCGCCAAGGTACTGGTCGAAAACTTCCACATGTTCAATCAAGGGTTCACCAAGATTCTGGATCCAACTGACGATTTGCTGCGAGGTAAAGTCGCGATCCACCACGACCGCAACATCCCGCTCGACGGCCGGAAAACGCGGAAGCGCACTTGTCGTTATTCGCCGCGGAGCATACTCAAGCAGTTTCTCGAAGTCAAGTTCGAACACAAATACCGGCGGCACGCCAAGTTGATCACAGACGTCGGGGTGGAGCTCGCCCAAATAACCGAGCTCGGTCTCGCCGCACGACAAACTCGCCGATCTCCCGGGATGCAAGACGGCAGGCGTCGTGACCTGCCAACTCACCAAGTCGCGCATGCGAAACAGATCGAGAATCGCTTCCGCCAACCCTTTACAATCGAGAAATCCCAACGGCGGCTCTTCACCAAGGCGCAGGCCGTAACGCGGCCGCGGTCCGTACATCAAACCGGCGACACAATGCCGCTCGGCGCTCTCGCCACCGTCGGTCAAGCGAAAGACTTTGCCCAAGTGGTACGCCCAAAAACTGCCCGCCTTGCGCGCTAGATTGAGGGCCAGATTGTCGAGCAATCCGGGCACCAAGCTGTGGCGCATTTCGGCATTTTCCTTTGCCAGTGGATTGAGCACAGCGACGGCCGCTGGAGCGCTTCTCGATAGCCCGGCGAAAGATTGGTTGAATGCTTCCCTTGTAAACGGCAGGTTAATCACCTCGGTCATGCCTTCGCCGGCCAATAACGAGCGAAGCTTTCTCTCCCAGCCCAGACGAAAGTCATTCTTCCGGCCGGCGACGCGAAGGAGCGGCAGTGTGGTAGGAATCCGGTCGTAGCCGTGCAAGCGCGCCAATTCCTCGATCAGGTCCACCTCGCGCGTGAGATCGGAACGGCTGGTCGGCGGAATTACCTTTAAACTGCGGTTTCGCACTTGGGGTTTTGTCTCCATACCGAGGCGCTGAAGCAGCTTCTCGGTCTGTTTACGATGCAATCGCAACCCGAGAAGCTTTTCGATGCGTTCTTCGCGCAGCAAGATCGTTGGCGCCTTTACCGGGCCGGCAAAGCGATCAGCCACGCCAGGCGCTGCTGTGGCTCCGGCGTTTTCTTCGAGCAAATAGACGGCCCAGTTCAAGGCCGCGATCGTACCATTTGGGTCGACCCCCCGCTCGAAGCGATGGGACGCTTCGCTGTGGAGGACGAGCCGCTTCGCGGTGCGCCGGATCGACGTCGGCGCGAAGTTGGCGCTCTCGAGCAACACCGAGCGCGTCGATTCCTTCACCTCGAAGTTCATGCCGCCCATGATCCCGGCGAGCGCCACGGGTGTGGTGCCATCGCAGATCAAGAGATCCTCGCGGGCGAGTTCTCTTTCCACCCCGTCCAGAGTGGTAAATGTTTTGATATCTCCTGCGGTTCTCACGACGATCTTTTTTTCCCGCAGCCGGTCGAGATCAAAAGCATGCAGCGGTTGTCCGGTTTCAAGCATCACGTAGTTGGTGATGTCGACGACATTGTTAATGGAACGAATACCGCAGGACTCGAGCCGGTAACGCAACCAAGCGGGGGCGGATGCGACCCGCACCTCGTCAACGATGCGCGCCGAATAGCGAGGGCACAAACGCGGGTTTTTGATGGTGAGACCAATCCGTTTGCTGATCGAGGAATCTTTTTTGACCGCGCTCGATGGCACGGTCTTCAGTTTACCGCCGGTCAGCGCTGCGACTTCGCGAGCGATGCCGCTGATGCCCAGGCAATCGCCGCGGTTGGGCGTCACGCTGACTTCGAACACCCAATCTTCGATGTTCGTCTCCGGCTCGCGCTGAGGCACGACGGACTCCACCTCGAGACCCGCCATGGTGAGCAGCTCGGCGAGTCGCTCCGGCGAAGCGTCAAACCCGACGAATTCTTTGAGCCAATTGAAAGTGAACTTCATAAGATTGGAGTGATGGAGCGATGGAGTACTGGAGTGATGCTTTCAAAACCCACTACTCCAGTACTCCATCATTCCCTTCATCTCAGCTGAATTGTCTCAAGAATCGCAGGTCGTTTTGGAAAAACAACCGGATATCGTCGATGCCGTACTTGAGCATCGCGATGCGTTCCACACCCATTCCGAAGGCGAAGCCCGAAACCTTTTCCGGATCGTATCCGACAAACTTGAAAACCGCCGGATCGATGATGCCGGCGCCAAGGATTTCCAGCCAACCGCCGGCCTTGCACACCCGGCAGGGCACGCCCGACTTCTGTGCTCCACTGCCGCCGCAGATCACGCATTGAATATCGATCTCCGCGCTCGGCTCAGTAAACGGGAAGAAGCTGGGACGAAATCGCACACCCGCGTCTCGGTTGAATATTTGCCGCAAAAAATCGGTCAACACGCCTTTGAGATCGGAAAAGGCGATGCTGTGATCGACCATGAATCCTTCGACCTGGTGAAACATCGGCGAGTGCGTGGCATCGTCATCATGGCGATAGACCGCTCCTGGGACGATGACTTGCAAGGGTGGCTTGCGGCTTTCCATCGTGCGGATCTGCACCGGCGACGTATGGGTCCTCAGCACGCGCCCATTGGAAACGAAAAAAGTATCCTGCATGTCCCGCGCCGGATGGTCTTTAGGAATATTGAGCGCTTCGAAGTTATGATAGTCGTCCTCGATGTCGGGGCCGCGGCCGATTTCGAAGCCCATTCCCCAGAAGATGTCGACGATCTCGTCGATTACCAGCGTAATCGGATGGGAGCTCCCCCTCGTCCAGCGAGTTCCAGGGAGAGTGATATCGATGCGTTCTTCTCTCAACGCCTGCGTTTTAGCTTGTCCCTTGACCGCGTCTAGCCGCTCCTCCAAGCGTTCCTCGACGGCGCGGCGCAATTGATTGAGCTGCTCACCGGCCCGCGGGCGCTCCTCCGCCGGTCGATCTTTGAGTCCGCGCAGCAAGAGAGTGACACTGCCGCTGCGGCCCAACACCTCCACGCGAATCTGTTCGAGCTCCTTTTCGGAGTTAGATTGCTGGATTCGATCCAGAACCTCTCCTTGGAGAGCTTCCAGGGAATCGTTCATTCGACTGAAATACTCAGCAGCTCAAGCACCTAGGTGAGATTTTGCGGTCTGGGCTAACTGGCCGAAAGCGGGCATGTCCGCCACTGCGATTTCGGCGAGAATCTTGCGGTCTAGCTCGACGCGCGCCTGTTTGAGACCGTTGATTAACTGGTTGTAAGACAGACCGTTGATTTTCGCCGCCGCGCCAATGCGCGTGATCCATAATCCACGAAAGGATCTCTTCTTGATCCGCCGGTCGCGATAAGCAAACGCCAGCGCGCGCTCCACTGTCTCGCGCGCGGAACGATACAGCCGGCCGCGGCCACCGACATAGCCTTTGGCAAGCTTCATTATTTTCTTGCGTCTCTGTCTCGATTTACTTCCACCTTTGGTTCTAGGCACGTGAAAAACTCCTTCCTTCTTAGCACGCAGGACTCATAATTCAGCACTTGTCGCCGTTACTTGTACGGTATCAGTTTACGAATATTCTTGACTTCGGCTGCGGCCACCAGCGTCGCTTGCCGTAAATGTCTTTTTTGCTTCTTGCTCTTGCTCGAAAGAATGTGACGTTTGTATCCTTTGTTACGTTTAATTTTTCCGCTCCCCGTCACACGAAATCTTTTCGCTGCCGATTTGTTGGTTTTGATTTTTGGCACTTGTTACTCCTCAGATTTTCATCCTACTCAACGTGACCGTCGTCATGCTTTGGGCGTCAATAGCATCGCCATATTTCGCCCTTCCAGGCGCGGTTCGATATCGACTTTGGCGATGTCCTGCACCCGAGTGACCACGCCGCTGAGCATCTGCTTGCCCAGCTCGGGATGGGTGATCTCCCGACCACGGAAAAAAACCGACACTTTGACTCTTTGCCCCTTCTCGATGAACTGGCGAATATTGCGAACCTTATGCTCGACATCATGAGCGTCGGTACGAGAACCCATTTTGACTTCCTTGATTTCGACGACCGTGTGTTTTTTCGTGCCGTGAGTTTTCTTTTTCTGCTCGTAGCGAAATTTGCCGTAGTCCATCATGCGGCAGACCGGCGGCTGGGCGTCCGGCGCGACTTCGACTAAATCCATCTCCAGCGCGTCCACTTGCTTGAGCGCTTCATACAGCGGCATCACTCCGAACTGTTCACCCTTCGGTCCGATTACGCGGACTTCACGAGCGCGAATTTGATGATTGATCCTAGCTTCTCTTGCGATAAGCCACCTCCGTCCGTGGTTTGATTCCTATATTTCTATGCTTCTCCCATTTCTTGTGCAACCTCGTTGCGGAGCCGCGTCATAAAGTCGGCAAGCGGCATCGGCGCCAGATTTTCGCCGCCTCGTCGGCGCGGCGCGACAATTTGCGCCTCGACTTCCTTATCGCCGATCACAACGGCATAAGGGACTTTCGCCAGCTGGGCTTCGCGGATCTTGTAACCGAGTTTTTCGTTCCGGCTATCCAGCTCGACCCGCCAACCGTCGGCGCGCAATTCCTCAGACACTTTCTTCGCATAGTCCAACTGGTGATCCGTAACCGTTACAATCTTCAGTTGCACGGGAGCAAGCCATAGGGGAAAATTACCCGCGTAGTGCTCGATCAAAAAAGACATCATCCGCTCCATCGTGCTGATGACCCCTCGGTGAACCATGACGGGTCGCTTGTACTGACCGTCCTTATCGACATACTCGAGTTCGAACCGCTCGGGCAGGTAAAAGTCAAGCTGCACCGTGGACAAGGTTTCGCTATGTCCCAGCACATCGTTCAACTGCACATCGATCTTAGGGCCATAGTACGCGGCCTCACCGATCGCTTCTTTGTACGCGACACCGACTTCCTTCAAAGCCTCGCGTAGATGACTTTCAGCCTTCTCCCACATCGCATCGTTATCGACAAACTTTGCCTTGTCCTTGGGATCGCGCAACGAAAGACGATACCAGTAGTCCCTGAAGCCGAAATTTCGGTAAACCCGTTCGATCAGCCGCAACACGCCCACGGCTTCAGCCTGAATCTGCTCGGGAAGGCAAAAAATGTGTGCATCATTTAGCGTCATCGCGCGAACGCGTGACAGTCCAGAAAGTGCGCCCGAGCGTTCATAGCGATACATGGTTCCAAGCTCGGCCAACCGAAACGGCAAATCGCGGTAACTGCGCAATTCATGCTTATAGATGATGATGTGATGCGGGCAATTCATCGGCCGGAGAACTAGTTCCTCCTTATTCTCGAATTCCATCGGAGGGTACATGTTATTTTTGAAATGTTCCCAATGGCCGGACTGTTTGTAGAGGTCTACGCGCGCAAGTTGAGGCGTGTTGACGTGCTGATATCCCATGCTCCGTTCGAGATCGACGATGTAGCGTTCGAGGATCGAACGGATCATCGCGCCTTTAGGAAGCAAAAGCGGTAGTCCCGGGCCGATGGCATCGGAAACCATGAAAAGACCGAGCTCATGACCAAGCTTGCGATGGTCGCGTTTCCTGGCTTCTTCAACGCGTCGTAAGTAGTCTTTCAGATTATCCCGGTTATCCCACGATGTACCATAGATCCGCTGCAACATTTCGTTTTGCTCGTTGCCGCGCCAGTAAGCCCCCGCGACGCCGGTCAGTTTGAAAGCCTTGATCGCGCCGGTCGACGGCACATGGGGACCGCGACACAGATCGACCCAATCCCCCTGGCGATACAGCGAGACTTTTTCATCCGGGATTCCTTCAATAATCTCGACTTTGTAATCCTCGCCCATTTTGCGGAAAAGTTCGATCGCTTCGTGGCGCGACATTTCTTCGCGAACGATCTTTAAATCGGCTTTGATCAACTCCTGCATCCGTTTTTCAATCGCCTCCAACTGTTCCGGAGAAAAAGCTTCGCTACGTTTGAAGTCGTAATAAAAGCCGTTCTCGATGGTCGGTCCGATCGTCACCTGGGTGCCTGGAAACAAACTCTGGACCGCCTGGGCCATCAAATGAGCCGTTGAGTGACGTAAAGTATCAAGCCCGTCGGCACTCTCTGCCGAAACCCATTCCAACTTTGAATCTTTTTCCAAAACCCGGCTCAAATCCACTATCCGATCATTGACTCTGGCGGCAACGATATCTTTCTTGACCCGAGCAGTGGCGGCGATCTCGTCGATGCGGGTGCCAGGACGCACGTCGACGGAGCTTCCGTCGGGTAATGTGACGTGGATAGTATCCATGCTGTTTGGTTAAGCGATGGTAGGCACGGGCAGGATTGAACTGCCGACCTCTTCCGTGTCAAGGAAGCGCTCTCCCACTGAGCTACGTGCCTGCA
>WNFV01004439.1_pt1 | contig 24291 bp, 24 predicted proteins | sample 5400101 | NCBI WGS metagenome assembly WNFV01 (sample SAMN13153361, study PRJNA577476) | soil metagenome | isolation source: 115 cm soil or saprolite under grassland replicate 1 | place: USA:California | collected 2016-06-15 | reverse complement strand
CCGGCGCATGCGCGTCGTTCGCACGGTGCAGGAGCTCGAGCTGAACGAGCCCGCACTCGTCGACCAGTTCCTCGAGGGCGCGCTCGAGCTCGACGTCGACATCCTCTGCGACGGCGAGAGCGGCTGGGTGGCAGGCATCCTCGAGCACGTCGAGCCGGCCGGCGTGCACTCCGGCGACTCCGCGTGCGTGATCCCGGCGCCGTCGGTTACACCGGCGCTCGAGGAGGAGATCCGCGCGCTGGCGTCGGCGATCGCCGCCGGCCTCCACGCGCGCGGCCTGCTGAACCTCCAGCTCGCCTTGAAGGACGGCGCCCTCTACGTGCTGGAGGCGAACCCGCGCGCGTCGCGAACCGTCCCGTTCGTGGCCAAGGCGACCGGCATCCCGCTCGTCGACCACGCGTGCCGGCTGCTGCTGGGCGCGTCACTCGCCGAGCTCGACCTGCCGGAGCGCGCCGAGCCGACACGCGCCTGGGCGAAGGAGGCGATCTTCCCGAGCGAGCGGTTCGCGGAGGCCGGGACGCGCGGCCCCGAGATGCGCTCGACCGGCGAGGTCATGGCCTCCGGCGACACCGTCAGCGACGCGTACTTCCGTGCGCTCCGCGCCGCCGGCAAGACGCGGCGCCGCGGCCGTATCGGTCCACCCCTCCAAGACTCTGTGTCGCCCGAGTTTAGGTCTCCCCCTGTCCCCACGAGCACGAGGTAGACGATGACCGCGATCACCGCCACGACGAAGACGACGACGAGCCCTGCGAGTGACCTCCTGCGCACCTCCGATCTCGGCGCCGAGCAACTAGAGCAGTTGCTCGAGCTGGCGGCCGAGATGAAGGCCGACAAGCGCGGCTGGGTCGACGCCTTCCGCGGCGAGACGCTCGCGATGCTGTTCGACAAGCCGTCGACGCGCACGCGCGTGTCGCTCGCGACGGCGGCGGCCCGGCTCGGGATGACGCCGCTGCCGCTCCACCAGGACGAGCTGCAGACCGGCCGCGGCGAGACCGTGGCGGACACGGGACGAGCGCTGTCGGCGTACGTCGCCGCGATCACCATCCGCACGTTCGCGCACGAGAGCGTCGTCGAGCTCGCGGCGGCGGCAACGGTGCCCGTCGTCAACGCGCTCACCGACAAGCACCATCCCTGTCAGGCGCTCGCCGACCTGCTCACCCTGAAGGAGCACTTCGGCGCCCTCGCCGGCCTCAAGGTCGCGTACGTGGGCGACGGCAACAACGTCGCGCACTCGCTGATGGAGGCCGGAGCCCTCGCCGGGATGACCGTGGCCGTGGCTGCGCCGGTGCAGTACGAGCCGCTCCCGGAGGTGACCGCGTCGGCGACCGCCCTCGCGGAGGCGAACGGCGGCGCGATCGTCGTCACCGACGACCTGCTCGAGGCGATCGAAGGCGCCGACGCTGTCTACACCGATGTGTGGATCTCGATGGGCGACGAAGCCGAGCGCGAGGAGCGCCTGGGCGCGCTCGCCGGCTACCAGGTGAACGTCGAGCTGATGGCGCTCGCGAGCAAGGACGCGATCTTCCTCCACTGCCTCCCGGCCCACCGTGAGGAGGAAGTCACCGCCGAGGTGCTGGACGGGCCGCGCTCGCACGTCTGGCAGCAGGCCGCAAATCGGCTGCCGACACAGCAGGCACTGCTCTATTCACTCATTTCCGGTCAGGTCGGCCAGACCTAGACCAAGGTCGGAAGCAATATGGCCCCTAGCAGGCGATTCTTCGCACATGGCGCCAGAGGCCGAAACCCGCGAAGCGCAGGAGCGAGAGCTTCAGGACGCCGCCTTCCGCTTCGATCTCGTCGAGGCGCTCGAGCAGGGCGGGCGCTCGGTCTCTCGGATCTGCAGGTCGCTCGGCTACCAGCCCGATCCGCACACGCTGCTCGTCACCTACCTGGTGACGCTCTGCTCGCACGCGAAGCTCCCCGGAGCCGAGCTCGTCTTCGAGTTCCAGCAGGACGGCGTCCTCGACCGGCTCGCTGACGACCTCGAGGCCGACGCAGCCGAGTACTAGAACTGCTAGCCCTCGCGCGGTAGGACGAGCTCGAGCAGCTCTTCCTCGAGGGCGACGAACCCGGACCGCAGGTAGAAGCTGCGTGCACGCGCGTTGTCAGCCTCGACCAGCGCCGCGAGCGAGCGTGCGCCTTCATAGATCGACCAGCCCTCCGCGAACCCGAGGAGCCGCCGGCCGACACCCCGCCCCTCGTGAGCCGGAGCAACGAGCATCAGCTCGATCACGACGGTCTCCGGGCGCTGCCGACCGAGGGCGACGAAGCCCGCCACTTCGCCGTGCTCGTGGGCGACGAAGACCGTGTCACGACCCAGCATGTCGAGCGTCCGCTCGTCGTCCCAGCCGGGCCTCGTCCCGAAGACGTCCTTGGCCAGCATGAAGAGGACGCGAACGTCCTCGTCGCGGCGAGGAGCGATCTCCAGCTCGGTCAGACTCGCTGGGCGGCTCATCTGCACCAGGCTAGCCGACGGCTGGACCCCTGCTCAAGCCGAATGCAACACGCACGCCTCCTCTTGTAGTGTTCGGAAAGCGAACGACTTGTGCGATATCCGAAAAAGGAGCCGAGGATGCCTTTCTACCACCGCCTGGGCGAGGTTCCCCCGAAGAGGCACATCCAGTTCCGAGACAACGGCACGCTGCTGACCGAGGAGGTGCTCGGGCTGGAGGGCTTCAGCGGCAACGAGTCGATCCTCTACCACCTCACGTCGCCGTGCCGGATCAAGGAGCTCGGCGAGTTCGAGCCGATCGAGCGCGAGGAGTGGGTGCCGGAGGCGCACGCGCATCGGCACTTCAAGACGTGGGCGATGGAGGCGGCCGGCGACGTCGTCTCGGGCCGCCGGCTCCTGATGTGGAACAACGACGTCGAGATCTCGCTCTGTCGCCCCGACGCCGAGCTCGACGGCTTCTACCGGAACGGCGAGGGCGACGAGGTGATCTTCGTCCACGAGGGGTCGGGCGTCGTCGAGACGATCTTCGGCGACCTGCCCTACAAAGACGGCGACTACGTCGTCCTCCCGCGCGGCACGACCTATCGCACGAAGGCGGAGGACCCGCAGCGCTACGTCGTCTTCACGTCGCCGGGTCTGATCGAGATCCCGCGCCGCTATCGCAACGACTACGGCCAGCTGCTCGAGCACGCGCCCTACTACCACCGCGACCTTCACCCGCCGACCGAGCTGCACACGCATCGCGAGCGCGGCGAGTTCGTCGTCAAGGTGCGCGTCCGCGACGGGTATCAGACCTACGTTCTCGACTACCACCCCTTCGACGTGGTCGGCTGGGACGGCTACTGCTACCCGTGGACGTTCTCGATCCACGACTTCGAGCCGATCACGGGGCGCATCCACATGCCGCCGCCGTCGCACCAGACCTTCCAGGGGCAGAACTTCGTCATCTGCTCGTTCTGCCCGCGCAAGCTCGACTTCGACCCGCGGGCGATCCCGATCCCGTACCACCACTCGAATCTCCAGTCGGAGGAGATGATCTATTACGTCGACGGGCAGTTCTCGTCGCGGAAGGGGATCGAGATCGGCTCGATCACGCTCCACCCTTCGGGGCTCCCGCACGGCCCGCAGCCGGGTCTCGCGGAGAAGTCGATCGGGATGACGGAGACGCACGAGCTGGCGGTCATGTGCGACACGTTCCACCCGCTGCGGCTGTCGACCTTCGCGCGCGAGCTCGACGACGGCCGCTACGCCTACTCGTGGTACGAGGGCGCGGCGGCAGGGGAGTCGACGGACGAGAACCCGGCCGGGGTGACCAGCCATCTCTGACCCGCCGCTGCAGACACTCGACCGCGGCCTGCGGGTCCTCACGCAGCTCGCACAGGCGCGTGACGGGTTATCGGTCCGCGAGCTCGCTGACGCGCTGGGCGTGCACCGCGCGGTCGTCTACCGCCTCGTCGCGACGCTGGAGCTGCACGGCCTCGTCCGCCGCGACGACGAAGGGCGCCATCGCCTCGGGACCGGCGTTCTCACGCTCGCTCGGGGCGTCGCCGGGGACCTGCAGGCGGCCGCGCTCCCGGTTTTGGCGGACCTCGCCGATCAGCTGGGAGCGACCTCGGCGCTGACGATGGCGGAGGGGGACGAGGCCGTCGCGCTGGTGGTCGTCGAGCCGACTCGCGCTTCGATGCACGTCGCCTATCGGCCTGGCCGCCGTCACCCGCTCCGGCTGGGCGCGTCCGGCAAGGCGATCCTGGCGGGGCGACCGGCCGTCGCCGGGGAGCCCGGCGAGGTTGCCCTCGCACGCAAGCGCGGCTACGCGTCGAGCGCCGGCGAGATCCAGCCGGGCGCCGTCGGGATTGCGGCCCCGGTCGTGGTCGACGGGCGCGCTGACGCGAGCGTGGGCGCCGTCTCGCTCGCGCCGTTCGACGGCCGCGCAGCGGAGGCCGTGAGGGCCGCGGCGCGTGCGGTCGCAGCGGCCCTCAACTGAGCGATGCGGAGAATCTGAGCGCCGCGTCGACGAACCGCGACGCCGCGGCGCGATGCGATCGGTCCCGCAGCCACGCCAGGCCGAGCCTCCGAGCCTCGATGGCGGGCGACTCCTCGAGCTCGAGCGCAGTCGTGCGTGAGTCGGGCTCGATGCCGAGGCGGGGGAGTAGCGCCGCACCCAGCCCGACCGCGACGAGCGCCTGCACCGTCCTGCCGACATCCGACCGGAACACGAACCGCGGACGGACCCCGGCCGCGTCGAGCGCCGCCTCGACCCGCGGCTCCCGCTCGCTCTGCCCGATCAAGGGCAGCCCGGCAAGCTCGTCGATACAGACCGGGACGGTGCGCGAAGCAAGCGTCCACCCCGACGGGACGAGCAGGACGTACGGGTCGGTGACGAGCTCGAACGTCTCGAAGACGTCATCGGGCGCGGGCAGGTCCGCGAACGTGAGATCCAGCGCGCCGTCGGCGACGAGCCCGAGCAGCGTCGCGTCGCTCGCCTCTTCCCGCAGCACGACCTCGACGCCGGGAGTCCCGTCGGCGAAGTGCCGCAGGAGCGGCGGCAGGATCCGGGTGCTGACGGTCGCGAAGGTACCGACCCGCAGGGTTCCGGAGGCCCCGATCGCGAGCGCGGCGAAGTCGGCCTTGGCGGCGCGGATGCGCGCGAGGACGCCGTTCGAGTGCTCGAGCAGGATCTCGCCGGCGTCTGTCAGCTCGAGTGGCCGTGACCCGCGAGAGCGTTCGATCAGCCGCTCGCCGACGAGCGTCTCGAGCACCGCGATCTGATGGCTGATTGCCGACTGGACGTAGCCGAGGCGCGTCGCCGCACGGCTGAACGACCCCTCGCGCGCGACCGCGTCGAGCGCGGTGAGATGGCGGAGCTCGATTCCCAGCCAGCGGTCGTTCGCCACCGAGCGCTCCTACCTATTCAGCGAAGACGTCGCCAGCACGTCCTCTGTGAGTACACCTGACCTGACCGGTACGACGCGCGAACACGGACGCGGTTAGCGACAGCTTCGAGAGAGCGCGACTCCCGCTGTAGCTTCCCGCCCGCTGCGGAGCTTCCGCTGTGCCCGGAGGCGGAGCAGGAAGCCGCTACGCCCGCTGCCGGTGCATGCACTCGCGATCCTCCACGACTTCATTTCGGAGATGACGAGCCCGCAGCCGTTCGACTTCGGCAAACCTCCTTACGGCCGGAGCGACGACGCGTCGACGACCTCGAAGTCCGAGCCGTTCACGCGGCCGAGCGTGTGCAGCTGGTCGTTCGACCAGCGCGCGTCCGGGGCGCCCGAGACGAACCAGCTCGAGCCGTTGTCGGCGAGGATCATCCCGTAGGTCTTCAGCGCCTCGAGCACGACTCGCGCCTGCGGCGGAAAGGAGCGCGTGTCGAAGCCGCCCTTGAGGCGGACCCGCAGGCCCATCGGCGGCAGCTCGGGGTCGTCGGAGTCCGAGGCGTAGTGGCGTGCCGGGTAGACGTACGCCCGTCGCGTCCGCTCGGCTGTGAACCGCAGCGCGTGCTCGATCGAGCCGCGGGCTACTTCGTCGTAGCGAGCGAGCCCGGGCAGGATCGGTAGCCCGGCCGCGTCGGCCGAGGTCCAGCCAGCCGGACGGAGTCGGTTCGAACGGAGGTTCCAGATCGCGCCCGAGCCGGCCTTCCAGCCCCCGCCGGCAACCGAGTAGAGCGCATAGAGCTCATACAGCCGGCAGTGATCGCGATCCACGATGAGCGCGTGCCGGTCACCGTCAGCGGCGTAGGCTCGACGGAGTCGCCCAGTAGCGGAGGTGGCGGCTCCGCCGGCGCCGGAGCGGACCGGAGCGCGTGCGCCCTCGATCGGAACGTCGCGCGGGATTGGGTACGGGCCCCTGTCGGACTCGTCGGCGTAGTCGAAGCGGACCCCCACCTTCTTCTGCTTGCCAGGTACGACCGTGAACGGGATCCCGATCGGCCCGCCGTCCCAGAGCCCTGAGCCGAAGTCCGCATGTACGGCCGCGTCGAGCCCGATCGAGCGGATCAGCGTCTCGGAGCGGCGCGCCACCGGCAGCGAATCGACGCGCCGGTTCCACGGATTGGTGGCCGGGAAGACCGGGCAGCCCGAGACTCGCGGCGGCGCCTGAACGGATCCGGCCGCGGCACCGGCGAGCAGCGCGAGGCCGGCGGCGGCGATGGCGGCACGCACGGTCACCTCCCTCGGCCGGGTGACCGACGTTTCTCGCCGAAGCAGGCGGGTACCCGTGCGCTGTCCAAGAGAGGGGTGTCCCTGTGATCTGGTTGCTGGTTCTCATTCTGTTGATCCTGGCGATCGGCGGCGGCGTCGCGATCTCGAAGTTCCTCTTCTTCCTCCTGCTCGTGGCCCTGATCGTGGCGCTGCTCGGCGCCCGCAGGCCGGTCTAGCAAAGAGCGGCGACGACGTCGCCGACTTACGGCTGCAGACGCCGGACGTGCCACCCGTCAGACGCCGGACGTGCCACCCGTCCGGCGTCCGCGTCCAGTGCTCACGGTCGTGCAGCCGGTCGTCGCGGTGCTGCCAGAACTCGAACGTCTCCGGGACGAGCCGAAAGCCACCCCAGTGTGCGGGGCGCGACGGGTCGTCGCCGATCGCAGCGACGCGCGCCTCGAGCGCTTCCCTGCTGTCGATCGGCTCACTCTGGCGTGAGGCGGCCGCGCTGCGACGGCTCGCGAGCGGCCGCGTCGCCCAGTAGACGTCGACCTCCTCGTCGGCAACGCGGTCGACCCGCCCTTCGATGCGCACCTGCCGGCCGGGCCAGTGAAACAGCAACGCGCCCCGCGGATTCTCGGCGAGCTCGCGCCCTTTCCGGCTCGTGAGCCCGGTGAAGAACACGAACCCGTGCTCGTCGAACCCTTTCAGCAGGAGCATCCGCACCGACGGCCGCCCGTCGCTCGTCGCTGTCGCGAGGGCCAGCCGCTCGTCGCGGCCGGCCTCCTCGAACCAGCGCGCGAACTGCTCGAACGGGCTCATCCGGCCGGTTCCGGCAGCTCGCGCAGCGACCGGACCGGCGACGGCAGGAGCCAGAGCACGCCGAGCACGCCGCCGACGGTCGCGATCCAGAGCGTGGGCCGCAGCCCGATGGTCGCTCCGAGGAAGCCGCCGAGAAGCGATCCAATCGGGCGGACGCCGTAGTTGACGACGAGATAAGCCCCCGAGACCCGAGCCCGCATCCCGTCGGGAATGAGTGCCGCGAAGATCGATCCGGCGCTGATGTCGAGAATCATTACGCCGAAGCCGGAGCCGAACTCGGCGAGGAAGAGCAGCGCGAGCACGATCGGCTGGGGCCCGCCGGCGAGTGGGACGAGCAGGAGCGGAGCGGGGAAGAGGAGGCAGCCGAGGACGAACGCCGGCCCGACCCCGACGCGTCGTGCAAGCCGACCCGTGACCAGCGAGCCGATCACACTGCCGACGGCACCCGCACCAAGCACGAGCCCAAGCGTCCCGGGCCGGATGTCGAGCGAGCGCGTCGCGTAGAGGACGAAGAGGGAGAAGAAGACGAAGTTGAAGAGGTTGATCGTGGCCGTGGCAGCCAGCGAAGCGCGCACGATCGGTGAACGAAGGATGAAGCGCGCGCCGGCGACGACGGCTCCCTTGTCGGGCTCCGCCGGTGCGGGCTCCGCCGCTTTGATTCGCCGAAGGAAGAGCGCAGAGCCCACGAACGACAGCGCGTCGACGACCAGTGCGGCCGCGGCGGAGAGGAGCTGGACGAGGAACCCGCCGATGCTCGGCCCGGCAACATACGAAAGCGCCCGATTTCCGTTCAGAAGCGAGTTCGCCTGGATGTAGCGGTCCCGGGGGACGACCGAAACGAACAGCGTCTGATAGGAGACCGAGAAGAGCACGCTCAACGTGCCGATGAAGAACGCGACCACGTAGAGCTGGGCAAGCGTCAGCGACCCGAGCCAGTAGACGACCGGCACCGACGCAGTCAAGGCCGCCCGGCCGAGGTCGGCCGCGATCATGATCTGACGCCGACGCCCCCGCCGATCGACCCAAGCGCCGGCGTGGAGCGCAAAGAGGAGGTTCGGCGCGAGGCCGGCGGCGACGAGGAAGCCCATCTGGGCTGGCCCGGCGTCGAGGACGAGAACGGCCGTGAGCGGCAGTGCGATCGTCGTGATCTGGTCGCCGAGCAGCGAGATCGCCTCTCCCGCCCAGAGGCGCCGAAAGTCGGCGTTCTCCCGGAGGAGCGGCGGGATCACAGCCTGCGCCCGCTCAGCTCGGCAACCCGCACGCGCCGGACGTTACATCGTCTCGAGCACGGCTTTGCGCCGGCTCTCCCGCTCGAGCCAGCGGAAGAGCAAGTACGCGGCCGCGGCGTAGCAGGCGCCGATCCCCGCCTCCGTCCAGACGAGCCCCGAGACGTCGGCGAGCGACGACCCACCCGCCACGTCCCGCGCCGCGATGATCCCGTGCGTCAGCGGCAGCGCCCGCCCGATCGCCTCCATCCACCCCGGCAGCACCGAGAGCGGGATGTTGACGCCGCAGAAGAGCAGCATTAGGAAGTACGCCATGTTGGCTCCGAACATGAAGTCGCGGGTCCGGAGCCCGATCGACCCGAGCACCATCCCGAACGCCGTGCAGGAGAGCGTCGTGACGAAGACGACCGTCGCGAGCCCAGGCACGACCGACCAGCCGGGACGGAAGTCGAGCAGCAAGGCGCTGACGCCGAAGCCGAAGACCGAGACGAGCACCCCGTTCGCGAGCACCGGCAGGCCGCGCCCGAGGAAGACCGCGGCGCGATTCGCGGGCGACCCGAGCAGCGGCGCGAGCGTCCCGAACCAGCGCTCGTTCGCGACCGCCATCGACATCCCGTAGACGCTCGACATCGCCGCGACCTGCACGGCGTTCCCGACGATGAAGAATGTGTCGTCACGGGCGTTCGAATAGCGCCCGAGGTACGTGAAGAACAGGATCTGGAAGAGCGGCGCGCCGAGCATCGTCGGGATGTAGATCGAGGGGCGGATCCAGTTAAAAAGGGCGCGGTACGAGATCAGGCCGCCGACGAAGAAGATGCGGAGCGAGCTGGTCATGTCAGCGAGAGCGTCGCATCGGCCCGCGCCTTGCGCTCGAAGACGCCCACGGTCAGCCACGCGAGCGCGAAGTACCCCGCGCCCAGAGCGGCCGCCATCCCCAGCGGCGCCCAGACGTCCCCGCCCAGAGCGGCGCCTCGGATCGCCTCGACGCCCCAGTAGGGCGCGAGGATCCACGAGAGCGGCCGCGTCCAGCCGGGCAGCAGCGAGACCGAGAAGACGAGCCCGCTCGCAATCCAGACGGGGTACTCGAGCAGGTTCGAGAGCGCGTTCGCGTGCCGGTACAAGATGAAAGAGGACGCCATCAAGAGGCCGAGCATCCCGAGCGCGAGCACGGTCACCGGCACGGCGAGCGCGAACAGCCAGGGATGCGCGAAGTCGAGCGGGATTCCGAAGAAGAGCCGACCCCAGAGCAGTGTCGAGGCCAGCGAGTACGCGCCGATCGTCGAGGTCGCGAGCGTGCTCGGCAGCAGCACGAGCGCGAAGGGCGGGGGAGAGGCCACGAGCAGCTCGAGCGTTCCCTGCCAGCGGGCCCATTGAAGCTGGCCGCCGGAGCCGAACAGCGTCGACGACCAGATGCCCATCATCCCGGCGCCGAGCGCTGCATAGAGGAGCGAACCGGGCCGGCCGCCCGCCCTGAACATGTAGAAGGCGATCGTCGCGAAGATCAGCGGCTGGAAGAACGAGAGCAGCAGGAACCAGGTCGACAGCGAGAGCGTCCTGATCTGGATCGCGAGGCCGTTCACCAGCAGGCGGACGTATCTCAATCTGCAGCCTCGGTCACGAGCGCGACGTACGCGTCCTCGAGCGTCGGCTCGCGGGAGGCGATCCGGCCGATGCGCGCCCCGTTCAGATGCGTCGGCAGCTCTTGCGTGAGCTCGAGCCCGCGCGGCGACTGGATCGTCAGCACCTGCGCGTGGTCGCGATCCTCGACCGAGATCGAGGTGACGCCGGGAAGCGCGCGCAGCTTCCGCACCGTCTCGTCCTCGACGCCGAAGACCTCGACCTCGACGACGGTGCGGTCGGCGACGACGCGCTTCAGCTCCCTCGGCGTCCCCTCGCCGACGATGCGGCCGTTGGCGATGACGGCGACGCGGTCGCAGAGCGTGTCCGCCTCGAACATGTAGTGCGTGGTGAGCAGCACCGTCTTCCCGGCGTGGACGAGCTCGGAGATCGTCGAGCGCAGCTCGCGCGCCCCGACTGGATCGACTCCGATCGTCGGCTCGTCGAAGAAGACGACCTCGGGATCGTGCAGGAGCCCTCGCGCGATGTGGAGCCGCTGCCGCATTCCGCGCGAATAGCCCTCCACGCGTTCCTTCTCGCGCCCGCTCAGGCCGACGAGGTCGAGCACCTCTGCGATCCGCCGCTTCTGCTCCCGCCCGGAGACCGCATAGAGCTCCGCGAAGTAGCGCAGGTTGTCGAGCGCCGACAGACGCTCGTAGAGGCCGCGGTCGCCGCCGAAGACGTAACCGATCCGCTTGCGCAGCTCGCGCGCGTCGTCGACGACGTCGAGGCCGAGGACACGCGCCGAGCCGGAGGTCGGCAGCAGCAGCGTGATCAGCATCTTGATCGTCGTCGTCTTCCCGGCCCCGTTCGGCCCGAGCAGGCCGAAGAGCTCCCCTCGCTCGACGTGGAAGCTGATCCCACGCACCGCCTCGACTTCGAGCGGCCGGCGCCGGAAGACGCCTGTCGTCGTCCGATAGACGCGTCGCAACCCGTCGGCCTCGATCACCGGCACGAGCGCACCTCTACCCAGGCGCCTTCGTTTTCTTCGCCTCTTCCAGATCGGCGCCCTCGCGCCGCTCGAACTCGAGCATCAGCCGCCGCAGAAGCGCGTTCAGCTGCTCCTTCTCGCGGTCCGTGAGCGCCGACGCGATGAGCGCCTCCTTGATCGCTTGCGTGCCCGCGGCGTCGCGCCAGATCTGCATGCCCTGGTCGGTGAGCTGGATCTGGAGCCCGCGCCGGTCGTCCGGGTCGGGAAGCCGTCGGACCGAGCCGGCCTTCTCGAGCTGGTCGAGCCGGTTCGTCATCGCTCCGCTGGACAGGCCGTGCCGTTCGGAGAGCCAGCCCGGAGACCGCCGGTGCGGCGGGCCCGCATGGACCAGCGAGCCCAGCACCTTCCACTCGCCGTAGTTGAGCCCGAACTGGGCGAGCGTCTCCTCCATGCTGTGCTTCAGGCGCCGGCTCAGTCCCATGATCCGGTCGACGATCCCCTCGACCGCGGGATCGAGCTCCGGAACCTTGTCGCCGAGCGACTCGAGGAAACGGTCGACGTGATCCTGCTCGGATGCTCTAGCCACGGAAGTATTCTCCCAGCTCGAATGTCTTGACGTCAAGAGAGTCTAGGGATATCCTCTCGATGAAAAGTAGCTCGAAGTAAAGTTACTCGATGGCGAGCTAGTCAGGAGGTCCGCAGTGTTGCTACCTCACCCGGAAGTTCTGAGCGTCATCACCGAGAGCCGCCTGGAGTCCGTGCGGCGTGACCTCTCGCGCACCAGCGAACAGACCAGGCTGCGGAGACGAGCCGGTGCGTGGCTCGTCTCGGCCGGCTTCAAGCTTGCGCCCGAGCTGAAGCCGTCTCGCTAAGCGTCCTGCCGCGGGCTCGCGAAGACGCTGGTCCGATACTGGAGCCGTACGGTCCCCGCTCCTGCGACCGCCCGGACACGGCCGAGCACCTCGGCGCGCTGCGTGTCGGACAGGGCGGCGATGAAGCTGACCGAGCCGAACCGATCCTCGAGGCCGTCGGCATCGAGCTCCTGAGCGCTCGTGACGTAGTGCTCTTCGATCGGCCCGAACCTGGGATGCTGCTCGAGCACGTCCCGCCAGTTCGAGTCGCGCTCCGAGGGGACGTCGCCGCGGAACGGGAGCAGGATCTCGCTGATCGCCCGCTGGAGCGGATCGTCGAAGTCCCGGACGTTCCAGATCAGGCCCAGCCATCCGCCCGGAAGAAGCACGCGCGCGATCTCGGCGAGCGCGTCGTCCGTCGCAAACCAGTGAAAGGCCTGCGCGACGGTGACGGCGTCCGCGCTCCCGTCAGCCAACGGCATCCGCTCCGCAACCCCAGCCATCGCCTCGACCTCGGGCACCGTCTCCTCGAGCTGCGCCCGCATCCCTTCGACCGGCTCGACCGCGATCACGCGAGCGCCGGTCGGCACGAGGAGCCGCGTCAGCTTCCCGGTGCCTGCGGCGAGATCGACGACGGTTCGTCCCGGCGCGAGTCCCAGGCGCCCGACGAGCCACGCAACCGCCTCCGGCGGATAGCCCGGCCGCCCACGCTCGTACGCAGCGGCGCTTCGATCAAACCCTGCCGCCGCCTTGGGATGAACCCTCACGTCTTCGGCGTCTCGCAGCTCGTCTGCGGCTCGCCTTCGCAGCAGCCGAGCTTGAGCTTGCAGCGCGGGCACTGCCAGGTTCCGTGAACCCACTGCATCTCGGCGCTACAACGCCAACAACGCTCGTTCGCCATCCCTGAAAAGGTACGCAACAACCCGGATCCCTAGCGGTTTCGCGCGCGAAACCGCTGCTACACTCTCGCGGCGCGCGGCGGCGTAGCTCAGTGGTTAGAGCGACGGACTCATAACCCGTAGGTCGGTGGTTCGAATCCACCCGCCGCTACTTTCCACGCGCACCTAGGAGACAAGAGACCATGGCCACTGGAGTACGCGTCGGGATCACGCTCGCCTGCACGGAGTGCAAGCGGCGGAACTACCAGACGCAGAAATCGAAGCGGAACGACCCAGACCGGGTGGAGTTCAAGAAGTTCTGCCGCTGGTGCGGTAGCCACACCGTGCACCGGGAGACCCGCTAGATGGCTCGCCCGACCCGGTCGCAGCGCCGCGCCCGCCGTGAGGCGCAGGAGGCATCCGTCGCCCAGCGCGCGCGCAGCCGCACCGCACAGGTTCGCCCTTCGCAGCAGCCGGTCGCCTCGCAGACGGGCCGCCGTCGGGCGCCGGCCGAGGGCACGCGCCGCTTCATCAGCGAGTCGTGGGGTGAGCTGAAGAAGGTCGAGTGGCCCGGCCAGTCACAGGTGATCCAGGGAACGGTCGTCGTTCTGATCGCCTGCCTGATCGTCGGCACCTACCTCTTCGCCGCCGACCAGGCCTTCAGGCCGCTCGTTCGAACGATCATCGGCCAGTAAGGACGGGAGACGCGATGTTTTGCTGGTACGTGATCAACACCTACTCGGGCCATGAGAACAAGGTCAAGGCCAATCTCGAGCACCGCATCGACTCGATGGGGCAGCGCCAGCGCTTCCGCCGCGTCGTCGTTCCCACGGAGCAGGTGATCGAGACGAAGGACGGCCAGAAGGTCCAGACCGAGAAGCGTGTGCTGCCCGGCTACGTGCTCGTGAACATGGACTTGAACGACGACGCGTGGACGGTCGTGAAGAACACCCCCGGCGTGACGGGCTTCGTCGGAGCAGGCTCGAAGCCGGTGCCGCTCTCCCAGGCCGAGGTCGACCGGATCCTCAAGACCGGAGCCGCTGTCGCCGAGCGACCGCGCGCGCAGGTCGAGTTCCAGCTCGGTGAGTCCGTCAAGGTAACGTCGGGCCCGCTCGCCGACTTCGACGGCGAGATCATCGACGTCAACCCCGACCAGCAGAAGCTGAAGGTGCTCGTCGACATCTTCGAGCGCCAGGTACCGGTGGAGCTCGGCTTCGACCAGGTCAAGAAGATCGACTAGGAAACCCGCGTGGCCAAGAAAGTACTGACAGTCATCAAGCTCCAGATCCCGGGTGGCCAGGCGAACCCTGCTCCGCCGGTCGGCCCTGCGCTCGGTCAGCACGGCGTCAACATCATGGAGTTCTGCAAGGCGTTCAACGCCGAGACCGCCCAGGAGAACGGCCGGATCACCCCGGTCGAGATCACGGTCTACGAGGACCGCTCGTTCACGTTCGTCACGAAGACCCCGCCGGCTGCCGTCCTCATCAAGGAGGCCCTCGGTCTCGAGAAGGGCTCGCCGGAGCCGAACCGCAACAAGGTGGGCCGCCTGACTCGGGCGCAGGTCCGGCAGATCGCCGAGACGAAGCTGCAGGATCTGAACGCGCGCGACGTCGACCAGGCGGCGCGGATCATCGCCGGGACGGCGCGCTCCATGGGAGTCGAGGTGGAGGCATGAAGCACGGGAAGGCTTACCGCTCCGCACTCGAGCAGGTCGACAGGGAGAAGCTCTACTCCCCGCTCGAGGCTGTTCGGATCGTCAAGGGCTTGCAGACGGCGAAGTTCGACGAGACGGTCGAAGTGCATTTCAATCTGGGTCTCAACGTCCGCCATGCCGACCAGCAGCTTCGCGGGACGATCTCGCTGCCGCACGGCACGGGCCGCGACGTCCGCGTGGCGGTGTTCGCAGAGGGAGAGAAGGCTCGCGAGGCCGAGGACGCGGGCGCCGACGTCGTCGGCTCGGCAGACCTCGCGAGCAAGGTCGAGGGCGGCTTCACCGACTTCGACGTCGCGATCGCGACGCCGGACATGATGGGCACCGTCGGCAAGCTCGGCCGCATCCTCGGCCCGCGCGGGCTGATGCCCAACCCGAAGACCGGCACCGTCACCTTCGAGGTGGGGAAGGCCGTCCGCGATTCGAAGGCCGGCAAGGTGGAGTACCGAACCGACCGCGGGGCGAACGTCCATATCGCGATCGGGAGGAAATCGTTCGACGAGCGGGCTCTGCTCGAGAACTACGCGGCGCTGGTCGAGGAGATCCAGCGCGCGAAGCCAGCGGCGGCGAAGGGTCGATACATCAGGCGGATCACGCTCGCGAGCACGATGGGTCCCGGCATCCATGTCGACCCGGCGAGGCTGCGTGACGTCGCAACGGAGATCGAAGAGGAGGCCGTACCGGCCTAGCTACACCGTCAAGAGCCCGTCGCCAAAGACAGCCGGCAGCGCCGATGCACCTCAGAGCAGCGTGCGCAGAAGTCCGGCCGAGGCGGACGATTCTCGCGCCCTCGAGTGTAGGTCGAGGGCGTAGGTCGGCCCGCCTTCTGGTGGGCCGATTTGCGTAAGGAGGTGAACCATGCTGAGACGTGACAAGGAGCAGGTAGTCGAGAAGCTGACCGAGCGCCTGAAGGCATCGCCGGCGCTGATCGTCACCGACTTCCGCGGGCTCACGATGACCCAGATCGACGCGCTTCGGGGCGAGCTGCTGGAGCACGGGGCCCGCTTCCAGGTCGTGAAGAACACGCTCACCCGACGCGCGGCCGAGGAAGCCGGCGCTGACGCCGTCCTCGCGCTGCTCGAGGGGCCGTCGGCGATTGCCTTCCTGGATGCGGACGGGGACCCGGTCGCGGTCGCGAAGGCGCTGACGAAGGCTGCCCGGGAGACGAAGGTCCTCGAAGTCCGAGGCGGCGTGCTCGAGGGCAAGACGATCACGGCGGTCGACGTCGACGAGCTGGCGAAGCTGCCGCCCACCGACGTGCTGAGGGCACAGCTGCTCGGGGCGATCACGGCGCCGCTGACGACGATCGTCGGCCTGTTCGCGGCACCGCTGCAGGACTTCGTCGGCCTGATCGACGCCAGGATCGAACAGCTTGGCGGCGCCGAAGCGCCAGCCGTGGAGGAACCGGCCGCGGAGGCGGAGGCAGCACCCGAGGCCGAAGCGGAGACCGAAGCCGCCGAGGACACCACCGCGCAAGCAGAGCCTGCTAGCGAAGAGACCACTGACGAGACCACAGAAGAGGAGTAGGAGATGGCTGCAAGCGGAGTCGACAAGGTGTTCGACGAGCTCGGGAAGATGTCGGTCCTCGAGCTGGTCGAGCTCAAGAAGAAGATCGAGGACGAGTGGGGCATCACCGCCGCCGCTCCGGTCGCGGTCGCGGCCGCCCCGGCGGCTGCCGGTGACGGCGCCGCCGCCGCCGAGGAGAAGACGGCGTTCGACGTCGTGCTGACCGGCGCCGGCGACAAGAAGATCCAGGTGATCAAGGTCGTGCGCGCTCTTACCGGTCTCGGCCTGAAGGAGGCGAAGGACCTCGTGGACGGCGCCCCGGCACCCGTCAAGGAGGGCGTCAACGCCGACGAGGCCAACTCGATGAAGGCGCAGCTCGAAGAGGCCGGCGCAAGCGTCGAGCTGAAGTAACGCAGAGCTCGCGGCGGCAGGGCAAGTCGAAAAGGGGGGGCCGGCGATCGGCCCCCTTTTCGTGCGCGGCGCCCCGCCCGGTCGTCCGGTTTCCTTTCTCTTGGCCCGGTCGCGCGTTGTCAGTTGTCCCTCGCAATCGTCGGCGGCCTCACAAAGGACGCGCGCTCGGCGGACATCGATTGGCGCGAGCGCTCGGACAAACGGTCGACCGGCAACCGGTCGTGGAGACTGCCGAGCTGAAGCGGCGGTTGGTCCCGCCGATTGCGCCACTCGTCGCTCCGCCCCTCACTCAAGCCGATCTCGACGCGGTCTTGGACGACGCCGATCGTCGCTGGGTCGCTACCGAAGGCGAAGGGCTTCCGAACGCTCGAGGGTGAGGCAGCACGAGGTACGAAAGGCTTCCGGTTCGCGGACGCATGGGATCCGGACGGCCTGATCGCACGAGAGGCGAAGACGGGATTCGCCGATCCCAAGGCCTTCGTTCAGAAGCAGATCGACAAGGACGTTCTCCTTCGAGACGTCCGTGGTACCTTCGCGAGAGTCGAGTGGCATTTCTATCCGAGCGCGGCTTCCGACACACTGGGACCATCGAAGGCGCTTCTCGACGAGTTGCGGCGGGGGAACATCCCCTACGTCATCCACCTTCCGTGAGATGCCGTCCATCGACTTCTCCGAGCTGACAGACGAGCAAGCGCAGGCGGCGTTCGAGGCCTACGTCGCGGCCGCGGACGATCGACTCGCGTGGCTCCGCAACGAAGTAGCGGCTTCGGGCGGGCGGACAAGCTCGACTTCAGTCCAGAGAGCCTCGTTCCGCTGTGGGAGCTGGGCGCGCGACGCACTCGTCGCGCAGTTCCTGCTCGCGACGGACGGCGACGGAAGGCTCCTGGCGATCGAAGGCGGCGTCGTGACGGAGGACGCGCCGCGCGAGCTCCGCGCGCGCGAGTTCCGAGAGCTGCTCGAGGTGCTTCAGAAGGCTGCGCGGGAACTGGATGCGCGCCTCTACGACCACCAACTGGGCCGTTTCCTCGTCGGCGATCACGACTTCGAAGCGGCGGTTGCAGGTTTCGCCTAGCCACCGTCGAGACTCAGACGCCGAGGCGCTATACTGGGGGCACCACGCGGCCCATCCCGTGAGGCTTGCCTTGCCGGGATTGGGCCTGTTCCGCTATGCTAAGCGGTTCCGCCGACGTTTCCCCTCTTCCCGCCCATAGAGCCGTAAGGGAGGCTGATTTCGAACTTGACCACCATGGTCGCGGCGCCACGCGCGCGTAAGAGCTTTTCTCGCCTCAAGCACGTTCTAGACCTCCCCAATCTCATCGACATACAGAAGGCCTCCTTCGACTGGTTCCTCAAGGAAGGCCTGCGCGAAACGATCGACGACATCTCGCCGATCGAGGACTACACCGGCACGCTCGCCGTCGAGTTCGGCGAGTACGAGTTCGGAGAGCCGCAGTTCTCGATCCAGGAGTGCCGCGAGAAGGACCTGACCTACCAGGCTCCTCTGTCGATGACGGTCCGCTTCGTCAACAAGGAGACGGGCGAGATCCGGGAGCAGCGGGTCTTCATGGGCGACTTCCCGATGATGACCCATTGGGGCACGTTCATCATCAACGGCACCGAGCGCGTCATCGTCACGCAGCTCGTCCGGAGCCCGGGCGCCTACTTGATGGAGCCGAAGGATCCGACGAAGCAGGTCTTCACCGCCAACCTGATGCCGTCTCGCGGCTCGTGGCTCGAGCTCGAGATCGACAAGAAGGGCGTCGTCTACGCACGGATCGATCGGAAGCGCAAGCTCCCGATCACGACCTTGCTGCGCGCCCTGCCCGCCGAGGATCCTGCGACCGGGTTCCAGCTCGACACGAGCTCGAACGAGAAGATCCTCGAGCTGTTCGGCGACTCCCTCTACATCCGCAACACGATCGAGAAGGACACCACGACGCGTGAGGAAGAGGCGCTCATCGAGGTGTTCAAGAAGCAGCGGCCCGGCGAGCCGCCGACGCTCGACAACGCCCGCAACCTGCTGCGAGCGCTCTTCTTCGACCCCAAGCGCTACGACCTGACCAAGGTCGGCCGCTACAAGCTCAACCAGCGCCTCGGCGTCGACGTCCCCGAGGACACGCGAGTCCTGACGACGCAGGACATCCTCGCGCTCGTCCGGAAGCTCGTCGACCTGCCGAAGAACCTCGGCGTGCCCGAGGACTCGCGGGACTTCGCGGCTGACGGAGCGACGCTCTCGCGCGACCCGATCCGCACCGAGCTCGACGAGTACGAGCACTTCGGCAACCGGCGGCTGCGCACGACGGGCGAGCTGATCCAGGAGGCGTTCCGGGTCGGCCTCTACCGGATGGAGCGCGTCGTCCGCGAGCGGATGACCACGGAGGACGTCGACACGATCACGCCGCAGACGATCATCAACATCCGCCCGGTGGTCGCGGCGCTGAAGGAGTTCTTCGGCTCCTCGCAGCTGAGCCAGTTCATGCAGCAGACGAACTCCCTCGACGGCCTGACCCACCGGCGGCGCCTGAGCGCGCTCGGCGCGGGCGGCCTCACGAGGGAGCGCGCGCCGATCGAGGTGCGCGACGTGCACCCGACGCACTACGGCCGCATGTGCCCGATCGAGACGCCGGAAGGCCCGAACATCGGCCTGATCGGCTCGCTGGCCTCGTTCGCGACGGTCTCGGAGTTCGGGTTCATCCAGACGCCGTACCGGAAGGTCGTGAAGGGGAAGGTGACCGACGAGATCACGTATCTCGACGGCGCCGAGGAGGCGCAGTACACGATCGCGCAGGCGTCCGAGCCCGTCGATCCGAAGACCGGCAGGTTCCTGCACGAGCAGGTGCTGTGCCGGTCGCGCGAGGGCGAGGCCGTGATGGCCGCTCCGAGCGAGATCGAGTTCATGGACGTCGCACCGGCGCAGATCGTGTCGGTCGCAACCGCGCTGATCCCGTTCCTCGAGCACAACGACGCGAACCGCGCCCTGATGGGGGCGAACATGCAGCGACAGGCAGTGCCGCTGATGATTCCGCAGGCGCCGCTCGTCGGCACCGGCGTCGAGTACCGCGCGTCCGTCGACTCGGGTGACGTGATCGTCGCGAAGAGCGACGGGAACGTGATCGACGTCGACGCCGACAAGATCGTCGTCGAGGGCAGGGGGACGCGGGACGAGTACGAGCTGACGAAGTTCATGCGCTCGAACCAGGGCACCCTGATCCATCACAAGCCGATCGTCGGCCTCGGAGACAGGGTGTCGAAGGGACAGGTGCTGGCCGACGGAAGCTCGACCGACCAGGGCGAGCTCGCGCTCGGCGCGAACCTGCTCGTCGCCTTCATGCCGTTCGAGGGCTACAACTTCGAGGACGCGATCGTCCTCTCGGAGCGGCTGGTCAAGGAGGACGTCCTCTCCTCGATCCACATCCACGAGTACGAGATCGACGCTCGTTCGACGAAGCTCGGCGACGAGGAGATCACGCGCGACATCCCGAACCGCTCGGAGGAGTCGCTCGCACAGCTCGACGAGCGCGGCATCGTGCGCATCGGCGCCGAGGTCGGCTCGGGCGACCTGCTCGTCGGCAAGGTGACGCCCAAGGGCGAGACAGAGCTGACGGCGGAAGAGAAGCTGATCCGCGCGATCTTCAAGGAGAAGGCGCGCGAGGTCCGGGACACGTCGTTGAAGGTCCCGCACGGCGAGGGCGGCAAGGTGATCGACGTCAAGACGTTCTCCCGTGACGCCGGCGACGACCTGCCGCCGGGCGTCAACGAGCTCGTCCGCGTCTACGTCGCGAAGAAGCGCAAGATCTCGGAGGGCGACAAGCTCGCGGGGCGCCACGGAAACAAGGGCGTGATCGCGAAGATCGTCCCCGAGGAGGACATGCCGTTCCTCGAGGACGGCCGTCCCGTCGACATCCTGCTCAACCCGCTCGGCGTGCCGAGCCGGATGAACATCGGCCAGATCCTCGAGACGCACCTCGGCTGGGCGGCGGCGCACGGCGTCTTCGCCGAGGAGGCGAAGCCGCTGCAGACGAACGGCGAGTGGAGCCCGATCCAGGGCGACAACCCGACGCCGGTCGCGAGCCCCGTCTTCGACGGCGCGAGCGTCGAGGACGTCGACAATGCCCTCATCGAGTGGACGAAGCAGAACCCGGACTCGCCCGTGAAGTTCCTCGTCGACCCGTCGCGGCCGAAGGGCCGTCAGTGCTCGGGCAAGCTGAGGCTCTTCAACGGCCGCACCGGCGAGCCGTTCGAGCAGAAGGTGACGGCGGGCTTCATGTACATCCTGAAGCTCCTGCACTTGGTCGACGACAAGATCCACGCGCGCTCGACCGGGCCGTACTCGCTCGTCACCCAGCAGCCGCTGGGCGGCAAGGCGCAGTTCGGCGGTCAGCGCTTCGGCGAGATGGAGGTGTGGGCGCTCGAGGCGTACGGCGCGGCGTACACGCTCCAGGAGATGCTGACGATCAAGTCCGACGACACGGTCGGCCGCGTCAAGGCGTACGAGGCGATCGTGAAGGGCGAGAACATCGCCGAGCCCTCGATTCCCGAGTCCTTCAAGGTGCTGCTGAAGGAGATGCAGTCTCTCGCGCTCGACGTCGACGTGATGTCCGAGGAGGGCACGAGCGTCGAGGTTCGCGAGGAGGACGACGAGCTGCTCCGCGCCGCTGAGGAGCTCGGCATCGACCTGTCGCCCGGCTCGCTTCGAGCCGCGGCGCGACAGCCCACCGGCCAGGAGGTCGAGGAGGGTCAGGATCGCGTCGACGAGGACGGCGAGCTGGCGCTCCCGGCCGACGAGCAGCTAGGCGACCTGACGGACATGGAGATCGACGAAGAGGAGGGCGCCGCCGCGATCGCGGAAGGCGACCTCTCCGAACTTGACATCGAGGAATAGAAGAAAGAGGCGCAGAGCTTGATCGACATCAATGACTTCGACGCGATCCGAATCGGACTCGCGTCGAGCAAGCAGATCCGAGACTGGTCGTCGGGCGAGGTCACGAAGCCCGAGACGATCAACTACCGCACGCTCAAGCCCGAGCGTGACGGACTCTTCTGCGAGCGCATCTTCGGTCCGACCAAGGACTGGGAGTGCTACTGCGGCAAGTACAAGCGGGTTCGCTACAAGGGCATCATCTGCGAGCGCTGCGGCGTCGAGGTCACCCGCCAGAAGGTCCGGCGCGAGCGGATGGGGCACATCGACCTGGCCGCGCCCGTTAGCCACATCTGGTTCTTCAAGGGCGTCCCGAGCCGGATCGGCTACCTGCTCGACATCGCCCCCCGCGAGCTCGAGAAGGTCCTGTACTTCGCGGCCTCGATCGTCACCAACGTCGACGACGAGGCGCGCGCCCGCGACCTGAACGACCTCGAGGAGAAGGTCAAGGGCGAGTCCGAGCGCATCTACGTCGACCGCGACGAGCAGCTCGCAGCCGTCGAGGGACGGCTGAAACGGCGTCGGGACTACTTCGCGAAGGGCGCTGAGAAGGGCTTCGACGAGGACGACGAGTTCTGGGTTCGCGGCCTCTCGGCGTGGGCCGAGGAGCAGGTGCTGCCGACGCTCGAGGAGGCCCGCGAGCTGGCCGGCGGCATGTTCGTCGACCTATCCGGCCAGATCACGACCGAGGACTCGAAGAAGATCCGGGAGCTCGTCCGCAATTCAGCGATCCGCGACGACCGGAAGCTGACCCCGCGCGAGCTCGAGCTCGTCGGCTCTTCAGCGGAGCAGATTCGCGAGGCGCTCGCGCCGCTGCGCAGCGAGTACGAGCAGGAGAGCGGGTCGAAGAAGGGCGCGATCTCGAAGCACATCCACCGCCTCGTCGACACGCTGACGACGGGCGGAGAACTGACCGCGGAAGATGCCTCGCTTGTCGAGAGCGTCGATCACAAGACCCTCGAAAAGGCGCGCGAGCTCGGCAACGGCCTCCTGAAGGAGGTCCTGGAGAAGGCCGACGACGAGACTGACGTGCGCGAGCTCGCGAACGACCTCTGCCTCCGCACCGACGGCAAGATCCAGAAGGAGGACCTCGAGGCGATCATCCAGTGGTCGCTGAAGGTCCGCGAGATGTACATGGACATGGAGTCCCGCCGCGAGGACGCCCGCGAAGCGGCTGTCGACGCGGTGCGCCGGCTCGAGGAGACCTGGCGCGTGTTCCGCGAGCTCGAGCCGAAGCTGGTCGTCAACGACGAGCAGATCTTCCGCGAGCTCAAGGACCGTTTCGGGTCGCCGTACGGCTTCGGCGTCTACTTCCGCGGCGGCATGGGCGCGGAAGCGATCCGCGATCTGCTCCGCGACCTCGACCTGGACGCCGAGGCGCGGTCGCTCCGCGACACGATCAAGACCTCGAAGGGGCAGAAGCAGGCCCGCGCCATCAAGCGGCTGAAGGTCGTCAACGCCTTCATCACCTCGGAGAACAAGCCCGAGTGGATGATCCTCGAGGCGATCCCGGTGATCCCCCCCGAGCTCCGCCCGATGGTGCAGCTCGACGGCGGCCGCTTCGCCACGAGCGACCTGAACGACCTCTACCGGCGGGTGATCAACCGGAACAACCGGCTCAAGCGGCTGCTCGACCTGGGCGCTCCGGAGATCATCGTCAACAACGAGAAGCGCATGCTCCAGGAGGCCGTCGACGCGCTGTTCGACAACGGCCGCCGCGGTCGTGCGGTGACGGGCCCGGGCAACCGGCCGCTGAAGTCGCTCTCCGACATGCTCAAGGGCAAGCAGGGCCGGTTCCGCCAGAACCTGCTTGGCAAGCGCGTCGACTACTCGGGGCGCTCGGTGATCGTCGCCGGCCCGAACCTCAAGCTCCACCAGTGCGGCCTACCCAAGCTGATGGCGCTCGAGCTCTTCAAGCCCTTCATCATGAGCCGGCTCGTCGAGCGGAAGTCGGTCCAGAACATCAAGGCCGCCAAGAAGCACGTCGAGTCGATGGTCCCGGAGGTCTGGGACGTGCTCGAGGAGGTGATCGCGGAGCATCCGGTGCTGCTGAACCGCGCGCCGACCCTGCACCGCCTCGGCATCCAGGCGTTCGAGCCGGTGCTCGTCGAGGGCAAGGCGATCCAGGTTCACCCGCTCGTCTGCCACGCGTTCAACGCCGACTTCGACGGCGACCAGATGGCCGTGCACCTGCCCCTAAGCGCAGAGGCGCAGGCCGAGGCTCGGATCCTGATGCTGTCGGCGAACAACATCCTCTCGCCCGCATCGGGCCGGCCGCTGGCCACGCCGACGCAGGACATGGTGCTGGGGATCTATTACCTCACCTACGCCGAAAAGGACCTGGCCAAGCTGTCCCCCGAGGATCTCGACCCGCGGCCGAAGCGGTTCCAGTCCGAGGAGGAGGTCGAGCTCGCGCTCGACTCCGAGCAGGTGCATCTGCAGTCTCCGATCGAGTACCGCCTCGACGGGGAGCTGATGGTGACGACCGCCGGACGCGTGATCTTCAACGAGGAGATCAGGCGCAGCATCCTCGAGACCGTCGACCCGGATGCGGAGAAGCCGGAGTTCATCAACCAGACGCTCGCGAAGCGCGAGACAGACGCGTTCGTCTCCGAGCTTGCGTCCCGTTACGGCGCCCACGCGGTGGGGAGCTTGCTCGACACGATCAAGACCCTCGGCTTCAAGTACGCGACTCTGGCCGGGATCACGGTCTCGAAGAACGACATCGTCATCCCGGCGGAGAAGGAGAAGATCCTTGCCGAGTATGAGGAGCGCGTCGGACGGGTCGAGGGCGACTACGACCGCGGCCTGATCACCGAGTCCGAGCGG
>WNFV01002527.1_pt1 | contig 24292 bp, 26 predicted proteins | sample 5400101 | NCBI WGS metagenome assembly WNFV01 (sample SAMN13153361, study PRJNA577476) | soil metagenome | isolation source: 115 cm soil or saprolite under grassland replicate 1 | place: USA:California | collected 2016-06-15 | reverse complement strand
TCAAGGCGTCGTTCGCGCGCGACACGACGGCCCCGAGCGTCCCCGGCGGGCTGACGGTGAAGAGCACGTCCCGTACGAGCATCGCGATCGGCTGGTCGGCATCGACGGACAACGTCGGCGTCAGCGGCTATCGCGTCTATGTGAACGGCAGCGCCGCAGGAGATACCAAGGGGACGGAGTACTCCTTCGAAGGGTTGAAGTGCGGTCGCAGCTATGAGATCTCCGTGGACGCCGTCGACGCGAACGGAAATCGCTCTCAACGGGCGAGCATCAAGGCGGACACGCAGCTGTGCGCCCTCGCGGGGCGCCTTGCGGGGGTCGGCGTCCGGAGCGCCCCGGGCAAGCGCACGGTGTTCGCCTAGGTGCGCGTCAACAGGGCCACGACGGCCAGCCTGAGGCTCACCTGCAGCGGTCGCGCCGTTGCGAGCGGTCGCTATCGCGTGAAGCCCGGTACGAACGAGCTTCGCCTGGGTGTGCCGCGACGGCAGCCCGCAGGCCCCTGCCGGCTCGCCGTGAGCCTGGTCAATCCCGACGGAGGCACCCTCGGCCTCGGCTCCCGCGGGGTGCTGTTGCCGAAGCCGCGATGACGACGCCTGCAAGCACCGTCGAGCCCCGCAAGCGCCGCTTCCACCGTCCCTCGCTCGCCCAGGCGGGCTCCCTCGTCGCTCTCATCGGCGGCGTCATCACGATCGTCCTCATCTTCAAGCCGGACTGGAGGCCGCTCCAGTCGGCTGACGTCGGCAAGCTCACGATCGACAAGAGCAGCATCCGCGCGCGGCCGGCGCCGCTCAGGCGCTTCTATTCGCGCATACAGCTTCGGCCCCAGGGTGAGACTGCGGCGTTCCTGGCGCAACGCGGCATGCTGATCGAGTTCTCGTTCGAGGCGAACGGCTTCCGAGGCAAGACCCTCCCGATCCGCAGAGAGCTCATCGACGCCGAGACGAACGACGTCGTTCCCGAGCGCGGCACGAACCCCGCCTACAGCGACCAGAGCATCGGGATCACGCCCGAAACGAACAACGACGCCCGCAAGTGGTTCGTCTGGTCGCCCGTGCCGAAGACCCGCAAGAGCTACTACGTCACGGTCTCGATCTACCAACCGCGGAAAGGTGACGTCGAGGTGCCACTACAAGACTTCGACACGCCTACGTTCCGCGGCCTCTCGGCGAAGTAGCCGCCGCTCGTGTTCGAGGCTGAGCGACTCGCCGAGGCACGGCTCTGCTTCGTGCTCGGCTCGCGCCCACACTGGCAAGACCCCGGCCCACTGCTCGAGGCGGCGCTCCTCGGCGGCGTCGATCTCGTCGTGCTCCGCGATCTCGAGCCGACGGTGGCGGCGGCTGAGCTTTTTCGAGAGCTGACCGACGAGTACGAGGCGCTTCTCGCGGTGACGGATCGACCCGATCTCGCCCTCGCCTGCGGCGCCGACGCTGTGCATGCGGAGGAGCTGACGGTCGCCGAGGTGCGGCGATTCGGCGGCGCCGACATGCTCGTCGGGCGGTCGATTCGCGCGCCCGACGAGGTGCTCGATCCGTTCGGCGCGGACTACCTCTTCGTCGGGCCGGTCTTTGCGACGCCGACGAAGCCGGACTCGGAGCCCGTTGGCCTCGAAGCTGTGCGGCTTGCGGCGGAGCGCTGTCCGGTGCCGTTTTTCGCAATCGGCGGGATCGACCTCGACAACGCCCCGCAGGTCGTGGCCGCCGGCGCCGAGCGCCTCGGCATCGTTCGCGCGATTCGGGATAGCGCCGATCCCGCGGAAGCCGCGAGGGCGCTGCGCGCGGCTGTCGTCGGCGCTCAGTCCTGAAGGAAGACGGCGAGCGTCGCCGTGAAGCCGTGCAGAAAGACGCGGCCGCCGACCGGGCCGATCTCGCCGCCGCAGAAGAAGCCGGCGACGGCCGGCCCGAATGCTCCCTCGACGAGTCGGGCGTCGTGGTTCGGCTCGGCGAAGAGGTTCGTCCCGCGGCCGTTGCACGTGAACAGGAGCGCGCCGGCGGGCAGTCCGGTCGCCTGCGCCTCGTCGAGTGCGTGCCGGAGGTCGCCGTCGGCGCTCTCGGCGTCGCGGACGTGGAAGCGCAGCGTCTGCCCGACGCGAACCTGGTCGCCTAGGGCGAGCGCGCCTGAGACGGGCTCGGCTCCAAGGACACCACGCATCAGGTAGTCGCCGCGACCGTATTCCGGTTTGTTCTCGTCGATCACGAGGCCCGCGAGCACGCCCTGAGCGGCGAGCGCCTGCTCCCGGGGCGGCAGACCCACGACGAGCGAGCGCAGCACGTCGAGCGCCCGGCGGCCGGCGAGCTCCTGGAGGAGGCTGCCTTCGGCGCGCGTGACGACGAGATCCGGGCCGATCGGAGCGCAGCCCTGCGAGACGAGCGTCACGACTTCGACGCCTGAGACGACGACGCCGACCGCGCCCTCCTCGTGGACGTCGCCGTCGACGAAGAGCCTCTGGAAGCCAGGGTGGCTCGCTCCGACGGCGACCCCGCCGACGATCGGGAGCCCGGGACGCTCGTCGTTGAGCGCGTCGAGCAGGAAGTCCGTCGGAAAGGTGAACGGGTCCGAGAGCAGAACCACGAGCGACGGATTCGCGAGCACGGGCACTCCTCCCACCGCGTACCCCTCCTGCGTCTCGACCGCGGTGGCGTGGAACGTGCGGATCGACGCCCCCGGAAGCCCCGCCGCCCAGACGGCGACGCCCGGCCCGTCCTCGACCTCACGGCCGCGGCCGACGACGCCACCCGCGACGCACCCCACGAGGTTGTGGGGCGCCAGCTCGTCGCGGAGCGCAGAGATAGCGGACTGGGCGTCGACGAGATGGGTCGGCGAGAGGAACAGGAAGGCGAGGTCGACGTCGCCGTCGATGTGCGCGCCCGCCTGACGCGCCGCTTCCCGCACACCGACCTCGGCTGCCGCTGCCTGGGAGAGTCCGGCCCCGAACTGCCGCGTCACCGTGGCGGAACCCATGTCTTCGAGTCTACGCCCCGAAGACGCGCCCAACGCCACGTCGCGTCAGTGCTTCGGCGAGGACGACCTGTGGACAGGAGTCCGCCAAATCGTCACAGAGTTGGCACAGACACGTGCGAATTTCGCCGATAGAATCGCCGTCGGGTGGTGGGCCGGGGTGCCCCGAACCCGGGGTGCCCCGAACGCAGGGTTGCCCCGAACGCAGCGGCGGACCGAAGAAGGTGGCTAGGCGCCGGGAGCGTCAGCCGGAGGCGGCGGCTGCATGGTCGCGCCGGGAAGCGGGAACGGCCGCGGCGCCGGCTTCGGCAGCTTCTTCTTCTCGTCTTCCGGCTCGGGGAGCGCCGTCGGCGGCTCCTCGTCGACGAAGACCTCGTCCTCTCGCGCGCCGGCCAGGAGTCGCTCGAACTGCTCGCGGTCGATCGTCTCGCGCTCGATCAGGATCGCGGAGATCTTGTGGAGGTCGTCCATCTTCTCGCGCAGCAGCTTCAGCGCCTGCTCGTGGCCCTCCTCGATCACCCGGCGGATCTCGTCGTCGATCTCGCGTGCGACCTCGTCCGAGTAGTCGGGCTCCGCGCCCATCTCCCGCCCGAGGAACGGCATGTCGTGGTTGCGGCCGAGCACGCGCGGGCCGAGCTTCTCGCTCATCCCGAAGCGCATGACCATCTGCTTCGCGATCGACGTGACGCGCTCGAGGTCGTTCGCCGCGCCGGTCGTCACCTCGTGGAAGACGAGCTCCTCGGCAGCGCGGCCACCGAGCGTCATCGCGATCTGCTCCATCAGCGCAGTCTTCGTCGTGAGGTAGCGATCTTCGGTCGGCAGCGAGATCGTCAGGCCGAGCGCCTGGCCGCGCGACACGATCGTGATCTTGTGCACCGGGTCGGTGTTCTGGAGGAAGTGGCCGACGAGCGCATGACCCATCTCGTGGTACGCCGTGATCTTCCGCTCCTTCTCGGAGAGCAGGCGCGCCTTCTTCTCGGGGCCTGCGATCACGCGCATGATCCCTTCCTCGAGCTCCTCCTGCTCGACGATCTTCTTCCCGCGGCGCGCGGCCAGCAATGCGGCCTCGTTGACGAGGTTCGCGAGGTCGGCGCCCGTGAAGCCGGGCGTGCCGGCGGCCAGCGTGTCGAGGTCGATCTCGGGCGCGAGCGGCTTGCCTCGGGTGTGCACCTCGAGGATCTTCCTCCGTCCATTGCGATCCGGCCGGTCGACGACGATCTGCCTATCGAAGCGGCCCGGGCGGAGGAGCGCCGGGTCGAGGATGTCGGGGCGGTTCGTGGCGGCGATCAGGATGATGTTGTCCTTCATCTCGAAGCCGTCCATCTCGACGAGCAGCTGGTTGAGCGTCTGCTCGCGCTCGTCGTGGCCGCCGCCGAGACCCGCGCCGCGGTGACGGCCGACCGCGTCGATCTCGTCCATGAAGACGATGCACGGCGCCGCCTGCTTGGCCTGCTCGAACAGGTCGCGCACGCGCGAGGCGCCGACGCCGACGAACATCTCGACGAAGTCGGAGCCGGAGATCGAGAAGAACGGAACGCCCGCCTCACCCGCAACCGCACGCGCAAGCAGCGTCTTACCGGTGCCGGGTGGGCCGTAGAGGAGCACGCCCTTCGGAATGCGGGCGCCGAGGGCCTGGAACTTCTTCGGGTTCTCGAGGAACTCCTTGATCTCCTGCAGCTCCTCGACTGCTTCGTCGACGCCGGCGACGTCCTTGAAGCCGATCTTCGGTGAATCGGGTGCCATGCGCTTGGCGCGGCTCTTGCCGAAGCTCATCACCTTCGAGCCGCCGCCCTGCACCTGGTTCATCAGGAAGATCCAGAAGCCGAACAGCAGCACGAACGGGAGCAGCGAGGTCAGGATCGACCACCACGGCGAGGACCCGGTCCCTTTCGAGTCGTAGTTGACCTTCTTCTGCTCGAGCTTCTTCTCGAGCTCGAGAGCGGACTGGTCGCTCGGGTAGTGGACCTTGACCTTCTTGCCGTCCGCGAGCTTCGCGTTGATCTCGCGCTTGTTCGGGTTGAAGACCGGATCCTTGACTTCACCGCGCCCGACGGCAGCGATGAACTCCGAATAGGTCATCTTCGGCTCGTTCTTCGACCGCGGGATCAGCGTCTGGCTGGCCAACCAGACCAGCACGACGATGACGATTAGCGGGAAAAGTGCACTACGAAAGAAGCGGTTCACTCAACGATGGAGGGTAGCAGCATGCCCCTCTTGTCGGCCTTCCCCGGCCCGGGCTTTAGGAACTCGTTACGAAGATGACCTAAGCCCTGTCTAAGCGCCCTCGGGCATCAAAGCCTCGTGCAGGACGGCGACAAAGGGGAGGTTGCGATAGCGCTCGGCGAAGTCGAGCCCGTAGCCGATCACGAACTTGTTCGGGATCTCGAAGCCGATGTAGCGCACCGGGACGTCGATCTCGCGCCGGTCTGGCTTCGTCATCAGCGCGCAGACCTCGAGCGTCGCGGGCTCGCGCGCCTCGAGGTTGCGGATCAGATACGACAGGGTCAGGCCAGAGTCGATGATGTCCTCGACGACGAGCACGTGACGACCCTCGATGTTGATGTCGAGGTCCTTGAGGATCCGGACGACGCCCGAGGAGTCCGTCGCCGCGCCATAGCTCGAGATCGCCATGAAGTCGATCTCGCAGGGAACAGCGATCTCGCGCATCAGGTCGGCCATGAAGAAGACGGCCCCCTTGAGGACGCCGACGAGCAGCAGGTCGCGCCCCGCGTAGTCGGCCGAGATCTCCTCTCCGAGGTCGCGGATTCGGCGACTGAGCGACTCCTCGTCGATCAGGATCTCGCCGACGGCCCGCTCGAGCTCGGTCTCGCGTCCCTGGCCGCCGAGGCTCGCCGGCGTCGCCTGCCACGAACCCGAGATTGACGTCTGGCTCACGACTCCTCCTCCATGATTGCCCGCACTCCCGGCGCCTCGACGAGGCCCGGCACTGCCACCACTTGGTCGCCCCGGACGACGAGCGGCCACAACGCGCGCTCCGTCCGCGGGATCTTCGCGTCCACGAAGACGTCCTGTACCTTCTTCCGCCGTCCCGCGAGCCGGTCGCCCGCCCGCCAGGCACGTACCTTCAGACCGGGCAGCTCCGCCTCGATCCGCCACGGCCCCCAGCGCACCGGGTGGTCGAGCGGCTCCGGGCCGCGCTCGAGCCACATGCGGTCGTACTCGCGCACGGCTTGGACGCCGCCGCCCAGGTCGACCCGCTTCGACGCGGTCGGTTCGGCCAGCAGCTCGGCGAGCGCCGGCGGCATCGTCTGGCGCTCGTCAAGGGCCCGCAGCAGGTTCTCCGCTGCCGCGGGGTGAAGCTCGCGCAGGAGCGGCAGAATTTGCTCGCGCACGAGGCCGCGCTTCGTGTCGGCGTTCGACGAGTCGCGCCGGAACGGGAGCCCTTCGGCCCCGCAGTAGGCCTCCGTCTCCTCGCGCCAGACCGTCAGCAGCGGACGGACGATGCCGTCCTCGCGGCGCGCCTTGATTCCGGTCGGTCGTCCGGACGAGACGAGGCGGTAGAGGATCGTCTCGACCTGATCCGAGGCGGTGTGGCCGGTGGCGCGAAGCCGGTCGGGGGCGATCGCGTAGCGCAGCTCGCGTAGCTCGGCCTCGGTCACGCCGCCGGGAGCTCGTACCACCTCGGCGCCGAAGGCTCTCGCGCAGAACCGCGCGTCTTCCTCCGACTCCGTGCCCCGCAGCTCGTGATTCACGTGCACGGCCGAGGCTCGGTAGCCGAGCGACCTCAGCGCATGCCAGAGGCAGGTCGAGTCGGCGCCGCCGGAGACGAAGCAAGCGACGGCCCCGCCGGGCTCGATCAGCGCCTGGCGGCGGATGTGTTGTTCGATCCGCTGCCGAAGCTCGCCGGGGGCCATCGGGGCATTCTGACAGGCGACCGCCATCTCCGCGTTTCGCTCTCGGCACGGGTGCCTGGCACCTCGCCAGGGCTCTTCCGGACGATCAACGATGGGCGCCTGAGCAGGGATTTTGCAGTGACGGCACGAAGTCGTCTCGCTTTCGAAACCCGTGCCTGGCACCTGGACACGGCCGAAAGCGACAGGCTCGACGCGGCGATCCTTAGCCCGCGTCGAATCGGCCCGGTCCGCGGCCTGGGGCGCGGGGTGAGTCGATCGGGGCAGGGCCAGGCTTGCGCCAGTGGCGGCCCGCGTAGGAGGCGAGCTCGCCCGCGGCCCAGCGAAGCAGCCACACGGCGATCGAGACTTTCAGGAGCCTGCTCACCATGTCGGCTCGGCGGCCCAGCCTTCGAGCAGCGCGACGACGCGCGCCAGCTCCTCGGCGTCGAAGCGGTAGGGATGCGCGTACTCGACGAGCGGGACGCGCGGCCCCGGCGGCTCACCGTCGCGGGCCGCCAGCGCGTAGGCGACCGGCAGTGAATGGCAGATGACGAGCACCGTCTCCTCCGGCTGCTCGAGAACGGTGCGAAATCCGAGCGCGTAACGGCCCACGATCGCCAAACGACTCTCGCCGCCCCCCGGTGCCTCGGCACTCGAGGGCGACGAGCCCGCCCACGCGCGGTAGTCATCGAGCAACTTCCCTTCGAAGCTCCCGTAGCGGGGATCGTTCAGCTCGGGCAGAACCCGGCGCCGCACCCTTCGCCCGTCGAGCGCGAGGTCGGCGGTTCGCTGTGCGCGCGCGAACTCGCTCGTCACGCAGAGCTCGATCCGCTCGCCCGCGAGCTCGTCGCCCAGCCGGCGCGCCTGCTCCTCGCCCGTCCCCGTCAGCGGGCACGCGACCGCCAGGTCGCCGTTCAGGAGCCGCCCCAGGTTGAACGTCGTCTCGCCGTGCCGCGCCAGAATCGCCGTCCGCACTAGAAAAGCACGCTCCTGTAAGTGATCGTGCGCTCCATCCCGATCGCGTCGTAGACCCGGAGCGCCGGGGCGTTCTCCGGGCGTGCGAACAGGCACACGATCGGCGTCGACTCGAGGAGGAGCCGGCAGAGGTCGCGCATCCCGCGCTGGGCGTTCCCGCGATTGCGCACGCGTGGGTCGACCCACACCTGCTGGATCTGCACCGCGGCCGGGGTCCAGGCGGATGCCTCGGCCTTGAACCGGATCAAGTCCTCCTCGACCCAGAGCCACGAGCGGCCTTCCTCGATCTGAGCGCGCGTTCGCCATCGGAAGCCTTCGGGGTCGCGCTCGAGCGGGTCGACGCCGATCTCCTCGAGGTGGGTGGCGGCGCAGGCCGGGACGAGGAGGTCCAGATCCGCCAGCACCGCCTGCCGCAGGCCGGTATCCCCCGGCTCCGGCGGCGTCGACAGCGAGAACACCGGCTGGCCCGGCCGATCCTCACGCGGCTTCGGCAGGCGGGCGCTGACCGCCTCCCAGAGCTCGCCGACCGCGCGCTCCTCGCCGATGATCATCCGGGCGCGCCCCCGCCGGACCGTGTCGGCGAACGCCGCGCAGCCCCGGCCCGACGGAACGACGTTCGCGCCGATATGGCAGAGCGCCCGCAGGCGCCCGTTCTCGGGCACGGCTGCGAAGCGTCCCAGGCCGCGGCGCGCGATGTCCTCGAGGAACACGCGCTCGACCGGGTCCTCGGCGCAGAACGCAAGCACCTGGGACAACGTCGGCTCGATCACTTTCTTGGCCATGCCGAGAGACTCTAGGAGCGCCGGCTCCACTTCGTCGAAGTCAGGAACAGTTCTCAAGGCCGGCGGCCGCCGAGAATCCGTAGGCTTGCGCGCGCATGCCGATCCACATCCGCGCCGAGCCCGGCGAGTACGCCGAGGCGTGTCTCCTTCCCGGCGACCCGCTACGGGCCAAGTACATCGCCGAGACCTATCTCGACAACGTCGTCGAGCGCAACTCCGAGCGCGGGCTGCTCGGCTATACCGGCGAGTGGGAGGGAAAGCCGATCTCCGTCCAGGGAACGGGCATGGGCTGCCCCGGCGCGACGATCGTCTTCGAGGAGCTGATTCAGCTCGGCGTCAAGAAGCTGCTCCGCGTCGGCACCTGCGGCGGCCTCCAGCCGACTCACGCGCTGGGCGACCTGATCGTCGCGCTGACCGCGATCCCGGCCGACGCGACAGCGACGCATCTTGTCTTCGGCGAGCCGCACTGCCCGACCGCCAGCTGGGAGCTGATCCACGGCGCGGTTCACGTCGCGAAAGAGGTCGGACAGGCCATGCACGTCGGGCCGATCGTCTCGAGCGACCTCTTCTACAACCCCGACGAGGGTCAGTACGGCCGCTGGTCGGCCCGCGGTGTGCTCGCCGTCGAGATGGAAGCGGCTGCGCTCTTCACCGTCGGCGCGATTCGCGGCGTGCAGGCCGGCTGCCTGCTCACCGTCAGCGACATCGTCGTCCAGGGCGAGTTCGTGCGGATCTCCGACGAGGAGCTGAAGGCCGCGGTCGACCGGATGACGCGGATCGCCCTTGCCACAGCCACCGCCGAGCACTAGCCACACCGTTTTTCTCGTCAACCCGGCGTCCGCGAACGGGTCGACCGGAAAGCGCTGGCCCGAGCTCGAGCAGCGCGCCGCAGCACTGGGACTAAGGGGCCGAAGCGTCTTCTCCGAGGCTCCCGGCCAGCTCGGCGAGCTTGCGGCTCGCGCGATCGACGAAGGAGCCGAGCTCCTGGTCGTGGTCGGTGGAGACGGGACCGTCCACGAAGTCGTCGACGGGCTCGTGAAGGCCGGCCGTGCGCGCGACGTCGAGCTCGCGGTGCTGCCGCGAGGGACGGGGAAGGACTTCGTGCGGAGCCTTCGGATTCCGCGCAAGTTCGACGACGCGATCGAGCTGGCGCGCTCGGGCCGTGTGCGGGAGATCGATGTCGGCAAGGCGACGTATCGCGCGCCCGACGGGACGGACGTCGAGGCTTACTTCGCGAACTTCGGCGGGGTCGGCATCAGCGGCGGGATCGCAGACCGATCGAATCGGACCTCGAAGGCGCTGGGCGGGAGACTGTCGTTCATCTGGGCGACCCTCGTCGTGTTCGCGCGCTGGCGCAGCGCGGCGATCACGCTGGACGTCGACGGCGAGCGGCGCAGCGGCCAGATGTTCGAGGCGGTCGCGATGAACGGCGACTACACCGCCGGCGGCATGTGGATGGCCCCCGAGGCGTCGCCGGACGACGGGCTACTCGACTTCGTCACGATCGGCGACGTGACCAAGCTCGACTTCGTGACGACGTTCCCCAAGCTCTACCGCGGCAAGCACTTGTCGCATCCGAAGATCGACCTGGTGCGCGGAAGGCGGATGCGCGTCGAAGCGGACACGCCGCTGCCGATCGTTCTCGACGGCGAGCAGCCCGGAACGACGCCCGTGACGTTCGAGATCGTGCCGAACGCGCTGCGCGTGCGGGTGCCGGCCTAGTCCGCTTGGGGCGGCGTCGTCGCCGCCGACTTCCTGGCGGTCGTCCTCGGCTTTCGGGTCGCGGTTGCGCGCCTCGCAGCCGTCGCCGTCTTGCTCGCCTCCAGCTTCGCGAGCCGCTGCTCGAGCGTCTCGATGCGCTTCTCCATCTTCTCGAGCCCGCTGATCCGCTTCGTGATGTCGTCGACCCTCTCCTTCAGCCCTATCACGGTGTCGAGGGCTCGGTGGGCCACCGGATTCTCCGCGATCCTCGATAGCGCTTCCTCGCCGCGGTCGGTGAGCTTCTCGATCAACGTCTTCTGCGCCACGGGTCCCCCTTTTTCTCGTCGTCGCCACAGAGCCTAGCTTCCGCCTCGGGTCGCAGCTGAGGCGATGATCTCACGGCCGATGAACGCTGCCTACGCCGAGACGGGAATGGTCGCCACGAGCCAGCCGACGGCGACGGCCGCTGGACTACGCGCGCTCCGGCGTGGCGGCAGCGCGGCCGACGCGGCCCTCGCCGCCGCCGCCGTGCTCTGCGTGACGGAGCCGATGTCGACCGGAGTCGGAGGCGACGCGTTCGCGCTCGTCTGGCGCGAGGGACTGCTGGCCGCGCTCGACGCGGCGGGCCCTGCGCCGGCGTTCGCCGATCCTGTCGCCCCCGTCGAGCTCAGAGGGCCGCGGTCGGTGACCGTGCCAGGCGCCGTCTTCGGGTGGGCCGCGCTTGCCGACCGACACGGCCGGCTCGGGCTCGACGCCTGCCTTGCCGACGCGATCGACCTGGCCGAGCGCGGCTTCGAGCCCCAGCCGCGGTGCTTGCAGGCCTGGCGGGAGCTCGGCGGCCCGATTGGCGACCCGGGGGCTCCACAGCCTGAGCTGGCCCGCACGCTGCGAGGCATCGCCGCCGACGGCCCGGCCGCCGTGTACGAGGGCGAGGTGGCCGCTGCGATCTCCTCGGCGAGCTGGCTCAGCGAGGACGATCTCGCCTCGTATCGACCGCGCTGGGTCGAGCCGCTCAGGCTCTCGTATCGGGGCCTCGAGGTCGCGGAGCTCCCACCGCCGACCCAGGGGGTGGCAGCGCTCGAGATGCTCGGCCTGCTCGAAGGGCCCGAACCGACGCGTGCCACCAGACCCGCTGCGCGCGGCTCGGGCTCGAGGACGCTTTCCGGCGTGTGCGCGACGGCGCGAACGTGGCTGACCTGCTCGACCCCAGCTTTCTCGCCCGTCGCCGACACGAGCCGCCGGGCCCGCCGGTCGAGCCGCCGGGCGGCACCGTCTATCTCTGCGCGGTCGACGGAGAGCGGATGGCCGTCTCCTTCATCCAGAGCCTGTTCATGGGCTTCGGCTCCGGCATCGTCGCCCCGGGCACCGGCATCGTCCTCCAGAACCGGGGGGCCTGCTTCGCGCTGCACGGCGCGGTCGAGCCGGGTCGGCGGCCCTACCACACGATCATCCCCGGAATGCTGCTTCGAGACGGCCGGCTGTGGGGCCCGTTCGGCGTCATGGGCGGCTTCATCCAGGCTCAAGCGCACATGCAGCTCGTCTCGGCGCTCGTCGACGACGGCCTCGATCCGCAGTCGGCGCTCGACCGCAAGCGGTTCCGAGTCCACGGCGCCGCCGTCGAGGAGGAGGGCGACGTGGTGGACGGACGCTTCGGCGGCGGCCAGGCGATCCTCGTCGAAGGCGAGGGCCTGGTCGGCGGCTCGGACCGGCGCAAGGACGGCTACGCCGGCGGGCTCTAGCCTCCGCTCGCCCTAGTCTTCGGGCGTGATCGTCGCGCACCTCGATCTCGACGCGTTCTTCGCAGCCGTCGAGGAGCTCGAAAGCCCGGAGCTCCGCACGAAGCCGCTCGTCGTCGGGGGCGACCCGCACGGGCGGGGAGTGGTGGCGACCGCTAACTACGAGGCGCGCAAATACGGGATCCACTCCGCGATGAGCTGCGCGGAGGCGCTTCGGCGCTGTCCGGGCGCAGTCTTCGTCCGGCCGCGTCACACGCTCTACCGCACCTATTCGGAGGACGTCTGGTCGACGGTGCGGGAGATCGTTCCGACGGTCGAGCGCACCGGCATCGACGAGGGGTACCTCGACCTCGGCGAGATCGCGCGCGACTTCTCCGAGGCCCGCGCCCTCGCAGAGGCGGTGCGGACGACGGTGCGCGTGCGGACGCGGCTGACGTGCTCGCTCGGCGTCGGGACGTCGAAGGTTGTCGCGAAGATCGCGAGCGACCGGCGCAAGCCGGGCGGGCTCACGGTCGTGCGGGCCGGACGGGAGTCCGAGTTTCTCGCTCCGCTGAACATGCGCCTGCTGCCCGGCGTGGGCCCACGGTCGGCCGAGCGGCTGCGACGTGCCGGCATCGAGACGGTCGGCGGCCTGGCGGCGCTCTCCGACCGCGAGCTGCAGACCCTGCTCCCCGGCAAGGTCGGCCGTGTCATGCGCGACCGCGCGCGCGGCATCGACCCACGCCCGCTCGAGCTCGGAACCGAGCGGATCTCGATCAGCCACGAGGAGACGTTCGACCGCGACATCGGCGACCCCGAGCGGCTCCACTCCGAGCTCCGCCGGATGGCGTCGCGCCTCGCCGAGCACCTGTCGAAACGCCACCAGAGCGCCCGCACCGTCACGACGAAGCTGCGCTATCCGGACTTCTCGATCCGGACCCGTTCGACGACGCTCCCGATCGGGACGGACGACGCAGACCGGATCGCGACCCTCGCATGCACGCTCCTCGATCGCGCGCTCCACGACCGCCCGGGCCCGCTGCGGCTCGTCGGCGTCGGCGTCTCGGGCCTCGAAGAGCACCGCCAGCTCTCACTGGCAGAGAGTTTCTAGTCCTAGGCCGCGAGCAGACGCACCGTCTCGGCGAGCACCTCCCCGGCGGCTGCGTCGACCTTCAGGTCCGCGTGACGGTCGTATGGGGTCTCGCCGCGGTTCACGATCGCGAGTCGGCCGCCGCCCGCGAGCGTCTCCTGCGGCAGGCCCGCGACCGGCCAGACCTCGAGCGAGGAGCCGACGACGAGCAAGAGCCCGGCTTTCCGCGCGAGGGCCGTAGCTCGGTCGATCGCGTCTCCCGGAAGGAGCTCGCCGAACATGACGACGTCCGGCTTGAGGATTCGCCCGCAGCGCGGGCACGCGGGTGCAGGCGCTTCCTCGAGCAGGCGGACGACCTCGTCGAACGGGACCCGTTCCCGGCACGACAGGCAGCTCGACGTCCGGATCGAGCCGTGGACCTCGATCACCTCGCGCGAACCGGCACGCTCGTGCAGGCGATCGATGTTCTGCGTTACGACGGCTGCGACGAGACCGTCTCGCTCGAGGTCGGCGAGGGCAAGATGCGCTGCGTTCGGCTCGGCCTCGAGCAGCACGCCGAGTCGCTTCGCGTAGAAGTCCCAGACCTTGACCGGATCGCGCCGGAATGCCTGGATCGACGCGTACTCCATCGGGTCGTAGCTCGCCCAGATCCCCGTCGCCGAGCGGAAGTCGGGGATGCCACTCTCGGTCGAGATCCCGGCCCCGGTCAGGACGACGCAGGGCTGCGTGTCGCGGATCAGGCGCGCGAGCTGCTCGGCGGACACGCGCTCAGTATCGCCCGTAGCATCCCGCGCGATGGACGGATTCCATTTCTCGACCGAGCTCCGCGTCCGGTTCGCCGAGACGGATGCGCAGGGGATCGTCCACAACGCGAACTACCTCGTCTGGTTCGAGATCGCCCGCGTCGCCTACCTCGAGAACTTCGCCGGCGGCTACCCGAGGCTCCGCGAGTCCGGGATCGAGGCGCTCGTCCTGGAGTCGCACGTCCACTACCGGGAGCCGGCCCGCTTCGATGACCGGCTGCGGGTGCACGCGCGGTGCGCCGACGTCCGCGGCGCCCGCTTCCGCTACGAGTACGCCGTCGAGCGAGACGGGGTCGTGATCGCCGAGGGGTGGACGGCGCACGCGACGGTCGACGGCGCGACGCTGAAGCCGACTCGCATCCCCGACTGGTTGGTCGAGGCGATTGCCACAGCAGAGTCGCGCCCGGTTTCCTGGGGCGCCGCTGACGGTGCGAGGCCGGAGGGGACAGTATGAGTAATACGGCCCCGGAGAGCATCGTGCCGTCAGCGGCGGCAGTCGCCGGCAGAGGCGGGCTGTGCCCGGCTCTGCCGACGACGGCCAGGGACGCGGGCGGCGATCAGTGCGGCCGAGCAACGTCGACCGGTGACTCCGCAGGCTCCTTCGCCTTCTTCTTCTTCGGCCCCACCCGGATGATCTTGGGCTCGCCCACATAGGACGAGTAAAAGGTCGCCTCGTAGAGAAGCTTGCCGTCCGGCGCGTAGACCCGGCGGCGCACCTGTGTCTTGCGGTATGGCTCGCCAGGCTCCTCGACCTCGACCTCGCCTGGCTCGAGCGTCGGGTCGACGGACTTCTTCAGGGGTGCGGCACGCGTCGCGATCAACGGGAACGTGTCGCTCTCGACGCGCCTGTTCACGGGCGTCCCGTAGAGGCGCACCGTGAGGGAGTACGAGCCGACGAAGGTACGCAGCAGCAGCCAGTGCCCCGTGTCGTTGCGGAAGCGTAGGTCGAGGCCCGGATAGTCGACCGTCGCGTCACGCCCGAGCGGATAGTGGCTGATGTACAGGGCGTGGTTCGTGCGCTGCGTGATCGGGAGCCCGGCGTCGTAGGCGGCGTTGAAGACGGTCGTCGAGACCTGGCAGACGCCGCCGCCGAGGCCCGTCTGCAGCTCGCCGTTGATGATCACGGGCGCCTCGAGGAATCCCTTGGCCGCGTTCCGCTCGCCGGTCGTCTGGTTGAACGAGAACTCCTGACCCGGCGGGATCAGCGCGCCGTCGACGAGGTGCGCCACGAGCCGGACGTTGTGGATCCGGTTTGCGATGCCGCCGTAGATCGTCGTGTACTCGCTCACGAGACCGGTGACCCCCATCGCTCTCGCCTCGTCGGTCGTGCGCTCCGGTTCCGCGCTCGCGACCACCAGAGCCGCACGGCGCGGAGGCGGTCCCCCGAGAGCGGCGAGGATCCCGCGCGAGCTCGCCCGCACGTCGAGCTGCTGTCCCGGCCGGTCGGGGACGATGTAGACGTGACTGCCGTCGACCGCGAACGCGGCGTCCCTCGGCGGGTGCCGGACCCGCTTGGCGAGAGCTGCGAACCACGCGTCCGCATCCGGGCCGCCGAGTCGGAGCGACGTGCGGCCGTCGCGCGGAAGCTCGAGCAGCTTGGCGATCCGCCAGCGCGGGACGACCCAGCGGGTGTCCCCGAGGCTGAGGCGGACTGGCGCCGAGATCGCCTTTCTCGCTTGACGCAGGGCGGGCTCGAGATCGGCGTCGAGGATCTTGGGCGTCTCGAAGGCGACGGGAAGGCCGATTCGCGTATCTCGACGGAAGCTCGCGAGCGCACGGACGATCACCTCGGCCGCCGCGTCACGATCGAGCTTGCGTCCCTCCTCGGCGGGAGCGATCGAGAAGGCAAGCCCGTGCCGCTCGACCGCGGCCGCGCGCGGCGCCTGGTCAATCGCCTTCGCAAGCAGCGAGAGCTTGTAGTCGAGCGCCCCTTCGTAGACCTGGGTCGGAGGTGCGAGATCCTCCGGGAAGAGCCGCACCTTCAGCCGACGGAGGCCGCGGAACGGCCCGAATCCCTGCCCCTCGCGCCGCGCGGAAGCGACCGCTGCGCGCCAGTCGACCTCGACGCCGAGCTGCTCCGGCCGGATCCTGAACGTGTGCTTCCCGTCCGTGAAGACGACGGGCGACTTGGCGAGCTGTGCGGCCCGCCGCTCGAGTAGCCGGCGCGCCTCGCCCGAGGTCATCCCGCCCACGTCCACCCCGGCGATTCGAACGCCCTCGGCAAGCTTCGCCGGCGAGCCCGCGAACAGCAGGCCGAGGGCTAGCGCGAGCGCGAGCGCGCCTGCGACGAGGCTGAGTAGGCGAGCAAGCGGCCAGGTACGCGCCGACCGCCTCCGGGCCCTGGAGCGACCGACGAAGACCGACTGCTTCACGGGCGGGTCAGTGTACCGATGACACTGGTCAGGCCCCGCGCAGCTGAGCGCTCAGTCGTGAGACTTCGCCACGCTGGTCCGACACCCGCGCATGCCCTAGTAGGAGGGTTTGGCGAAACGTAGCCTGTGTCGTCAGGCCGCGCTGCTCGTCCCGATGCTGCGTCCTCAGTCGCACCGATAGCGCTGCTATCGGCACTCCCTGCGTCCTTGCCTCGGAACGACCATCGCACCCTGACGACGAGCGACGTTCCGCCAAACCCTCCTAGAAGACGAAGAGCTCGACGCCGCCGCTGACGTTCAGCTCGATGCCCGTCACGTACGCCGCGAGGTCCGAGCAGAGGAAGGCGATCGCGTTTGCGATGTCCTGCGGCTCGCCGGGGCGCTTCAGGGCAGTGCGCGCGACGATTCGCTCGTTCATCGCCGGGTTCGCCATGTTGAACGCCTCGGTTCCGATCACCCCGGGCACGATCGCGTTGCAGGTGATCCCGTGGCGCGCGCCCTCCATCGCGAGCGTTTTCGTCAGCCCGAGGATGCCCGCCTTCGTCGTCGAGTACGACGCCTGACCGAAGCCGCCGAGCGTCCCCGCGACCGACGCCATGTTCACGATTCGCCCCCACTTGCGCTCCTTCATATGCGGCCACACGGCCTGAGCACAGTTGAACGAGCCGGTCAGGTTGACCCGCAGATCGCGCTCCCAGAGCTCCGGCCGCTGGTCGTGGATCTGGCCGACGTGGTCGAGCGTCGCCGCGTTGTTGACGAGGATGTCGACCGCGCCGAGCTCCTCGACGACGCGCCCGACGGTCGCCTCGACCTGGGCTCGGTCGGTGACGTCGCACTTGATCGCGGCGGAGCGCCGGCCCATCGCCTGAATCTCCTGCGCCGTCTGCTCGGTGTAGACGAGCCCTTGGGCGCGGGCGACTTGGGAGAGGATCCCGGGCTGATCGGGCTCCTGCTCGTCGGACTCGACCAGGATGTCCGCGATCGCGACGTCGGCTCCTGCGCGTGCGAGCGTCAGCGCGTCGGCCCGCCCCAGGCCGCGTGAGCCGCCCGTGACGAGCGCGACGCGCCCGCTCAGATCGATCTCGATCGCCACGGGGCGAGCCTAATCGCCCGACGGCAGGAAGATCTCCTTCGCGATCACGAGCCGCTGGATCTGCGACGTGCCTTCGTAGATCTGGAACAGCTTCGCGTCGCGCATCAGCTTCTCGACCGGGTACTCCTTGATGTAGCCGTAGCCGCCGAAGACCTGCACCGCGTCGGTCGTCACCTTCATCGCCGTGTCGGCGGAGAAGCGCTTCGCGAACGAGGAGTAGAGGGTCGCCTTGCGGCCGTAGCCGTTGTCCAGCATCCAGGCCGCCTGCCAGGTCAGGAGGCGGGCGGCTTCGATCTCGGTCGCCATGTCGGCGATCATGAAGTTGACGGCCTGGTGCATGGCGATCGGCACGTCGAAGGTGACGCGCTCCTTCGCATAGTCGACGGACAGCTCGTACGCGGCCTGGGCGACGCCCACCGCTCCCGCGGCGGTACCGGGCCGGGTGTAGTCGAGCGTCTGCATCGCGATCTTGAAGCCGTCGCCCTCGCGGCCGAGCAGGTTCTCGGCGGGCACGACGACGTCCTGCAGCGCGAACGCCGAGGTGTCGGTCGAGCGCTGGCCCATCTTGTCGAGGTGCTTCTCGATCGTCACCCCGGGCGTGTCCATCGGGACGACGAAGGCGGAAAGGCCCTTGTGGCCCCTCGAGGAGTCGGTCTTGGCGAAGACCACCGTCCACGCGGCGTGACCTGCGTTCGTGATGAACGTCTTCGAGCCGTTCAGGACATACTCGTCGCCGCGGCGCACAGCCGTCGTCTGGATCCGCGCGACGTCCGAGCCGGCACCCGGCTCGGTCAGACCGAACGAGCAGAGCAGCGGCTCCTCGATCAGCGGCACGAGCCACGCGCGCTTCTGCTCTTCCGTGCCCGCGATCAGCACCGGCCCCTGGCCGAGCGTGTTGGCCACGATCGAGACCGTGATGCCCGAGCAGCCCCAGGAGAGCTCCTCGCCGATCAGCATGTTCTCGAACCCGCTGAGCCCCGGGCCGCCGAACTCCTCCGGCACGGGGGCGTTCATCAGCCCTACCTCGTGCGCCTTGGCGATGATGTCCGCCGGGTGCGTCGAATACTCGTCGTACTCGGCCGCCTTCGGCCGGATCTCCTTCTCCGCGAACTCGCGCGCCAGGGCGCGCAACGCCTTTTGCTCTTCGGTCAGCGCGAACGAGACGCCTGTTCCGACAGCCTGTTCGATCGTGGCCACTCTCGCATCTCCAATTTCGATTGAACTACGGGTTCGATTGACTAGTCAGTCAATAGTAGCGTCGCCTTGCTGAGACGGCAAGAGCTTGCCCCGCCCCCTTGAATGCGTTTCGATTGCCGCATGACCACGTCAGCAGCCTCGACGCCTCCGCGCAGCGCTACTCGACCCCCGACCTGGATTGCCGGCGTGGTCGTGGTGGGCGCACTGGTCGCGCTCACCGTCGGCTTCGTCGCCGGACGCCAGAACAGCCCCTCCTACGCCGGCTATTTCGACCTCTTCTTCGAAGACCCGATCCATATGAAGGTCTGGCTCGCGACCGGCGCGGCGCTACTCGCCTGCGTGCAGCTGTTCCTCGCCGCCTGGATCTTCCGCAAGCTCGTATGGTCGCGCCCGGCCTGGGTTCCGGTCGTCCACCGCTGGACAGGCCGAGCTGCGTTCCTGCTTACATTGCCGGTCGCCTACCACTGCATCTTCAGGCTCGGCTACCAGGACTACACCGACCGGGTGCTCGCCCATTCGCTCTTCGGAAGCACGTTCTTCGGCGCCTACGTCGCCAAGGTGACGATCGTGCGCCTCCACAACTTCCCGCGCTGGGTGCTGCCGACCGCAGGCGGCCTCCTCTTCGCGGTCCTGATCGGGCTCTGGTACACGAGCTCCTACTGGTTCTTCACGAACGTCGACTCCGGCTTCGGTCTCTAGACCGGGCCGGGCCAGAGTGGCCGCTCCCACGACGACGCAGGCGAAGGCAAGGCCGCGTGTGACCCCAAGCGCTCCGCCGGGGAGCCGCTCGTGGAAGAGCACGAGCCCGCCGGCGATCGGGAGCGCGTTCGTGAGCAGCGACGCCACGCCCGCCGTGGCGAGCGCGCCTCCTCGCTGGAAGCCGAGTTGCAGCGCGACGAACGCCAGCCCGTGGCAGCCGAGCAGGGCGGGGACGAACAAGAGCCACGCACCGCCCAGCACCGCCGCCTTCGTACCGACGTCGCCCGCCGCGTAGAGCACGCCGGCCGCGACGCCGAGGCCTGCCCCGGCCGCGAGCGCCGGCGCCAGCGGTCCCGCGGCGAGCCCGGCCGCAAGCGCGGAGACGGCCGTCCAGACCGCCGCATCGACCCATGACGGCCGCCCACCGGAGGTCGCGCCGCCCACGAGCGAGAGCCCGAGCAGCGCGAGCCCGGCGAGCGCGACGGCGACCCCGAGCCACTCCCGTCGAGGTAGTCGGCGACCCGAGGCACGTTTGCACCAGCAGGGCCAGCAGCCCGATCCCACCGGCGGAGGTGGCCTGGACGAGCGAGAGCGGCGCGAGCGCAAGGGCGGCGACGTAGAGCACCCAGCCCCCGATCCCGGTCAAGAATCCGACCAGCCAGCTCCGGTCGGCGAAGAGCAGCCGCAGCGATTGGAACGGCCGCCGCACCGACAGTTCCGGCAGTGCGGCGGCCGCTCCATGCTGGGCGAGGAAGCCCCAGCTGAGCGCGGCGGTCGAGGCGAGCGCCAGCAGCAGCCCGAGCACGACGCTCATTTCCGCTCCCGCCCGCTGAACGGCAGGTACGCCTCGGCCGCAAGCGCCGCGATCCCGACGCGCGGCAGGTCGAGCCGGCGCTCGTAGACGACGAACCGCCGCTCCCACTGCGGGAAGAACTTCCGGTTGAAGAGCAGCAGGTTGTCGAGCTGGAAGCGTCCCTTCATGGCGAGCAGCGCCCGGCGCTCGACCTTCTGGAGCCCGTTCAGCTCAGCCTCGGGTGCGAGCAGGGCCGCGAACGGCGCGAAGTTGAGCGAGACGCGCTCGAACGCGTGCTCGCGCGCCACGCCACCGCTTCGCAGACGAGCCACTCGTTGAACCCGTTCGGCGTCGAGCGCAGCCGGGGCATCGACGACAGCGAGAGCGCCGAGCCGGCGGGTGAGCAGGCGAAGTGGAGGAATCCGCGGGGCCGGCCGTCGGGCCCCAGCCCGATCACGAACACGGCGTCCTCGTCGTCGAGGCGGAAGAGCGCGTCAAGCGCCATCACGAAGCCGCGCTCGGGCTCGTCGCCGCGCCAGGCTCGCGCGATCGCCTCGAGCTCGCGGCGAAGGTCGCGCCCGATCGCGCGCGGATGGAGCGCTTCGGCACGGAAGCCGGCGAGCTCGAGCCGATGGACGGATTGCCGCACCTTGCGGATCGCACGCCCTTCGAGCGAGAACGAGGCCGTCTCGACGACCGCCTCGTCACCGTGGTAGAGCGCGTGCAGCCCGTTTCGGCGGTACAGCTCGAGGCAGCACTCGGAGGCGCCGAGCACCGCTACCCGCCAGTCGCGGGCGTGCGCAAAGGCGATGAAACGCGTAACGAGGCCGTCGAGCGCATCCGGTGACCCGATCGGGTCGCCGGACAGGATCGCGACGCCGCCGACGACCTTGTAGGCGACGAATGCGCGCATGTCCTCCGAGAAGAAGTACGACTTGTCGGCGCGCAGGACGAACGGCGCGAGCGTGTCGGCGCCCCACGCCATGACGAGATCGTGGGCGATGCGGCGCTCCTCGGCTTCCTGTCGGAGGCGGTACCGCCAGGGCGCCAGCGCGCCGGCGAGGATCCAGACGACGGCGGCCACGCCGAGGATCAGCACTGAGAGCGGGAACCAGTCGCCGAAGCTCCCGGACAGGTGCTCGGAGCCGCCGAGATCGAGACCCGTGAGCGCCCGTGCCGTCTCGTGGAATACGAAGCCGAGCGTGAACGGCTCGTCGGCCACCACCCGGTTGATCCAGAGCGCGACGAAGCCGAACGCGAAGATGCCCGCGAGCGAAAGCGCGATGCGGGCTGCGACGAGTGGCCGGCCGGACGGATCGCCGGCGGCGTCGAAGCGGCGCCGCCGTGCGACGAGCGCGACGAGAACGACGATCGCCGCATAGCCGCCGTCGTTGAAGCCGTGGAGGACGTGAAGCGTCGACGATCCGAGCAGGAGCGCGACGGCGAGCACCCAGGCACGGCGCTTGCGCCGAGCCAGACCGCGGGCCGTGAGCATCAGCGCAGCGCCGATCGGCACGCCCAGAGCGGCAGCGAGCGAGCCGACGGCGTCCGGCGCAAACCGCTGAACCAACAGCTCGTGCGAGTGCGGAAGCACCGCGTGGACGACGTCGAGCAGGCCGGCTGCAGCGACGAACCAGGCGAGCGCGAGCGGAGCGCGCCGACCCGCGTCGCCTTCCCGACCGAGCAGCGCGCCGCCGAGCCCGGCGAGCGCGGCGGAGAGGTACACCATCTTCAGCTGGAGCGCCGCGTCGAGCGCTTGGTGCATCGGCACCTGCCGGACGACCGCGAGGGAGATCCCGTCTGCGAGGTAGGTCCAGAGGCCAACGCCGAGCGCGAGCAGGAACGCCGCCGTCAAGCGCTCGAGGCGGGCCACGCGGGCCAGCGCGCCGAGCAGGAGCGCCGCCGCCGCCCAAACGGCCAGGAAGACGAGGAGCGGGACCGCCGAGCGCCGGGAGAGCTCGTCGAGGGGGAGCGCGTCGCCGATCGCCGGGCCCGGGACCGGAGATCGCGGCTGGATCACGTAGAGCCAGCCGCTTGCGGCGATCACCACCGCGAGGCCGGCCAGCGAGAGTGCCGCGTTATGACCGGCGGCGAGCAGCCTAGGCATTGCCCAAGTGCCTCGACGCGGCGAGCAGGGCGCGGGCGGCCTGTCCACGCCAGAGGGCCCAGTTGTGACCGCCCCGAACGACGTAGAACCGATGCCCGATCCCTGCGCGCGTCAGATCCGCGGCAAAGCCCGCGTTCTCGTGCCAGAGCCGGTCCTCGTTGCCCGAGTACATCCAGACGAACGTCCGGTCGGCGCGGAGCGCGCCGGCGACGTGTCCGAGCCGCAGCGCCGGGCTGTTCCATTCGAGCAGCGCGCGCTCGTGCCGGAAGACCGGCGCGACGTCGTCCGCGTGCACGTATCCCGACCAGCTCTCGAGCACGCGAAACTCCCCAGGATGGTGTAGGCCGATGTTCAGCGCCCCGTAGCCCCTTCGCTCAGGCCGCCGAGTGCGCGGTGGGCGCCGTCGGGGATCGTCCGGAAGCGCGCGTCGACAGCGCGGACGACGTCGCGCGCCACGAACGTCTCCCACTCGTCGCCGGGCCGGGCGCCGTCCGCCCACTCCTTGTCGGTGAAGGTCCCGGTCGAGCCGAACGGCATCACGAGGATCATCGGCACAGCCTTCCCGCGCGCCACGAGCACGTCCTCGACGACCCCGGCCCGCACCGTTCGCAGGAAGGCGCCGGGCCGCCCCGGGAACCCGTGCAGGAGGTAGAAGACCGGGTAGCGGCGCAGCGCATGCTCCGAGTAGCCGGGCGGAAGGTAGACGTCGACCGGCTGGCGCCTACCGCCGAGCGCGGCGCTGGTGACGTAGAACCGGTCGGTCGTACCCCTCGTCTGCACGAAGGCGGGATCCCGAGGCGGCGGGAAGCCGCGATAGAGCCAGTAGTTCCTGAGGTAGCGGTCGACCCCGACGCCGCCGACCGCGATAAACGACGCCAGTGCGGCGCCGGCCAGAGCAAACGCGGCGACCCGCGTGGTCACCCCTCCGTCACACAGACCCTTATACGACGCGCCGCGTTAAGGACGAGCGGACCGCCGTTAAGACCCCGTTACGCGGCGCGGGCCTGGCAGTCCGGGCCCGCGCCGCGCGCAGTCCTTACGCAGGCTGCTTCGCCGTCTCCGGCTGCGGGACGATGCGGATGTAGGGCTTCGGCGACTCCAACTCGCCGAAGATCTCCTTCGCCTCGTCGTTGGACACCGACCCGGCGATGATCACGTCGTCGCCCTGCTGCCAGTTGACCGGCGTCGCGACCTTGTGCGTCGCCGTCAGCTGCAGCGAGTCGATCACCCGCAGGACCTCGTCGAAGTTGCGGCCCGTCGTCATCGGGTAGACGAGGATCAGCTTGATCTTCTTGTCCGGGCCAACGACGAAGACGTTGCGCACCGTCTGGTTGTCGGCCGGAGTCCGCGACTTCGGGTCACCCTCGACGCCGGCGGGCAGCATGCCGTACAGCTTCGAGACGTTGAAGTCCGAGTCGCCGATGATCGGGTAGTTGGGCGCGTGCCCCTGCGTCTCCTCGATGTCTTTCGCCCAACCCTCGTGATCACCGGTCGAGTCGACGGAAAGCCCGATGATCTTCACGTTCCGCTTGTCGAACTCGGGCTTGATCTTCGCCATGTAGCCAAGCTCGGTCGTGCAGACCGGCGTGAAGTCCTTCGGATGCGAGAACAGCACTGCCCACGACTCGCCGATCCAGTCGTGGAAGCTGATCGGGCCTTCTGTCGTCTGCGCCTCGAAATCAGGCGCCGTGTCACCAATCTGTAGGGCCATCCCTCCTCCTTTGAATCGAAGCTCGCGTCTCCCCCGAGCGAGTTTGCGCGGCTTTTCAAGCCGCTTCAATCCCGGAAGCGTACCCCCTCGAACGCCACCTGCCCAGCGCCTATTTCCCATGCCGCCTATCGGCTCGTCCGATGTGAAGGCCAGCTAGTCTCGTCGGCGATGGGGCCGGTGATGAGCTACGCGGGCGAACGCGAGCAGATGGCGTTGTGGCGCGAGCGCAAGGGCGCGGACGGGATTCGCGACTACGTGCGCGAGAAGAACGCGGCCAGCATCGACGGGCTCCCGGCGCTGGACTAGGCTGCTGCTGTGGACCTTGCGCTCACCGACGAGCAGCGCCTGATCCAGGACACCGTCCGCTCCTTCGTCGACGAGCGGGTCCTGCCGGTGGCCGTCGAGAACGACATCAACCACCACCTCGACCTCGGGCTGATCGAAG
>WNFV01006403.1_pt1 | contig 24295 bp, 30 predicted proteins | sample 5400101 | NCBI WGS metagenome assembly WNFV01 (sample SAMN13153361, study PRJNA577476) | soil metagenome | isolation source: 115 cm soil or saprolite under grassland replicate 1 | place: USA:California | collected 2016-06-15 | reverse complement strand
AAGTCATCCCCGCGAAAGCGGGGATCCAGTAACCGACTGAGCCATCTGGATTCCCGCTTGCGCGGGAATGACGACACCTCACTTAATCAGACCTACCCTAGGCTGTGGGCGCAAAATCCAATCCGTCGCGAAGACGGTCAGAACACCAGCGCCAATCCCAACTTACCGCGACATCGACCACGTCTACAGCTTCGATGCCGTGCGCCGTGTCGCACAAGAGGTGCAGCGCACGGTCGATGGATTAGGGAACGTGAGTGACACGTTGATCAGCGGCTTTGGCTACGACGCCGCGAACAGCCGCATCACCTGGAACAAGCAGGGGAATTTGTCACAGGCGGAATACCGAGCGCCAGGCTTGGACCTACGACGCCATGGGCGACGATCCGACTATGCGCATCGTAACCATATCCACCTTGGGCGCTAATGGCACCAGGTAGCAAGGATGTTATGCTGCGGCAACTGATCGCTGCGCTGTTAGGGCTCACGATGTTGACGTCGGTGAGGACGGTCGGAGCTCAACCGGACATCGCGCGTTGCATTGCGAGTCCGCACATCGAGAGCTGCCATTACATCGTCCGGTACAAAGATGTCAGGCAATACGAGAAGCCGGATACGGCAAGTCGTGTCCTGTCAGTCGGAGGGTGGGGTCACAAAGCTCTGATCGACTGGAAGCGGGCGGCAAATGCGCCATCCGGATGGCTGCCCACCGATATCTACGGGCGCGGACCGACACAGAAGCTTGCCGGCTGGATTGAAACCAGAAATCTTGTGCGCCTGGGGGAATTCAAGCGAGTGGCGGGATGCTGGCCGGTGGCGTCGTTGAAGTACGAATTGGGGGACTACGCTTTTCACGTCGAGTTCACCCCGGAGGGTCGCGCCTTGATATCTGAGGGATTTCGCTCTCATGTTCTGTTTGCTCCCGATGTAGCGCTTGTTAAGGGCCGCGAAGGTGGGCTGGATATTTTCGGTTTTGACCAGAAAACCCGCGAGCTGCAGTTCCCGCATCCCAACGACTTGGAAAAATACTCCGACGCGGGCGATTTGATCCGGTTTTTTCCGCCGTCGAAGTCGAAAGACTGCGAAGGCGGGGTAAAGTTGGAAGCGCGGCGCCCGGGCAAGTAGTTGCCATCCGGCGGTGACCCGGGGCCCCAAAATCCTATCCGTGGCTTAATCGGCCGTCCACGTTCTTCTCGCCGGCTTCAACACCCGCGCGTCGGTTCGGGCAAACCCTGGCAGAACGGAGTACGCTTCCACCGCCCAGGGAGCGCTTGTCTAATTTTCGATGATGCCAGATTCCGCGGCCAGCTCGCTCGAGCTTTCCATCGCCAAACACGAGTCCTACGTCAAGGCCGACCCGCATAACGCCTTGCTGTGGCTCGCGCTCGGCGATCTCTACCATCGAGCCGCGCGCTTCGAGGAGGCGGTGGCTGCCTTCGAACGCTGTCTGGTGGAGTCGCCGCGACACTCGGCGGCGCGAAGCCGCATCGCCTCGGTGCGCATCTCCCAGCACCGCTTTTCCGAGGCCGAGGCGATCCTGCTCGAACTCGTAGGCGAGGAGCCGGATCAGGCGCCGCTTCTTTACAACCTGGGCCTCGCTCAGTTCTATCAGGACAAATGGCGCGAGGCGCAGGAGAATTTCGATCGCGCCCTGTCGCTCGGTCTCAAGACGCGCGACAACCTCGCCTATCTGACGCGCAGCCTGCATCGTCTTGGCAAGATGCGCGAGGCGATCGAATCGGGCAGCCGGTGGGCGGCCGAAGCGCAAGACGACGCGAGCAAAGCCTACCTCGCGCTGCTGGAGATGGACGACGGCAACATGCCGCGGGCGCGCGAGCTCGCCCAGGAGGTGTTGGCGCGCGATCCGGAGAACCTGCACGCGAGCGCCGTCGCCGGCGCCTACTCCATCGAGCAGCAGGACATGGAAGCCGCCGAGAGGTTCTTCGACAACGTGCTGCGTCGCGAGCCGGAGAACCCACGCGCATGGCTTGGCGTGGGTCTGGTCCAGCTGTATCAACAGAAGCATGCCGAGGCGATCGCGGCGCTCGAGAAGGCGGTGAGCCTCATGCCGGACAACTCAGGAACCATCGTGACCCTTGGCTGGGCGCGGCTCGCCGCGAAGGATGCGCGCGGGGCCGAAAGGACTTTTCGTCAAGCGGTCGCGGTCGATCGCAACTTCGCCGAGGCGCACGGCGGTCTCGCTTCGACGCTCGCGCTCCAGGTCCGCGTCGACGAAGCGCAGCAGGAAGTGCGCGTGGCGCATCGTCTCGACCCGGCGAGCTTCGGCGCGAGCTTCGCCCGGGCGGTGCTTCTCAAAATCCGGGGAAAGGAGGAGCTCGCCAAGGAATTGCTCGCCAAGGTGCTGCAGCAAGCCCCCGCCGAGGGCGCTCAACCCTTGATCGAGCAACTGCGGATTTACGGCGCGAAGCAATTGCCGAAGACACCGCCGTCCCGTTCCGGCGCATCCGATGTCCAGCGACACTGAGAAAAAACTCCCGGCCAGCACCTTGTTCCACCGGGCGCTTCTTGCACTCATTCCCGCGGCAAGCTTGACGATCGCTGCCTATAACTCCGGGTTCGCGTGGTACTTCATGGTCCCGGCGGTTTTATTTTGGGGTGTCGGGATCTGGTATTTGAAGCGCGGCTCGGATCGCTGGAACGAACAACAGCGCTAAGCGCGCGCGATGCTTGATTCACTTATAGCGAACAAACACTCCTTCGATCTGTTCGTAGGTCGCCGGCGGAATCCGCGTCATCCGGCCTTGGATGATGACCCACTGCTCCGGCCGGGTCCATGGCTCGCGGCGCTGTACCCATATGGCGTCCGCCCCATGGAGCGTGGCCTCCTTGTAGAGGGAACAATAGGGCTGCGACAGCGAGCACAATGAGGTCTCCGCCCCTCGAAACCTTGCGATGACCGTGTAGGGCCGAGTCGGCTCGCCGGCCAACCAAGCAACGTCCTCGGTGACCGGATAGACTTCCGAGGACAACTTCTCGTAGTGGAAACCGCTGCCGCATCCGGCCACGAGAAGGAGCAACGCAGCCATCCCCATCCGGCCCCGAGCTGAGCTAACAGTGAAAGGCAAGGCTCAAAACTCCAATTTTTAACCCCTTCATTGTTTCCTCCTTCTTAACATTACGCTGCTACCACCCTTAGTGCAAAAATTGATGTGCTTCCAGTTCCCGGATCGCGTTCTGAGCCGATCGAGGGGTTGCGGGCATAAACTTATTGCCAGATCCGGTGATATACGAGGGAAACCCCGTGCCCAAAGGCTGGGGCCGGCGCCGGCAAAGAATGGCCCGCCGCGGCGCAGGGGGATAGAATGAAGGGCCAGTTCATGCGGGGGCCGGCAAGCAAGCTCCCTTGGGAGAGATTCAAATGGAAAAGTCCACCGTAGAAAGGCTCGACGTCGATGAACTGCTGCAGCTCGCGCTGCAGGCGTCGAAGGAAAATCGCAACGAGCAGTCGATCACGTATCTGAAGCGGGCTCTCGACTTGAAGCCGCGCGAAGGACGCCTGCATTACATGCTCGCCGCCGAGCACGCGCAAATGGGCCTCTATGATCGCGCCGCGGAGGAGATGGCGAAGGCGGTCGAGCTGGATCCGTCGCTCGTGACGGCCTATTTCCAGCTCGGGCTCCTCCATCTCACCAGCGGCCGGGTCGCGCAGGCCGAGTCGGCTTGGCGGCCTCTCGACAAGCTCGGGCCCGATCACTTCCTGCATCTGTTCAAGACCGGGATGCTGCATCTGGCGCGCGACGAATTCGAGGAATGCAAGAGCTGCCTCGAGCGGGGCATCAAGGCGAACAACTTCAACGAGGCGCTCAACGTCGATATGCGCAGGGTTCTGCACGACGTGCAGGAGCGCCTGGGCAAGCAGCAGCCCGGCGCCGCCGCCGGCGCCGAACCCGTTATCCGGCCGTCGATCCGGCCTTCCGGCCGGGCAGTCCTCTCCGCGTACCGCGAGAACCGCGGGGACGACGAGGGCGACAAAAAGAAGAAGAAGTAGGACTCTGACCGACCAAGAGTGTCATGACCGACCCGATCAGCAGGCTCAACCCGGCGCTCGAGCTGCTGCGGCAGAGGCTCGCGGAGCAGGCGCAGCGCCTGGATTCTCCCGCGAAGGGAGTTTCCGCGCGGGCGGGCAGCGCGCCGACCGGGCAGGCCGATCGGTCCGGCACGCTCAAGCAGCGGCTCAGCGAGCGCCTCGCGGCAGTCGACGCGGCGGACCCGCAGCGCGATCGCAAGCGGCGGCGCGTTTTCATCGAGTCCGTGCTGGCATCGGAACTCGGCGAGGCGCTGCAGAACGATCCGAAAGCGCTGGAGCTCGTCGAGCGCATCGAGGAGGCCATCCAGGAGCACCCCGAGCTCGAGCGGCAATTCCGCGCCGTCCTGTCCAACTACGCCGGCAACTGACCGGTCTCACAAGCTCAAATCGAACCGGTCGATGGACCGCAGGCCTTCGCGAATCAGCTTCAACGCGCGGGCGTGCAGCTGGGAGATGCGTCCCTTCGAGAGGCGAAACGCGAGCCCGATCAGCTTGAAATCCATGTGCTCGAAATAATGCCACTTCACGATCTGCTTCTCGCGCTCGGGCAGCGCCTCGACGATGAGCAGCAGCCGCTCCCGCAGGCGCTTCAGCTCCAGCACGCGATAGGGGTCGAAGGTCTCGGGTTCGGAGCTCAGCCCGGAGTCTTCCAACGCGAAGCCCAACGCGAGTCCGACGGTGACCTCGACCAGCTCCTCGAGCGCCTCGGACGCGCCGCGCGCGCCTCCGATGACCGACTCGACGCGCTCTTTTTCAATCTGCTTCCGGCGGGCATGCTGGGCGGCCTGCTCGGTCGCGCGCTCCAGACCGTTTAGGATCGCGCCGCGGATGCGATACCCGGCAAAGGTGACGAAGGAAGCTTCGCGCTTCGGATCGTAGCGGTCGAAGGCCTCGATCATGCCCAGGCGCGCCCATTGGAGATAATCGGCGAACTCCGGCGCCTGCGGCCCGCGCCTGGAGTACGCGTACGCGGCGAGCTTCTGGGCCGTGGGAAGGTAGCGCTCGATCAGCTTCGCGCGCAGGACGGGATCGCGGTCGGCAACGTAGCGCCGCCAGAGCGCGGCCTCTTCCTCGAGATCCGGCGAGGGCTCTTGTTCCATGCCCGTCTGGATGCAGCTAGTGGAAGCTTCCGAGCAGCGCCTTCACCACCAGGTTCCAGCCGTCGATCAGCACGAACAGGAGCAGCTTGAGCGGCAGCGAGATCATCATCGGCGGGACCATGAGCATCCCCATGGACATGAGAACGCTGGAGACCACGATGTCGAGCAGCAGAAAAGGCAGGAAGATGACGAAGCCGATCTGGAACGCGGTCTTCAGCTCGCTCAGCATGAAGGCGGGGATGAGATGAACGGTGCGCACTTGCTCCGCGTCCTCGGGCGGCTCCGTCTTGGATACATCGAGCATCAGCATCAGGTCCTGCTCGCGCGTCTGCCGGATCATGAACTCGCGCACCGGCTGAATCGCGATCTCGGTCGCCCGCTCGAAACCGATGCTGCCTTTCAGGTACGGCTGGAACGCGTTGCTGTCGATCTGCGACAGCACGGGCTGCATCGTGAACAGCGTCAGGAACAGCGCGAGGCTGACGAGGACCGTGTTCGGCGGCGTTTCCTGGATGCCCAGGGCGTGCCGCAGCAGCGCCAGCACGACGATGATCCGCGTGAACGCCGTCATGACCATGAGGATCGCCGGCGCGAGGCTCAACACCGTAAGGACCGCCAGGATCTTCAGCGCGGTGGCCACCTCGGCGGGGCGGGCGGCGCCTCCGTCGATGCGGATTCCGAGTCCCGGGACGGTGAGCGACTGCGCCGCGGCGATTTCCGGCGCGAGCAGCAGTACGCCGCACAGCGCCGGATATGCGGCGCGCGCGAGCGTCTCACCGATCTTCGGCGGTCGCATCCGGGTGGCCTTTTTCGCTTCCGCGGGCATCGGAAAGACGCAGCGGCCGCACGCGATCCCCGCTCTGGGCGAGAAACACTCTCTGTCCATCGATCTCCAGCAGGAACAGCGTAAGGCGCGGCGTGACATGCCGGATCTCGAGGACGTTGATCCGCCCCTGTCCCCCCGCGGCACGGCCGAGCGATGCCGGCAGGAAGCGCTTGAGCGCATAGATCCCGGCAAAACCGACGGCGATCACCACGCCGAGCGCCAGGGCGGTGCGCAGCAGCAAGCCGAGCTCGAAGGAGTCCGCGTCCCGCTTGAACGGGATGGTTTCCTTTTCCGGACGGGCCGCTTCCTGCGAGAGCGCGAGCCCCTGCGGGGCGGACACGCTGCCCGCCAGGACGATCGCCAGGATTGCGCGTCGGACGGGCTCAGCGCGGAACGACTTCGGAAATCTGTACGCCAAAGCTGTCACCGACTGCCACCAGCATTCCGCGCGCGACGACCTTGCCGTCGAGCAGCACCTCGACGGCCTCGCGCGTCCCGCTGTCCAGCGTGAGGATCGAGTTCTCCTTGAGCTCGAACAATTCCTTCACCGTCAGCTCGCAGCGCCCCACCGCCACCGTGAGCTTGACCTTGACGTCCCGGATGAGATCGAAGTTCGCGTCCACGACCCTGCGGCCCTGCGCGTCTGCGGCTTCGAACTCGGTCAACCGGATCTCATGCACGGTTTTCGTAGTCTCTGCTGACATGTTTCCGTTTGCTCCTGAGTTGCCGTTCCATCCTCACGCGGGTCCCACGACCTGGACCGCTTTCTTTCCGCCCGCCGTCCCGAGGTGGATCTGGCCCACCGGCTCCCCGATGTCGAGCCGCAAAAGGAGGGGATCGTCGAGTTCGCGGTCCAGGACGATGACGTCGCCCGCCGCGAGCTGAGACAACTCGCCGAGCTCGATCTCGGCCTCCCCGACCACGGCCTCGACGATCACCGCGCAGGGCTCGACGGCCCTCCACGCGGCGACGAGCGGCTCGCGCGCGGTACTCTGTGCTTTGGGAAGCGATGCCGCTACCAGCTCCGGTGAAAGCGCAAGAACGAGCGGGAAACCCGGCGACAGCTCGCAGCTGTAGATCGCCGCACCTGCCCCGGGCCTCGCCCACGTTTCGGGCGGCGCCTCGTCGCCCCACTGCGGCTTTGCCGGCGCCGCCCCGGAACAATAACGGAAGATCCCCACGGCGAGCCCTTTGAGCACCGCTTCGCCAACTTGCGCGGCAAGCTCCGGCACCCCCGTCGCGGCGGCTGCGTTCGGCGTTTGCGCGGTCAAAAGCGCGCCGACCTCGGCGATCCAGCCGCTCGGGCAGCCCAGCAACACGCGGCGTCGCTCGCCCGCGTCGGCGGCGAGCCAGCGCTCGGCCTGCGGCTGCGAAACCGGCGCCAGCCGGAATCCGGGAGTGTTCTTGGGAAGCCAGTCTTCGCGCCACGCCGCGAGCGCCGCATCGATTCGCTCCAGCAGAAAGCGTTGGTCGCTCGCCCCGAGCACGAGGTACGGTCGTACTTCCACGATCTCCCCTTAGCGTTTCTGGTCGATGTCGAGCAGCTGCTGGATCATCTCGTTGGCCACCGAGGCCACCTGGGAGCTCGCCTGGTAGCCGCGCTGCAGGATGATCAGATCGGTGAACTGCTCGGTCAGCTCGACATTCGACAGCTCCACGCGCCCGGCAGCAACGCGCCCCATGACGCCCTGGCCCGCCGTGCCGATCGTGGGCGTCTGACCCGTGTCGTTGACGAAGATGCTGTCGGCCGAGAGGCGCAGCGCCTGGAGATCGTCGAACCAGGCGAGCGCCAAGGAGGGCCCGGCGACCGTGCGCCCGTTCGAATAGGTCAGCTGCAGCGCTCCGCTCTCGTCGAACGTCGCCTTCGTAAGGGAGCCCGCCGCAACGCCGTTCTGACTCTGGACTTGCAGCTGGCTTTGCGCCGGGCCCGATAAGTTCGTGACGCCGGAGAAGCTTCCGGGGTCGCCGATGTTGAGCGTGATCGTGGTCGAAGGGGCGGGCGCCGGGGGAAAATCGAATTTTACCGTATTCGCTCCGGATTCCGGCGAGCCGTTGGCTTGGAAGCGCACATCGCCCGAACCGAGCAGCTGATTGTTCTCGTCGCGCACTTCGACGAACCAATGCGTGGGGACGCCCGGGTCGGCGGTGAAATGCAGGGAAAGCGCGTGCGAGTGCCCGGCCTGGTCGATAACAGTGACGTTGGTAAGGTCCGCCGTCGTGCTCCCGGCGGATAGATTGCCGGTGATGTGGATCTCCGTGGTGGCCTGCGGCGGATTGGTGCGCAAGCCGTCGATCGACATCTCTTGCATGTTGCCGTTCTGGAACACCATGACGTGGCCGCCGCTCACCTGATCGACGAGCAATCCGTCCTGGCCGAATTCCAGCTGACCGGCGCGGGTATAAACCTGCTCCGTGCCGCTCCCGCCCGTGTAGCCGTATAGCGACTGCTGCTGGGCGTTACGTCTCAGGATGAGGAACCCGTTGCCGTCGATCGCGACGTCGAGCGAGTTGCCGGTGTCGCGCAGCTCGCCCTCGCGGAAGCTGGTGCGCGTTCCCTTCGTGTCCAGGCCGTACCCCACCTGCGAGCGCAACCCGTCCGGCGTTCCGCCCTCGGCCGAGTAGCGGTAGAAGAGGTCACGGAAGGAGAGCGCGGAGCTCTTGTAGCCGGGGGTGTTCAGGTTGGCGATGTTGTTGCTGATGACGTCCAGGCCCTTGGAGAAGCCGAGCAGGCCGGACAGGGCCGTATAGATGGTCGAGAGCATCTTGGGTCTCCTTTATCAGCTGTTGTTTACCAAGGTCACCTGCGAAAGCCGGACGTCGGTGAGGAATTGACCGGCGCTCGTCTTGATGGTGAGCAGCGGCTCGCCATTCTGGAACCGGATCGCGGTCACCGTGCCGACTTGGTTTGCGCCGTCGGCGGCGACCTCGACGGTCCGGCTCATCAGCGAAAGCGACTGGCTCGCGGACTGGATGGTGAGAAGCGCCTTGATTTCCTCTCCCTGCTGCCGCGTGAACTCGAGCGACGAGAACTGCGCGAGCTGGGCGATGAACTCCTGATTGTCGATCGGCTTCAGCGGGTCCTGGAACTTCAACTGCGTGAGCAGGATTTTCAGAAAATCGTCCTGGCCCACCACTGCATTTGCCGGCGTCGACGTGGTAAGCGATGTCGCTCCGATGCTCTCTACCGCCATGATGATCTCCTTTGCGTTTGTCGCCCTTCGGTCGTATATCCTCGGCCGCGGAAGCCAGCCCCCGCGGTGAGCCAAAGCTCGTCCTGCTTTTGCTGCTCGAGCTGCTGCCGCTCTCGCTTATGCTCGCGTTGCTTGCTCTCCCGGTGCCGCTCCAACCCGCGCACCGCCTGTATCGAGCGCAGCAGGCCGTGCCGGGTTTGCTCGTGCATTTCTTCGGCCTTGGAAGCCAGGCGCGCCTTCTCCCGCAGCACCTCGCGGGCGTGCGCGAGATACAGCGACAGCGATTCGTGGTGCCGGGGATCGATCGAGGCCCCCGCTTTCAGCGCCTCGCGCAGCGCATTCTCGACGCCGGATACGGCCCTCACCGCGGACCGCGCTCCCTCGCTGTGGACGTTCAGCACCCGGCGGGCCTCGCGCTCCTGCGCTGCGGAGGCGTCCTTCTCCCACCGCCGCTGCTTCAGCAGCGGTTCGAGCGGATATCGGAAGCCGAGCGCGGTGCGCGGCATCAGCGTGAACCCTTTGTGCTGGCGAGGATGGCCCGAAGCTGTTGGAGCGCGTCCGAGCGCGCCGTGCGCGTGCCTGCATCCTGCGCGAGAAATTCCTCGAGTGCCGGGAGGAGCTTCAGCGCCGCGTCCAGCTCCGGGTTCGAGCCGGCCCGGTACGCGCCCACCTCGATCAGCTCGCGCGAAGCGGCGTGAACGCTCAACAGCTTCATGGTCTTTCTGACGAGCGAGCGCTCCTCCCCGCTCGCGAGGTCCATGAGCAGCCGGCTCACGCTGTTGAAAAGATCGATCGCCGGATGACGGCCGCGGTTGGCGAGGTCCCGGTCGAGCGCGATGTGTCCGTCCACGATGGCGCGCACCGAATCCGAGATCGGATCGTCCAGGTCGTCCGCCTCGACCAGCACGGTGTAGAAGGCGGTGATCGATCCGCCCTCGGTCACGCCGCCCCGCTCGAGCAAGCGCGGCAGCGAGGCGAACACCATGGGCGTGTAACCGCGGGCGGTAGGCGGCTCGCCGATCGCCAGGCCGATTTCCCGCTGCGCCGCGGCGAAACGCGTGACCGAATCCATCGTCAGCACCACGTGCCGCCCGCGGGCGCGGGAATATTCCGCGATCGCGTGCGCGGCAAAGGCGGCCCGTCTGCGCACCAGGGCCGGCTGGTCGGAGGTCGCCACCACGACGACGGAGCGCTTCAGGCCCTCGGGGCCGAGGCTGTCCTCGATGAAATGCCGCACTTCGCGGCCGCGCTCGCCGACCAGCGCGATGACGTTTACGTCCGCATTCATGTTCCGCGCGATCATCCCCAGCAGCGTGCTTTTGCCGACGCCGCTGCCCGAAATCACCGCGACGCGCTGCCCCCGTCCGATCGTGAGCATCGTGTCGATCGCCCTGACCCCCGTCTCGAGCACCGTGTCGATGCGCGTCCGCGCAAGCGGATTGATCGGGTTCGGATAGAGCGGGTGTTCCGCCGAGAGCCGAAGCGGCGGGCCGCTGTCGAGCGGAGCGCCGAAGGCGTCCACGATCCGCCCGAGCAGAGCGTCTCCGACCTGCGCTCGCGCCGATTCACCCGTGGCGACCACTTCGGCTCCGTAGGTGATTCCTCGCAGATCCTCGTAGGGCATGAGCAGGACCCTGCCGTTGCGGATGCCGATCACCTCGGCGGACACCGTCCGCGCGGGTGCGCTCGAATGCACCTCGCAGAGCTCGCCGACAAAAACATCCGGCCCGACCGACTCGACGATCAGGCCGTGATACTCCGAGACGTGGCCCACCCGCGTAGTCAGGTCGGCGCGGCGCACGGCTTGGAGATAACGGTTCACAGGGTGCCGTCCTCGTTGATCTGCCGGGATCTGGCTTCGAGCAGAGTCCGGCGAAGGTTGGCGAGCTGCACTTCGAGGCGGCTGTCGAGGTTTCCCGACGGGGTTTCGAGCAGGCAGCCGCCGAGCTCGACCCGGTCGTCGGCAGCAATCTCCACATGGCCTGCCTCGAGCCCCTCCAGAATCTCGTCCCGATTCTGCCGGATCACGTCAAAATCGGCGGGACTCACCCGCACGATCAACCGGCTTCGGTCTCGCGCCCGCCGCACCGCCTCGCGCGCCGCGGCGATGACGCCCTCGCGTTCCGCCAAGGCCCGTCCGAGCACCTTGCACACCGCTTCGAAGACGATCTCCGCCCCGACGTCGGCCAGATCCTCGATGCCTTCTTCGAGACGGGTGCGCGACGAACGAACCACGGTCGCGAGCGCCTGCAATTGCGACGCGCGCTCGGACTGGGCTTTCGCGAGGCCCGTTTCCCGCCCCTCCCGCAACCCCGTCTCATGTGCGTCGTGCCGCTGGGCGTCCAGCTCGGCGGCGAAGCGCTGCTTGTATTCCTCGTAGGAGACCTCCACGACCGGCGGCGCGGCCAGCGCGGGCACAGGCGCGAGGTGCTCCACGCCACGCGGCGCGAGGGCCGCAGAAAACGCCCCCGCAACACCGGATCGGCCCGCCCCGTTCCGGGGCAGCATCACCGGCTCCTTCAAAAGCTTGACCGAACGAATCACTGCCGCCATGCTTCGCTTCCTTCGTCTCGCGTCTTTTCATGGCGAGCCATGATGCCGGTCAACACTTCGTCGAACGCGGACCGCGGCTCCGGCGCCGGTGTCGAGCGATGCAGCTTCATCGCCAGCGCGACGACGGCTTCATCGCACATCCGAGGCTTTGCGGTCTCGCGAACACTACGCGCGATATCGCGGAGCCTCTCCACGCGCGCCGGCTCGAACTCGTTCAGGTAATCCCTGTCCCAGGGCCAGCGGCGTTTGGCGAGGATGAGCGCTACGAGCCAGTCCGGTTCATCTCGCAGCGCTCGCGCAACCTCTTCCGCGGATGCCGCTGCGACGGTCGACTCGGGAGTCGACGCTGAGTCCTCCGACGGGCTTTTCCGAGACGGGTCCACCTGGGCGCTGCTCTCCTCACGCTCGATCAGCTCGCCGATCCGCAACCGGTCCACCTCCGGAAGCCTCGCCAGAAGCCATTCCCGGTCGTCTTCCGCGAGCCCGGAAAGCCTGCGGGCCGCCCGTTCGTATCCGGAGTTCATGTCTTCGCCCCGTCCGCGCGAACGGGTTTCTCCTCGTGAAGCCATCCGTTGATTTCAGTCAGGAGCGCCTGGCGGCGCGACTCCTTTTCCTTGCCGGCACCGCCCGTACGCGCGCGGCTCCCTTTCCTCAGCATGAACGCAAGCGTCAAACCCAGAATGAGTCCAAAAACGGCCGTCCCGACGAGCGGCCCCCAGGTCTGCCACGTGCCGGCGAAGTCGAAAGGACCGGGTCCGGGCGTCGCGGCTGCCCGTTTCGAAACGATATCCGGGCCCGGCGATCCTTCGGGCGACGAAGCCGGAGAACGCGACTCGCTCGACAGGATTTGATCGAGGGTTTGCACGACGATGGCGTCGCCTCGTCGTTCGTCGAGCCCCGCCGCCATGGAGACGAGGCTCTCGATTCTCGCGGCGAGATCCTTGCCGACAGCGCGCGGGAGGACAACGCCGACGCTTACGCGCTGGACGCTGCCCGGAGAAGTGACGACCTGCTCGATGCGCCGGCTCACCTCGTAGTTGGTCTCCAGCGTCGAGTTGAACTGCCCGTCTTCCCTCCGCCCGTTGCTCGCTTCGCCGTCCACGGTGCGCAGCGTCGAAGGCCGGGATTGCCGCTGCACGACCTCGCGCTTATGCACCATGACCCCAGTGGGGTCCCGGCCCGAAGACCCCGCCGGGATCACGTCCTGAGTCGTGCGCCGAATCTCGTCGAAATTGAGGGCGACATCGATGCTCACGATCGCCTGCCCTGGACCGAAGGAACGATCGAGCACCTCTGTGACCTTGCGGGTCAGGTAGTCCTCGACCTCCTTCTTCATCCGCAAGTGTCCACCGGCCATCGCGTCCGGCACGCCGTCCGACACGTACGACAAGGTCACGCCTCGCTGATCGGCGACGGTGACCATCCCTGGTTCGAGACCCGGCGTGGAGGCGGCCACCAGCCGCTGCACGCCGAGGATCTGGTTCTCGGTGAGGCTGCCGCCCGGCGCCAGTACGACGCTCACCGACGCCTTGGGTCGGCTCTTGTCGCGTTTGAAAATGCTCGACTCGGGCAGCACGAGGTGCACGCGCACCAGCTTGACGCCTTCGATGGACATGATGGTGCGCGCGAGCTCCCCCTGGAGCGCGCGCTGGTAGTTGATCCGCTGCGTGTACTCCGTCGTCGAGAGATCGTGGTTGTCGAACAGCTCGAACCCGACGCCTCCGGAAAGCGGCACGCCCCGCCCCATGAGCGCCAGCCGCGTCTCATGGACCGTGTCCGCGGGCACGCGTAGGGTCGAGCCGTCGGCGTCGATTCGATACGGCACCTTGAGTCGTTTCAACTCGGCGACGACGGCCGCCGCATCACGCTGCGCCAGGTCCTTGAACAGGACCTGGTAGTCGCGTTGCAACGCCCACACCGCGAACACCGCCGCGATCACGAGGACCAGCGCGGCACCCCCGAGCACCGCCGCGCGACCGCGCCGGTCGAGGTCGGTCCAGAAAGAACGCACGGATCGATCGCGTAGACGTTCATCGCTCGTTCCCGATATCGAGCGCTTTCATCGCCATCGCCCGCGCCATGCTGAGCGCGCGCACGTTCGCCTCGTAGGCGCGCCCGATCTCGACCAGGCGCACCATCTCGGACACCGGGCTCACGTCCGGGTAGGCGACGAACCCGCGCGCGTCCGCGTCGGGATGGCCCGGATCGAAGACCAACCGCGGCGCCGTCGTGCTTTCCGCCACCGACACGTCCACGGGCCGCGGCAGGGCGCTCGCCAGATTCATGTCAAAGGAATCCATCGCCGTGGCTCTCGCCACGACCCGCAAGGGGCGATAGGCGTTCCCCCCCGCCGACGTGGTCTGCGCGTTGGCGAGGTTCGCCGCCGTGACTTCCAGGCGCATGCGCTCGAGGTTCATCCCCGCCGAGCTGATGTCGAACACCGATGAGAAATCCATTTAGTTCCTCCCTTCCCGAATCGCGAGTCTGATCAGCGCTCCGCTTTTCCCCAGCGCCGCGAGCAGCGCCTCGTAGCGGACCGCGTTCTCCATCATCAATGCCACTTCCCGATCCGCCTGGACCGGACGGTCCGTCGGGTCCGGACGCACCTGCGCTTCGAGCGAGTCGATCGCGCGCCTCGCCGCGGCGTCGTCTCTGCCGAGGAGCGCCGTGCGCGCCGCGGCGAGCTGGTCCTCGAACGACACTTGCAGGACGTGATAGCCCTCCACGGACGCGTTGGCGATGTTGGCGGCGTGCACGGCATGGCGTAATACGCCGGCGTCGAGCGCGCGCAAGACCAGCTCGGTGGTGGGGTTGTTCAGAATGCCGGAGATCTCGCCGCTCATTTTTGCTCGCCCCCCATGCCGGCTCGAACCAACACCGCGCCCAGGCCGAGGTCGAGCTTGTCTGCGAGTTGGTCCGCCAGGAGCTGGCTTATGACGGACTGCGCGGCGCCGCCGAATTCGCTTTTGTCGGCGCCTAGGGCCGTGGATGCGCCCAGATCGCCCAGCAGCATCCGCAAGATCAGCGCGTCGAACTCCTTCGCGAGACGCGCCGGGTCGCGGGCGAGCGTCCCCGGGTCGGCGCCGGTCTGCAGCGGAATCATCGAAATTCCTGTGACGTCCATTGGGAGCTCCTATTGAATGACCAATTCGGCGTGAAGCGCGCCCGCGCGCTTGATGCTCTGCAGGATCGCGATCACCTCGCGCGTGGTGCTCTTGACCTGCTTGAGCGCCGCGACCAGGTCGGACACCGTGGCGCCGGCCGGCATGGTCACGCTGCTCAGTCCTTCCTCGTTCGCGTCGATGCGGGTGCGCGGCACCACTTGTGTGCGTATGCCGGGCCCCGGGTTCACCAGCACGCCTCCTGGTTGGGAAACGAGGAAGTCCGTCACCACCGTCACCTTGAGATCGCCGTGGGCGACCGAGACGTTCGACAGGCGCACGCCTCCGCCCGAGACCACGGTGCCGGTGCGCTCGTTGATGACGACCCGCGCGCGCAGGTCCGGCTGGACCGTCAGGCTCTCGAGCCGTGCAACGAAATCGACGAGCCGCTCGCGCTCGCCCTCCGGCACCCGGATCGCAACTCTCCCGGCGTCCATCGCGGCGGCGGAGGCCGACAGCTTTTCGTTCACCGCCGTGGCGATTCGACTGGCCGTGGTGTAGTCGGGATCGAAAAGGACCAGGCGCATCGTGCCATCGGGACTGAGGACCTGTGCGGTGAGATCAGCCTCCACTACGGCCCCCTCGGGGACGATTCCCGTAGTGGGATGGTTCTTCTGCACGACGTTGGCGTTGAGCTCGAACTTGTATCCCCCAACCGATACCGCCCCTTGCGCGAGAGCGTAGATCCGCCGGTCCGGCCCGTAGAGCGGGGTCATCAGGAGCGCGCCGCCGGTCAGGCTGCGCGCATCTCCCATCGAGGACACGATCACATCGAGCCTGTCCCCGGAGCGCGCGAACGCAGGGAGGGTCGCGGTCACCAGCACCGCGGCAACATTACGGCTCGCAAGTTGCGCCGGCGTTACATTCAGCCCGAATTCCCGCAGCGCGTTCGCTACCGACTGGAGCGTGGCCTGGCTGCGCGTGGAGTCGCCGGTTCCCGCGAGCCCCGACACGATGCCGTAGCCGGACACCATGTTCTCGCGCACGCCGTCCAGGCGGCCGAGCTCCTTGATCCGGACCCCGAAGTCCTGCGCCGGCGCAGACACCGCCGCGAGCAAGACCGCCGGCATCGCCGCCGCGACAAGGCTTTTCACGGTGAAACTCCTCACAGGATCCCCAGCCAGCTCAGGAAACGCGTCAGGATTCCGGGCTTTTGCTTCTCGGCGAGCAGCCCTTGGCCGATCATTTCAATCTTGGCCTGGCCCAGGCGCGTCGAGAGCACCGTGTTGTCGGTGAGGATGTCCTGCGGCCGCACGCTGCCTTCGACCGAAATCCGCTGCTTCTCCTCGTTGACGAAGATCTCCTGATCGCCCTTGACGCGGAGGTTTCCGTTCGCCTCGACCGACTGCACCGCCACGGTGATCCGTGCGAGCAGCTTCCCCGCACGCTCGATCTTCCCCCCGCCCTTGAAATCCTCGGTGAGCTCCAGCGCCCCCGTGAGCGAGCGGGCATACGGGTTCGTGCCGTTCGTGTTGCTGGTGGCGTTGAGCGACCCGCCCGCCGTGCCGTCCTTGTTGGTGGTGGTCGTCGCGGTCGTGGAGGCGGTCGCGCTTTCCGTGATCAACACCGTGAGATTGTCCCCGGGACGATACGCGCGCTGGTCGGCCACCAGCGGCCGGTAGCCCTCGCGCTCCAGCAGCGTGCCGCTCCAGGCGGAAAACGGCGCAACGCAGGCGATACCGAGCAGCACGGCCGGCACGGTGTTCCTACGGTTCATGGCTTCCCCCTGATCAAGGCTTCGCGCTCGCCCGTGACCTCGGCGAAATAGCGTTCCGAGGTCCCGGGTTTCGTAACGGCGATGACGTCGCCGACCCGCCCTTCGTCACGGGCGATGCCCGTGGTCTCGATGGCGTACGCTTCGGACACCACGTTCACCCGAATTTCCTGTCCGCGCGCGACCTGCGGAGCGGGCTCCAGGTCGGAGCGCCGCAGCGCGGCGCCGGCGCGAATGAATCGCGTCACCCGCCAGCGCGCGCCTCCCACCCCCGGATCGGCGGTCAAGAGCAGTCCCGGAGATTCCGCCAAGTCGCGCTCTTCCACCGCCATGTCCGTCGGGTGAACTTGCTCGCCGGCGCGAAGTCCCCGGCGCGCCACCATCGCCGGTCCAAACGCTTTCACCGCCCACCACCAAGGCGCGCGCCGGTTTGCGCCGTCCTTGCCCGCCGTGATCGCCCAGATGCGAATGCGTTTCTCGAGCGCCACGTCGGCGGGGATCTCGAAACCGGACACGGACGGCGCCGCCGCGGATCGGCGGCGCGCCTCTGCGGATAGCGGCGCGAGCTCGAACCGCGTGATTTCCGGGTAGCGCGCCTGCAACGCTCCAGCGAGCGCGCTGCGCGCGACCTCGGGCGAGGCGGGCTCGCCCGACGCGGCGCATCCGCTCCAGAGCGCACCGAGCGCGCAGAGGGCGAGCCCCGGAATATGAGCGGTCCGGATCGGCTTCATCGACGCAGGTTGTTGGCGATGCTCAGGAGCTCGTCCGAAGCCTGGACCACCTTCGCGTTCAGCTCGTAGGCGCGCTGCGCGAGGACCAGCCCGAGCAGCTCGTCGATCAGGCGCACGTTCGAGCCCTCGAGGAATCCCTGGCGAACGGCGCCCAGTCCCGCCTGTCCCGGGGTGCCGAGGACCGCCGCGCCGGATTGCTCGGTGACGCCGTGGAGGTTGTCGCCCATGGCAGCGAGCCCGCCGGGGTTGGGGAACGTGGCGAGCTCGATACGGCCCGAATCCACTTCCTTCGCTTCGTCCGGCAGCTTCGCGAACACCGTGCCGTTCGCGTCGATGCGCACCTGGAGCGCGTCGGGCGGGATCTTCACCTGCGCGCTCAGCCGGTGGCCGTCCTGGGTGGCGAGAAATCCGTCGCTGTCGAGCCGGAACGCGCCGTTGCGTGTATAGGCGAGATTTCCGTCGGGCAGAACGATCTCGAAGAATCCCTGCCCGTCGACCGCGAGATCGAAGGACTCGTCGGTTTTCCTGATTTCGCCCGCGCTGAAGATCTTGGCGCTGCCCGCGACCGCCGTGCCCATTCCCATGCGTCCCATCGCCGGCCGATTGCCGATCGAGGACGGGGCGACCTGCACGGTGCGGTACAGAAGGTCCTCGAACGAGACCCGGCTGCGCTTGAAGCCGGAGGTGTTGACGTTGGCGAGGTTGTTCGCGACGGTGTCGATGTTGAGCTGCTGCGCGTTCATCCCGGTCGCGCCGATGTATAGCGAATCGATCATGTTCGTTCTCCTTAAGCTTCGCCGAGCAGACTGAACGCCCGGTCCATCATGTCGTCGTAGCTGCGCACCACGCGCTGGCTCGCCTCGAAATGCCGCATCGTTTCGATCAGGCGCACCATTTCGCGCATGGGAACGACGTTCGAGGCCTCGACGTAGCCTTGGCGCACGCGCGGCATTTCCACGTCCTGGAGGCTCGCTGCGTCCGACGCGTAGGCGCCGCCCCCCAGCGACACGAGCTGCGCGTCCGCGGGAAAGCGAACGACGCGCAGCGTATCGACGAGCTTATCGCCCTCCCAGACGCCTCCGGCCTGGTCGATGCGAGGTTCCGCCTGGGAGAGCATGACCTCGCCCGATGCGCCGAGAACGGCGCTGCCGTTCGCCCCCATGAGCCGCCCCCGGGAATCCAGCTGGAAATTGCCCTGGCGCGAAAAAACGGCTCCGGCCTGCGACTGCAACACGAAATAGCCGTCGCCTTCCAACGCGACATCGAGCGGGTTGCCGCTGTATCGCAATGCGCCCGGCGTCCGGTCGATGTCGGTGACCGGCGTCGTCGAGACGCCGGCGCTGGCCTGATCCAGTTGGGTGTCGAACGGCCGAACCACCGCCACGTCGCGCCGAAATCCAAGGGTCGTCGCGTTGGCCAGATTGTGGCTGAGCACGCGCAGCCGCTCGACGTCGCTCAGGAGGCCGGCTTGTGTGATTGTCAATGCGTCCACTCTTCGCTCCTTTCCTCGCTGCGTTGCTCCAGGGAAAACACGTGCGCGAGCAGCGCCGCGACCAACTCGAACAACTCGGGACCGATGGTCGCATCCATCGGCAATCGGTACAGTTGCGCCGCGAGCGCGCTGTCCTGCACCAAGGGGGGGCCCCCCGACGCGTCCCGGCGCCGCAGGATCTCTTCCGCCGCGGGCCCGCTGCCCTTGACCACGACCTGGGGCAGGCCCTCCCCCGGCTCGTACTTCAGTCCCACGACTTTCTTCGGCTCGGTCACGGCGGCGCTCCTTCCTCAACCCCGTCGGTCGAGCGACCCCTGGGCTACCAGGTGATCGACGACGGCGCGATAGGCGGGATTCGCGTCCTCACCCCCAGCGAGTCGAGCGTTGCGTCGCGGTCGCTCGCGAACCGCACTCGCACATGCGAGTTGACGAGCCGCGCGGACACCTCCACGCGGCCGGACCCTTCGGTGTTGAGCACGAACACGAGATGACGCGAGCGCTGCTCGCCCGGCTTCGCTTGCCTTGCGTCTTGTTCGAACAACGCGACGTCGACTTCGACGAGCCGGCCTGCGATCAAGAGCGGCAGCGTGCCCACGCGGTGAAACACGGAGCCGCCGGTCTGCGCGTTCAACACCCATTGCCCGAGCGTTCCGGAGTCCGCGCCCGGACCGCCGTTGTCCGGGGCCGGGCGGCCATCGGCGCCGGCGCTGGAGATGTCGGCCGGAGTCGCCGGGTTCTCGGCGGCGCTCGCCGCTTCGCTCCCGGGCAGGGCCGTCTTGATCGCATCGCGCAGTTGCTGTGCGAGGCTCTGCCCGGCCGATATGACAAAAGCCCCTGACGATTCCGCTTGTGGCTCGGATGTCGACGGCTGCCTGCGCAGCAGACTGCGTACCGCCTCGAGGAGCGCCGGCTCCTGCGGCAATCCGAGCTTCGCGAGCGCGAGCGCCGCCAGGATCAGGCCTTGCGGGTCGCCCGCGCTTCGCAGGGCCGGAGCGAGCGTGGCTCGCGCCGGCTCGTCCAGCTTGAGGCCGGCGCCAGCGAAAGCGGCGGTCAACTCGTCGGCCGGTGACGCCGCCCCGGCGTCGGCGTTTTCTTGGACGCTGCCGGAGGCAGTCCCCGCGGCGGCGCCTTCTTCGGCCAGAGGCTGCAGCTCGACGCGGTCTCCGATCGCCACGACGCGGCCGCGGATGATCTCGCCGGTCTGCAGGGGAACGCTGCTGTCGACGACGCGCTCGCGGCCTTCGAGCGACATGAGATAACGACCGCCCTCGTAGTGCCTGAGCACTCGACCCTTGATGATCTGCCCCAGACTCAGCTCGCTCCCCGGCGCGGGGCGATCGACCAGAGCAAGCCGTGAATAAGCGGGGGTCGCGGCGGCGGCGTTGGCGGGGGCGGCGCTCATAGGCTCACCATCCCGAAGGCCTTGAGATTCAGGTTGTTCGGCACCTCGGAGAGCGAAAGCACGGAAAGCTGAGGCATCAGCCGCTCGGTGAACCGGCGCACGTGCCGGCGCAGATTGGGTGCGCACAGGATGACCGGCATCAGCTCGCTCGACAGCATGCGGTCGGCTTCGGCAGTGAGCTTGCGCAGGAGTTGCTCGGCGAACCTCGGCTCGATCGCGAGCGCCGAGCGATCGTCCACCGACCGGATCGAGGCCGTCATCTGCTGCTCGACCACGGGGTCGAAAGTCAGGACGTAGAGCTCGCCCGAAGGATTCGCAAGCGTCTGGCAGATCGTCGCGCCAAGACGCTCCCGCACGAGCTCCGTCAATTGATCCGCCTCCTTCACCCGAGCCCCGTGGTCGGAAAGCACCTCGAGGATGGCCTCCATGTTGCGGATCGGCACTTTCTCGCGCAGCAGACTCTGAAGCACCTTCTGCACTTCGCCGAGCGTCAGTACCTTGGGCACGAGGTCCTGCACCAGGCTCGGCTGTTGCTCGCGCACCCGACCGATCAGCCGGTCGGTTTCGCCGCGGGTCAGCAAATTAGGCGCCTGCTGCTTGATCACCTCGGTGAAATGGGTTATCAGAACGGTGACCGGATCGACGACCGTGTATCCGGCTTCGCGAGCGCGGCCCTTCAGCTCATCGAGAATCCAGAACGCGGGGAGCCCGTAGGTCGGGTCTTTGGTCGCGATGCCGTCCAGCCGTTCGCGCTCCCCGCCCGGATTGATCGCCAGCGTGCGGTCGGCAACGACGTCGCCGTCGGCGACCTTCGTGCCGAAGATCCGAACTTCGTAGCGGTTGGGGCCGAGCTTCTTCTCGTCCTTGACTCTGACGCGCGGGAAGACGGCGCCCATGTCGAGCGCGAACTGCTTGCGGAAGGAGACGATTCGCTCGGTGAAGGAGCTGCCGGCGCCGACCAGCGGAATCAGATTCTGTCCGACCACTAGCTCGATCGGCTCCACGCTGAGCAGACCGTAGAGGTCCGCGGAGGCCGCTTCGCCCGCGCCCGCTTTCGTCTTTTCCTCCTCCGCGGCAAGGCTCTCACGGCGTCGCGCCACCAGGTAGATCCCGCCCGCGATCGCGGCGAGGCACAGGATCGCCAACAGGGGCATTCCCGGCAGGAACGCGAGCGCCGTCAGGGCGAGCATCACCAGCAGCACGGCTCGCGGGTAGGACAACACCTGCTTGGCGACCTCGTCGGCCAGGCGGGCGTCGGTCGCGGCGCGCGTGACGATGATGCCGGTGCCCGTGGCGATCACCAACGCGGGAACCTGGGTCACGATGCCGTCGCCGACGGTGAGGAGCGTGAAGGTCTGCAAGGCCTCGCCCCAGCTCATCCCGCGCTGCGCGATCCCGATCGCGAGACCGCCGACGATGTTGATGATGATGATGATGATCCCGGCGATCGCGTCCCCCTTGACGAAGCGGCTCGCCCCGTCCATCGCCCCGTAGAAGTTCGCCTCGCGTTCGACGGTGCGGCGGCGCTCGCGCGCCTGCTCCTGGTCGATGAGACCCATGTTGAGATCGGCGTCGATGCTCATTTGCTTGCCCGGCATGCTGTCGAGCGTGAAGCGCGCGGAGACCTCGGCGACCCGCTGTGCGCCGTTGGTCACGACCACGTATTGCACGACGATCAGGATGAGGAAAACGACCAGCCCGACCACGTAGTTGCCCCCGACCACGTGAGCGCCGATCGCCGCAATCACGTCTCCCGCGTAGGCGTCGCTCAAGATGAGCCGGGTGGCCGACACGTTGAGGCCGAGGCGGAACAAGGTGGCGATCAGCAAGAGCGATGGGAAGGTCGAGAACTCGAGCGGCTTCGCCATGTAGACCGTGAGCAGCAGCAGCAACAGCGCAAACGAGAGGTTCGTGACGAGCAGGAGATCCAGCAGTCCCGCCGGGATCGGCGCGAAAAGAACGAGCAGGATCAAAATAAGCCCTGCGACCAGGAACAGGTCGCTTCGCCCGCCGAATACCTTGCGCAGCGCGCTGATCATCCCGATACCTCCAGGCGCGCCGGGGCCCGATGCGCCGACGAGTAGATTCCCGCGTACACCCGCGCCACGGGTTCGAAGAGGTCTTCGCTGATGGGCCTGTCGATGTCCGCTTCGATGAAGAGGCGTCGAGCAAGCGGCTTGTCCTCCACCGTGGGGATTCCGGCGCGCGCGGCGCGCGACTTGAGCTCCAACGCCAACTCCCCGGCGCCTTTTGCGATGACGGTCGGGGCGCGCATGCGCGTGCGGTCGTAGGCGAGGGCCACCGCAAAGTGCTGGGGATTGGTGATGAGGACGTCCGCCTCGGGCAGGCGCTTGAGCGATTTCGCGCGCTTCGCCGCTTCTCTTTGCAGCTCGCGGATCCGTGCGCGCACGTGCGGGTCGCCTTCGCGGCGCTTGATTTCGTCCTTGAGTTCGCGTCGGCTCATCATCATCTGCCTGGCGTAATCCCAGCGGCTGTACGCGAGGTCCAATAAGACGATGATGATGAAGACGAGCAGGAGCTTGAAAATGAGCGACGCGACATGGTTGATGAGCACGCCGAAATAGACTTTCGGCTCCATGTCCATCGCCGCGAGCAGCTTCGGCAGCACCGCGCTCAGCGCAAGGTAGGCGACGCCGGCGAAAAGAACGAGCTTCAGGATCGTCTTTCCCGTCTCGACCAGCACCTTGAGCGAGAACAAGCGCTTGAAACCCAGGGCCGGGTTCAGGCGCTGGAAATCCGGCTTGAGCGGGAAGGCGCTGAAGACGGCCCCGGTCTGAACGAGGTTGGCGATGACGGCGGCGAGAACGGCCGCTGCGAGAAAGGGCGCGACCAACGCCAGAGTCGCGAGCGAGATCTTGCCCAGCCACGCGGCGGCGACGGGGGGCGTAAACGCGAGCTCCGCGCCGCTCTCGACCGCGCTGGCCGAAAGCCGCAGGCCGAACCGGGCGAGGTCGTCCGCCCAGGCGTAGAGCGCCGCGAGGAAAGTGCTCAGCATGACCAGCGATATGAAGTCCAGGCTCTTCGCGACCTGGCCGCGCTGTTTCGCCTCCTCCAGCTTGAACGGCGTCGCCGGTTCCGTCCTGTCCTTTTCCTGCTCAGCCATTTCGCCTCAGCCCGCGAGCACGCTCGCCCACATGTCGAAGATCGTCTCGAAGCAGCGCCGCGCCACCGGACCCAGGTAGACGATGGACAACGCCAAGGTAAGGAGCCCCACGAGTATCTTGAGCGGGAGGCTCAGAAAGAAGATGTTCATCTGCGGCATCGTGCGCGCCATGACCGCGACGACCGCATCCACGAGGAGCAGAACCAGGACCACCGGCGCCGCGATCGCCATGGCGAACGTGAACATCGCCCCGAATTGGCCGACGACGGGGGCAAGCTCGAGGTCGGGCAGCGGCGTGCCGGGCGGAACGCTTTGCAGCGAGAGGGCAAGAGCGCGGATCAGCGCGTGATGCCCGTCGATCGCGAAGAACACCACGGCCGCGACCATCCAGAGCAGCGTCCCGAGGAGCGGTGCGTGGCCGCGCGTCGCGGGATCGATCAAAGTGGCGACGCCGAAGCCGAGCTGCAGATCGAGCAGCCTCCCCGCCAATTGAAAGGCGCCGAAGGCCGCCAGGATCCCGAACGCGAGCAGCGCGCCAAGCAGTGCTTCCCCCGCGGCCATGCCGGCAAACCCGGCGATGTCCCGGACGTCCCCAGCGGCGCTCACCCCCATGCCCGCGCCGAGGAGCGCCGCGAGCGCGAACACGAAGAGCACTCGAAACGCGGCGGGGAGGGTCCCGAAGGCCAGGATCGGCGTGAGCGCAAGCGCCACACCGAACCGAAGTGCGACGAGGACCGTGGTGAGCAGCCACGTTATGTCGGCTGAAAGTCGCATGACTCCGCTCAGAAATACATCGGGATGTTCCCGATGAGACGTGTAGCGAACTGCACGACCATGTTCAGCATCCAGGGGCCGAACACGACCAAAGACAGCAGCGCCGCCGCGATCTTCGGGACGAAGGAGAGCGATGCTTCCTGAATCTGGGTGACGACCTGGAAGATGCTGATCAACAGACC
>WNFV01002524.1_pt1 | contig 24301 bp, 22 predicted proteins | sample 5400101 | NCBI WGS metagenome assembly WNFV01 (sample SAMN13153361, study PRJNA577476) | soil metagenome | isolation source: 115 cm soil or saprolite under grassland replicate 1 | place: USA:California | collected 2016-06-15 | reverse complement strand
GGCGCGACAGCGCCGGGCGCCGGGACCGCAGGCACGACGGGCAGCGCTGTAACCGGAAGCGCGGCCGGCACGCTTGGGAATCCCTTGCGCGATCCGCGCAATGTGCTCTCCAAGCGCAGCGTTTACTTCGAATATGACAGCTATGCGGTTAAGGACGAATACAAACCGCTGATCGAAGCGCACGCGAAGTATCTGCAAACCAACCGCAGTGCGCGGATGACGATCCAGGGCAACGCCGACGAGCGCGGCAGCCGGGAGTACAACATCGCGCTCGGCCAACGACGCGCCGATACCGTCAAGCGCATGATGCTGCTCTTCGGCGCGACCGACACGCAGGTCGAAACCGTGAGCTTCGGCAAGGAGAAGCCGAAGAATCCGGGTCACGACGAAGCGGCCTGGGCCCAGAACCGACGCGACGACGTCGTCTACGCGGGCGAGTAGAGGGTGTTGGGCGGTCGTCTGGGCGTCGCGGTCGCGCCCATCGTCCTGTTGCTCCTCGTCGCCGCGCAGCTTGCCATCGCGCCGGCGCACGCGGCGCTGTTCGACGACGACGAGGCGCGCAAGCGCATCGACTTGCTCAAGGGCCGCGTAGATCAGCTCGAAAGCTCTCTCAATGCACGCCTCGGCACGCTCGAGACGACGGTCAAGAGTCAGGGTCTGGTCGAGCTTCTCCACGACGTCGAGCAGATCAAGGCCGACATCGCGAAGCTCCGCGGCCAGTACGAGGTGCTGACCTACGAGCTCGAGCAGGCGCAAAAGCGCCAGCGCGATCTGTATCTCGATCTCGACGGGCGGCTGCGCAAGCTGGAAAGCGCCGCCGCGCCTGCGGCGACCGGCCCGCCCGCCGCGGACAGTGCGCCGGCAAGTACCGGCGCCTCGCCCGCCGTAACGCCGGCGCGTCCGCTTGCATCGGCAGCCGACATCGTCACCGAGCAGCGTGCGTACGACGCCGCGCTCGACCAGTTCAAGACCGGCAACTATGCCGCCGCGGCGGCGAGCTTCCAGGCGTTCGCACGCGCGAATTCGCGCAGCCCGCTGGCGCCCTCGGCGCTGTACTGGGCAGGCAACGCGCAATACGCGCTCAAGGACTTTCGCACCGCGATCGCGACGCAGCGCCAGCTGATGGCGATGTATCCCGACAGCCAGAAAGTGCCCGACGCGATGCTCAACATCGCGAGCTGCCTCACCGAGCTCGGCGACGCCGCAGGCGCGCGGCGCACGCTCGAGGACCTCGTCGCGAAATATCCCGGGTCCGAAGCTGGCGGAAAGGCGCGGCAGCGCCTTTCCGGGCGGTAAGAGCGCTTAGGGAACCTCTGAACAAGCCCCACATGAGCCGCGTTTCTGGCGCAATGGCTTCAGATGCTAGGCGTCGCGGCGCAGCGAATAGCTCGGCCTATTCGCAAGCCGCGCAACAACGCAGATGAGGCCATTGCGCCGAAACCCGAAGGGAGGGCGGCTTTCCGGGCGATCTGCTTTGTCGCGCCGCTCGCCCGTGGTTCCTGCCACGGGTTTCGCGTCGCTTCGCGCATCTCATCCCGGAAAGCCGCCGTCGCGGCCACGCGGGGCTTATTCAGAGGTTCCCTAGCAGGCCAGCCTTGCCGCGATCATTCGCATCGCGACTCGTCGCGTGGCAGAAAAAGCACGGCCGGCGCGACCTGCCCTGGCAGCATACGCGCGATCCGTACCGCGTCTGGCTCTCCGAGATCATGCTGCAGCAGACGCAGGTCGCGACCGTGATTCCATACTATGGGCGCTTCCTCAGCGCGTTTCCCGATGTCGCCAGCCTCGCCGCCGCGCCGCTCGAGCGCGTGCTCGAGCTCTGGAGCGGGCTTGGCTACTATCGCCGCGCACATCTCGCTCATCGCGCGGCCAAGGCGATCGTCGACGAGCACGGCGGCGCGTTCCCGCGCGACGTCGCGGCAGCCGCGGGGCTCCCGGGCATCGGTCGCTCGACCGCGGCGGCGATCGCGGCGTTCGCGTTCGGCACACGCGGCGCGATCCTCGACGGCAACGTCAAACGCGTGCTCGCGCGGCATGCCGGCATCGCGGGTTTCCCGGGCGATCCCGCGGTCGAGCGCTCTCTCTGGCAGTGCGCGGAATCGTTGCTTCCGGCAAAGGACATCGAGACGTACACGCAGGCGCTGATGGATCTCGGCGCGACGGTATGCTTGCGCCAATCGCCGCGCTGCGATGCGTGCCCGGTTGCAAGCGATTGCGTCGCCCGGCGCGACGGCCGCATCGATGAGCTGCCCGCACCGCGGCCGAAGAGAGACTTGCCGCTGCGCACGGTCTCGGTGCTGCTGCTCGAGCGTCACAACGAAGTGCTGCTGGAAAAACGTCCGGCCATCGGCATCTGGGCCGGGTTATGGAGCTTGCCCGAGCTTGCGCCCGGTGCCGATGTGGTCGCGCATTGCCAGGCCCGTTTTGCCGCGGAGGTCGCACTTGAGCCGCCGCTGCCGGCGATCGAGCACGGCTTCACGCACTTCCGCTTGACGTTGCACCCTCAGCCCTGTGCGGTGCATACCTGGCCGCGCCGCGCCGAGGAGCCGGGCCTGTTGTGGCTGCCACTCGCGGAAGTCGCGGGCGCGGCGTTGCCCGCGCCGATCAAGAAGCTGCTGCGCCAGCGCGCGGGTGCATAATCTCGCGATGTTCGGGTCGAAGAAGCGTTTGTCCGCGGCGCTACTGCTCGCCGCGACGGTGTTCGTCGCGTTGGCGATGTCCGCGGCGCGAGCGCAGGACTATCCATCGCGGCCGGTGCGGGTCGTCGTGCCGTTCTCTCCGGGCGGCGCGGTCGACGGGCCGATGCGCGTGATTGCGCAGGAGCTCTCGAAGCGGCTTGGCCAGCAGGTGATCGTCGACAATAAGCCCGGCGCGGGCGCGACCATCGGCACCGATGTCGTCGCGAAGGCATCTGCAGACGGGTACACGTTGTTGCTCGCCTCGCAGACCAATGCGATCAGCGCCACGCTGTATCCCAAGCTTCCCTACGATCCGATCGAGGACTTCGCGCCGATCTCGCTGATCGGTCGCGAGCCCGGCGTGCTCGTCGTCCACCCGTCACTGCCGGTCAAAACGTTCCAGGAGTTCGTTGCGTACGTGAAGGAGCGGCCCGGCCGGATCGACTACGCATCGTCGGGCAACGGCAGCGGCCAGCATCTTTTCGTCGCGCTGCTCGCGTCGATGACCGGGATGAAGATGAATCACGTGCCATATCGCGGCAGCGGCCAGGCGACGGCCGATCTGCTCGGCGGACAGGTGCAAGTGTCGATCCCGGGAACAGCCGGCATGGTCGGCCACATCAAGGCGGGCAAGCTCCGGGCACTGGCGGTGACCGGAGCGAAACGCTCGCCGCAACTTGCTGACGTACCCACCGTCATGGAGTCGGGCGTGCCGGGCTACGAGGCCTACGTCTGGATGGGTCTGCTCGCGCCGAAAGGAACGCCGGCGCCGATCATCGACAAGCTTTTTCGCGAGCTCACGCAGGTGCTTGCGGCCACCGAGGTGAAGACCTACATGGCGAGCGCCGGCATCGAGGTCGTCGGTTCGACGCCCGCCGAGTTCGGGGCGTTCTTCCGCTCGGAGAAGGAGCTTTGGGCGAAGGTCATCCGCGAAACCGGCGCGAAGATCGACTAGATGCATAACTGCTGCGCGGGCCGTCTGCTTTGTTGTGTCCTCGCTCGGCGCTCGCCGTACTTCTTCTGTACTGTCTCCCGCCTCGCTGCGGGACGCCTCGCATCCGGCCCTGCTCGCGACGTTCTGCATTTGCCTCTTAGGAAGACACGATGACAACGAGCGCGGGGGTGACCGGCGTCGAGCACTGGACGCAGAAGCAAACGCCCGACGGCGACGTCCGGCTGTTCCTGTGGGAAAAGTATGTCGACTCGCCGGAGGGCAAGCCGGCCGTGCTTTTCGTTCACGGCTCGTCGATGGCTTCGCAGCCGACTTTCGATCTCGTCGTTCCCGGCCGGCCGGATTCCTCCGCGATGGACTGGTTCGCGCAGCGCGGCTTTGCCTGCTGGACCGTCGACATGGAAGGCTATGGGCGGTCCGGCAAAGAGCGCGATATCTATTGCGACATCGCCGACGGCGCCTACGATCTCGCTGCAGCGACCGAGTACATCATCCACACGCGCGGCATTCGCGCGTTCATGGTTTACGGGATCTCGTCGGGGGCGCTGCGCGCAGCGCTGTTTGCGCAGCGCCATCCGGACCGCGTATCGCGCCTGGCGCTCGACGCGTTCGTGTGGACCGGGAAAGGCGCGCCGACGCTCGAGCAGCGCAGGAAGAAACTGCCGGAGTTTCTCGCCACCAAGCGCAGGCCGATCGACCGCGCGTTCGTGCATTCGATTTTCCAGCGCGATCATCCGGACACCGCGGAGCCGCGCGTCGTCGATGCTTTCGCCGATGCGATCCTCGCCCTCGACGACTCGATGCCCAACGGCACCTACATCGACATGTGCTCCAAGCTTCCGGTCGTCGATCCGGTCAGGATCACGATGCCCACACTCATCCTGCGCGGGCAGTACGATGGCATCGCGGCCTTCGATGATCTGGTCGAATTCTTCAAGCGTCTGCCGCACCCGGACAAGCAGCTCTCCGTGATGGCCGGCATCTCGCACGCGAGCTTCCAGCAGAAGAATTACCTGATGGTCTATCACATCCTGCACGCGTACTTCACGCAACCGGCGCCGGCGTACGTAGGCCCGGCGTAGCCCGGTCGTAGCCGCGTAGCCCGGGTTGAGCGCGGAGCGCGAAGCCCGGGATTTTCATCGGCGGGCGTCCCGGGCATCGCTTCGCTCAGCCCGGGCTACGACAGCTTTGACAGTGCGTAGCCTGGGTTGAGCGCGGAGCGCGAAGCCCGGGATTTCGTCGGCGGGCTTCCCGGGCATCGCTACGCTCAGCCCGGGCTACGACAGCTACGACAATCGCCTTATTTCGCCGCCGGCTGCGCGTTCGTTGTACGGAGGTCGGCGGGCAACAGCGCATCGGCGCGCTCGCCGTACTCGTTACGAAACGCCGCGAGCTCCTTCGCCGCTTCGTCGAGCCGGCCCTCGTTCTTCAGGTCGCGGATGCGTTTGATCCACTCCTCGACGCTGCGCGCGGATGCTTCCTTCGCCTTGGCTTCATCGGTCGTCGCAATCTTCGCCATCGCGACCCGGCTCCGCATTTGCGCCTCCTCCGCGCTCGGCGCCGCGGGGGAACGCGCGACCTGAGGCGCAGCGGCTTTCGCCGGAGTATTCGGCGCGGGCTTGCGTTCCTCCGCGTAGGCGTCGCGTCGCGGCTCGGGCGCGGCGGCGGCGGGGAACGGCTCGCTGCGCGGCGGCGCGGACGTCGCCGGTGTCGCCGGGGGCGGCGACGCCGCGGTGTTTGCGGCGCCTGCGTCGGATTTGTCGCTCGCGAGCTTCTCCTGCGCCGCGAGCTCGCGCTTCGCCGCCAGCGGCTGCTTCGGCGTGTCCTTTTCGGTTGCGGGCGCCTGACCGCCCTCGCCGGCAAGACTGCCCGACGCGGCTGTCTGAGCGCGCCGCGCCGACGCTTGCGCCGGGGGCGCCGGTGTTGCGGGCGGCGAGCCTGCGGTGATCGCTGGGGATGGCTCGACGATCTTGGTGTCGGCGGGCGCGACCGGCCGCGCCTGATCCTTGTTCGCTTCGCGCGGCGCGACCGTCATGTCGGCGACGACGATGGTCGGCGCGACCTGCTCGGGCGGCGTTAACTGGATGATGCCGACCGCGAGCACGGCCACGGTGGCGGCGGCCGCGAGCGGGTACCACCAATGCTTGTCGCGCTTGCGCGGCGCCGCATCGACTGCGCGCCGGGCCGCGGCACGAATCGCAGCGTCGAGCGACGGTGGCGGCTCCTCACGGCTGGCTGCGCTCCACGCAGCGTCGAGTCGGCGGTCGCGTTCGGTCTCGTTCATCCCAGACTTTCCCGCAATCCGTCGTCGAGGTCCACGAGATCGCCGCGCAGCTTGGCGAGCGCATAACGCAGCCGGCTCTTCACGGTCTCTGTTCCGACGCCGGTCACAGCCGCAATCTCGGCGAGCGACAGGCCGCCTTCCTGCTGCAGCAAAAACGCCTCGCGTTGCGCGGGCGGCAGCGCCGCGACGGCGGCGCGCAGACGTTCGCCGAGCTCGCGGTTCTCGGCGCGAACGCGTGGATCGTCACCGCGAGCGCCGGGTAGCGCGGCGACGGTTTCCTCATGCGCCTCGTCGTCGGCGGAGACGAGCGTCAGATGCGCGCTCGCGCGGTAGTGGTCGATCAGCCGGTTATGCGCCAGGCGGTAGAGCCACGTCGTGAACTTGGCAGTGGGCGCGTAGCTCGCGCGAGCCCGGATCAGATTCATCCATACGTCCTGGAAGAGTTCGTCGGCGACACCGCCCTGGCGGCACTGACGCAGCAGGTAGCGGTACACGCCGCCCTTGTGCCGGGTGTAAAGCGCATCGAACGCCGCGGCGTCGCCGGCGGCGTACGCGAGCATGAGGTCTTCGTCGGTCGTCGCGGCAGGAGCGGGCATGGCCCGCCCAGTATGCGAGGCGGGCCATGCGGTGGCAAGCGAGGCTCGTTGTGTTACTGCCGCGGATCCGGGACGAAGCGGCCTGCATCCGGAAACGGGTTGGGACGGAACCGGGCCAGCGGCGGCGAGCCGACGGGCACGCCCTGCGCGAGCAGGTTTTCGTACGAATCGTAATAAATCGCGATCGTCTCCGCCGGCGTGTCGCTCGCGCGCTCGAACCGGGTGTAGCTCGCATACGAGGTTTCGCTGCGGCCGTGGCCGGTGCCCAGGCGTTCCTGCGTCGATGGCACGACCGAGCCGCTTGCCGCCTCCTTCGCATCCGCGGTTGCGTTCGCCGCAGGCGCCGACGAACCTTCCGCACGCGCCGCGTCCTTGCGCCGGAATTCTTCGAGCGCGATCGGCCGCGCCCGCTCGCGAAACAGCGCAACACCGATCACGCCAACGTTGTCCGGCCGGCCGGTGCGCGCGGCGTACGAATCGGGCAGTGCGGTGAAGTAGAACGCCGCGGTGCTAGCCATGCTCTTGCGCCAGCCGGCGATGTCGGCACTCTCGTAAGGCGCGAGCACGTAACCGGATTGCTGCATCGATGCCGTGTCGCCGGTGATGACGTTGACGCCGTCGACGCTCATCACCGCGAGGACGCGACCGCTTCCCCCGTTGCGCACGCGGATCGTGTATTCGTTGCCGGGCTTGCCGACGACATAGCGCCGTCCCTGATGCCAGTACATCGGCAGCACGCGACCTTCGGTGCGGTCGACGATCTCGACGGTCGCTTGCGTTTGCGGCAGGACGCCGTGCGCTTGGCCGTCGGCAACAAACATCGCCGCGGCGAACGACGCGGCGAGCGCGACGCCGAGTATCGAAGGTTTCACTGCTTGCAACATGGTTTCTCCTTCCCGCAGCTCGATCGGTGCGGTTCATCCTGTTAACGGCGCAGGCGCGGCCTCGGGGCTAAGGTGCCTGGGCATGCATGCGATAATTCGCCCCCCTGCCGAGGATTTCGCAGGGACGAAAAGTCGAATCGTGCCAGACCTCCAACATCTTCCCGCGCTGGTCGCATGGTGCGCGTTCGGGCTCGCCGTGGTATTCGGCGCAGTGGCGAACCGTGTCAACTTCTGCACCATGGGCGCGGTGACCGATCTGGTCACCATCGGCGACTGGCGGCGCATGCGCATGTGGCTGCTTGCGATCGCCGTAGCCATCGCTGGCGTGACATGGCTCGAGGCAACCGGACTCGCCGATCCGGGCAAATCGATTTACACGACGGCGCAGGTCGCATGGGCGTCGCACCTTGTCGGCGGATTTCTCTTCGGCTTCGGCATGACGCTTGCCTCAGGTTGCGGCAGCAAGTTGCTGGTCCGCGCGGGCGGGGGCAGTCTCAAGTCGATCGTTACGCTGGTCGTGCTCGCGATAGCGGCGTACATGACGTTGAAGGGATTGTTTGCTGTGTGGCGTGTCAGCACACTCGACACGCTGCGGCTGGATACGAGCGCCTTTGGCGCCGCACACTCGGACCTGGGCAGCGTGGCCGACGCCTTGAACGGCGGAGGCTCGGTCAAGCTTGCGTTGTCGCTTGCAATAGCCGCGGCCGTCGCGGTCTTCGCGCTGGCGAGCCGCGATTTTCGCGAGAGCCGCGAGATGATCGCGGGGGGCCTCATCATCGGCGCGATCGTCGCCGGCGGGTGGTACGTCACCGGGCACCTTGGGCATCTCGCGGAAGATCCGCGGACGTTGGAAGAGGCATTCATCGCCACCAACTCGGGAAGACCGGAGTCGTACAGCTTCGTGGCGCCGGTTGCCTATACGCTGGAACTTCTGCTGCTGTGGAGCGATCAGTCACGCATTGTTACATTCGGCATTGCAGGCGTCCTGGGCATGGCGGTCGGATCGGCGGCGATGGCCCTGGCGACCCGTAGCTTCCGCTGGGAAGGGTTTGCGTCGACCGAGGATCTGGTCAACCATATCGTCGGTGGCGTGTTAATGGGATTTGGAGGCGTGACAGCGCTGGGTTGTACGATCGGGCAGGGCCTAACAGGCATTTCGACCCTGGCGATCGGCTCTTTCATCGCCCTGGCGGCGATCATCGCCGGCTGCGCGACGGCGCTGAAATATCAGTACTGGCGCGCGGGCTAGGCTGCTGGTAAAACGGGAACATGATCGTTTACGACCTGATCTGTAGACGTCAACACCGGTTCGAGGGCTGGTTTGCCTCGGCCGAAGACTTTGCGCGCCAGCGCGAAGAGACCTTGATTCGCTGCCCGCTATGCGACGACGCGGCGATCGAGCGCCGGCCGTCGGCGAATGTTCAGATCGGCCGCGCCGCCGCGCCCGCTGAAGACCACGGCGAGGGTCGCGCCGAAGACCGGAAGGAAGTCGCAGTCGCCGGTGGCGACGGGCACGTCCTCAAGCTCATGCGCCGGTTGATCGCCGAAACCGAGAATGTCGGCCGCGCCTTTCCGGAAGAGGCGCGCAAAATTCATTACGAAGAAGCTCCGAAGCGCGGGATTCGCGGCCAAGCCACGCCCGACGAAGCCGAGGCGCTGCGCGACGAAGGGATCGACTTCATGTCGCTGCCAAACGTTCTCATTCGCGATTTGAATTGACGGGCAATCGCGCGCGTTTTTGCGCGAGGGCGCGCGATTGGCTATAATTTGCGCCCTTCGGCGGGCCGTTAGCTCAGGTGGTAGAGCAGCGGACTTTTAATCCGTTGGTCACTGGTTCGAGTCCAGTACGGCCTACCAGTGCGCGGGCAAAGGGCTCTCCGACAGCATGCAATTCCTTGTCGCTCTCGCCGGGACAACATTCCACTTGCTGGATTCGTCGTGCGCCATTGGCTAGGTTGTCCAAGGCTGATTTGGGCGGCGGCGCTTGTCGCGGCGTACGCCGCGACCGCGGTTGCGGCTTCACCCGCACTGGAGGCGCGGCAGGACTTGCCCCGGCGCGGGCTCCTCTACGAGATCCGGACCGGCGCGAATACGGTTTACCTGTTCGGAACGCTGCATGTCGGCAAGCCGGAGCTCAATCCCTTGAGCAGGCAGGCGAGTCTGGCGCTGGCCGCGTCCCAACGACTCTACCTGGAAGTGAACCTCACCGACGCAACCACCGTGAACGCTGACACTGCGGCAGCCGCGATGTACGGTGATGGAATCACGCTCGATCAGAAGCTGCCGCCGGCATTGATGGAGAAGGTCAGCGCAAGACTTGCTCGGTATCAGTTTCCGCAAGAGGTCGCGTTAAAGATGAAGCCGTGGATGCTGGGTCAAACGCTTTTGCTGCTCGAGGCGAAGCGGCGCGGCTACGACCCGGAGCTGGCGAACGAGTTCTACCTCATGGACTATGCCCGCGCAGCGCAAAAAGAGATTCTCGGCCTCGAGACGCTCTCCGATCAGTTCGCGATCTTCGATCGGATGTCGCCGGCGCAGCAGCAGGCGTTCCTCGAACAGACACTCTCCGAGCTCGAGGACAGCCGCTTCGAGGCCCGACTGAAGGCGATGGTCGACGCCTGGGCGAATGCGGATGCGCGGGCTCTCGAAGACGAGCTCCAGCACGAAAAGAAACAGGACTCGGTCTTCGGAAGCATTCTGCTGCCGCGTTTGATCGATGAACGCAACCGCCTCATGGCCGACAGGATCGCCGACATCGCCCGCTCCGGACCGAAAAGCTTCGTGGCCGTCGGCGCGCTGCATCTCGTCGGCAAGGACGGCATCGTCGAGCTGCTGCGAAGACGCGGCTTCACGGTGCGCCAACTCTGAGGCGTTTGCTGCCGCGTGACCCTCGAGCGTTCACATCCGACCGTTGCCCGGGCTCGAGCCTGCCGGGTTATAATTTGTTGTTTGGATCGCCACCGCGTCTGCCTTTCCCTGCACGCCCGGTCAACGGGCAAAGGGCGCGCCGACGTACGCAGCACCATCTGCCCACCGGAAACTCAATGAACGTCCGCCGCGCCGTCTGCGTCCTGCTTTGCCTTTGCGCGGTCGCGGTCGCGCTCCCCGGCTGCAATACCGGCCAGGGCGTGGGCGCTACCGCCATCACGACGCGCGTGCGAGTCCTGAATCTGATCCCCAACGCAGCCGGAATCACGTTGACGCTGGACACTGACGCGCCGGTGGTGACGGGCCTCGGGTTCCAGCAACTGACGCAATATCTCAACGTCAATCCCGGTTCGCGTGAGTTCAAGGTCAGCGTCGACGGCGGCGCCACGACGCTGATCGGCACGACGCTTGGGCTCGTCGCCGGTGCCGACTACACGTTTGTCGTGTTCGGGGCCGTGGAGGCCGCGAATACGGTATTGCAGTTCGACACCAACCTGCCGATCCCCAACGGCGGCACTTTTTTCCTGCGGGTTATCGATCTGGCCGCAATTGCCGGCGGAATCGACGTGTACCTCACGCCTCTGGGCGCGGACATTTCCGCAACGGCGCCCGTGATCGCCAACGCGACTTACTTGGGCACGACGGGTTTCGTGCCCGCCACGGCCGGGAATTTCCAGCTCCGAGTGACGCCGAACGGTACCAAGGAAGTTATTTTCGATAGCGGAACGACGCTGAGCTTCGGCGACAAGACCCTTGTGCAAGTCGTTGCCTTCGCCAAGGGGAGCGCCAAACTGGTCAATATCGCGGTCCTGAACCTCGATCAGGACGGAACGGGGCAATTCGTCGACAATCTCCTGGCTGAGTTCAAGCTGACCAACGCTTCTTCCGTCGGGCCGCTCAACGTCTTTGTCGACGGCGTGCTGGCGCTCGCGAACGTGCCCTTCGCGGGCGTTTCGAACTACGAAAAGGTTATCGCCGGCTCGCGGACGATCTCCATTCAATCGGCTGCGACCCCGGGCGCGAATCTGCTGACGCTCACGCCCAGCCTCGCCCCGGCCACGGATACGTCGATCGTCGTCAGCGGACCCGCGGGCGCGCTCCAGGGATTGGTCCTGACCGACAACAACCTGCCGTCGGCGGTGGACCACGCCCGCGTCCGCTTCGTCAATGCCTCGCCCGACCTCGCGTCTATGGACGTCTACGTCAACTTCGTCAGGCTATTCTCGGCAGTGGCGTCGAATTCGGCATCGCCGTATGCCGAGCTCGCGGCCGACACGACCGGAACTGCATACGAATTCGATTTCAACGTCGCCGGGACCACGACCCCAGCGCTCATGCTGCCCAATGTCCTGATCGCCGCCGGCAAGACCTACACCGTGTACGTCGTCGGGCAGGGCGCCGCGCGGCAAGGCGTAGTCGTCGGCGATAATTAGGCCTAAGGGTCTTGAGCCAACACCGATCCGGTTCGACCATCGCAAATTCGACAACCTGCCCATGGAGACATGGATGAACTCGCGTCGCTTTCTGATCATTCTGCTATGCCTGCTCTCGTTGGCGCTCGTCAGCTGCACGTCCAAGAACAGCGGCAGCAGCGACGCGAAGATCCGCGTCGTGAACGTAATCCCCGACGCGGCGGCGATCAGCCTCCAGCTCGACAACGATGCGGCGCTGGTCAACGCGTTGCCCTTTCAGGGTCTGACGCAGTACCTGAGCACCGGGAGGGGAAACCGCGAGTTCAAGGTCAGCGCCAACGCCGGAACGACATTTGCCATCGACACGACCCTCACCATCGGCGGGAACAACTACTCGTACATCGTGTACGGGCCGGTAGCGTCTGCGCAAAGCGTGCTCCTCCTGGAGAGTGGCATTACGGCGCCGAATTCGGGAAGCTTCAACTTTCGCGTGACCAACGTCGCTGCCGGAATCGGCGCGGTCGACGTTTACCTCACCGCGGCGGGCGCGGATCTCAACTCGACCTCGCCCACCCTGGCGAACGTCGGCGTGGGCGCCACCAGCAGCCTGGTCCCGGTGAACACAGGGAGCTATGAGCTGCGCGTGACTGCTGCGAGCACGAAGGACGTCATATACGACACCGGGGTCCAGGCTTTCACCAACAATCAAGCGACTTATCAGGCGGTGATCTTCACCAAGGGTAGCAGCAGGCTCCCCAACGTCGCGCTGCTCAACATCGATGACGCGGGCACCGGGCAGGTCATCGACAATCTGCTAGCCGAGTTCAAGGTCCTCAACGCGTCTTCGGTCGCCTCGCCCTTGAACGTCCTCGTCGACAACAATATTGTGCTGTCGAACATCCCCTTCGCCGGTATATCGAATTACGTCACGACCACCGCCGGCTCGCACACCTTCGCGGTGCAAGCGACGGCGACGCCTGGCGCAAACCTGCTGACACTGGTCGCGACGCTGGCTTCAGCGACGGACACGTCGCTTGCGTTCAGCGGGCCGGCCGGGGCGCTCGTCCCGCTCGTACTCAACGACAACAATCTGCCGTCGCCAGCAGGGCGCGCCCGCGTCCGGTTCGTAAACGTGTCGCCAGGCCTGGGGCCGCTCGACGTCTACGTCAATTTCAGCAAACAGGTGTCGGGATTGGCCGGCAATTCCGGCTCGTCGTATATCGAGGTTACCGCGGACTCAACGATCGGGACGTTGTACGAGTTTGACTTCAACATCGCCGGAACCACGTCGGTGGCGCTCAAGCTGCCCTCGGTCTCGGTCGTCGCAGGCCACACCTACAGCATCTACGTCGTCGGACTGCCCGCTACGCCGCAAGGTGTGGTGGCGAAGGACGACTGAGATCCGTTGCCGCGCGGGCGGCTGCCCGCGTATAATTCGCTTCCCGCCGCCGGATCATTTTTTTAGCTCCGGCGGCGGCACCCGCAGTCGCTCCGATCCCGGGTCGTTAGCTCAGCTGGTAGAGCAGCGGACTCTTAATCCGTTGGTCGAAGGTTCGATCCCTTCACGGCCCACCAATTCCACTGCGCTCCCGGAAGATGTCGATGCCAAGCCGCAGTGGCTCACTCGCTGGCATCTTCCGCATCTACTTCCCGCACGGCTCAAGCCGCACCGTTGATTCGGAGACCGCCGGCTTATCGGTGGAATCCGTCGCGATCATCTTCACGATGATTGTTCCGCCCGCAGGATAGTTCAGCGGGAAAGGCTGCGACCCCTGGACCGGCTTGAGCTCGATCGTCTCGCGGCGGCGATCGGGGTAACCGATCTCGGCGCGCATGCGGGCCGGACGCTGGCCGTCGACGATTTCCCACGACAGCAGGAGCTCGTGCGTAAGGTTCTGCACGCACACGCGTCGCGCCGTTGCAGAGGCTGTCACCCGCAACGGTTTCGCGTCCTTGTCGGGGATCGATCGCGCCTCCTCGTAGTTGGCGACCGCGTCGACGGCTTCGCTCAGCTTCAGAACGATCCGCCTTTCCGACGAACGTTTGCCGCCGGGAAATGCCCAGCCCACGAACCTGAGCACCGCATCCTCCTTCTTGATCTCCGCGGGAGCTTCGAGCACGACTTCGGCGTCGTCGCCGGGCGCGATCTCGAACGGCGCGGCACGGACGTACCGTTGCCCTTTCAGCAACACGGTGATCTCCGCCGGAAGCGACGGAGGCGCGCCGTCTTCGCCGACCTGGAGCGCGTGCACGCCGAGCACGACCGGCCGCGGGTCGCGCGGCGGCGACAAGGCGCGGTTCAATTCGTACAGTCCACGTCCGTACGTCGAGGCGCGGATGACGCCGCTGTGGTCGCGTCCCTGGAAGTTCTGGTGGACCTGAATCTCGGTCACCCACACGTTCGGAACGCCGGGCGATCGGCGCCACGTCCAGACCTCCAAGCCGAACGGCGGCAGCACGCCGGGCGCGAAAGGCGCGACGACGGGCTTGCCGAGAAATCCTCGATATACGCCCTGATCGGTGCCGACGTAAACCGCCGTGCCTTGCGTCTGGGGTATCGTGGGATCGACGACGATGCTCGTAACCTGGCCGATCGACAACGGCGGCGTGAAGGTGCCGTCGATGTCGGCGACGTTCCACGTTCCGTTGGCGAGCCGGGTCAGTTGCTTGATCCGTCCCGGGCTCGTAGCTTTGGCGGTGGTGACGAAGATGCGCTCGTTACGGAAGAGATCAGGCGCAATCGAGGTGACGGAGGTGTTCGTGTTGCCGCACTCGCATAGCTTGATCCAGCCGACTTCGGGCGAGCCACGCCACACTTGTCCGGTGTCGGTGCCGAGGTAATACACCGGTTGTTCTTCGAGCACCCGGCTGCGGAAGGCGATCGTCTTCGTTTTGCCGGTCTTGCCGAAGAAGGGATCGACCGCGACCCACGAATCGGGATTCTTCAGCACCGCGTGCGGCGCGAGGTCCGCGCCGGTCGCGCGGAACAAGAGCCCGGCTTGCACATGCAGCAGGTGGCCCGGGCGATGCGGATCGGCCCAATGGTTGCCGCCCGTCTTTTGCGACCAGATGCCTTCGCTCGAGAACGATCCCATGAAGGGCTCATGGGCGCGGCACAGCGAGCCGTCGAAGCCGGCGTTGCAGTCGAAATAGAGCGCGAAGACGCCGGCGTCGATCCGGGCGCCGAACCCATCGCCGCCTCCGACCGGAAGCGTCTGCTGAAACGAGGGGAGAAGCAGCGCGTTCCCGTTGTGCCAGAAGCCGGCGGTGCTCACGGTTGCATCGTTCGGATCGAGGCCGATCGTTCCGGCCTGCCCGATCGCGAGGCCTTTGCTCAGCGGCTCCCACGTCACGACGCCGTCGAAGTCGAAGCGGCCCTTGGTGATGCCGCCGTCGTTGGCGACGAAGACGATCTGGATCTGCGAGGGATCGGGCAGAAAGCTCCCGTAGGGCGCGAACACGATGTCGTGAATGTCGCCGTGCACATCGAGGCCCCTGCGGAAAGGATTCGGATGCGTCTGGCAGCAGCCAAGCACCGTCCACGACTGGTCGGTGATCGGCGGCGACGGGCGGTAATCGTTCTGCCCGCCCTTGCGTCCGCCATCGAGCGTCCGCCAGAACGCGATCTGGCCGATGTACACCTCGTCGGAGTTGTACGGACCGATGGTGATGGCGTTGTTGAACCAGGCCTGGCCTTCGTGCGGAGGCGACGGCAGCTCGGTCCAGTTGGTCCCGCCGTCGCGCGTCACGAACAGACGGTACACGTCCTTCGGAAACTGGAAGCCGGCGTACACGATCGGCAGCGGCTGCGAGAACCCGATCCCGGTACGCCCGCCGAACGCGAGCGCGATGCGGCCGAAGTCGGACGTCGGCAGACCGCCGGCGAGCATCTGCCACTGGTTGCCGGAGAGATCGGTGGACTTGAAGATGCCTTGGCTCCAGTACGCGACATACAGCGCACCCTGGAAGGGATCGGCGACCATGTCGATCGCGCTGCCCGAGACGGGAAGGCCGTTCATGAGGAACTGCCAGCAATCGGTTCCGTCCTCGCGATAGCGGTACACGCCGGAGCTGCTCGCCGCGAAGATCGTCGACTGTCGCCCCGGAACGATGAGGATGCGATTAACGTTGGATGCCCCGATCGAGCCGTTCGAACAGCCGGACTGGAACGCATTCGCGCCGGTCGGCGTCCACGTGCCACCGCCGTCGATGGAACGGAACACGCCGAGGCCTGCTCCGAAGAAGCAACAGGCGACGTTCGGATCGCCGGTTCCGGCGTAGATGGTCTGCGGCTTGCCCGGGTCGATCGCGAGCGATCCGATCGACATTGTCGCTTTGGCCAATCCGGTCCACTGCGTCCGGACGAGCTGCGTGTCGGTCAACGGGATCCACGATCCGCCGCCGTCGCGTGTCTTCCACACTCCGCCTTCGGCCGCGCCGATATAGATGATGTTCGTGTCGCGCGGGTCGATCGCGAGCGCGTTCACCTGGCCGTTGATCACGTCGTGGTTCGGAATCTCGAGCCCGAACGGACCAATGGAAACCCAGCCTTCGCCGCGTGCAGTCGATAGCATCGCGCAAAGGGACGACATTGCAAGCGTGTAGAGGACAACCCTTGCGGACGATTTCATGATCGGCCCTCGCCTTTGTGAATGGGGCGCGCGTCGAACCGACGAAGCCCGGAGAGCGGCGTCGAACGATTTCGTGAGATAGCGACTGCTCACTCGCAAAAGAGCGGCCGCGAGGCTTGGCGCCGGAAGAATGGTCGTACCTCGGACGCCGAGCCTCGTAGCCATGTGATTCCGCCTTAGTTGACCATCACTGCTTCGACAGTGACAGCCCTGCACTGAACTCCGACGTCGAATCGCTGGCGTTGGTGGCGGTTGCGGTGAAGACCGCATGCGCGCTGCCATCTTGCAGTGGGTCGCCGGTTGGTAGTGTGAAGGCAAAAACCGCATTGCCCGTCACGTCCGTCGTGATCGTAAGCGAACCCAGATACCGTTCGCCCTCGGCGAAGCCGGCAACGTTGAGCCCGTGGTTCGCATAAAAATCTATGACAAAGATCGCGTTGGGCCTGGAGGCCAGCGTTCCCGGCAACACGATTTGGTTAGCGCTCCATGACGAGCCGGGCGAAAGCACTGGGAAATTCTGCACCGTGTCGCAGTCCGGGAAGCTGTCGGCACAACTTCCGCCGAGATCGTTCGGAGTAACACCATTGACGCCGACATCGATGCCGAGGAGTGCCGGACTTGCGGGGTTGGTCGTACCGCCTGCCGAGCCCGCCAAGGAAAGGATCGGTTGACCGTTGTTGTAGATTTGATTCTGGGTGATTGCAACGTGGCTGGTAAGAGACGGACCGACGCCCATGCGGTTGCCGGTAATGACGTTGTCGATGATCACCACACCCGTCCCGCTCGCGGTAATGCCATACGTGCTGCTAGTGACGGTATTGCCCATGATCAGCAGGTCATTCGCGGCATTCATCTGCAATCCGTCGGAATAGCCTGCGAAGGTGTTGCGCAGAACCCTGTTGTGATCGTTGAGCGTGCCCGCAAATTCCATCCCCTGGGAATAGGGCACATTGCCATGCGCCCGAGTTTCAAAAAACAGGTTGTATTGCGAGACGCTATACGAGGTCCCGCGCGTGAATTCCGCGCCATCGCCCGTATCGTAGATGATGTTGTAGTCCATGACATTACGCGTGCTAAGCCCCGTGGTCGGACCGCCGTTGCCGTCGTCACCGGTAAATTCGATCCCCGCAGCGCCTGCCGTGTTGTGTATCTTGGTATGGTGAAAGTGGTTGTCATGGCTTCGCAGCGACAGTATGCCGATGCAGAACTGACGAATTTCCAGCCCACTGATCTCCACGTAGCCTGAATCGACAACCGAGAGCGCCGGCTTGGTGAATGAGCGGACATTCGGCCCGCTCTGCGCCGGGTTGGCGCCAGGGCAAGACGCGACATCGTCGCCATTGATGAAATTTGAGCCGTCGATGACGACATCGGTGACCAGGGGTGCGATTGCGGCGCTGCCCCGGTTCTTTCCCTCGATCGTGGCCGGGCCGATGATGGGCGGAAGCAAGGAATTGAGCTTGATCACGAATGGCAGGTCAGGTCCTGTCGGAATAATCTGAATCCGATTGCCGACCGGATTCAGGTTGTTCTGTTCGATTGCCCAACGCAGGGTGTGCGCCGAACCATCGTCGCTGGTCTTGTTCACGACGAAGGTGGTCGCCGATGCGATGGTGCTCGTGCCGAACGCCAGAATTGCTGCGAGCGCTATGTTGGATTTCATGGTTGCCTCCAAGTTAACGCGCCACGAAGATTGAGCGAACCGCCATCCGGTGCGGGTCATGCACCGCTATCCTTGTTGCCGCGATCCCCTCGATTAAACCGAATTAATGCATGATGCATCGCGTGATTGAGGTGTCAGGCGGCTGAAGACCTGGGCTCAGCTCCGGCGATACTACGCCTCTTCGCAGGCTGCTGAACCGGCGACATTGACAATATGGGGCGGCCGGCTCTAAAGTGGTTCCATTATGGTTCCATTAGACGCCCATGCTTACCCTGACCCTGAAGAACGTCCCCGTGCATCTGCACACTAAGCTTAAAGAAAGTGCCGAACGGAACCGTCGTAGCCTCAATAGCGAGATCCTGACAAGGCTCGAGCGCGACGTTGCGGCGCCAAAGATCGACCGCGGCAAGCTGGCGAGAGAGTTGAAGGCTTTCACCAATAAGCTTCCCTATGTAGATCATCAGATCGGCGATCGCTACAAACGCAAAGGCCTTAGGTGATCGTCGTCGACACCAACGTCATCCACTACTGCTGGGTACGTGGGCAGAATACGGAGGTCGCTCAAGCGGTCCGTCAAACAGATCCCGAGTGGCACGTGCCCATTCTGTGGCGCTCGGAACTACGTAGTGTGCTAACAGCATACCTCAGGCGCGGGTTGCTCACACGAGCGCAGATCGTCGCAATACTGAGCAGCGCGGATCAAGCGCTCGTAGAGAGCGAGCACATCATCCCCGACGATCTGGTGCTCGACGTTGTCGCCAGAAGCACGCTGACGGCTTACGACGCCGAGTTCGTCGCCCTCGCGAGCGCGCTCTCGATACCGTTGGTGACTGGGGATAAGGCGATACTTAAGGCATTCCCGGATCGGGCGTTGACGATGGAAGCGTTTCTCAAATTCGCGGCAGCGTCCGACTAGATCAGGACGCGTGGGATTTTTCATCGACTTGAGCGATCGCATGAAAACGCTGTTTCTCATCCGCCACGCCAAGTCGAGTCGCGATGATCCTGCAATGGCCGACAAGGATCGGCCCTTGAATGATCGCGGCAAGCGCGACGCGCCGAAGATGGGTAAGCGACTGGCGAAACGCGGTGTAAAGCCTGACTTGATCCTGTCAAGCTCGGCGGTGCGTGCGCTCGAGACGGCGGAGATCGTCGCCAAGGAGGTCGATTACAAGCGCAAGGACATCCTGGTGGATGATCGGCTATATGCGGTCGGCGCGGAGGAGCTGCTTGACGTGATTCGCAAGCTCGGCGATGAAGTAGAGCGCGTTATGCTCATCGGCCACAACCCCGAGTTGACCGAGCTCGCACATCGCCTTTCAAGCAGGATCACCGATATGCCAACCTGCGCCGTCGCCGAATTCACGTTCGATGCGAAATCCTGGTCGCGCATCGGAAAGGACAAGCCGGTAAAGGTTGCGCTCGACTATCCAAAGCGCCCGCAGGAGAGAGCGTAGCGCGAGGATCGCGGACCGCCGCTTTTCCCCGCGGCATTGGGGCATTGCCAACTTGCCAGGGCGGTTCGAGAATGCTGTCACTGCTCGCCGCCCAGTCATGACCGCAGACCTGCGTCAGATCGTCGAAGGCGTCTTGCTCGTCTTCGCCGCGCTCTTTCCGATCGTCAACCCGCTCGGCGGCGCGCCGATCTTTCTCGCGATGACATCCGATTACGCGCCAGAGGAGCGCGCTTCGCTCGCGTGGCGGGTGACCGTCAATGCCTTTATTCTGTTGGTAGCGTCGGTAGCCACGGGAACGTATGTACTGGAGTTCTTCGGCCTGTCGGTGCCGGTGGTCCAGGTTGGCGGGGGCGTCGTCGTAAGCACCCTGGGATGGCGTCTGCTCCAGGACCCGAGTGCGGTCGACCGGCCATCACCAGAAGCCGCGCCCCAAAGACGAAACCTCGCTTTCTACCCGTTGACGATGCCGCTCACCGTCGGGCCCGGATCGATCTCCGTGGCGATAACGATCGGCGCGAATCATCCAGACAGCGTGCGGTCGTTCCTCATCAACGTCCCGGCGATACTGATCGGCGTGACTCTCGTGTCCGCCACGGTGTTTGTCGCATACCGGTATGCGGACCGTCTGAGCCGCATGATCGGAGAGACGGGGATGACCGTTTTGTTGCGACTGAGCGCGTTCATCCTTCTCTGCATCGGCGTGCAGATCGTCTGGAACGGTGCGAGCGCGCTGTTGCGAACCCTGCCGGGGTGAGGAATCGCGCCGCGTCTGATTGCGCCTAGGTCGCGATGTCCGCGGCACGCATGGGCAAGCGGCTTCGTATCGGCGTTCCTTTATTTTGGCGCCATGCCCTTGTCCGTAAGCTCCTTGATCGCCGTCTCGTTTTTTGACAGGTGCGCGAGTCCCATGCCGCGCAACACATTCGGCGCCTTGGTGAACTGAATGTTCTCATAGCCGACGATCTCTATGCGGTTGCCCCAAGGGTCGAGAAAGTCGAGAAACGGTCCGGGGAGGGTCTCGATTCCCGCGTCGCTCAATGCTTTGCGGGCGGCCTCCTTGTTATCGACTACGAGTCCAAAGTGACGCCCATCGTCGGCGGACTGTGTACGGCCTTTCTGGAGCGCAAGGAACTGGTCTCCCAGGTCGATGAAAGCCATGGAATCGCTTTTGCTTCGAAGCTTGAAATCGAACAAGCGGGCGTAGAAAGCCAGAGCCGCTTCGATGTCGCCGACCTCGAGAGCGACATGATTGAAACCGACGATGCGCGCTTTTTCTGCTTCAGACATGGAGCCCTCCGTTCCGAGCTAGGTTCGATTCCTTTGCCGCCCACCAACGATCTTGAACCTAGCCGTGATGCGCGCTCGCATCGCGGCGACTCTTTGGCCCGAGCGAGGGGACACTCGCGTGAGCCGCGATCAAAGCCTTATCAGCGGCAGCCCCGATTCAGGATCGAATACGCGCTGAAGATAGCCGGGCGATTCCGTAAGTATCACCTCCAGCGTGGGGCGCACCTTCGCCGAGAGCAGGTGGCCGCCGCGCGCGCTTCCATCGCGCATGCCGATCACGACGTGCGCATGGACCTTGGATTGACGACCCTGGAGGGCGATATCGCCGAGCAGGGCCAGGACCTCGACCTGCTCGTTGATGGGAACACGCTGGTAGTCCTTGCTTTCCCAGTCGAAATAACCCAGGACGGCTTCGCTGAATGCGCCGATCGCGGTGAAGCGGCTCGCAGTCAGGCTATGGTCCGTGGCGAAGCGCTTCAGCCCCGCCATCGCCTCCTCGCCCGTGTCGAAGATCACAGCCCACGTGCGCTCTCCGGATTCGCTCAATGTCTTTGAATGCATCGCATCCCTCTCCCCGGCGCATTATGCGCGAAAACAAGTCACGCGGACGCAGCGAAAGCAAAGCGTCGAAACGCGGTGCGAACGCTGCAGCAATGCACTCAGGCGCCGGTCCGAGCCGTGGCTCGGCGTTTTAGGTGAGCGGCACGTATTCGATGGCGCCGGTATCGCCATCGAGGATCATCTCATAGGGAAACCAGTAGATCTGTTCGTCTCCAAAATCGTCGATGAAGGCGTAGCCGATATATGTCGTTCCAATGTCCTGGTATTGAGCCAAGGTGTACGACGCGTAACGAATCCCATCTGTCTGGGCCATTTTCTTTTTGGTCTTGTATTTCTTGACCGGCACGTCCCCCTTCTTGCTGTGCTTTACGCTTACGCCCGCGATCTTGCCGTTGGTGACCTTGGCGGAAACCGTGTGGTCGCCGACCTTGTGGATTACGTGCTCACCGTTGTCCTTGATTTTATTGCCGAGCATTTGCTGCCCGGAATGGTGTTTGTGGGCCTTGGCCAGCGCAGGACTCACGCCGGGGCCCACAAAGGCGACCAGCGCGGTAACGGCGATGATGGATGTCCACAATCGATAGGAGCGCATCATGGTTAAACCTCCGATTCCGGTTTGAGGATGGCAGCAGTTCCTGCTCGGTCTGATACCGAGTTTCTCGCGAGCCGTCTGAAGCACGCTCCGTGCCCAGCGATGCGAGCCTGCCCGCCATACGACTCAGATCGCGAGACGGTCCGTTTTTAACCTTGTCGGCTGACCCAAGAACGCAAAGGAGCGCGATGCCGGCGTCCTGCGGGTGACGGCCGCGAGAATCGCAAATAGGAAAAAATTACAAGATTGGCAAGAAACCGGAGGCGGCCCCGCGTTCGCTCCGACCCCGAGGTCGTTAGCTCAGCTGGTAGAGCAGCGGATTGCCCGGAGCTCTTTCATCATCAGCTCGACGTCGCCGTGGGACATCGGATACGCGAGCAGGTACCCTTGGCCCTTGACGCAATCGAGCTCGACCAGCGTCTCGAGCTGCGCTTCGGTCTCGATTCCCTCAGCTATCACTCGTTTGCCGAGCGCCGCGCCCATCGCGACGATCGCCCGCACCACTTCCTCCCCGTTGCCGCCACCGCTCATGCGACGCAAGAAGGAACGATCAACCTTGATCTCTCCTATCGGAAGGTCCTGCAGCGTGCTTAACGACGAATAACCGGTGCCGAAGTCGTCGATGCTGATTTGCACCCCGGCGTCGCGCAGCGAAAGAAGATTCGGCAGCGCACCGGAGAGTTTCTCGATTAATACACTCTCGGTGACCTCCAGCGTGACATCTGCGGGACAAATGCCCGAGTCTGCGATCACACGCTGCGTATGGGCGGCGAAGCCGGGCTGAGTAAGCTGCACACCCGATACATTCACATTCAGCGTAACGCCGGCCAATCCCGGTATCGTCTGCTGCCAGACGCGCAACTGCCGGCAGGCCTTGTCCAGTACCCAGTTGCCGAGCGGTATGATCAATCCAGTCTCTTCGGCCACGCGGATAAACAAGTCGGGCGCGATAGCCCCACGCGCTGGGTGTGACCAGCGGCACAGCGCCTCCAGGCCGACCACGCGACGCGTCCGTAAGTCAAGAATCGGCTGATAGGCGAGCTCGAGTTGCTCTTCGTCCAGTGCGCGACGCAGCTCGCCCTCCAGCCACATCTGCGATGAGACCTCGGCGTGCAATGCGCTGTCGAACAACGCGTATCGAGCCTTGCCTTGTGCCTTGGCTCGGTACATGGCGATGTCGGCGTCGCGCATCACGTCCTCGGGGGCATCGTAGCTGAATGCGCTCGTCGTAATGCCGATGCTCACGCTCGTCGAAACCTCGGTCATGCCGAGCCGGATCGGCTGGCGAAGCGCGCGCTGGAGCCGCTCAGCGAGGTCGATGACGTCTTGATCCGAGTGCAGGTTTTCCACAAGAATCGCGAACTCGTCTCCGCCAAGGCGCGCGACCACATCGGGGACGCGCAGCAATGATTGAATGCGCTGAGCCAAGGTTACGAGCAGCTCGTCCCCCGCCCCGTGGCCGAGGCTGTCGTTGATCACCTTGAAGCGGTCGAAGTCGAGAAAAAGCACGGCGAAACGATGTTGCGGCTGTTGCTTGCGCGTCGCAATCGCGCGGCCTAGCTGCTCGAGGAAGTGGCCGCGGTTGGGGATATTGGTCAGATCGTCATGACAGGCGATGTGCTGCAGCCGCGATTCCGCGCTTCGCCTCGCCGTGACGTCCTGCACCTGGATGATTAGACATCTCGCTTCGGCTTCACCGGTGTTGAAGAATGAGCCGTCCAGCAAGACCCAGACGGCGAGCCCCTGAGAGTGTCGGCAGCGCAGCTCGACGGTAAACCCTGTACCCGGACCGTCGAGCAGCGTAGCGAGCTGGGTGCGCAGCACATTGACGTCCTCGGGATGGACGATCTCCGTGAGTTCGGTACCGATGAGCTCGACTTCGGACTTTGCCAACAGGCTGCATAGCGCCTGATTCGCCTGGAGGATGCGGCGATCGGTCGACACCAGCACCATGCCGATCGCGGCATGCGTGAACGCGCTATGGAACCGGTTCTCGCTGTTCTGCAACTCGGCGAAGTGCCGCGCCGTGTCTCGGGCTTCGCGCTCGGCCGCAGCGATCCCCTCCCGCTGTGCGTGCTCTGTCGCCTCGGTCTTCTGGAAGTAGAAGTGGAGCGTCGACAGAAACATCCCGATGATTGGCGCCGCGGCGAGCAGGACCCCGGCGCCAAACCGGTCGAAGCTGACAAACAGCAGGGAGGCGATCGAAGCACTGGCCGCGTACACCAGGCCAAGCCAACCGTGACTCCGAAGCAGCTGTAGGGGCCGCACTCGCTCCCCCCGCTTGAGTGTGATCAATGAGGCCATCAGCAATGTACTGGTGGCGCAATAGGCGAATGCGAGCAGCAGCAGCATGCCGAAGACGACTCCCAGACCCGG
>WNFV01002987.1_pt1 | contig 24304 bp, 20 predicted proteins | sample 5400101 | NCBI WGS metagenome assembly WNFV01 (sample SAMN13153361, study PRJNA577476) | soil metagenome | isolation source: 115 cm soil or saprolite under grassland replicate 1 | place: USA:California | collected 2016-06-15 | reverse complement strand
GAGGCGCCGACGGTGACGACCAGCACGCCGCGCGACTCCGTCGAACGGGCCCGGCAGACCGACGGCCGCGCCACCGGCGCGGTCGAGCTCCGCGTGAGCGATCCCGCGACCGGACGCGTCCAGCCTGCGGGTGAGACGGGCGAGCTGTGGCTCCGGGGGCCGGAGCTGTTCGTGGGCTACTCGGACCGCGAGGAAACGACCACCGCGACCCGGCGGGGGTGGTTCCGCACCGGCGACCTCGCCACCCTCGACGACGACGGCTGGCTCACGATCGTCGGGCGGATGAAGGACGTCATCATCCGCGGGGGCGAGAACATCGCCGCCGGCGAGGTGGAGGGCATCCTCGAGGCCCACGCCGCCGTGCGGCAGGCCGCGGTCGTGGGCGAGCCCGACGAGCGACTCGGCGAGCGCGTCTGCGCGTTCGTCGTGGCGTCGGCGCCGTTCGGCCTCGCCGAGTGCAAGGCGTGGTTCGCGCAGCGGGGCGTAGCCGTGTTCAAGACACCCGAGCGGGTCGTGCAGCTCGACGAGCTCCCGCTCCTCGCCGCCGGCAAGCCCGACCGCGCCGCGCTCAAGCGCCGGGCAGCCCGCTGATGCGTATCTCCACCAACGTATGGTTGGTCGAGATACGCATCGAGCGTCAGCGGCGGAGCTGTTTCGGGTTCTCGACGTCGGAGGGACGGCAGTTCTTGGGCGCGTTGACGGGGTCACAGCGCGCCGGTGTGCCGCCGGGGATCTTCACGACGTAGTCGCCGCCGATCGCGGGGACGGCGACCTCGAAGTCGGTGCTCACGATCTGCGCGCCGCTGCGCAGCGCGACCTCACGCCTCGACGTGTCCCCACTTCGCGCCTCGACGAGATCGGCGTCGGCGCGGGTGCGGACGATGAAGCCCTCCTTGACCAACTGCAGGATCCTGGTCTCATCGGGGTCGTCGACCTTGATGACGGCGGCCGCCGGCGACTGCTCGTCGGCGGTCACGAACATCGCCCGCTTCTCGAGCGACGGATGACCCTGGAGGAACGCGTCGCGAATCGCGCCCCCGGTGTTGAGCGCGACCAACACCTTGCCGCGCGTCTTGGACAGCGGGGGCCAGCCGCGTCGACCCAGGACGGCGCCGCGCAGGGTCTTCGCGGTCCCCCGCACGCTGTCGGGAGTGATGAGCTGCCGCCCGAGCGCGGAGCGGACGGCGGCGTCGAGCCGGTCGACGCCGGCGGGGTCGAACCGGCGCAGCGTCGGGTCGATGGTGAAATCGATGTCGTCGTTCTTCGGCTCGATCAGGATGAAGATCGGGACGTGACCGGGATGCGCCTCGGACCACCTTCGCGTCACCTGCAGGCATTGCGCGATCGGCGTGCAGTTGCTCGTGGCGTCCACGACCGGCGTGTGCACCACCGGGAACGTCCCGTCGGGTGCGTCCACGACGTCGATCTCGAAGCCGCGGATGCCCAAGTCGAGTTGCTGGTCGAGCGGCGCGTGCGTGTACTGCGTCGTCGGCGACGACTGGATCGGGGCATCTTGCTGGATGTGATAGCTGTTGTGCGTCGCCAGGACCTGCACCTGGTTGGTCCGCAGCGTCTCGTCGAGGCGGTTCGCGCCGGCCATCCCGGCCCCGCCCGTGACGGCGGCAACGATGGCAACCGCCGAGATCGCCGCCAGCGCGGTTCGCTTCCCCCCGAGCACGGACGGTGATCCTGTCAGATGACGCTCCGACCTGCCTGGATGCGCGGGCGGAGCAGGTCCGCGAGCCGCTGCCGATGGAAACCGGCGTCGCCAAAGCTCACCTGGTCGAGCTGCGCTCGCTTGAGGAAGAGGTGCAGGTCGTGCTCCCACGTGAAGCCGATCCCGCCGTGCACCTGCAGGGAGGACGCCATGACGCGCTTCGAGGCGTCGGCGCACCAGATCTTCGCCGTCGACGCCGCCACCGAGACATCGTCCTGCTGCGCGCCGATGCACCATGCCGCCCAGTACGCGGTGGAGCGCATGCCCTCGACGTCGACGAGCATGTCGGCGCAGCGGTGCTTCACGGCCTGGAAGCTGCCGATCGGCCGGCCGAATTGCACGCGGTCCTTGGCGTACTCGACGGCCATGTCCATCGCCCGGGACGCGCCGCCCAGCATCTCGACGGACGTGAACGCCGCGCCGCGATCCAGCACCGCATCGACGTCGTCCGCTCCCCCGACACGCTCGGCCGGCGTGTCGTCGAACTGCAGCCAGCCGAGCTCGCGCGTCATGTCCATCGCGGGCTCGCGCCGCGGTCGGCGCTCCCCCAGCTCGACGGCGAACAACGCCGGGCCGTCGTCCGACTCTGCCGCTACGACCGCGACGTCGGCCGACGGAGCGAACGGCACCGGGTCGCTGCGTCCGGTGAGGCTGTCGCCCGCGGCGCGCACACCGCCGCGTCCCGGCCGGCTCCACGCGACGCAGCCGATCGCCTCGCCTGCCGCGAGCCGGTCGGCCCAGTCGGCGTGGCCGGCGCGCGCCAGCGCGCCCGCCGCGAGCAGCGTCGACAGGAACGGGGCCGGCGCGACGTGACGCCCGACCTCTTCGAGCAGCACCGCCACCTCGACCGCGCCGAGGCCGAGGCCGCCGCGGTCCTCGGGTACCTCCACCGCGGTCCAGCCCTGCTCGACCATGGCCTTCCAGAGCCCGTCGTCGATGCCGCCGCCGGCGTCGACGACCGTGCGCACTCGGGTCGTGGGCGCCAGCCCGTCGAGCAGCTCGCGCGCGCCATCACGCAGCGCGAGCTGGTCCTCCGACAGCTCAAAATCCATGTGAATTGGAGGCTACCTGCTGTCCCGGACGCTCCCGCAGGTCGGTACGCTCGAAGCGATGACGACGACCGCCGCGGCCGCGGACACCGACACCGGGCGGATCGATGAGCTCGTCGACCGGCTCCTCGCCGAGCACGACACCGACGACGAGGTCGCGTTCCGCGGCGCGCAGTACGACCTGGGCTTGGCGTGGGTCTGGTTCCCGCCGGGGTTCGGCGGCCTCGGCCTGACGCCCGATCTCCAACGCCGCGTCGACGAGCGCATCCGCGCCGCCGGTGTCCGTGCGGACGCGATGGAGCGCAACGGATTCGGGATCTTCCTCGCCGCGCCGACCATCGCCGCCCACGCCGACGACGAGCTCAAGGCGCGCCTCCTCCGACCCCTGTTCACGGGCGAGCAGCTGTGGTGCCAGCTGTTCAGCGAGCCGGGCGCGGGCTCCGACCTCGCCAGCCTCGCCACGCGCGCCGTCCGCGACGGTGACGAGTGGGTCGTCAGCGGGCAGAAGGTGTGGAACACGCTCGCGCACCGCGCCGACCGCGGGATGCTCGTGACACGCACGGACCCGGACGCGCCCAAGCACCGTGGCCTCACCTACTTCGCGCTCGACATGCACGCGCCCGGTGTCGACGTCCGCCCGCTGCGGCAGATCACCGGCGAGGCCGAGTTCAACGAGGTGTACCTGACCGACGTGCGCGTCCCCGACGCCGACCGCATCGGCGGGCTCGGCGACGGGTGGCGCGTCTCGCTCACCACGCTGATGAACGAACGCGTGAGCATCGGCGGCGCCGTCGCGGGTAGGAGCTCCGGACCGATTGGTGACGCGCTCGAAGTGTGGCGCGAGCATCCCGAGCGTCACGATCCGGTGCGGCGCGACCGGTTGGCCAAGCTCTGGATCGATGCCGAGGTCCTGCGGCTCACGAACGCGCGGGCCACCGCCAACCGCAAGGCAGGCGCGCCCGGTCCCGAAGGGTCCGTCGCCAAGCTGGCGTTCGCGGAGACCAACCGGCGCATCTACGAGCTGTGCATGGACGTGCTGGGCGCCGACGGCTTCCTGTATCCGAGTTACGAGATGGTGCGTCCCCAGGAGGCGAGCCTCACCGGAGGCGGCGATCCCCGCAGGATGTTTCTGCGCTCGCGTGCGTTCTCGATCGAAGGCGGAACGTCGGAGATCCTGCGCAACGTCCTCGGTGAGCGCGTGCTGGGCCTCCCCGGCGAGCCTCGCGTCGACAAGGAGCTCCCCTGGAGCGAGGTGCCGCGCAGCTGATCTGCGTGCTTTGAGGTGAAGGAGTCGGACATGAGCGAAGACGCTGGCGTACTCCGGTACGACGAGAAGGACGTCGAGCTGCCGATCGTGCGCGGCACCGAGGACGAGCCCGCGTTCGACATCTCGAAGCTCCGGGCCCAGACGGGCTTCGTCACGCTCGACAACGGCTTCGTGAACACGGCCGCGTGCGAGTCGGCGATCACCTACATCGACGGCGACGCCGGCATCCTCCGCTACCGCGGGATCCCGATCGAGCAGCTCGTCGAGCGCGAGCACCCGTCGTTCCTGGAGACCAGCTACCTCCTGATCTGGGGCGAGCTCCCGACCCAGACCCAGCTCGACGAGTTCCGCTACGAGGTCCGTCGCCACACGCTGATCAAGGAGGACGTCAAGCGCTTCTACGACGGATTCCCGAAGGACGCGCACCCGATGGCGATCCTCTCGTCGGTTGTGAGCGCGCTGTCGACCTTCTACCAGGACAGCGCCGACATCCACGACGAGGAGCAGGTGCACCTGTCGATCGTGCGGCTCATCGCGAAGCTCCCGACCATCGCCTCGTACGCGTACAAGAAGTCGATCGGGCAGCCGTTCCTGTATCCCAACAACGAGCTCGATCTGATCGAGAACTTCCTCACGATGATGTTCGCTGTTCCCTCGGAGCGGTACGAGGTGAGCCCGGGCGTGGTGCACGCGCTGAAGCAGCTCCTGATCCTGCACGCCGACCACGAGCAGAACTGCTCGACGTCGACGGTGCGCCTGGTCGGGTCGAGCGAGGCGAACTTGTGGGCGTCGGTCGCGGCCGGCATCAACGCGCTGTGGGGTCCGCTCCACGGCGGCGCCAACCAGGCTGTCATCGAGATGCTCGAGCGCATCCGCGCCGACGGCGGCGACGTCGCCAAGTACGTACGCCAGGCCAAGGACCCCGAGGACCCCTTCCGCCTGTCGGGCTTCGGTCACCGGGTCTACAAGAACTATGACCCGCGGGCGCGCGTCCTCGGCCCCACCGCCGAGCGGGTGCTGAGGGAGCTGGACAGCAGCGACGACCTGCTCGACCTCGCCCGCCAGCTCGAGGAAGTGGCGCTCAACGACGAGTACTTCATCGAGCGCAAGCTGTACCCCAACGTCGACTTCTACTCGGGGATCATCTACCGCGCGATGGGATTCCCGACGGACATGTTCCCGGTCCTGTTCGCGATCGGCCGCCTCCCGGGCTGGATCGCGCACTGGCACGAGATGATGCAGGACCCGAAGACGAAGATCGGCCGTCCCCGCCAGGTCTACATCGGCCCGACCGAGCACAAGTACGTGCCGATCGAGCAGCGGAGCTAGGCCAGCTGGATCCAGGTGGCGCGGGCGAGGGCAACGAGATCGCCGTCGGCGGTGAAGACCGCCGAGCCCGCGGCGACCTTCCGTCCGTCGTGGCCTGCACGCCAGCCGACGACGGCGTGCGGCGCGCCGGTCCGCACCGGGCCGCGGATCGTGACGGCCATGCGCCCGAGCACGAACGGGTTGCCGCCGATCGGATCGACGAGCCACGACCCGACGCCGCCCGAGCAGTCGAGCGCGGCCCACACGAACTCCGGCCGGACCACCCCGCTGGCGCCGGCGAGATCCGCCGCCGGCGTCCACGCGGCGGCTGCCACTTTTCGTCCGTCAACCGGACCGACGAGGATGCCCAACCCGTCGCCGGGCGCGCGCTGCGGACCGCAGACGAAGCACGTCGGGAAGGGATGGTCTTCGGGGTGCTCGTGCAGCCGCGACGCCGTGGCCGCATGCTCGGCTTGGGCCACGGTGACCCGGTCGGGCACGTCGATGCGCAGGTCGTCGCGGCGCCGGCCGCCGCTGGCGACGAGCTCGCTGCCGTCGAGGACGTGAACGGATCCGTCGTCGCCGCGTGCCACGGTCAGCGGCGTCTCGAGCGGCGGTGGGCGTCGCAGCGTGACCTCGGCCGGGCCGTCGACCAGCCCGGCGACGAGACCGGACACGTACCCGCCGTTTCCGCTGTCCGGGGGACCGCAGAAGCGGCGGTCGATGACGATCGGGGCGGTCACGCGCCGGCGAGCAGCTTCTTGACCGCGGCCGCCCCCGCCAGCGCGGCGTCGCGGTCCTCCGCCTGCGGCAAGAGGTTGAACGCGGTGCAACCGGCCTCGACATACGGAGCGAGGAACTCGGCGACGTCGTCGGCCGTCCCGTACGGCGAGTACTTCTCGAAGCGCTCGAACGGGATCTGGTAGAAGGCCTCCATCGCCGGCGCGAGACGCGCGCGTGCGCGCTCCTTGCTGTCACCGATACCGCACCACACCTGCATCGCGTGACGCACGGGAGCGTCGTCGCGACCGGCGCGTGCTGCCTCCTCGGCGACGTTCTCGACGACCTCCGCGAAGCGGCGCGCCGAGTTCCAGATGCCGAGCCACCCTTCACCGAACCGCCCCGTACGCCGGGCGGCGGCGTCCGAGCGGCCGCCGACGATGATCGGGACGGGCTGTGCCGGCGCGGGCAGCACGAGCGCGTCGTCGAGATCGAAGAACTCGCCGTGGAAGGTGGTCGGCGCGCCGGTGAGCAGCCGCCGCAGGATGCGCAGGCACTCGTCCATACGGCGGCCGCGCGTCGCGGGATCGACGCCGCAGATCTCGACCTCGTGGCGGTCCTCACCGCCGATGCCGACGCCGAAGATGAGCCGACCCGGCGCGAGCTGGCCCAGGTCGGAGAGCTGCCGGGCGACGAGCACCGGATGTCGCAGCGGCAAGAGGTACACCCCGGTCATGACCGGCAGGCTCGGATGCAGCAGCGCCAGCGTCGTCGCCTGCAGGAGCCCGTCCACGCCCGCGCCCACGAAGAAGCTCACGTGGTCGCCGCAGCACACGTGGTCGATTCCGGCGTCGTGCACGGCGGCGAGATACGAGCGCACCTCGTCCGTCCGATCGAGCGGCCCGGTCGTCGGGAAGATCCCGACCGTCGGCGATGTGGCTCCTGCCATCAGTCCTCCTGGACACGGACGCTACTGCGGGGCCCGGTACCCTCCGGCTCCAGTGGACCTGGAGCCGACTGACGCCGAAGCGAGTCTCCGGACCGACGTGCGCGCCTGGCTTCGTGAGCACCTGCCGTGGGAGTACGGCAAGGGACTCCCGCCGCGCTTCGACGACCTCGCCGACGAGGTGACGTTCGGGCGGGAGTGGCAGGCGAAGCTGGCCGAGGGCCGGTGGGTCGGTGTGGCGTGGCCGGAGGAGTACGGCGGCCGCGGCGCCGGCGCCGTCGAGCACTTCATCGTGAACGAGGAGCTGGCGCGGGCACGCGCGCCCGAGCTCGTCGGGCGCATCGGCGTCAACCTCGTCGGGCCAACCCTCCTCGCGCACGGCACGCCCGAGCAGAAGGCCCGCTGGCTGCCGAACATCCTCTCGGCACGCGAGCTGTGGTGCCAGCTGTTCAGCGAGCCCGGCGCCGGCAGCGACCTCGCGTCGGTCACCACCCGCGCCGACGCCACCGAGGGCGGATGGCTCTTGAACGGGCAGAAGGTGTGGACGAGCTACGCGCAGTTCGCCGACTGGGGTGTCTGCCTCGCCCGCACCGACCCCGCGGTGCCGAAGCAGCGGGGCATCTCGTACCTCGTCGTCGACATGCGCGCGCCGGGCGTCGAGGTGCGGCCGCTGCGGCAGATCACCGACGAGTCCGAGTTCAACGAGGTCTTCTTCTCGGACGTATTCGTTCCCCGCGAGCAGCTCATCGGGCCCGAGAACGAAGGCTGGCGGATTGCGAGCTCCACGCTCTCGCACGAGCGCGGCATCAACCCGCGACAGCTCGTGATCCACGTGCAGCTGCTCGAGGAGCTGCTGCGCCTCGCCCTCGACTCCGGTGGCTTCGAGGACGCGCGCCTGCGCGGTCGGCTCGCGCAGGCCGCCGTCGAGGTGCGCCTGTTCCAGCTCCACAACTGGCGCTCGCTGTCGCGCCTCGCCAAGGGCCAGGAGCCGGGGCCGGAGGGCAGCGCGCTCAAGCTCTACTGGAGCGAGATGAGCAAGCGCCTCCACGACACGGTGATGGCCGTGCTCGGCCCGGCGGCGCCGCTGTGGCGCGGCGCGCTCGACAACCCGGGGGACGGGAGCTGGCAGCGATCGTGGCTCTACTACCAGGCGTCGTCGATCTTCGCCGGCACCAACGAGATCCAGCGCAACATCATCGGCGAGCGCGTGCTGGCGCTCCCCCGCGAGCCCAAGGCCTGACCGGGCACGGCCCGGAACGCGCCGGGCACTACATTCGTGACGATGCCGTCAGGTTTCGAGAGCATCCGCTACGACGTCGACGGGCCGGTGTGCACGATCACCCTGGACCGGCCCGAGGTCGCGAACGCCCAGGACTCGCAGCTCCTGGACGAGCTCGACGCCGCCTTCGACCGCGCCGACGAGGACGACGACGTCCGGGTCGTCATCCTCGCCGGCGAGGGCAAGCACTTCTCGGCCGGTCACGACCTCAAGCAGCTCCTCACGAAGAGCGACCCGTGGGCGAAGATGCGCGACACGCCGGAAGGCAAGCTCCGGCACGAGCAGGTCATGTACTTCGACCGCTGCGTGAAGATCCGCGACTTCCGCAAACCGACGATCGCCGCCGTTCAAGGCGCGTGCTCGGCCGCAGGTCTCATGCTCGCGTGCATGTGCGACCTCATCGTCGCCGCCGACGACGCCAAGTTCTCGAACCCCGTCCTGCGCATGACGGGCGCGGGCGTCGAGCTCCTCGTCGAGCCGTGGGAGCTCGGGCCACGCAAGGCCAAGGAGTTCCTGCTCTGCGCCGAGACGATCGAGGCCGCGGACGCCGAGCGATTCGGCCTCGTGAACAAGGTCGTGCCGGCAGCCGAACTCCGCGCGGCCGCGCGCGACATGGCGGACAAGGTCGCCAAGGTGCCGCCCGTGACTGCGGAGGCGGTCAAGGACTCGATCAACCGCATGCTCGACATCCAGGGCCAGCGCGAGTCGTGGCGGTACCACTTCATGGTCCACCAGTTCGTGAGCAACACGGCGACCGCCCTCGACGCCGCCCAGTCGCGCCAGAAGGGCGGCATGGACGCCGTCCGCGCCGAGCAGCGCGGCGACGAGACCTGATGCGTATCTCAGCGACGCCTGACGTCGCTCAGATACGCACCTTGTCATGAGCGGGCCGCTCGAGGGCGTGCGCGTGCTCGACCTGGGCACCCGCATCGCGGCGCCGTTCTGCGCCGGCCTGCTCGGGGAGATGGGCGCCGACGTCGTCAAGATCGAGCAGCCCGGCCGGGGCGACTTCATGCGCGAGATCGGGCCCTTCCTCCCGACCGACGACGGCGAGGGCTACTCGCTCTTCTGGGCGATCGAGGGACGCGGGCGCAGGAGCGTCACGCTCGACCTGCGACGCGAAGAGGGCCAGGACCTGTTCCGCCGGCTGGCGGCGACGGCGGACGTCGTGGTGGAGAACTTCCGGCCCGGCACGCTCGAGCAGTGGCACATCGGCCCGGCCGATCTCGATCCGACGCTCGTCGTCGTCCGGATCAGCGCGTTCGGCCAGGACGGCCCGTACGCGGCGCGCCCCGGCCTGGACCGGATGGGCATCGGCTACGGCGGTCTCCTGCAACTCACGGGTTACCCCGATCGGCCGCCAGTGCGCGTCGGCGTGACGATCTCCGACTACCTCACCGGCGTGTTCTCCGCGCACGCGGCGGTGTCGGCGTTGTACGCCCGCGACGCACGCCGTTCGGGCAAGGGCGCCGTGATCGACGCCGCGCTGTACGGCGCACCGCTGCGCATCCTCGAGTGGACGATCGCGGCGTACGACCGCATGGGTGTGGTGCGCGAGCGCGAGGGCAACCGGCTGGCGAACTCGGCCCCGCTCGACAACTACCCGACCGCCGACGGCAAGTACGTGTGCATCGTCGCCGGGAGCGACGCCAACTTCGGCCGCCTGTGCAAGGCCATGGACCGCCTCGACCTCCTCGACGATCCGCGGTTCACGAAGCTCGTCGACCGGGCGAAGCACGGCGACGAGATCAACGGCATCGTCTCGGAGTGGACGGGCGCCCGCACCGCGGCCGACATCGAGGAGGCCTGCGTCGTCTGCGACGTCCCGGTCGCGACCGCCTATACCGCCGCCGACATGTTCGCCGATCCACACTTCGCCGCACGCGGCGATCTTGTCGAGGTCGACGACGCGGTGGCCGGCCCCACCCGCCAGCAGGCGCCTTTCCCGCGGTTCGCGGGCGACCGACCGGTGGCACCGTCGGGCGCGCCTCGTCTCGGTGAGCACACTCGCGAGGTGTTCGGAGACGTGCTCGGGCTCTCGGACGCCGAGCTCGACGCGCTCGAGAGCGACGGGGTGATCTGATGCCCGTGCGGCCCGTGCACGACGGCCTGTTCACCCGCACGCATCTCATCGGCGGGCGCTGCGGCAACTGCAAACGCCATCACTTCCCTTTCGCAACCACCTGTCCGTACTGCGGCTCGACCGACGTCGCACGCGTCGAGCTCTCGGACACCGGGACGCTCTGGGGCTGGACGGCAGTCACCGCGCCCCCGCCCGGCTACCGGGGCGAGGTGCCGTTCGGGTTCGGCGTCGTCGAGCTCCCCGAGGGGCTGCGCGTCATCACCCGGCTCGAGGAAGCCGATCCATCCCGTCTGTCGTTCGGCATGCCGATGCGGTTCGCGCTCGCACCGCTGCACACCGACGATGACGGCAACCAGGTCGTGACGTACTCCTTCGCACCGGCAGGAACCACGTGACCCGAGCCGTCGAGGTCGCCGGGATCGGGATCCACCCCTTCGGCCGGTTCGAGGACCAGGCCGTGACCGACCTCGGCGTGGCCGCAGTCCGCGCCGCGCTGCGCGACGCTGGCGACCCGCCGTTCCAGGCCGCCTTCTGCGGCACCGCCTACGCCGGCGTCGCCGCGGGCCACAAGGTGCTCGGCGCCCTCGGGCTCACCGGCATCCCGATCGTCGACGTCGAGGCCGGGTGCGCGAGCGGCGGCGCCGCGCTCATGCTTGCGGGCAGCGCCATCCGGGCCGGCCAGTACGACTGCGCGCTCGTCTTCGGTATCGAGAAGATGCCTCGCGGCATCATCCGGTCGTCGTTCTTCGAGCCCTGGCGCGAGGAAGCCGGCCTCGCTGCGACCCCCGCCTACTTCGCGCTGCGAGCGCAGCGGTTGATGCGCGAGTCCGGGATCACCAAGGACCAGCTGGCGCGCGTCGTCGTGAAGAACCGGGCGCAGGGCGTCGACAACCCCAACGCCATGTTCCGCGGCGAGGTGACCGTGGAACAGGTGTTGGCGTCGCGTGTCGTGTGCGAGCCCCTGCACCTCTGGATGCTGTGCTCCCCCAACGAGGGCGCGGCGGCAGTCGTGCTCCGGGCGAGTCCGCCGAACGCTCCCGGCGCGCGAGTGACGCTCGAGGCGGCGGCGCTGCGATCGCACCTCCCTGGCTCCGTGCTCTCCGAGTCGACCCCCCTCAGCGGCGTCGCCGGCGACGACCTCGATCCGCCTACCACGCTCGCGGCCCAGGCTGCCTACGACGAAGCCGGGATCGGGCCGGACGACATCGACGTGGTCGAGTGCCAGGACACCGACGCCGCCCGCGAGCTGCTGTCGTACGAGGAGCTGGGGCTGTGCCCGAAGGGCGACTCCGGCAAGTGGCTCGAAGAGGGCGTCACGAGCCTCGGCGGCCGGCTCCCGGTGAACCCGAGCGGCGGGCTCCTGTCGAAGGGCGAGCCGCTGGGCGCGTCCGCGCTCGGTCAGGTCGTCGAGCTCGTCACCCAGCTGCGGGGCGGGGCCGGGTCACGGCAGGTGCCGGAGGCGCGCGCCGCGCTCGCCCATACGGTCGGCCGCGGCGCCAACGCCTCCGTCGTCATCGTGCGCCGCTGACCGCACCGCGTCACCCGGCGACGCGCGAGTTGTACTCCTCGATCTTGGCGTTGGCGTTCTGCTTCGCCAGCTTGAGCGCCGCGCTCGGTGACATGCCGCCGAACATCTGCTGCTCGGAGTCCAGGACGACGTCGCGCACTCCCTGGTAGTCGCCGATCACCGGCCCCGCGGTCGCCGTGTTGGCGACACCGCCGACGAGCTGGTCGTACGCGACCTTGAACCCGGGGATCTCGGCCCATCGCTGCTGAACCTGGGGCATGTTCGCGGCCGACTGCCGGATCGGGATGTACCCAGTGCCGACGGCCCACTCTGCTTGCGAATCCGGGTCGTTGAGGAACTTGGCGAACCGCCAAGCCGCGGCCTGCTTCTCCGGCGACGACTTCTTGACGATGTAGTTGGCGGCGCCGCCGACGAGCACGCCGCCCTTGCCCTTCGGGCCCGGCATCGGTGCGACGCCGAGCTCGACATTCGGGTACTGCCCGCTGGCGAGCACCTGCTGGATCGTGCCGAGCGCGGCCGACGTGTCGATCGTCATGCCGAAGTTCCCGTTGCCAACCCCGAGGAGGTTGTCGTATTGCTGCGCGCCTTCGGTCGGGTTGGTGCGAGCGAGACCCTTCTGCACCATGTCGTTGAGGAACGTGAAGATCTCCTTCCCCGTCCCGTTGTCGAACGTGGTGCTGGTCGCACGGCTCTTGCGGCCATTGCTGTTGTTCACGTACGTCTTGCCGCCGAGCGCCGACCACTGCTCGAGGTACCACGGGTCGAGCTTCATGCCGAACCCGGCCTGGGCGGCCGCCCCCGCATCCTTGAGCTTCTGCGCCGCCGCCTTCACCTCGTCGAGGGTCTTCGGCGGGGTGTTCGGATCGAGACCGGCGGCCTCGAACGCCTTCTTGTTGAAGTAGAGAACCGGGTTCGACACGTTGAACGGCATCGGCCAGAGCTTGCCCTTCACCGAGTAGTAATCGACGACCCGCTTCAGGTGGTCGGACAGGTCGTACTTGTCCGCGTCGACGCACGCCTGCGCCGGGAGAACGGCCTGCGTGTCGATCATCTGCTGGAGTCCGGTGTCCTCGATCATCACGAGGTCCGGCAGGTCACCACTCGAGAGACCGGCCCGGAACTTGTTCAGTGTGTCGACATACGTCGTCTGGTTGACAAGGCTGACGTGCACATCGCTCTGTGACGAGTTGAACTTGTCCGTCAGCCGCTGGAGTGTCTCCTCGTTGGCGCGCGTCATCGCGTGCCAGTACGTGATTTCGACGGGCTTGTTCTTGGCGTTCTTCAGCGCACCGAGCGGGCACTTCCCCGACGACTGCGCCGGGACGGCCCCGGCACCGCCGCTGACGACCGTGAGGCCGACCACGGCCAACACGACCGCCGCGAGCGCAGCGGTGGAACGCTTCAGAAATCGGGACATCGGTACTCCTGTCCTGGGTAGCACACTCAGCCTTTCACGGCGCCGGCCGTAAGTCCGCGCACCAGTTGCTTCTGGAAGATCAGCAACAAGATGACGAGCGGGATGAACGCGATGACGGTGCCGGCGAAGGTGACGTTGACCTGGTCGAGGTTGGTGGCCCGGAGCTGCTTGAGCCCGATCTGGACCGTTCGCAGGCGATCGTCCTTCGTCACCAGCAGCGGCCATAGGTACTGATTCCACGCGGCGAGGAACGAGAAGACCGCCAGGGCGGCCATCGTCGGCCGAACCAACGGGACCGCGACGCGCGTCAGAAAGCGGAGATGGCCGTACCCGTCGAGCTTCGCCGCGTCCTGCAGGTCCTTGGGCACCTGCAGGAACGCTTGGCGCATGAGGAACGCGCCGAACCCAAGAGCGCCCGTCGCGAGGAGCGGGACGATCAGGCCCTGATAGCTGTCGTACCAACCCAGGGTGTTCACCGTCGAGAGGTTGGTGATGATCGTGATCTCGAACGGGATCATCAACGTCGTGAGGAACAGGATGAACAGCGTGCGCCGGAACGGAAACTGCAAGAACGCGAATGCGTACCCGGCGCACGTCGCGATCGCGAGCTGTCCGGCAGTGACGAGCACCGTCACGACAGCGCTGTTCACGAGATACCGCGCCAAGTGGCCGGCGCTCCACGCATCGGAATACGTGTGCCACTGCGGGGACGTCGGGAAGAACGTCGGCGACTTCGAGGCGATCTGGCTCGGCAGAAGGAGCGAGTTGACGATCGTGATGTAGATCGGGAACAGCACCACGAACGCGAGGACCGAGAGCAACACGTATCGCCCGACGATCCGAACGCGGCGCCCACGCTTGCCGGGACGCGCCGCCTCGACCTCGGTGCCGGCCTTGCCCGACAGCTCGGCGCCGCGGAGCGTGATCGGCTCAACGCTCATACGACACCCGTCTCTCCAGGAACTGGAACTGCACCATCGTGAGGAGGAACGTCACTCCGAACAAGGCGAGCGCCAGCACGGCCGCTTTCCCGTCGTTCTTCGCGAACTGCAGCTGATCGTAGATGTAGTAAACGAGCACGTTGGTCGTCTTCAACGGTCCGCCCCGCGGCGTAAGCAGGTCGATCTGCCCGAACGCCTGGAACGCGAAGATCGACCCGACGACGAACGCGAAGAAGATCGTCGGCGAGAGCAGCGGAAGCGTGACACGCCAGAAGCGCGACCACGGCCCCGCACCGTCGATCTCGGCCGCCTCCTGGAGCTCGTCGGGAACGGCTTGGAGGCCCGCCGACATGAGGATGAAGCTCAGGCCGAGGTTCTGCCAGATCGTCGTGACCGCGACCGCGGTCAACGAGACCGACGGGATGAAGCTCCGGATCACGGGCAGGTTGATGTCGATGAGCGGCGACGGGTTCTGGAGGATGGACGGCTCGGTCTGAATGCCCTGCAGCAGTCCGACCTGCGGGCTGAGCAGCGTCCCGAAGATCACGGCCGCCACCGCGATCGACGTAGCGACGGTCGACGAGAAGAACGTCCGGTAGATGCCGATGCCCCTGAGCTTCTGGTGCGCGAGGACGGCGAGCAGGATGCCGAGCGCGATCCCGACCGGCACGGTGATGATCGCGAACGTGACCGTGGTCTTCAGGCTGTCGAGGAAGTCCGTCGACGACAGCACGTCCCGGTACTGGTCGAGCCCGACGTAGTTCTTCGGCTGCCCCGGGAACGGGGGCGTCGAGAAGAAGCCGAGATAGAAGTTGCGGAGGAACGGATAGAAGACGAACACGGCGAAGATCAGGAAGGCCGGAACGAGCAGCAGGTAACCGAGGCCGGCTTCTCGAACCCTCCGGCTGAACCGGCGCTTGCGTGGCGCCGTCGCGGTCGGGACCGGCTCGCGGGAGCCGAGGTCCGCGGCCGCGTCGACTGGCGTGCTCACGCGTCCACGCGTTCCTCGGTCGCAGCGTCGAACACGTGGAGGTTCGCGGCGTCGGCCGCGAGGCCGACCTCGCTCTCCTCCGCCGGCGGCGGGACGCTCGATGCCAGGCGGACGATCACGAGCTGGCCGTCCTGGAGCCGGCAGATCACGTGCAGCTCGTGGCCGAGCGACTCGACCACCGACACCGTCGCCCGGATCGGGCCCTCACCGAACGTGAGGTGCTCGGCCCGCACGCCCACCACGACGTGCTCCAAGCCGCCGCGCTCGACGGCGGCGCCGAGCGCGGGTGACAGTGGGAGGACGCCGCCCGGAATCTGCACCCCGACACCACCGCCGGCACGGGTCACGTCTCCGGTGATCGTGTTCATCGGCGGATTGCCGATGAACTGCGCCACGAACAGGTTGGCGGGGCGCGCGTAGACCTCCTGCGGTGGCGCGACCTGTTGCAGCACGCCCTCGTCGAGGATGGCGATGCGGTCGCCCATGGTCATCGCCTCGACCTGGTCGTGGGTGACGTACACGATCGTGGCGCCGAGCCGTCGCCGGAGCTCGATGAGCTCGGCGCGCGTCTGGACCCGGAGCTTGGCGTCGAGGTTCGAGAGCGGTTCGTCCATGAGGAAGGCCTGCGGGCGTCGGACGATCGCCCGGGCGAGCGCCACGCGCTGGCGCTGCCCGCCCGAGAGCTGCGCCGGCTTGCGCTCCAGCAGCGCATCCAGGCCGAGCATCGAGGTCGCCTCCTGGACGAGGCGATCGCGCTCGGTCTTCGGTACCTTGCGCGTCTTCAGCGGGAACTCGACGTTCTTGCGCACCGTCATGTGCGGATAGAGCGCGTAGCTCTGGAACACCATGGCGACGTCGCGGTCCTTCGCCTCGATGTCGTTCACGGTGCGATCGCCGATCTCGATCGTGCCTTCGGTCGGGTCCTCGAGCCCGGCGATCATCCGGAGCGCCGTGGACTTCCCGCAGCCCGACGGGCCGAGCAGGACGAGGAACTCCTCGTCCGCGACCTCGAGTGTGAAGTCGTCGACCGCGGTCACATCGGCGAACCGCTTCGTGACTCCCTTGACAGCGACCCGGCCCACGCTCTCCTCACCACCACTTGCCCGCCGGAACTCGGTGAGGATAGGCCCGCGCCGCTGCGGTCGGCGTCGGTCCCAACCGAACAACGGCCAACGGCGGCTGAACACCCCCGCCCCGGCGCGCCCGCGAGCAGTGCGCGCGTTGGCAGCTGTGGGACCCGGATTAGCCTGTGGAGAACACACGGCCTCGGGGCCGGGGGGAAAAGGGTAGGCATGCGACGCTCGACACGACGGCGGCGAGCCGGGAGGGCTGGGCGCGCCCCGGCCGTCGATTCGAGCGACCTCGTCATCCGGACAACACCCGACGGCGGCCGTTACACCTACGTCTCTCCGAACGTTCGGTCGATTCTCGGCTACGAGCCGGAGGAGCTGCTGGCGCAGCGACCGCTCGAGAGGGTGCACCCAGACGACCTCACGAGGGCCAAGACGACGGGTGACCGGTTCGCCTCCGGCACCGACCGTCAGACCGTCATGTTGCGCAAGCGTCATGCCGACGGCCACGACGTGTGGCTCGAGGCCCGTATCACCGCCGTACGCGACCCTGAGACCGGCGAAGTGGTCGAGGCCGAGGCGACGGCCCGCGACGTCACAGCGCACGTCACGACCGAACGGGCGCTCCAGCAGCGGGTCGGCGCCGAGTCCCTCATCGCCGACGTCTCGCGGGAGCTGCTGGCGGTCGCGGCCGAGGAGATCGACGCCGTGATCGTTCGGAGCCTGGAGCGGGCGGCGCGCTTTGTGGACGCCGAACGGGCCACCCTTGTGCTGCTGAGCGACGACGGCGAATGGGCGGTCCGTACCCACCAGTGGGCCACCGACCACGAATTCGAGAAAGCCGAGACCGCGGTACGGGTCGAGACGATGCCCTGGCTCGTCGAACAGTGTCGTGCGGGCGAGCTCGTCTTCGCGCGGTCGCTCGACGACTTGCCGTCGGCCGCGCACGTCGAGCGGGCGACGATGGAGGGCATCAGCCGGTCGGTGGCCTGCCTGCCGATCACGAACGAGGACGAGCTCACCGGCGGGTTGGCCTTCAACTGGGTGACCCGCGAGGCGGAAGACTGCACCGCAGCCCTGTCGACGCTGCGGGTCCTCGCCGACGTCATGGTCGTCGCGCTCGACCGCAAGCACGCCGAGCTGGCGCGCGCGAGCTCCGAAGCGCGGTTCCGATCGCTCGTGCAGGGGACCTCCGATCTCATCCTGGTTGCCGACGCAGAGGGCCTTGTCCAGTACGTGAGCCCATCGGTGCGCCAGTTCGGTTACACGGACGAGCAGGTGCTCGGCCGATCGGCGTTCGAGCTCGTCCATCCGGACGAGGTGGACGAGGTGCTCGAACGGTTCCTTGCCACGCTGTCTCCCGAGGTCCGTCGCGAGCCCGTCGAGTTCCGACTGCTCGATGGCGACGGCGAATGGCGCTTCGTCGAGGCACTCGGGACCGACCATCTCGACGATCCTGCGGTGCAGGGCATTGTGATCAACGTCCGCGACATCTCGGAACGCAAGGAGGCTGAGGCGACGCTCCGCGAGAGCGAGGAGAGGTTCCGCGCGCTCGTCCAACACACGTCGGATGTCATCAACCTGATGGACGCTGACGGCGTGCTCCTGTACGCGAGCCCGGCCGTCGAATCCGTCTTCGGCGCCAAACCCCACTGGGTCGTCGGAACCAGCGCGTTCGACTACATGCACCCCGACGACCGCGAACGTGTCGAGGAGGCGTTCGCAGAAGCCATCAAGGCTCCCGGGCGGGGCGTCACCATCCGCTACCGCATGCGCCACGTCGACGGGACCTGGCGCCACGTCGAGTCGATCGGGAACAACCTCCTCGACGATCCCGCCGTGGGAGCTGTTGTGCTCACGACGCGTGACATCACCGAGCGTCAGGACGCGGCAGAGGCGCTGCGCCGGAGCGAGGAGCGTTTCCGCGCCCTCGTCCAGCACGGCAGCGACATGATCACGGTGCTCGACGCGGACGGGCTCGTGGTCTACGCGAGCCCGTCGGCAGAGTCGATCCTCGGATGGTACGAAGGCGAGTACGTCGGCCGGAGCACGTTCGGCCTGCTCCACCCGGACGACCGCGAACGCGTTCGCCGCCTGTTCGTCGACGTGGTCGCACGAACTGGCCCCATGCCGCCGATCCAGTCCCGCATGCGGCACAAGAACGGCCAGTACCGGCTGCTCGAGTCCATCGCCACGAACCTGCTCGACGATCCCGCGGTTCGTGGCCTCGTGATCAACAGCCGCGACATCACCGAGCGTCAGCAGCTCGAGAACGAGCTGCTCCAGTCGCAGAAGATGGAGGCGGTCGGGCGGCTGGCCGGTGGCATCGCGCACGACTTCAACAACCTGCTCACCGTGATCGCGGGCTACACGGCGTTGCTCCTCGAGGAGCACGCCGGCAACGACGAGCACCGCGCCGATCTGATCGAGATCGAGAAAGCGGCAACTCGCGGCGCGGCGCTCGTCGACCAGCTGCTCTCGTTCGGCCGGCGCAAGATGCTGATGCCCACGACCCTCGATCTCAACGAGGTCGTCGAATCGACCCGCGAGCTGCTGAGTCCCGTGATCGGGGCCGACGTCGAGCTCGTCACCCACCTCGCGCCCTCGCTCGACGCCGTGCGCGCCGACCGGACCCAGATCGAGCAGGTGCTGGTGAACCTCGCCGTGAACGCCCGCGACGCAATGCCGTCCGGCGGTCGTGTCGACATCGAGACCGCAAACGTCATGCTCGACGCCCGCGACGTCGCTGCGCGCGTCGACGCCAACGCCGGACCGCACGTGATGTTGTCGGTGCACGACACCGGCATCGGCATGGACCTCGACACGCAAGCCCAGGTGTTCGAGCCGTTCTTCACCACGAAGGAAGTCGGGCAGGGCACGGGCCTCGGCCTGTCGACCGCGTACGGGATCGTCACCCAGGCCGGTGGCCACATCGCGGTCGAGAGCCGGCCCGGCGCCGGGACGACGTTCCACGTGTTCCTGCCCGCCGCCGCGCGGGAAGGCGCCGCGTCTGCGCCGGAGGCGAACGGTGTCGTGCCGCCCACGGGACGCGAGACCGTCCTCGTCGTCGAGGACGAGGCCGCCGTGCGCAGCCTCGCCCGCGACGTGCTCGGACGGCTGGGTTACCGGGTGCTCGTCGCCTCGGACGGGCGGGAGGCGCTGAAGGTCGCCGACCAGCACCGGGGGCGGATCGACCTGCTCGTCAGCGACGTCGTCCTCCCGCACCTGCGCGGCGTCGAGGTCGCCGACCGCCTCTGCGCGCGCCAGCCCGCTCTTCGCGTCCTCTACATCTCCGGGTACACCGAGACCGCCATCGTGCACGACGGGCAACTCGATCCGGGCGTCAACTTCCTGGCCAAGCCCTTCCTTCCGGCCGACCTCGGCACCCGGGTGCGAGAGATCCTCGATGCCTGATCCGGTGAACGGCGACGGCCGGGTACTCCTCGTCGACGACGACGATACGGTCCGTCGCTTCTTCGTCCGCGCGTTGACCCGCGCAGGTTTCGACGTCGTGGAGGCGTGTGACGGGCCCGAGGGCATGGCGCGGATCGCTGAGGACCTTCCGTCGGTGGTCGTGCTCGACAACCGCATGCCGGGCATGAGCGGACTCGATGTGCTCAACGAGCTGCGGGGCAACCCGCAAACGCGCACGCTCCCCGTGATCCTCGTGACCGCACAAGGTGAGATCGAGGAGCGCGTCGTGGGGCTCGGCGCCGGCGCAGACGACTACGTCACGAAACCGGTTCACCCGGATGAGCTCGTTGCGCGGGTGCGCGCCCAGCTGCGCGGTCAGGCGGCGTGGCGCGAAGCGACCGAACGGGCGTGGCGCGACCGGGCGAAGGTCGTGGAGGAGCTCGGCATCCTCGACAACGAGACCTCGCCCGCGCTGGTCGGAGATGCCGCCTGCCAGATCCTGATGGACCTCCCCGGGACGGACGCCGCCGCCGTGCTGCGATTCGACGGCGACGACGTGTCCGTGCTCGCACAACGCGGTGGGGCGGCAGTCGCTCCGGGCACGGTGCTGCCGCGCATTCTCGGCCTTCAGGTACAACGGCGCGCCCGCGCCGGACCGTGGGCCGACCTGGCCGCATTGCACTCGGACGCGGCCGTGGCCGGCCGGCCGGTCCTGTCCGCGTTCGCGCCGCTGTCGTGGCGGATGAGCCTGATCGGCGTGCTCGCGCTCGGGTTCGAGCCGGGCGCCTCGGCGCACACGCTGACCGCGCCGGCGCTCGCAACCGCGATCGACCTCGCGCCCGCTGTCGCCGCCGCGCTCGGGCCGTCGGTCATGGGTCCGAACGGGACGCGGCCGGTCATCGAGCAGGTGATCGCGACCGGCGCGTTCGAGCCGGTGTTCCAGCCCGTCGTCGACCTCGCCACGCGAGACGTGGTGGGTTACGAGGCGCTGACGCGCTTCGACGACGGCACCCCACCGGACGTGCGGTTCAAGGAAGCCGCCGCGATGGGCCTCGGCGTGCCGCTCGAGCACGTCACGGTCGAGGCTTCGCTCCGAGCGGCGGAGAAGCTACCCGACAACCTGTTCCTGAGCGTCAACGTCTCGCCGGCGCTGATCCTCGACCGCGAGACCATCGCAATCGCGGCGCGGTCTCCGTCGCAACCACTGGTGCTGGAGCTGACCGAACGTGAGCCCGTCGACGACTACGCCGCGTTGACCCGCGCCCTCGAAGGTTTCGCGAACGTGACGCTCGCCGTCGACGACGCCGGCGCCGGCTACGCGAGCTTGCGCCACATCCTCGCCCTGCACCCTTCGTACATCAAGCTCGACATCACGTGGGTGCGCGAGATCGAGGAAGACACGGCCCGCCAAGCGCTCGTCGCCGGAATCCACCACTTCGCGGAGCTGACGACCTGCCGCGTCATCGCCGAGGGGATCGAGACCGAGGCCGAGGCCGACGCGCTGCGCCGCCTCGGCATCGAGTTCGGCCAGGGATACTTGTTCGGCCACCCGCTCCCGGCCGACGCCCTCGGTTGACGCGCTCCCCTCGTGCGTATCTCAGCTTCGCTCAGCGAAGCCAAGATAGGCATGTTGGAGTTCAGCGGTCGCGGAGGAACCAGCCACGGGGATCCCACGTGCGCAGCGCGGTGATCTCGTCGACGGTCGGGGCCGCGACCTCCCGCACGGTGGGCGCGACGGCGAGATCCCACCCGCACGCGGCTCGGCAGGCGTCGATCCGCTCGCTCACGGTGCCGTCACCGGCGACGGCGGTCAGCACCAGCTCGTCGCCGTCGGCCTTCTCGAGTGTGCCGAGATCTGTGACGAGCGCGCGTACGGTCCCACCCGGCGAGGTGACGTAGCCGCACTCCGGCGGCGTGCGCCCGCGCGTCAGCGTCCCGACGACGACGGTCTCCGCGGCGACGCTGGCTCGAGTTGATGTTGCCGACGCGGTCGATCTGCGCGCCGCCGAGGCAGGCGACTGTCGTCGTGCCGGTCCCGCCAACGAGCGTCCCGAGCACGAGTCCGGCGTCGCCGAGCATCGTCGAGCGGGGGAAGTTGCGGTGGTTCAGGACGAACGGGTCGGCCGGGGTCGGCTCGTAGCCCCAGAGTCCGATCTCGGCTGTGAGCTGCACGTCGCAGCCGGCCGACCGCGCCTGGGCGACGCCGAGCCATGCCGGGCGGTTGGCGACACCGGCGCCGGCCAGCACCGCGTCGGCGTCAAGCGCTCGCACTCGTTCGGCCAGATGCCGGGCGCCGTAGACCGCGGCGCGCTCCCACCGGTTGGGCGGCGCGTCGAGGTCGGGCGGGAACGCGGCCTCGTCGGTGCGCCACGAGTCGGGATCCGCCTTGGCGTGCAGGGCGGCGATCCGGTCGTCGCCGAGCCGGGCGAGGTATTCGTCTTGCCCGTCGACCTCGAGCACCCACCGGCGGATCCACGCGCCGAAGTCGTCTCCGCGGCTCGCCGCCCGCGCATCGACCCAGAACTCGTAGTCCTCGCCGTAGCCGTCGACGGGCAGCTCACCGGTGAACAGGCCGCCGGGATGTGAGCCCATGGTCGCCTCGCAGACCGCGAGGACTCGGTGCGCCGGGATGCGAACGAGGTGCGACCAGGGCCGGAGGTCGTCGACCACCCGCTCGACGGTGACCACCGCGCCCCGGCGCGCGGCCAGCGCGCCCCACGCGCCCTCGAGGAGCGGCGGATGGAGCGCGACATTCCCCCGCCGGTCCGCCACCGGGGCGTGCAACAGCGCGACGTCCGGGTGCAACGGGGCGAGCAGCCCGACCTCGCCGAACGGGGTCGAGGCGCGCGTATACGCGTCGTTCGCCTCCATCGACGAGCCGCCGATCGAGCGGGTGACGACGGCGGGAAGGTTGCACGCGGCTGCCTCCAGCCGCTGCGCGAAGGCGAGGAACGACCAGTGCTCGACTGCCACCTCGCCCCGCTCGTACGCACCGGCGAAGTTGGGATTCGGCGTGAAGTTCGGGAACGTGTCGCCGGAGTACCCCGTGACGACCTTCTCGACGAGACCGCCCCGGAAGAACAGCGTCCCCAAGCTGGAGAGACTCAGCATCACCAGCGTGAAGCGCGGTTCCCTTCCCCACCACTGTCGCACCACCTCGCGCGCAGCTGCTGTCCAGCGGGTATGGCCGACCAGGATGTGCAGGGCGTCGCCGGGCCGGACGTGCTCGGCGACGGCGTCCTGGAGCGAGGTGACCTTGTCAGTGGTCATCGCCTATCGCCATACCGTTTTGGCGTCGCTGAGTCTCGAATAGCGGTACTGAGCGACGCCAAAACCCGTCTCTCAGGCGCTGTCGAGCACGAGGTCCGCGAGGCGGCGGCGCTGCCAGCCCTGATAGCCGAGCATCGCGTCGTTCATCTTCGCTCGCTTGTAATACAGGTGCGCGTCGCAGTCCCACGTGAACCCGACGCCGCCGTGGATCTGGATGTCCTCGCCCGAGATGAACACGGCCGCCTCGGCCACGAAACCCTTCGCCATGGCGGCGGCGCGTTCACGGCTCGGGTCGTCGACGTCCGACGCCCACGCCGCGTAATGCGTCCCCACGCGCGCCAGCTCGAGCTGGTGCAGCATGTCGACCGCCTTGTGCCGGATGGCCTGGAAGGTCGCGATCGGGCGGTCGAACTGCACCCGTACCTTGGCGTACTCAGTCGCGAGCTCGAGTGCGGCGTCACACGCGCCGACGAGCTCCGCCGCCAGCATGACCGAGGCGTCGTCGACGACCCGTCGCCACAGCCCGGTCTGGTCGCCGCGCGGGCCGACCGGGACAGCGCGGCGCTCCTCGAGCACGAGACGGGCGGCTTTCCGGGTCGGGTCCATCGTCGGGACCGCTTCACCGCGCGGCGCCTCGAGCAGGAACGAGCCGAGCCCCTCCTCGGTGCGGGCGACGACGATCACCCAGTCCGCGGTATGCCCGTCGAGCACCAGCGGCTTGTGACCCGTGAGCACCCAGTCGGCGCCCTTGCGCCGGGCGCGTGTGTGCACGCGGTCGACGGGGTCGTCGTGGCCGAGCTCCTCGAGCGCGACCGTCCCGCGGATCGCGCCCGATGCGAGCTGCGCGAGCAGGTCGGCGTCCTCGAGCCGGCGCGCCGCGAGCGTTGCGAACACCGACGACGAGAAGAACGGCCCGGGGAACGGCAGTCGCCCCATCTCTTCCATCACAACGGCCATGTCGACGAGGCCGAGCCCGAGACCGCCGTTCACCTCGGGGACGAGCAGTCCGGGCCACCCGAGTTCGGCGATCTTGTCCCACATCGCGTCCGTGAAGCCTCGCTCGTCGTCCGCCATCTCGCGCGCGTAGCTGCTCGCCGACTCGCGCGCGAAGAACGACCGCACCGATTCGCGCAGCGCGTCCTGGTCGTCGCTGAAGGTGAAATCCAAGGGAACGCGGCCTCCCGAGAAACCTGACACGGATGTTAGTGTTCGTTCGATGGATTTCGCTTACTCCCCGGAAGACATCGCGTTCCGCGACGAGTTCCGAGCATGGCTCGAGGAGAACCTGCCGAAGTTCCTCGCCG